>Ga0316192_10004125_pt1 | contig 10558 bp, 9 predicted proteins | sample MerIslwburrow_MG_FD_204931 | JGI IMG/M metagenome (GOLD analysis project Ga0316192, IMG submission 204931) | Coastal sediment microbial communities from Maine, United States - Merrow Island worm burrow | ecosystem: Environmental > Aquatic > Marine > Coastal > Sediment | place: USA: Maine...
GGTGGGACCTTGCGCTGCACGGTCTGTCAGCCATGTTGATGGGATTCATCGGTTTTTTGACGGTGTATGTCTTCCATATGACCCATCGACTAAAAATCAAGCCGCTCCACGTTGCCTTGTTTACGTTTGGGTTCGCCGTGACGATCGGAACGCTTTGGGAGATATTCGAATTTCTAATGGACTGGTACGTCGGCACCAATATGCAGAAATCCGGTCTTGTTGACACCATGACCGACTTGATCATAAACGCGCTCGGCGCGCTTGTTGCCGCTACCTCCGGTTTCTTTTACGTTAGAAACGGCGACAGCCAATGGGGACGTCGATTGCTCGAGAAAGTCAGCACACATGAATCGAGGCATACGCGTGGCGAAGGTAGTTCTTAACGTTCTGGCGGCAATTGTGCTGCTGGGCATCGCATTCGTTCACTGGTTTCTTCCATCAATAATCGAAGGCTCGATGAACGTCGTCGTACCCCATGAGCCGTATCAGGTTCGACCGGATGTCGCTCGTTTTCACAAGTCCTTGTTCGTCGCCGATTTACATGCCGACTCACTTTTATGGAAGCGCGACCTGCTAAAACGATCCCATGTGGGTCAAATCGACCTGCCACGCCTGCAGGAAGGCAATGTCGCGCTGCAGGTCTTTTCGGCAACAACCAGGACGCCCGCAGGCTTGAATATTGAGGAGAATACGGCGGACTCCGACAACATTACGATGCTTGCGGTCGCTGAATTCTGGCCAATGGCAACCTGGTCCAGCATTTATGAGCGCGCCCGCTATCAGTTGCAGAAATTATGGGACTTTGCAGACGATAGTGACGGAGCATTAATTGTCCTGCAGTCCAGGTCTGACCTGCGAAATATGGTTGAACGACGACGTTCGGGCGAAAACGTTGTGGGTGGTCTTTACCTGATCGAAGGTGCCCATCCTCTGGAAGGCGACATCAGCAACCTGGACAAACTTTTTGAGCAGGGCTTACGCATTTCCGGCTTAACCCATTTCTTCGATAACGATCTCGGCGGGTCGCTGCACGGGATTAGCGGCGAAGGATTGACCGAATTCGGAAGACAGGTAATAAAGCGTGCAGGCGAACTCGAGGTGATCATCGACGTCGCACACGCATCGCCGGCCATGGTAAGAGATGTTCTCTCAATGTCAGACCGCCCCGTCATCCTGTCGCACGGCGGCATCAAAGGTGCCTGTGACACCAGCCGAAATCTTACCGACGAACTCATGGTCGACATCGCGGCCCATGGCGGAATCATTGGAATTGGCTATTGGAACTCCGCTGTTTGCGATCACTCGCCTTCAGGAATTGTCAGATCGATTCGCTATGCCATCAAGCTGATGGGTGTCGACCACGTTGCCCTGGGTTCCGACTACGATGGCGCCGTAACCACCGCGCTCGATTCGTCGGAGCTGGCTATACTCACCCAGACGATGATGGACGACGGCTTCTCGGACGAAGAGATTCGTAAAGTAATGGGCGAAAACGTCAAACGATTCCTGCTGGAAAATCTCCCTGACTGATTTCGACCGCTATTCTCCCGGACCTCGGTCCAGCCGGGTGTGGCAATCGGCGCAAATACTTAACACTTCGCCGTACATTTTCTGGCGCTCTGCCGGCGCATGCGTATAGGCACCCTGACCACCCAGCGCATGCAGGCGCTGTGCGATGACATCAATCGCAATTGTGTCTTCCATGTCAACCGCATCGCCTGCGACATCGTACGGATGCAACGGTATGTCGACCAATATGTCCGTGCCGGCACTCCACGCTTCATCGGACGGCCCCATCAAACCTTCCCACATGCGATCCACGCCCCATTGGTGACGTTGCATATGCATTTTGGTCTCGCCCCATTCTTCCGGCTTCATTTCGACATCAAACTTCAGTGTGACTTTGTTGGCCTGGTGGCAGCCGCTGCAAGTGATCGCCATGCCGCTCACGGCATCGGCCGCCGTTTGGAAATCAGGCGCTACAAGCACCTTACCCGCATAACTTCGCATCGCCTCTATGAACGGCTCGTAATTGTCCGGCAAGCTAGACGGCGCTTCATGCTCGGCGAGCCACTTTGCAGGCTCCCTGACACCCTCCAGGTTGCCCATAATGATTGACGTCTTGATGCCCGTGATGCGATCGAGATGATCGTGCATGTGATCAACGATTCCGGACATTTCATCATCGCTGACTTCCTGAGATGTTACTGCGCTGGGTACAATCGCCAACGGCGCCAAAATCAGGATCGCCACCATCCATGATAATGTCTTCATAATCTGGTCATCCTCTGGTGAGTTTCTTGTTCGATCTATAGATCGCACGACATAGTAATATAGCTGTTGCTGTCGAAAGACCATAGGTACTACTACTAGTACATACGTGCTTTGCGATACAAACGAAACCGGCGCCCGCATTGGCCTCCAGCGGCTTCATTCATAAAATTTTTAAGCGGCTCGCTCTACTACCACTGATTTGGTATGTCCGGCAATCAAATCGACGAGCCGGTCTGTGAGTAACGGCGGAAGATCGTGGCCCATGCCCTCAATGAGTTCGAGCTTTGCATTGTCGATTTGCTCCGCGGTATGTACGCCGCACTCCACTGGCACGAGCGGGTCCTCGGTACCGTGAATCACTAACGTCGGCGCGAGAATTCTTTTGAGCGAATCAACCCGGCTTCCGTTAGCCGCAATTGCCGCGACCTGCCGCAGGAAACCTTGCGGATAATAACTGCGATTCACGCTCGCCTCCGCCAGTTCACGCAACTCATCATCGCTGCGCCGAAATCCCGGGCTACCGATCATTCGGTAACCTTGCATGATTCTTTCTACGACCGCATCCGGCTGGGATTCATCCGGCCGCGGTGCGAGCAACTGCTTGCGAACTGCGGCGCTGGCTGTCGGCAACGAAGGATCGCCGCTCGTCGACATTATCGAGGTCAACGAAACGCAGCGATCAGGAAATCGACTTGCGACCAGTTGCGCGATCATGCCGCCCATAGACGCACCGACGATATGGGCCTCATCGATTCGCATGGCGTCCAGTAGCCCGATCGCATCATCGGCCATGTCATCTAGAGTGTAAGGTACGTGCAATGACAGCCCGAGCAGTTTCGTAATCATGAAACGTGCCATGCTCGGCGCTTTCTGATTGTGAAATTTGGTCGACAATCCAACATCGCGATTGTCGAAACGAACAACGCGAAAGCCGTGTCCGGCAAGTCCCTCGCAAAAGGGCTCGGACCAGGCTGTCATTTGTGTGCCGAGTCCCATGATGAGCAGGATGGCGGGCGCGTCAGTTGAACCGAATTCGTCGTATTCGATCTCGAGACCGTTTGCTTTTACCTGTGTCATGTCAGGAAGCTAGCGGAGTGATCTGTTCGAAACAGAAGACGGAATTATTCGTGCGTCGGTGTTCAGGCACTGTCGGCCTTGATCAGGCTAGTCGTGCAGCCCGACTAATTCGGCTGGCGTGATACGCAAGGCGTCGGCGACTCGATTGAAGAAATCGATCTCCAGCACCGTCACCTTGCAATCGCTATTAATTACTTCCGCCAGCGCTTGCACAATCTTTCGCCTGTCTTCAGGCCGAAGATCGCGCCTGATATTACGCAGGTACTTTCTTAATGGCATGGTTTCATATAGCTCAGTACGCGCGGCCCTGCGAACATCTTGCGGAGACACCTCTTCACCCGTCTCACGCTTTACGATCCCCTGGATCGTCGATATTTCCGCAGAATCGATGTTTGAATCCGAACTTGAAGCACGAGCGAGCGTCATCAGCAGCGCTTCTGCATACAATTCGTCTTGCTCTTGTTCGCTCGGTGCAGATTCACCAAGAATCTTCAATACGCTACTAAGATCGGCAATAGCCATAGTCTGGTCTCTCTGTGTAATTATTATTCAGCCCTGACAGGCGAGTATACACATCGTGATACGGCGAGTGAAACCAGCGCAGGCCCTAATTTTGCTCGCTTTCCGCGAATTCCTGCATCGGTGCGGCCTACAGGATCCCCTTGTTGGCAACAGAACGAATCTGAGCCATCAAGTCGTGGTCATCATACCTGGCCGGGCTCAGCTGATTCGCGTACTCCGGTAGATCACCGTCTGCAATCCAGGCTGCAACCATTGCGCCGGCGGCACACGCCGACATGCTGCCAAAACCGGATAATGCACCCACAACGAACGATCCCTGCACGGCATCGGGACCGATGAGGGGCCAGTTCTCGCGAGTCATCGGGTAATAGCCGCCGTAATGCGTCCAGCGAGCCGGGAACGATTCCGCGTACTTTTTCAATGCCGGATTCAGCGCCGCAGCGCCACGCAAAACAATCTCTGGAAACTGCATGTTGAAAAGCGGTTCATTGGCAAGGTCCCGTTGTGGTTCGCTGATTTTTTCGTTGTAAGCCCATCCGAGCTTGACCCATGTTCCGGCGTCGCCACCGTCCGGACGACAATGAGTGACACCTGATATCGGCTTCGTCAGCCACGCCATTTCGGGATCGTCGGCGAGCATTTCTCGTTCATCAGGCGTCCAGGCCAGAACCTGTTCGTCAAGGTCGATGGCAAAAGGGAGATTTCTTGGTATAGCGTCAAGCTCATCGTCGAACGCGATCTTCTGTTGAAACACGTTCTCAATCGGTAGGTCACTGCCGAGCATCGCAGCAACGTGTTTTGCAAACGGGCCCGCAGCATTGACGACTATGTCTGCATTAACCCGTTCGCGCCCATCCGGCGCTGCCACGTCGATCACGAACTTATTCGAATGTTTGATGCCATTGACCTCGCCCACCATTCGTTTGCCGCCCGCGTCCCGGATCCGTTCCAGCATGTACTGGCCCATTTGCTGACCGCTGAGGCTGCCCGCCCTGCGAATATGGATGACGTTGGCAATGTCCGTGGTGAACGACGGAAACGTTTTCCGAATCAGGTCCTGGTTTGAAAGCACATCGACACCATCCGGCGCTTCCTGCCAGTCTGCAGAGACCGGTGGCTGGTACAATTCGGATGACGAGCTATCGTGATATCGGATCCTATCCTGGCCCGTATCCCCAGCAGCAGAAATCAGATCACCGATCAAATCGTCGATTTCGGTGCGACGCGTTGCCAACACGTATCCGCGGCGAGTCATGTTCAGAACGTTTGATGATTCGAGTGCCAGCTGCTCCATCAGGTCAATACTGTAGTCAGTAAAACTGACCATCGTTGACTGGGGCCACCAGTTTCGATAATTATCGCCCGATTGCGCGCTGGTGAAGCTTAAGGGCGGCCGGCTATCGATCAGGAGCACCGAACTCTTCTTGTACTGTGTGCACAAGTAATAAGCCGTCGCAATGCCTGCAACTCCCATGCCTATGACGGCGATTTCCACCTCACGATTAGCCATACTGTATCCGACAGGTCGTCTGGTCCGAATGCGCGTGATTATGCGTCTGAAGCACGCGGAATACTACACGCCCGGAACGCACGATCTGATATTGAATACGCCCAAATTCACCTCATGTAGTGGTGAATAAGTGAGGAATTCTGTGGACTACAAGGACTATTACAAATTGATGGGTGTCGAGCGTGACGCCAGCCAGGATGAGATCAAGCGCGCCTACCGTAAGCTGGCGCGCAAGTATCATCCTGATGTCAGCAAGGAGTCTGACGCCGAGCTTCGATTCAAGGAAGTCGGCGAGGCCTATGCCGTGCTCAAAGATCCTGAAAAGCGGGCCGCCTACGATGAGTTGGGTGCCGACTGGAAAGCGGGGCAGGAATTCCGGCCACCGCCTGACTGGGGTACCGGGTTTGAATTCAGCGGCAGCGGATTCGACGGTGCCAACGCCGGGGCCTACAGTGACTTCTTCGAACAGCTGTTTGGCCAGAGCATGGGAGCCCGCCGCGGCGACCCGAGCTCGCGCCATTTTCAGGCGCGCGGCGAAGATCATCATGCCAAAGTGCTAATAGATCTCGAAGATGCATACAGCGGAGCAACACGCGCTATCAGCCTGCGTGCTCCCGCGCTGGATGCAAGCGGCCATGTCATAACCAAGGATCGGACACTGAATGTCAAAATTCCGAAGGGTGTGATGCAGGGGCAGAAGATTCGTTTGTCCGGGCAGGGCTCACCCGGACATGGCGGCGGAACTGCTGGCGATCTGTACCTGGAAATCGAGTTCAGGCCGCATAAGTTTTACCGACCGGATGGCAAGAACATTCACATGAGCTTACCGGTGACTCCCTGGGAGGCGGCACTGGGATCGACCGTCAAGGTACCGACGCCGATCGGATCCGTCGACCTGAAGATTCCGGCAGGTACGACTAACGGCAAGACGCTGCGACTCAAAGGACGGGGCATACCGGGCAGTCCGCCCGGTGATTTCTACGTAACGAGTGAACTTACCCTGCCACCGGCAAACAGCGATGCTGAAAAAGAATTCTACAAGACGATGCAACAGGAGATGCCCTACAACCCGCGCGGGCACCTGGAGGTATCACGGTCATGACAGCAAAGATTCTGACCGGGACATTGCTCGATGACCAGGTGCATTTCTCGTTGACAGAAATCAGCGAGGCTTGCGCCACCCGCCGCGAGTGGGTTGTTGAACTCGTGGAAGAAGGGATTCTGGAGCCGTCCGGCGAAGAGCGAAGCCACTGGCAATTTTCCAGCGACAGCCTTTCACGGGCGATATGTGCCCGGCGCCTGCAACGTGACCTGGAATTGAACCTCGCTGGTGTCGCGCTGGCGCTCGACCTGATGGATGAAATTGAATCGTTGCGAAACCGACTTCGCAACACGGAGCTATTGAATGAGTGATTCATCGCACATCGTCTGTCCGCAGTGCGGCGCGATCAACCGAATTCCGGCCAATCGACTTGCCGACGCACCCAAATGTGGCAAATGTCATGAGGCCTTGTTCGCCGGTCATCCGCTGGAACTGAACAACAGCAGTTTTCAGCGGCACGTGAGTCGTAATGACATTCCGGTACTGGTGGATTTCTGGGCCCCGTGGTGCGGTCCCTGCAAGATGATGGCGCCCGCTTTCGAGCAAGCTGCGAAACAGCTGGAGCCAGCCATGCGAGTAGCCAAACTCAATACCGAGGACGCGCAGACGATCGCCGCGCAATATCAAATTCAGAGTATCCCGACGCTTGCGCTATTCCGCGGTGGTAAGGAAATAGCGCGCCAGCCAGGCGCAATGGGTGCCGCAGATATCGTGCGCTGGGCGACCAGCCACGCCTGAAAAAAATCGGGGTCAGACTTCAGTTTTTGCGGTATTGATACCAGGACCCTGTTTCGTACTGAAAAAACTGAAGTCTGACCCCGATTTTTTTTGCCCCGGTTTTTTCAGCAGATTCTCGGCAGAGGATCGTCTTCAAGTTCTTCGAGAAAACGTTCGCCGCCTAACTCGGTTTCAAGAATGACGCGTTTATCGGCATCGGTGATCCGGCCCGCTATTGCCGCGTCCTTGCCGGTAGGCAGAGATCTCCAAACGGCCAGCGCTTCGTCTGCTTCGCTTGCTGCGACGACCGCCAGAACCCGGCCTTCGCAAGCCAGGTAGTACGGATCATAACCGAGCATGTCGCAAACGGACTGGACCTGCTCCTTTACTGGAATTGACGCAGCGAGCCTGACCCCCAGCCCTGTCGCCCTGATAATTTCGTGAGCGACCGAGGCGATACCACCACGCGTCGGGTCACGCATGAATCGCAAACCGTCGAACGCCATCATCGCTTCGGTTAGCTCGAAAACGCAGGCGGCATCGGAACGCAAATCACCGCGCAAGCCAAATTCCTCCCTTGCGAGCATTACCGCCGTGCCGTGGTCACCGACCGAGCCACTGACCAGAATCACATCTCCAACCTGAATCCGGTTCATGGCCGGGCGCACGCCAGGTAGCCGAACACCGACACCGGTCGTCGCGAGATAAAGCCCGCCACCCTCACCTCGCCTTAGTACTTTGGTATCGCCTGCAGCCACTTTTACGCCGATGTCTTTTGCTGCCTTCGCCATGCTTCGCACAATACGATCGAGCACGACAACTTCGAGACCTTCCTCGATAAACGCATTCAGCGTCAGGTATAGAGGGCGCGCACCTGCAACAGCCAGATCATTCGTTGTGCCATGAATTGCGAGTGAGCCGATATCACCACCTGGAAACTCCAGGGGCTGCACGGTAAAACCATCGGTTGTGATCATGGCTTCGCCGCCGTTAAGCGGTATCGGTACGGCATCTGCCTCGACATCCAGATCGGCATGCGAAAGATGGCGCGCGAACACATCCTCGATCAGCTCACGCATGAAGCGGCCGCCGTTACCGTGTGCAAGGGTAATTCTGTCGTCTTCCATCAGTTGTCCCTTTCGCGCGCCGCGAGCTCTGCTGCCTGGCCAAATCCGAGCGCAGCATCATTGCACGGCAGCTTGCTTCCTAAATGAACCACGAAGCCATTTGCTTCTAACAGTGCGATGGCTTGCTCCGTGAGTACCCTGTTTTGAAATACTCCGCCGGACAGACCGACGTGATCAACCCGCTGTGTATCTCTAATTCGTTTTGCCTGTTCAAGCAGCGCGGTCGCCATGCTGGTATGAAAAATCTCTGCTCGCGAGGCAGGTTTCACGTTTGCGTTGACGAGCTCTGCAAGCAGTGGCTCCCAGTCTGTCCGCAGCAACTTGTTTTCATCTTCAGTCAAAGGTAGGGATACAGCTTTGCCAATACCACTGCACATTGACTCGAGTCGCATCGGGCCCTGGGCCTCGAAGGTCGAGTAATGTTCACCACTGACAAGCGCTGCAGCGGCATCGAATAATCGTCCTACTGCACTGGTGAACGGACTGTTTAGTCCCTGTTGCCACCCCGTTTGTGCGAGGCCATCCGGATCCGGACAGGCTGACCATTTGCGACCAGTCTCCCAGTGCAACGCGGCAGCACTTCGCCAGGGTTCGCGGCCCGCTCGCTCACCGCCTGGAAGACGAAACGGCCGCATACTGCAAACCCGGCGCCACCGCCCCGGTTGGCCCAGAAGTGCCTCTCCACCCCACAACGAGCCGTCCTCCCCCATTCCCGTGCCGTCCCACGCAAAGACAAGCCAGGACCCCGGCGCTGCGACCTCCGCGGCCATTGCCGACGCGTGTGCGTGGTGATGCCAGACGGTTTCAACCGGGAGAGACTGATCCTTTGCCCAGCGATGCGTCGTGTAACCGGGATGCGCATCGCAAACAATTCTTTCTGCGCGAACACCATAGAGCGACTGCAAGTCATCCGCTACTTGTTCGAACACAGCCAGACTCCGAGGACTGTCCATTTCTCCCACGTGCGGCGACACGACGACACGATCGTCCCAGCTCAATGTAACGGTCGCTTTCATATGTCCGCCGACCGCGAGTACGGGTTGGCGTTGTCGCCAGGGCAGGTTCAGTTCAAGCGGCGCAGAACCTCGGCCAAGGCGAAATGGGCGCAGGGAACCTCCAATCTCGCGGAATACCGGATCGTCAGCGGGCCGCACAATCGGCCGGTTGTGGTGCAAAAAAGCGTCCGCCACATTACCAAGACGGGTCGACGCTTCATCGTTATCCGTCAATACCGGCTCCCCGCTAAGGTTGCCGGACGTTGCAACGAGTGGCGCGCCGAATCCGTCGAGTAACAATTGATGCAGCGGACTGTACGGAAGAAATACGCCGAGCTCATTCAATCCCGGCGCTACGTTTTCGGCAAGACCGGTTGATTGTCTTTTTCGTGTTAGCACGATGGGTCGTGTCGGCCCATGTAACAGCCTGGCTTCACCTGCCGACAAGTGAACTGCTTCGCGCACATAACTGAGCTCATCAGTCCCTTTCGAAGGAAACATAACGGCCAGTGGCTTGTCGGGCCGGGCCTTTCGTATTCGCAGTTTTTCTACGGCGTCCGCGTTGCGCGCGTCGCACATGAGGTGATAGCCGCCGATGCCCTTGACGGCTAACACCTCGCCCTTATGCAATCGTTCTAACGCGTTATTCAGCGCAGCATCTTTCTGGAGCACAACATCACTGTCTGCGTCTGCAAGACTAACGTGTGGACCACAATCCGGGCAGGCAAGCGGCTCAGCGTGGAATCGCCTGTTGGCCGGACTCTCGTACTCTTCTGTACATGCGGGGCAAAGTGGAAAATTCGCCATACTCGTATTTTCCCGATCATACGGCAGCGATTGAATTAACGTGTAACGCGGTCCGCACTGGGTACAGTTGATAAACGGGTAACGGTAGCGCCTGTTACCTGGATACCGTTGCTCCTGCAGACAGTCAGGACAGGTAAAATAGTCCGGCGGAACAAAAATTCGGGCGTCTGCAACTTCTGAACTTGCAACGATTTCGAACGAATTAAGTTTGTCGGCGACTGCCGCGCTTACAGATGCAATCGCTGGCTGCGATATCGTCGGTGCTTCAGCAACCAAACCGTATTGAAATTTTTGTAATGCATCCTCGCTACCCTGGGCGATGACTTCAACTTCTCCAAGCTGATTTTGCACCGTCCCGCATACACCATGATGCAGTGCCAATCGATAAACGAACGGCCGGAAACCAACCCCCTGAACATGGCCGCTT
>Ga0316192_10004128_pt1 | contig 10556 bp, 11 predicted proteins | sample MerIslwburrow_MG_FD_204931 | JGI IMG/M metagenome (GOLD analysis project Ga0316192, IMG submission 204931) | Coastal sediment microbial communities from Maine, United States - Merrow Island worm burrow | ecosystem: Environmental > Aquatic > Marine > Coastal > Sediment | place: USA: Maine...
CAAAACCATAAAGGTGACACAGGATTTCGATTTAATAGTCAGAATGGGATTAATGTTTTTTATTGGGTCGATGGTGCTTTGGGATATGCTTTATCAGGAGAAATCGCAAAAGATGATTTATGGAAAGCGGCTGACATTATCTATAAACAATTAGGAATTTGAACATTGTGAAATCACATAGACCATTATGATCAGTGTCGATTGATGTTAGTCTATTCTTTAATTGGTTCTGTTTACTATGCTTCAAATTACTTTGAGGCATAATAAGCCGCTAAATTTTCAATATCCTGGTCGCTAAGGTTTTTTACAAACTTTTCCATCATGAAATTTTTGCGCGTTCCACTTTTGAAATCTTTGATATGTTTCTTAAATTTATCAGCCTCAATACACGCGATACAGGAATTTGGTATGCCATTACCCTCGCCTTCAATGCCATGACAAACGGCACATTTTGTAGAGGTTACTCTACCAGCTTCCACATCAACCGCATATGCTCCTCCCGATACCAGTTGTAATAAACTCATTAAAATTAAGATGACGTACAAGCGTGTTTTAATCATGTAATAACCTTCGTTGCGACTTAATATAAGCGGATTAGAATTCCTACCATTTCATAAGTTTAAGGGAAGAAATCCGCACTTTCCTTGATCTCAATCAAGTACATTAGTATTTACTTATTTACAGCATATTTAGTACCACATCGGGGTGCACATTTATTTCAATAAGATAATAGTATTTATTGGATAAATACTTTAAAATATCGCGCACTATATTGGGAAAAATGGAGTGAAATTGCACTGTTTATAGCGCAAGAACATGAACTTTGATTAAGAATTGATCAACTTTTAACCATACTGAATATGATAAGCTTGAGAAGAATTGCGCCGTAGTTTCATCCTTAAGCTGGCACATTTCTTCCAAAGAATTGGTGTATTCGCACAATAACTGTGCGTTACTGCTGTATTATCACCTCCTTTTCATATTACTCTTGATTATTGTTTTCCTCTTGAAACAAGCACTTATTCTAACAAACCTGTGTTACAAGTGATCTGGCACAGTATTTGTTATATTGGAACTATTACTGTTACTGTCAGTTTTTCGAATTACTTTTTTAATTGAATTTGAGGTATCTATGTCGACCATATCTAGCGTTCCACGGCGACCGGTTATTTTAGTCATTCTTGATGGATTTGGTGTGAACCCATCCAAAAATAATAACGCCGTACATGAAGCGCCCACACCGCAGCTTGACAAGTATTTTAGCCGTTTTCCACACTCTGTGATTAACGCCTCTGGATTTGCTGTTGGTTTACCGGACGGGCAAATGGGTAATTCTGAGGTAGGGCACTTAGCCTTGGGTGCCGGTGAAATTATTCGTCAAGATATTGTGCGGATTAATGATGCCATTACTTCGGGTGAAATGTTTTCGAATCCCGCCTTACTTAACGCTTTACACAAGGCGAAACAGGCACAGCGGCCGATGCATCTATTGGGTCTAGTCTCCGATGGCGGTGTGCATAGTCATATCGATCACTTGTATGCGTTAATAAGAGCTTGCAAGCAACATGGCGTGAAACCGCTTTTACATATGATCACCGATGGTCGAGATACAGCACCACAGTCGGCATTAAATGGACTTCCAGAACTAGAGACCAGATTATCTGAAGCAGGTGGGGCTATCGCCAGTATTGTCGGGCGGTATTATGCAATGGATCGTGATAATCGTTGGGAACGCACTGAATTGGCCTGGCGAGCGTTTGTATTAGGTAAAGGTGAATCAGCCTTATCCGCAAGAACAGCCATTAGTGCGGCTTATTCAGCAGGTGATACCGACGAATTTATTCGCCCTATTCTGTTACCCAGTTTCACACCAATGCAACAAGACGATGCCGTGATCAGTTTCAATTTTCGCAAAGATCGCCCTCGCCAAATGGTGGCGGCGCTAGGTAAAGCAGAATTTTCAGGATTTGATCGTGGTGACGATGTACCGCGACCAGAAGTGACCTGTATGATGACTTACAGCAGCGCCGAGCACTTTCCTTATATGTTTCAACCCGAACGGCCGTCAACCACGCTGGGGGAAGTGATCAGCACTCTTGGTTTAGCACAATTTCATTGTGCAGAAACCGAGAAATACTCGCACGTAACCCATTTTTTTAACGGTGGTCGCGCGGATCCTTATCCGGGTGAAACACAATTACTCATTCCTTCCCCAAATGTGGCAACCTATGACCTGAAACCACAAATGAGTGCAGATAAAGTAGCCGATGCTGTAATTAAGGCAATCAGTTCCGGACGCTACGGTTTTATTGTCGTAAATTTTGCCAATGGTGATATGGTTGGACATACCGCTAAGCGGCATGCTGTTTTAAGCGCGGTTAAAACCTTGGACAAGGAAGTTGGGCGTGTGCTTGAAGCCGCAGAAACCGCCGAGTACTCTGTGGTGCTTACTGCCGATCATGGCAACTGTGAAGAAATGGTTAATCCCTTAACCGGCGAACCACAGACTCAACACACAACGTATCCAGTTCCGTGCCTAATTATGGACGAACTCAACTGGAAGCTGTCTTGTAATGCCGGGCTATCGAATATTGCGCCTACTATTCTGGAGTTAATGGGTATCCAGGCACCGGCTAGTATGAAGGCAAAATCGATGTTACTGCAATCTTTAAAGCGTAAACCTCGGAAGCAGAATCCAGCCAATTTACAAGGTGTGGCGTAAGCCTAAAATCGCCATATTATAATATCATAAGGGTGGTGGCATACTGCCAATGGTTGCAGTTTCAAACCATTGCAGAAATGAGTTAGTGCTGGAATCACCCTCTTTGGGTGCCCAGGCGGCAAAATCCTTGTCGCTGGTTGGAGTGTAGGGTCCTTGTTTAAATTCAAACAATACCGTGCCAGACTCTAATGCAAATAAGGAATGCCAGGTGTCTGCTGGAATCTCAATGCCAAAATTCGGCCCATCTGAACTCAATCGCAAACGCTCTTCGAGTTTACCGTCTGCTGCAAAGATAAGTAATAGGGCTGCCCCCTGAACGGCGATCATAAACTCCCACTTATCAATTCCTCTATGCCGATGTGGACGTATGAAAGTGCCTGGCTCCATCGCATTGCAAAATCGCTGTACGGTATCTTCCGGTTGTGGATGAAAATTCAAATTTGCTCGCAAGCGTTTAGAAGATGCAGCAGATTCTGTTAACTTGCCCAATTCTTTGGAGTTTAGATATTTTAATTTGCTCATTTAGTTGAGCCTCCATATTTTTTATCACTAATTTTTATTTAGTCCAACTTATACAGTATTTGCATCAAATAGCCGAGCTCCACATAAAGATTTAGAGCATCAGGGTCGTGTTTAATTTTGTGGCTAAGAACATCTATGCGATCAGTCAGATCGGTATGGGCAATGACAACCAAAGGATGAGTAATACAAATCAGTAAAGTGATAACTATCAATCTGACAGCGAAATATGAGACACCGTTCAAATAATTAATTAACATAGTTGCGCTTGGCATAGCATGACCCAGTTTAAATCCTTGGTTATTTTAACCAATTCCGGATTGATGTCACGCATAAGCTGCCTTTTCTATCATTAAACTTTTCCTTATTAACTGGAATATCTCATGTATAGTCAGTGCAATACCCCCTCCTGGTATTATTCGGTATTAACTAGAGGATAAACACGCTATATCGGGTATAATATGAAAAATCCCCAAAAATGGAAGATTTATATTTGATGGCCCTGGGATTAACAAATTGAGACGTTTATGATTCCTCAGATTTTACTCGATAGTACGCAAATACCCGGCAACGGTGGGGAGTTGCGCCTATACCAGCGTGGCAAAGATTTCTCCATTAGTATTGTGGGCCATGGCGAACTCATGAACAGCCGTGTCCATGGCTCCGAAGATGCACTAGCTGAACTAAGTTGTGCCAGGCTGGTGGATTGTCTAAATCCGCAACTGCTTATTGGTGGATTAGGCATGGGCTTTACCTTGGCTGCTGCACTTCGACACATCGGTGAACATGGGGAAATAGTAGTAGCTGAATTGGTGCCAGCCGTAGTGCAATGGAATAAAGGGCCGCTTGGGGAACATAGCGGTTATCCGCTTCAAGACTCGCGGGTGACTCTACGCGAAGGGGATGTCGCCCGCATAATAAATGCCGAGCAACAGGTTTACGACGCGATATTATTGGATGTGGATAACGGCCCTGAGGGACTCACGCGTAGGAAAAATGATTGGCTCTATGGTATGGACGGATTGAACGCGGCATACGCAGCACTGCGTCCACATGGAGTGTTGGCTGTATGGTCGGCCGGTCCGGCTCAAGATTTTTTGCAAAGGCTACGCAAGGTGGGATTCGAGGTGGAAGAAGTGCGTGTGCGTGCACATGGAAAAAAGGGCGCACGACACGTCATTTGGTTCGCCAGGCGTGGAGATTAAATAGTAACAGGCCGAAGTATTCCCATGTCAATAACACTGCGCCTAATACAAACACAATGACCTACCCTGTATTATATTCCTTTCGCCGTTGTCCCTATGCCATGCGTGCGCGTCTGGCCTTGAAGGTTAGCGGTATTCAGCTTGTCTTGCGAGAAGTTGTCTTGGCTGACAAACCAGCGGCATTATTTGCTTGTTCAGCCAAGGCTACGGTTCCTGTATTGGTGTTCAGTGATCAACGTGTGATTGATGAAAGCCTGGATATTATGCTGTGGGCTTTGAATCAACATGACCCGCAAAATTGGTTAATGACTGAGGCTGGCCTGCTAGCCGAGACCCAACGCCTTATTGCGTATAACGATAACGAGTTTAAATTGCATCTTGATCATTATAAATATGCTGATCGCTTTACGGATAAACCCATGGAATTCTATCGCGCCCAGGGTGAAGGTTTTCTTAATGAATTGGAAGAGAGACTAGCAAGCTCTTCCTATCTGTTATGTGAACGACCTAGCCTAGCAGACATGGCTATTTTACCGTTTATTAGGCAATTTGCCCATGTGGACAAAAGTTGGTTTGAAAAGAGCCCATACTTACGTCTTCAATCTTGGTTGGCCACATTGTCAAATGAGCCATTATTTATTAGCGTTATGCCTAAATATAAAAAGTGGCAAGAAGGAGATCCACAGGTGATGTTTTGAATTTTGGTTCACGCCCAATGATAATCATTCCAGAAGTGATCCGCATAAGCTGTAATCGATATTCCTCACTACTCCATGAGTATACTGGCCAAGTATTTGCCTGGAAACTAGAGATTAATTCCCAAATTTTCGGCAACCCATCACAAAACACCTATCTACCAGTAGATTAATTCGCCAATGAGGCGTTAACTAAAACCAAGATCTACTCGATTATTTTCTTAATGTAAATGACACATGAGTATATACAAATGAAACAGTCTCATGGAAACGGTTTTACTCTAATTGAAATGGTGACTGTTATGGCCATTATCGGCATTTTAGCGGCTTTCGCAGTACCGACTTATAATAACCATTTACAATCCTCTAGGCGAACCGATGCAATGACGGCATTGCTAATGGTACAGTCTAACCAAACAATGTGGAGAGCCAATAATGTGGCCTATACCGCAAATCTTACTGGCGACCTTGGTTGGAGCAGTTCAGATACACCAGATGGTTTCTACACACTAAGTCTTAGTAACATCTCTGCAACTACCTATACGGTAACCGCAACTCCAAAAAATGGAACAACACAAGAAAGCGATTCCTGCGGTGTATTTGTACTAAATCAAGAGGGACCTGATATTTCCACCAGCAATAAAAAACTTTGTTGGAAGAAAAACTGATTCAATCTAATCTGTACTTGACCACTGTTAGAACATGTCGCAACTATGGTAAACAGTTCTCACTTCTAGAGGAAATAAATAATATTCATTTTGACCTGTGATTCGTATCACATTGTAGTGCTACTACAAATTATTCACCGGTCGATTAACTCAGTGAGAACTCATCCAGAAGCATACAAAACAGACCAATGATAATTAAAGCAAACCACAAATCATTTGATAATTTCTCAAACCGGGGATTCACTCTCTTGGAACTGATGACGACTCTTGCAGTGTTAGCCATCATAGTCACCATGGCAGTGCCGGTTTTTTCAGGCATGAAAGAAAGGCACAAAGTTCGAGGTGCAGCTGAAACTGTTGTCAGTGATTTACAACTTGCTCGTTTGGAAGCTATAAAAACCAACCGCGATGTCTCTCTTAGTTTTCAAGGTAGCGGTACTAATAATTGGTGTTATGGCATCAATGACAGTAACGGCTGTGATTGTACTATTGGTAGCAATTGCCAAGTAAGTGGCACAACACTGCGCGTAACTAATAGCGACGAATTTTCAAATATCAGTTTGGCGACCACATTTACCGGGCAAAATGCCACATTTGAACCCAATCGAGGTACTACCAATAGTGGTACCACAACGCTCAACTATAACGGCAAATTGATAAGCGTTAAATTAAACGCTATTGGGCGTATTTCTCTGTGTTCTAACGACTATTCGTTTTATCCAAGCTGCCCTTAAATAAAACTTAAATTATATTATGCGACACATAAATACTTCGATTAAAAACAAAAACGAAAAAGGCTTCAGTTTAATTGAGCTCATGATGGCGCTCGCCATCGGTATGGTAATCACGGCATCCATAGGAAGTCTATTTGGCCGGCTCGTTAAGCACAACGCCGATGTACTAAAAATGACGCGCCTTAACCAAGATTTACGTGCTTCGATGTTGCTCATGAGCAACGATATTCGTCGAGCGGGTTATTGGGGATTTGCACACTTAGGTATTGGTGGTGCTGCTGTTAATCCGTTCACTCAAGGTCTTAATGAGTTGACCGTTGCTGAACATACAGGCGAAACAGTAAATTCTTGCGTTACCTACGCCTACGACCGGAATGATGACGGTATAGTGGATGATAATGAACTTCTCGGCTTTCGTCTCAATAGCGGCGTATTGGAAATGGCTATGCAACTCTCATCTTGCACCGCAACAACTGATTGGGAGCAATTCAGTGACCCCAATACAGTAAACATTACGAGTGTTGAATTTGTCACTAATCACAAAACCATAGATATTGATGGCGATAGCGTTAATGACATTATCCTTAAAGAAGTAGAAGTCACTCTAAGCGGGGAATTGCTAGCGGATCCTAGCGTGAGTCGTACCATAGTTGAGACAATTCGAATTCGCAATGAGTCGATTATTTAGAGTGCTTAGGTAAATTGAAACAGTGATTACAAATAAAAACTATCACCAACACTTACTACATTCCCTATACCAACAACGTGGAGTTGCTACCCTATTTGTGTCATTAATGATGCTGTTTTCATTAACCATGATTGCTGTGTTTACGGCCAAGACTAATGTAACCGAACATTTAGTTGCTGCAAACGATTATCGTGCCAAACAAGCACTGGAGGCCGCACAAGCAGGAATTGAGCAAGGACAAGCAGAAATTATGGAGTTACAAACGACCAATGTAAACGGTTATCTACAATTGGATCAAATCGATGGTAATACCGATATATTGCAAGGTTTTATCGATTTGGACACCGATGTCAATTTTTTTAGGGTTACCGGAACGCCGGGAACTTTACCAAATAATTCGACATACTCTCTGACCTACGAGAATGTCGATCGCACCGGAGGTGCCTTTGATCCAAGTATCGATAACTATTTAGTCCGTGTTACCTCTGTTGGTACCTCAGACGATGGAAGCGGAATAAAGCAAATGGAACAACTGATAATGTTGGTGCCTTTATTAGCCAATGCGCCAGATGCGGCATTGACCACTAAAGACGAAGTAACAATAAGTGGTAACGTTCACATTTATAATATGATTACAGATGTCGCTGTTCGTGCAGGAGGTACTTATTTAGAAAGCGGCGCTGCAAAAACGCATACCACTATATTTCCATTTGACGATAAAGATCTCAATGTTGTACAGAATGATGCAAGTTACAGCACAATGACCGGTGACCAGTTCTTTTTTAGTTTTTTTGGACAATCAAAAAGTGAAATAAAGGCGCAAGCAACACAGATTATTTGCAATAATTGCAATGCTAGTTTGGGTGGCTTAACTGGGCAAGTAATTTGGGTGAATCCAACCACCACAGGAAATACACCACGAGTGAACGCCAACACGACGATAGGCAGTGCCACTCAGCCCGTTATACTAATTATTGAAGGTGGCGCAAATGGTTTTACGTTCAATGGTAACGCAGAGATATTTGGCTTACTCTACGTCATTGGTGATTGGGATAACAGTGGTGGAGGTAGCGCTGCCATAACCGGAGCGGCTGTTGCAGAAGGACATTTCGATGGCACGGGCACGCCTGCTCCCACTTATGATGCAACTATTTTAAATCGGCTAAACGGCATGGGCACCATTGCGCGCATACCTGGCAGTTGGAAAGATTTTTAGGTCAACATAAAGGTCACTGATATGATGTACCAAACTAAACAAGCCTTAACTAAACAGCGTGGTTTTTCAATGGTCGAAGTATTAGTCACTATGTCGATCATGGCAGTAGGGATGTTATCTTTGGCGCGCTTTAATGACACATTGTCCCAAGACAGCAATATTGCGCGCGCACGCACAGAGGCCGTTAACTTAGTTCAAGATCAAATCGAACATATGCGCAACTATCGCACATTAAGCGATTACAACAACCTTGTGACAGGACAAGATACAGTAGGACCCGCCGCCTTAAGTCCTGACATAGCGGTGCCAGGACTGAACAATTTATACACCCGAATCTGGACCGTTACACCCGACGCCACCAATCCTAGCCAGGCAAAGGTACTCAATGTGACGGTTACTTGGCCCAACGTGAAAGGCCAAGTAACAGCAAATACTACTATTAGCTTGGTTTCAGTAATTGCAAAAAATAATCCATCGACATCCGCATTGGCCATGAAAAACCTATAGCCAAATCATTTATTAAACTCACCTAAGTTTCTAAATAACACCAAGTCTTTGCAATATTTATCTGTATTCCATTACACTGCTGTCCCGTTAAAATAAAACCTTTTTACGTAAACCTGCGCGGTATATACGGTTTAGATTATGACAAGTACCCCGGACATGGGATTGGTGTCCCCAATTCAAGACGCGCGTGAATACATCCCTGTAAGCTCGACTGCCGCTTCCATGCACCCCAGGGCACCCTCTCTTGCTTCGCAATTCACCTTGCGGCAGACGGTCTCGCCTAAAAGCGCCTACTGTTGGTGAATTGGGGACACCAACCCCATATCCTAGCTATGTGCCTCGATTCTAAAAGTTAACGGGACAGCAGTGATTCCATTAAAATGGAAGGCTGTCTAAAGACATCTATCATTTATACTTGATTAATACTGCTTTATACTGCCGTCATGCAAAAAACAGACGTCATTATAATTGGAGCCAGTGCCGCGGGCTTAATGTGCGCAATAGAAGCGGGTAAGCGTGGGCGCAAGGTCATCATCTTGGATCATTCCAATAAAGCCGGTAAAAAAATCTTAATGTCTGGCGGTGGCCGTTGCAACTTTACCAACTATTCAGTGGATGCGGAAAACTACATTTCGCATAACCCACATTTCTGTAAGTCCGCGTTAAGCCGCTATACACAATGGGATTTTATTGAGCTGGTAAAAAACCACCATATTGAATTTCACGAAAGATCGCATGGGCAGCTATTTTGCAATAACAGCGCTAAAGATATTCTTTCCATGTTAATGAGCGAATGTGAACGGGTCGGTGTAGTCATCCACTTAAACACCAGAATTGAAGCCATTAATAAAAAATCTGAGCATCATTTTATAATAGCCAGTAGCCTGGATGATTTTCATTGCCAATCACTGGTTATTGCCACTGGTGGTTTATCTATCCCTAGCATGGGTGCCAGCCCATTTGGTTATAAAGTAGCAGAACAATTCGATATCAAGGTGTGGCCTACTTCAGCAGGTTTGGTGCCTTTTACCTTACAACCTGAAGATAAAAAAAGATTTTCTGCGTTATCAGGTATTGCTGTAGACAGTATTGTCAACAATGGCAAACAAAGCTTTCGTGAAAATATTTTGTTCACTCATCGAGGCCTCAGTGGTCCGGCTATTTTACAAATATCATCGTATTGGCAACCTGGACAAGAAATAAACATCGACCTATTGCCTGACATTGCTCTGTTTGACTACCTGAAAACAGCTAAAGAACAGGGAATAAAACTTCATTTAAAAACGGTATTGTCAAAATATTTGCCAAAACGCCTGGTATTCACCCTGATAAACGACGTTCTAGCGGAAAAGAATTTGTTCACGATAGCCGATCATGAGCTAGAGGAAGTGGAATCACAGTTTAAACACTGGACAATCAAACCCAATGGTACTGAAGGTTATCGAACGGCTGAGGTCACACTGGGTGGCGTTGATTGTAATGCCTTATCCTCTAAAACGATGGAATCAAATAAAGTAGCTGGCTTGTATTTTATCGGTGAAGTCGTGGATGTGACGGGTTGGCTTGGAGGTTATAATTTTCAGTGGGCTTGGTCATCAGCGT
>Ga0316192_10004131_pt1 | contig 10553 bp, 7 predicted proteins | sample MerIslwburrow_MG_FD_204931 | JGI IMG/M metagenome (GOLD analysis project Ga0316192, IMG submission 204931) | Coastal sediment microbial communities from Maine, United States - Merrow Island worm burrow | ecosystem: Environmental > Aquatic > Marine > Coastal > Sediment | place: USA: Maine...
GTTGCCCAGGGTATCTAATCAAATGGCCCTTGAAGGAAAGAAGATTAATTTAAAAAAAGTAACCAAAGGTGATCTTTTGTTCTTTAAAACGACTAAAAAGGGAAAAAAAATTAATCATGTCGGACTTGTAGTTGCCGTAGACGGACGTGATATAAAGTTTATTCATGCCACTTCTTCAAGGGGAGTCATTGTTTCTTCTTTACAAGAAGGATTCTGGAACTATGCTTTCGTTAAGGCAACCAGAGTTCTTTGATTGGAACCTTCCAGTCCTATCGGATAGGTTTTTCCAAATTATTCATTTCAATCTAATTTTGTTAACTGAACTTAACATTCAGTCCCCAATACTACATTTATAGCCTGTACAATTAAGCTGATAAATTCCATGAAGCTATTGGATTTTATTCCGGTAAAGCTAACTCTGTTTTTGATTTTCGGAATACTTATAGGGTATTATAACAATATTTCCCTTTTGCTATCGACAGGACTTATCAGTGGGTTCATAGTTTTACTGGGTATATCCTGGATGCGGAAAAATAGACTGGATAATCTGCCCTTTGGTTTCCTTTCCTTATTGTGCACAATTTGTTTAGGCATGATGTCCGTGGCACTGACTTTACCTGATAACAATTCAAAACATTACACCAACTTTAAGCTGCCAACCGAACAATATTTACATCTTAAAATCCATGAAATCCTTAAGCCCAACAGCTACAATGAACGCTTTATGGCTGATGTAATTGAGATTGATGGGATATCAGCAAATGGAAGGATTCTCATTATTACTAAAAAAGACACACTTAATCAGATATTCAAAGTAGATGACGAAATTTACACGCTGAATCTGCTTGAAGAAATTAGTTTGCCCCTTAATCCATATGGATTTAATTATGCAGAATATCTTAAAAAATTGGGCATTCTCCATCAACTTAAATTAAACAGGCGGGATTATTTTATTAAAAAGAATGCTTCTATAACTTTATTGGGTCTCACTGCGGCCGTAAGACACAAAATTATATCGGGTTTAGCCAAGTCCAATTTTGGAACAGATGAGCTTGGAATTATCCAGGCCCTGCTTCTGGGACAACGCAATGATATTAGTGAAGAAACATACAAGAATTATAAGAATGCAGGTGCGGTGCATATCCTGGCCGTTTCGGGATTACATATTGGAATAGTATTATTGTTATGTCAATTTCTGCTAAAACCTCTGGAACGATTACCCAGGGGAAAGATTATCGCCTTGCTACTTACGGTGATTCTTCTCTGGGGATATGCCTTGCTGGCTGGTTTATCACCTTCTGTAATAAGAGCGGTTAGTATGTTTTCTTTTGTCGCCTATGCCATGTACCTGAACAGGCCAACCAGTACTTTTAATATCCTGGCATTATCCATGTTTTTTATTCTATTGACCTATGATCCAATATTACTGTTTCAAGTGGGGTTTCAATTGAGCTATGCGGCAGTATTTTCAATTTTTTGGTTGTTTCCAAAATTACAACACTTCTGGAATCCGGAAAATATGATTCTTAAAAAATGCTGGCAATTAGTATCAATTTCCATAGCCGCTCAAGTTGGGGTACTACCCATTAGCCTTTTCTATTTTCACCAGTTCCCCGGATTATTTTTTATTTCAAATCTCCTCATTATACCATTCTTAGGTTTAATTCTAGGATTAGGTTTTCTGATCATAGCCCTCATGCTTGTAAATATCCTTCCAAATAGTTTATCCGTAATATACAATAAGCTTATAACCCTGATGAATAATGTTATTGAATGGGTAGCCCAACAAGAATCCTTTATTTTCAAGGATATCCCTTTTGATGCTTCACAACTTGTATTGAGCTATTTGCTGATTTTTACTTTGGTATATAGTCTCACCGAGAATAAATTTAAAAACATTCTGGCAGCAGCTCTGTGCATTATAGGCTTACAGCTATGGCTTATTTCTTTTACATTAAAAAAAGGCAGGGAACAAAAAATTATGGTTTTGCATAAAACCGGAACCTCGGCTCTTCTATATAAGAAAGGTAATTACTTAGATGTAAATTGCTTAGATTCTGTTGCCGTGATAAAACTGGTTAAAGATCTTGTGGTAGAAGAAAACATCAAAAAAGTTAACTACAAAACGCTACAAAACAGCTATCACTTTAAGGGTCAAAGTCTGTTAATCTTGAATAAGCCTGAAATTATCTCCCAAAAATTCCTGAAAACCGACTATGTAATCCTTGGAAATTCGCCTAAAATAAACCTTAACCGATTCCTGAACTCCATAAAACCCAAAATCATCATAGCAGATGGAAGCAATTATAAAAGTGATATCCCAAGGTGGAAAAAATCGTGTTCAGACAGAAAACTGCCATTTTATTATACCGGTGAAAAAGGAGCGTTTATCTTAGAAATAGAATAAATCAGCGCACTCCGTGCATAAGTCTTTTTAAAACCGGATTTAGTAATATAGATATAATACCAAAAGCAATAAGGACATGGATAAACATTAAAAAGAAGGTACATAAGGAATGTCTCTAGAAATCCGAGAAACAATTAAAATAAAAAATAATGCCATAATCATTATCAGTTAATTATTTAGATAATTTCCATTTTAGAATTTTAGTTTTATATTTAGATTCCCCAATTTTCTATTTATCTATATCCTTAAATATGGTAGAATTCCGAATTGCCAGTAAAAGTGATAATCTTGGTTTGTTGGAGTTAACCTCTTCTGTAAGTATGGAAGGTAATATATCCCTTCGTATTGATAGAAATCCCGATTTCTTCAAAATTCTGGAATTACGGGGCAAGAGTTTAGTAATAATTGCCGAAGAAAACCAAAAGATTATCGGAGCGGTTTGTGCATCATTACAAAATTGTTATATCGATGGTAAACTGTATCCTGTCCAATACGTTGGTGATTTTAAAGTACTAAAATCATATAGAAATAAGGGTGTTGGAATGAAACTTTTAAGCGTTTTGGCAGCAAAGCTTTATGAATTAGACTTTGATCTTGTTTTTTTTAACTTTTCTAAGGGCAACAAAAAACCAGTTTCATTTTCAAAGAACAAATCTGAATACACAAATTTTGAAAATATCGGCTTGTTTACTGTTTATCAATTTATCGGCAAACAGTTTAAATGGTCGAATCCTGACTACACCATTGAAGTGTCGGAAATATCAGAAGAGTTAATCGCATTCATTGGAGCAAAGTACCAAAGATATGATCTTAGAACTCCTATAACAAATATCCAACTTGAAGGAACAAGTATATATACCATTTGCTATAAAGGCACTTTAATAGGAGCAATGAGTATAATTGATACAATGCCAATCAAACAGAATGTAGTGATAAAAGTTTCGTGGAAATTGAATCTAATGCTGAAGTTATTAAATGTAGTAAATCCAATATTTGGATTTTCAAAAATGCCAACCTTGAATCAACCGGTTAAAATGATCTATATAAAATACCTTGCGATTAACCTTTCTGAAAAAAAAGCACTTAAGCTGCTGATTGATCATGCCAGAAACATAGCCTATAATAAATCTTATTCCTTTGTGTCTATTGGGTGTCACGAAAAAGATCCTTTACAACAGCATTTTTCTAAAATACTGAAGTTCACTTTTAATTCAATAGGGATGTTGACTAGTTTAAAAAATAATCAAAACCTAATTGATAAAGTGAAGTCTGGAATTCCTTATGAAGACTTTTCATTGGTCTGATATTAACGATATTACTGTAAAAACCAACAAATATGGAGCCATTACCAAAAGAGCACGAAAGTTTAGAAAAATTTAATGTCATTTCTGATTTGTTTTCGCAAGCAATAACAGGCGAACTCATTGGTATGTCAAACTTCGCATCTCTTGCAGAGACGATAGATGATTATACTGAAAAAATAGAAGCCGTGGAACATGCGAATAGTGAAAGAATGCATGCAGAAGTATTTTTGGATTATGCGAAAAAAACAGGTTTGAAAACGAAAATAAATTTGAAAGGAGAATATTGGCGTAATATACGAGAGCAATTTTTGTCTTATGCCAAAAAAAAGGATTTCATCGCGTGTCTGATAATTCAAGAAGTGATTTTAGAATCATTTGCAGTTTCGATGTATACAGATGTGGGAACGGCAATTGGTGGCGAAGCTGGAAGATTGTTTCTTGCTATAGCAGATGAGGAAAAAGAGCATTTGGAGCATTCTACAGATATATTGGTTTCAGAATTAAAAGAAGATCCTGAGGCCTTCATAAATAAATTTGAGGAGATTCATTTCAATTGTATGACTATTCTAGCGCAGTTTTCTGCCACAACAGACATACGTGGACATTGTGGTGTATGCAATGGTGATTGCATGAAAGGATCTTTGCATCATGTTGGACTTGAGATAGAAAAGATGCGTGGTAACGCCTTGTCACTTTATGCAAAAACACTCGACAATATTGGAATCCCTGGAGAAAAATCAATAGTATGGATAGCTCAACTCCCTGCTTAGACTTTGCTGTTGTAGGACATCAGGATTCATGGAAAAATATTGCGGCTTTTGTTAATAGTCTAAGAAATAAAAGTCAGGGAGATCTTTCATTGGAAAAGATTAAAAACATTTTCCCATTCATTCCTGCCAGAGATTTGTTTCGGGTAAAAGTAAATTCAAAAACAGGAGCCACTATAAATGGTGTTTATATTGATACATTTATTGAGCCAGATAAGCTCAATACTAGTTATTTGCGATCAAATATTAAAAAGGTTCATGATGGCATAGCCTGTGCAAAGAAGATGGGTGCTAAAGTCGTGGCCTTAGGAGGTTTTACTTCTATTGTATTAGAGGGAAACTTCGATTCTTTATCTACGAAAAATTCAAAGTTTACAACAGGAAATACACTTACTTCTGCGTTTATTGTAAAAAGTATAGAAAAAGCAGCTTTTCAAAAGAATGTTGACCTAAAACTATCTTCAGTTTTAATTGTTGGTGCAACAGGCGATATTGGCATGGCTTGCGTGCAATATTTGAAAAACAGGACTCACAAATTACTCCTCTGCGCACGTAATGAAAAGCAACTTAAGAAATTATCAGATCAGCTTGATGACGAAAATATTGAAAACGATTATTCAATCACCTTAGGGGATTTAATTCCAAAAGCAGATATCATTATTTGCGTTGCCAGTTCCAATATAACTGAAATTTCGAATTGTAAGGAAAATGTGATTATCTCTGATGCCGGCTATCCAAAAAATCTCGACTCAAAAGTTGAGAATAATTTCGATCTAATTTTCCATGGAGGCATGGGACAGGTAAACTTTGGTTTCGAGTTTTATCCAGATTATACAGATTCATTTTACCAATATCCGGCCCCAAATATTATCCATGGCTGTATTCTTGAGGCGATGATTTTGGCTTTTGAAAACAAATATGAAGATTACTCTATTGGGAAGGGCAACATTTCTATTGATAAAATTGAAGAGATTTATGAACTTGGTTTAAAACATGGAATTACAGTGGCACCTTTTTATAACTCGAAAGGACTGATTATTAATTAACAGGTTTTAAAATAATTCTGATGAAAAACCAAAAGGACCAGGTTTCATTATTTAAATTAGTTTTTACGCATAATTGGGAAGATCCTGAAAGTGATCATGTCGTTTTGAAAATTAAAAAGGATGATGCCTTAATGGCCATTACTTCCGGGGGCTGCAATGTGTTAGGATTTCTGTTGTTTGACCCTCAGGTAATTTACACTCTTGATATTAATCCGACACAATCCTATTTATTAGAACTAAAGGTAGCTGCAATTAAAAGTTTAGATTTTATTGCATTTACATCCTTTGCAGGGTTAAGAGATTCTAAAAATAGGTTGGAGCAATATGAAAAGATAAAACCCTTGTTGAGTGAGGATGCTCGCAAATATTGGGATGAGCAAAATAAAATAATTAAGAATGGATTTATCATGAATGGCCAATTTGAAAAGTTCATAAAAATTGCCGGTAAATTCATTATGCTATTGCAAGGCAAGAAAAGAGTTCTAGGCCTCTTTAATGAAAAGTCTAAACAAGAGCAAGAAACTTATTTCGATAAAATATGGAATACAAAACGATTTCATTACATTTTTAAGATATTATTCAACAAACGAATGCTTGCAAAACGAGGTTTAGTAGCTGAGTATTTTCATTTTGATGATGGGAGTACATCATTTTCAGAGAGTTTTTATAAACGAGCCAAGAATGCATTTAGAGATATTCCAATAAAAGGAAATTACTTTCTTTCACTTTACCTCTTAGGGAAATTCCAAAATGATCATGAAGTACCTAATTATCTCAAAGAAGAGAACTATGAAATGATAAAAGCAAAATTGGATCGAATTAAAATCATAACCGCAGACGCTCAAGGTTGGTTAGATTCAATGCCAGACTTAAGTATTGACTGTTTTGCCTTATCAAATATTTGCGAATTGATGAGCGAGAAGGAAACACATCGCTTATTTCTTGGCATACACAAAACCGCTAGAAAAGGAGCAAGGGTCATTTTTCGAAACCTGATGATTCCGAGGGACGTACCGGATAAATTAAAGGATAGGATTGTAAAAGACGAGACCTTGAGTAAACAAATTTATGCCAATGATCGCTCATTTGTTTACGGGAAGGTGGCCGCCTACTCCATCCGCAAATAATCTTATATGAAAGATCTATATCAAATACCTACAAAACTTAATGTTACAATCATCATCATATGTACGGTACTTTACTTTTTTCTTCTTCAAGTCGGATCAAACACCCCGGAAATTGGAATGAAGCTACTTTTAGGTTTGGCCTTTGGGATACTTATGATTCCAGTTTATTCACTCATGCATGAAGCTGCGCACAAAACATTGCATCCTAATCAAAATTTGAACTTATTTTTAGGTCAATTTCTAAGTACCTTGTTTGGTGTTTCCTATCATTTTTTTCGTCATTGCCATCTCAAACATCACAAAAAAAACAGAACGGATGAAGAAATGTGGGACTTATATTATGAACATCAAAACAGGTGGGTACGATATGGTAATTTATATTTAATGATGGTTGGTTTTGGTTATTTTTCACTGTGGTTGAGCATAGTCATTTTTGCTATCTCCCCAAATATGATACGGTCAAAGATATTTAAGCATCATAAAGAAATGAGAGGTTTTGTAGAAGGCCTGGATAATTCGTTCAAAATGAAGTTCTTTCAAATTGAATCTATAATAATTATAGTTTTTCAAGTATTCAGTTTATGGCTTATTGGCTGGGATTTTATTACATGGATTATCTTTTATATAATACACGGTTTCATCTGGTCTTCACAAAATTATGTCAATCATGCTTTTAGTCCTCGTGACATAATAAATGGTGCTCATAATTTGACTATTCCGAAATGGTTGAATATTATTTATCTCAATTTTAATATTCATCTGGCACACCATCAAAATCCACAGATCCCTTGGATACATTTGCCGAAGTATATTAAATCCAACAAAGGAAGGTTTTCTTTTTTTAAGAATTATATGAGATTGTGGCATGGACCCATATTGACAAAAGAACCTTCTCCAAAACCTTCAACTAATAAAGGTTAATCATTTCCATCTCTTCAATAATAGGGTTAAAATAATAATATCGCCGTAAAAAACGGCAATAACAGAAATGATTGAAAGTAGTCCGAAATAGAAAACTGTTTTCAAGCTGGCCAACAACAAAATGGAAAAACCTACAAATAGCAACAAGCTGGTCAAAACAACAACTCTGCCTATATGGAAATGAGTAATTTTTAATGCGCTTTCTTCTGAAAGACCTTCCTTCTTTTCCCGCTGATATCTGTAGAGAATGTGAATGGTATCATCAATCGCAATCCCAAGAATGATCGCTGCTATTGTACAGGTTGCTAAATCAAGATTTATACTGCTAAATCCTAAGAAACCTAACATTATAATTACAGGGAATATATTTACAATAATAGCGATAATAGCAATTTTGAAATTACGTAATAATAACAACATGATTATGAAAACCAGAAGTAAAGCCATTATCAAACTTGACTTCATAGAGTCAAATGAGGTATTCATTATTTTAATAAAAAGAGCTGGATAGCCAGCCACTTGTAAACTTGTGGTATTATTAAAAACCTCGTCACTAATTTTATTCAACTCCATTATACTTCCTTCTAGTGCTCTCACACTTTGAATTGATCCAGTGATTGTAATTCTAGCCTTTTTTTGATCTTCCGAGATCAATATATCAGATTCATTTGCTACAAGTCTATTAAAACTTTTCAAAAAATATTTATTGAGCATTGGATTTAACAAAACCTTCTTCAAGTCCTGATTATACCTTACTTCCGCAAAGCGCTCCATTACTTTGACATAAGAAAATGTATTTCTTGCCAAATTGTTTTCTACAATTTGAGCATCAAAATTTATCATTGCATTGATGATGGCTATATTGTTTATCTGACTTTCATTTTCAGTTTTCAAGACAATATCAATTGGATAATAATCGCCCCAGTTGTCTTCCATGAATTGGTGATCCTTGACTACAAAATGATCTTTAGGAAAGAAACCTATCGGATCCATATCTATTTTGATATTCATAATACCTAGAATGGCTACTATTGAAATGAATATAGAAAGAAAATTAAAAACACTTGATTTCTCCAAAATAAAACTAGAAAAGTTGCTGACTGCCTGACCTAAATTATGACTGCTATTTGCCTTTTTCCCTTCAATATTTACATAAGGTAATAATATAGCACTCCAAATAAAGGCCATTACAAAAGCAAGAAAACAACCTATTGCTGAGAGCCATCCAAATTCTTTAATGACCGCTGTAGAAGAGGTGAGTAGTGATAAAAATCCAATCATTGTTGTTAAGGCCGCATAAAAACAAGGGCTAACAATTTTCTTTAAACAATTGACAGCTTTTTCCTCCTGGTTGTCATATTCGTTTGTGTTTGAATTTTCGAACTCATTAAAAATGTGCATTGATACCATAAGGCTGATAACAATGACGATTGTAGGTGTCATTACTGTAAAAATATTGAGGCCATTACCAAAGAAACCGTAAATAGAAAAGGTCAACCAGATAGTTGTGAAAGCAATCAAAAAGGCTAATATTAAGTACATGGTTCGTCGGTAAAACAAAGCGATCAGGATGAACATAACAAGATAGCTCAATCCAGTAAATTTGATGAAATCCCTTCTTGAGAGTTCGTTCAATCCAAAATCAATGATGTCTGCACCTCCTAAGTGAAAATTATCTTCACCGAGTTCCTTATTACAAATACTTTTTATTCTGGGAATAATTTTATCCATCTTGTCATGAACTAATCCAAATGATTCAAAATGAATGACAAGTATTGTCACATCCCCTTTTTTGTTTATTAATCTATTTTCATAAAGTGATGAGTTCTCTATTTCTCTTTTTAATGCTGGCGTAATTGTATCCAAACCTTCATTGAACCAAGACGTGAACTGATAGGAAATAGTTTGGTCTTTTGTGAGTTTTCTAAAGTCTTTGACATTGACAATTGATAGGACTCGATCAATACCTTCTAGTTGTTCTAATCCTTCTTCTATACGTTTAATTTTCTTTATACATGCCGGTGTTAAAACACCCCCTGTTTCTTTAAAAGCGAGTGTAATAATCCTGTCGTTTCCAAATTCTTTTTGAAAATCATAGTAGGCTTCCAGTATTGGATCACTTTTGTCAAACCAGACCTCCAGGTCGTTATTTGGTTGCATAGCAATGGGAATATAATTACTTCCATAAATGCATAATCCAACTACAAGGGCAAGTACGACCAATCTGTAGTTGATTAAAAACCTCATTTTCCTTCTTAATTTTGGATTAACATATTCAAGCTACCCATATTTTCTGGAAGTACGTAATTTCAAAACAGGTTTTATCCTTGAACTTAATTCATTTTTTAAAATCCTGTTCAATAAGATCGAAATTATTCAATATGAAGTTGCCTCTTTAAATCCTCTTAATAAAAGCTATTATAGGAGTGATATCCAAAGGTGGAAAAAATCGTGCACAGACAGGAAGTTGCCATTCTATTATACCGGTGAAAAAGGGGCATATATACTAGAAATAGAATAAATCAGCGTACCCCATGCATAAGTCTTTTTAAAACCGGGTTTAGTACTATAGAAATAATACCAAAAGCAATAGGTACCAGGGTAAACATTAAAAAGAATGTGCTTAAAGAATATTGTTCTGAAATTTTATCTATCATTCCCCCCATAGTTCCAGCCGCTTTTTGACCTATGGCTATGGCCAGATACCAAATACCAAACATAAAACCGATCATCCTGGCAGGTACCAATTTACTCAGATAAGACAAGCCCACAGGTGAAAGGCACAATTCTCCCATCGTGTGAAGCAAATAGGCCAAAATAAGAAAAATCATACTTACAGAAGCCGTTTTTGACCCTTGCAAAACACCAGCTGAACCATAAGACAAAATGGCAAATCCAAGACCTAAAAGTATTAATCCCAGACCGTATTTCATGGCAGCACTCGGATTGTATTTGCTTTCCCACCATCTTGAAAAGAAAGG
>Ga0316192_10004133_pt1 | contig 10552 bp, 13 predicted proteins | sample MerIslwburrow_MG_FD_204931 | JGI IMG/M metagenome (GOLD analysis project Ga0316192, IMG submission 204931) | Coastal sediment microbial communities from Maine, United States - Merrow Island worm burrow | ecosystem: Environmental > Aquatic > Marine > Coastal > Sediment | place: USA: Maine...
GGGCGGCAACGGCCGGGCCTATCGCCTCCTCGGCCTCCTCGGTAGCAAACGGCGTCGCCTGCCGGACGATATTGCCCCCCTGCAGAATCGCCTTGGCCGTTCGGACGCATGACAGCGCGGTGCTGGCCGCCGCCGGCCGGCCGCCGGCCTCTTCAGCTGCGGCCAGGCCGACCAGGCATTCTTCAGCCTGGTTCAGCGAGTGCTCGACGCCGGTCAATGCTTCGGCGCTCTTTCGCAGGTTTCTGATCAGCCGCTGGAAGCTTCCTGCTGTGTCCGTCATCGCTGCACCGCCTGCGCTGGGTCGATGGGGATAATGATGGTCATGTCTTTACGTGACAGCAATCCATCGCGTGACTTGTGCGGGTCGTGAACGACGTGAATGCCGTTGGCGACCACGGAATGTAGGTCGTCTGATTTCTTTCCGCGCGGTGATTTGCCTGACAGGATGTGCAGACCGCTGGGAACGAACTCGTTGCTAGCGTCAAAACAGACCGCCCAGAGTCCGTACGCAGCCAGCCATGATTGGAACCTGTCGAACCAGGTACATGGATCGTCATCGCCCTTCCCGTCGGCGACGCCGCCCATGAAGTACGGCACATCGTCGATGCCCAGTTCCAGCAGGCTGGCGACGCATGCGGAGAAACAATTCCCGCCCGGGAACCCGAAGGTTGTTTGGTCAACTGGTTTCATCGCCCGCGCCTTTTGTTTGCGGGATGCTTGGAGCGCATGCTTTCGATATCCCGCTGCAGAGCGGCTCTTTCTTCCCAGTTCGCGGAGGCCTTTGGTTTCTTCACCTTCTCGACAGGCAGCATGTGAAGTCCGCCGTCTTCGGTGAAGCCTTCGACGCGCCACCACCAACCACGCACCTTGAACCGTTCGCCGATGCGGAACACGGGCCAGCCTGGCTTTACGTTCTTCGGATCGTCGCCGGGGATCGACTCAAGTCGTCCTGTAACTGTGTCTTGCATTACAGCAGCTTCCTCGCTTCCTCAGCAGCGGTTGATGCGATGGTCTCTGCCTGCGCGTCTTCTGCGGCCGCGGTTTCTGCCGCAGCCGCGATCTTGTCCATGCGCGCCTCGCGCTCTTCGCGTGCTCGCATGCGCTCGGATATCGCTCGCATGCGTTTTGCGATTTCGTTCGGCTTGCCAGTATTGAGTGCTCGCCTGGCTCGCCCCGTCTTCGTCGTCTTCATCCCCATCGTCGTCGCCATTCCTTTGTTGTCAGTTCCAGCTATTCGTCGCCAGCGTCGTCAACGTCTTCCCAGCTTCGTACGCCTCCCCAGGTCCGCTGCTTCTCGACGGGGAAGACCTCAACGTCGAGACTCTCCGGCACCCGGCCCGGGTCGATTACAACACACCGCAGTTGCGACTCGCCCATCGACACCCGGTGTCCAATCTTTTCGATGTAGCTGTTTCGCTCCATCTTCTCGATTGAGTTCCTGCGCAGCGATCGCAGTCCGTTCGTCGCGTCGTCTAGACCTTCGCGCCTGCGCTCGCGCAAGTAGACTTTGTAAGCGCTCGGGACGTGCAGCATCAACATGCCGTCGATCATCGTGTAGTGTTTGTCGAATTCAAGCGTGCCCTCTTGGGCGTACACCGACAGCGCCTCCAGGAAGTTGTCGAAGGCGTCCTTCGCGCCCGCGTCGCCTTCCAGGAAGTCTTCTGTCTGCGATTCGATGGCTGCCTTGATGTCAGGGTCCGGCAATGAGACGCCGAGTTCAGCACCGAACTCCTGCCAGTTCATCAGTCCGTAGATCATGACCACCAGGTTGTCCACTACGCGTGTCGGCAGGTCGCTCCCGCCTTTCACCAGTTCGAGGTCTTCCTCGAGAAGCGCCCGTGCGTCGATAAGGTCTTTCTGAATATCGCGCCCGAGGCAGAACTGAATGAATGGCAGCGCCAGCGCGCCGAGGTCGCAACGCCGAAGTTCGGTGAATGCTCTGTGATGCTTCGGAGATAGTTCGATCGTGTTCTTGTTCGGACTGGCGCATAGGATGCGCTCGCAGACCGCGGGGTCTTCCGGCCGACATTCTCCGATGATCATCACCGGTGCGGACAGCTTGAAGGTAATCAGCGTGAGGTCTGGCCGCCCGCGCGACTCCGCTTCCCCGCTGTAGAGGCGCCTGGCCATGCGCATGATGCGATTGACTGATCGCTTCAGCATGTCGCCAGGCTTGAACTCGTCCTGAATGACCGGGACTCCGTTGGTCCCGCTGTACAGCTTCAGCATCGAGAACTCGGTCTCGGTCGATGAGAACGGTTCGATGTCCGTGATTCCCATCATGCGCCAGAACTGCTGGTTGACGCTGGTCTTCCCTGACCCCTGCGTGCCCCATGTCCAGCCGATAGGCGCGTGCCCCATGAACTCGATAATCTTACTGCGCAGTGGTGCGGTGAAGTAGAAGCCGATCAGCGGCAGAGTGACAGCGTGAACGTTCACCTCCATCATCAGCGGCAGTGCCTCGGCAGCCACCTTGCGCACGTGCTCGTCCGTGTCGACGCGGTATGTCAGGCGCGACGCTACCGGATTCGATGTTGCCACGTAGGAGAGGTCCTCCTCGGTAACGGGGCCGTCCTTTGACAGGATGCAATCGGGCCCGACCCAGCGAGGTCCGTTGGCGGTATCGAACCAGCCAACTACCGTGCTGCCGATATGCTGGGGCACGTCTGCGTTCGCGCATATCCGCAGCAGCCCCTGCACCTGGTCGTCGCTCCCCATCCACTGCATGTCTGGCGACACCCGTGCGGCGAATGCAATCAGCCCTCTGCGCCCGCCCCATGCCGACGGGGGGATAACTACGTCTTCGATCGTTCTGCCTTTGTCGGTAACGATGTCGGCGCGGATATGTTGGATGCCGTCAATCAGTACGCGCTGCGTCGCCCGAATTTTGAACGACGAGATGTTCACCATGTCCCCGTCGAGGTTGCGGCAGAAGTATCCCGTCGCGCCTTCGTGGACTTCTCCCTTCAGCCGCTCGCGCAGTTCTTGCTCTTCGGTGCTGCGAGCATTGGCGAGCGCCTGCTTGCGTTCGCGGATCATGTTCTTGCAGTCGCGCTTCGACACGTTGAAACGCTTTGCGATTGCGTTGACGTAGATTGACTGCTCGATGCCTGGCAGGTCTACGACCAGGTCCATGACTGGCTCGATCAGCTTCACGACATCGGCGTCTGGCGTGCCCTTCGGGATTTGATCGATCAGGAACTCGGGCAGCCGCTTGGCAGTGTTCATCAGCTCGCGCAGCTTGTCCCCGGCCTCTTCGCCGTGCGCTTTGCAGAACTCGTTCAGGTCGATCTTGTTCACCCCTTCGGGACGGGGAAGGTCGATGTAGCGGACGTCGACGCGGGCATTGAACAGCTTCCCCATGGTATCGATTGCGCCGCGTTGTCCAGCCCCTGACACCTCGCTGTCGTTGCAGATGTATACGCGATTGGCCTTCGCCGTCTTGACCTTCAGATGCGGCAGGTCGCGCGTACGGAAGCGTACGGTTACTGGGCTGATGCATGGGATGCCTGCCTGTATGGCGCTGATGCAGTCTGTGACGCCCTCGGTAATCAGCAGGTCGTCTACCGGTCGGTTGACCGCGTCTTCGTTGTAGAAGACGTCGTTGTCGATGCCCTCGCTGATGTATGGGTGCTTATCAGATTGCGTCAGGAGCTTTTTGTACTTGGCCTTCTCCCATTCGTTCACGTCGTCGGAATACGGATCTAGCCGCCGGCCAATCAGGTAGACAACGCGCCCGGCTTTCCAATACGGAAAAATGATGCGGTCGTGGAAGAAGTCTTTGACCGGGCCGTCATAGTCGCCTGTCTTCTTGTTGCGGAAGGTGATGAAGCTGCCGCAGGCCAAGATCTCGTCGCGCGAGTAGTCGAGGCCGCGCAGATAGGTGTACGCCTTGCCTTCGCGTCCTTTGACTGACATCTCCATCGGGGCCCAGCCGATCTGCAGGTCGTCGATGATCTGATCTGTAAGCCCGTAGACGTTCTTGATGATGTTTCGAATCTTCGTCGGCAGCGCGTTGTGGTAGTAGGCAACCAGCGAAGTCAGTACGCGCCCGACGCGAAGCTTGGCCTCGAACTTGTGTGCTTCGCCTGCGGTCTTCTCGGGGCGCTGGATGGTGTACTTGTCTGCGAGGATCCCAATGGCGTCGGTGAACGAACACCCGTGCCGTTCCATGAGCCAGGAGATCGGGTCTCCTCCGATGTCCTGTCCGAAGTCGCGCCAGGTATTCGTCTGGTCCCATACCACGAGACTGGGGTCCACCTCACCTGGCCGCCATGGGCTGGTGCCCTTGTAGCAGCTGCCTGTCTTCTTCAAGTCTGGAACGTCTGGCTCGACGACGTCGAGGATCTGCATCCTCTCCTTGACGGCTTCGACGTATTCATCCCAGGTGGTGCTGCTGCCGCTGCTCACAATGAGTCCCCCTGCTAATTCACCGGGTCGGTGAATCGTACTGGTCTATTTAGTTCCGCCTGGAGTCCGTTGCGGACATTGCGTAATCCGTTGCTGCCGTTTTTTTGGATGAGAAGCCTTATGCGTTCGCAGATGCTGGCGATCTCATTCGGACAGACATTGTATCGCTTGTTGAACTTTTCGGCGGTAGGTGTTTGGTCCTGAACGAATGCGTCGACGTCTTCCAGGATCATATCCATCAGCTTGACGTTCAGTGTCTTGACCTGGACTTCGAAGGCGTATCGCTCTAGGGACAGGCATGCCACTACAGCCTCCCTAGCGCAGCCCGGATCTTGCGGTTGCCCAGGACGATGCGTTCCAGCGGGTCTGCCGCGGCGCACGTGTCCTCGTAGTCTCCTAGCGCATCAACCAGCAAGCGCCGGACCGCTTCGAACTCTTCGAAGGTAACAAAGCGTCCTGCCGGTGGTGCGGGCAGCCGCGGTGCATGGACCGTCTCAGGCGCAGGCTTTACAACTCGCAGATTTCGTTGGCTCATTGCCCCCCCTTTTTATCTACGGTTGCTGTCGCGTTGGCTTGCACTTCTTTGCGTGGTCGCCAACCTGCGCGCACGCGTCGCAGATATGGTACCCGCAGAACGCGCACCGGTTCACGTGTTCTTCCGCCGTAAACAGGCGCTCGCAGTCTGGGCACGCTGGCTTGTACTGTTCGATCATCTTCCGGCGCGCGCGCAGTTCCTCTTTGCGCTTGCGCTTGGCCAGAGCCTGGTCGTTCATTTTTGCACCGGTGCCTTGAAGTCGATGTCCCCGTGGACTGCTTCGAGTGTGTCGCCAAGCTCCTTGACGCCGGGGTTGCGTTCTTTTTCGACGGCATCTTCATTGGCGAACACTGCGGTCAGTACGGTCAGGAAGCATTCGTGCGAATGCTTGACCGCCTCGATGACCGCCTCTGCAGCGCTGTCCTGGTGCGGGTCTTCGAAGTCTTTCGCCAGTTGTTCTGGCAGCGCGTCGATGAACTCGCGAACGCATTCTTCGACATGCGCTTCCCGGCTGGCCATGCTTCGCACGACGCCTCGCAGGAACTGCAGGTCGACCTTGTCCAGAGTGACTTCGATGACTTTCAGCGTTGTCATGGTTTCATCCCTTCGATGATTTTCGTTATCAGGTTGGCGGTAGCGACGGCGTCGCCAAGAGCTGTATGGCGCTTGCCGTCGGGCGGCTCGACGCCGAAGTATTCGAACGCGCTGGAACTGTTCACGTCGCCGACGTCCATATCGATCATGCCGGCGTGCGCCATTGCAAACAGGATCGACGGGCAGTCAAATCCGCGGCGCGAGAAGCTGCGCGGCAGCTGGAACGCGTTTCTGTTTACGAACCGATACATGCGCAGCAGGAACCGTTTGTCGAAGTCCAGGTTCCAGCCGGCCAGCCTGGTGTGCTCCTCCGTGTTGCCCCGGGCCAGTGACAGGCATGCGGCATTGATTCTGTCAATGGCGAACCGAGGAGTGATGCCAAGGCTGATGACCCGGTGCAGGTCGATGCCGTTTACTTCCATCGCTTCGGCTTCGACGTTGAGGTTGGTAACGCCCTCGTAGACATAGAACGTGTCCGTGAACAGAACCTTCCCGTTCTCCCATCCGACCAGGCCGACTTCCAAAAGTGAGTGTCGGTCGGGGTTGAGGCCTCCGGTCTCTGTATCGATCACTAGCAGCCGCATGTGTCCACCCATCCTTCCAGGACCCTGTAGATGATTTGTTGTCCGATCCGTGTCGCGTCGTCGATGCCGTACCGCATGCCGCTGGAGATGCCGCGGTTCGTATAGACGACGGTCGCCTCTGCGCACGATCGCCATTCGAAACCGGCGTGGATTCCGTGCATGCGTTCGCTCTGGTCCCTGTCGTCCAGGACGCCAAGCTGCGTGTAAAGGCCGTGCGACGCGAACGGCGCCTCGTCGTGATTGACCAGTGCGTCATGCAGACATGCGCGAAGGAACCGCAGGTTCTCTTGCACGACTTTTTCTAGATGGCTTCCGAACGGTGACTCGATGATGACTCTCTTCATGGCCTGATCGGTCCTTTGTCTACGTCGGTTGCAGGAAGCGGTTTCAGCTTGCCGCTGCCGTCGCAGCCGGGACACTTCCTGGTGACGCGTCGCCCCTTGCTATCCTTGACAGTGATAGCTCCTGCGCCGTCGCAGTTCGGGCATTGATTGATCGTCGTCGTCCTGATTGGCATCCGTTCACCGAGTCCAGTTGTACGCACTCAGGTTTATGCGGTGCGCTCAGTCTGTTCGTGATGACTCCGCATTGCGCGCAGCGTCTGACTGGCACAACGTGCGGACACTTCTCACAGCGGAAGGCGATGACCTCTCCGCCTTCGCTGTAGACCTCTGCCATGACGCAGCCGCAGATGGTCATGCGAAGCCCGCGCGCCTGCTGTCGTCCAGCAACTCGATCGCTTCTTTGTACGGCGGGCTGTATCCCGTGACCGCGCCGAAGATCGCCATCGTCTCTATGGCGGACAGTCGCATGGCCATGTCCTTTGCGAATGGCCACATCCACGCGTAGTCAGGGCCCGTGAACTTTCTCTGTATGTACGCTCGCGTCCTCGGGTGGATGCGGCCAGTCTTCCACTGTTCGATCAGCGCGTTCATTGCGTACCCGCGAAGCTCGTAGTCGCGCCGCCACGGACTTGGGAACGGGATCGCCGCTACCACCAGCATCGGGTAGCACCACCAGGGCGCACCGGTAACAGCGAACGCGACGCCGGCAACGATGGCCAGAGGTACCAGCAGCGACCACCACATCATGTATCGCAGACTGAATCGCACGTTGCCTTCCTTCTTCGCGTCCAGTAGGTGGACGCGTTCGTGAAGCAGGATGACCGTCGCGCGCCATGGGTCGTCGTCGACCAGGCCCTCCGGGAAGTAGACTCGCGGATAGAACGTCGAGGTGTAGTCCGCCATGTAGTGACGGTTCACTGGGAAGATCCATCGCAGGAAGAATCCGATCAGGACCTGCGTCCAGACCTCGGGCTTCTCGCGCCATTCGAATCCTGGGACCTCCGATTCGATCAGCGCAACCACTTCACCGAAGGTCCGGCGCGCGCGCTCTTTCGAGACGTGGATGATTGTTCGTTCGTCTTCCATCAGAACGGAATCGAGTCGAGTTCTTGCTCGGCCTCAGATCTCCATGGTGTTGTTTTCAGGAACCGCGCGATGTCGTCCAGGTCTCGCGATTGCTGAGGGTTGTCCAGGCTCTTGGTGAAGCGTGTGCCGTACGCCTTTGTGGCGATCCGCTTGTCGCAGCATACGACAACGCCCTTGTCGGTCGTCGCGCGTATCAGCCGGCCGACGCCCTGCTTGAACTGGATGATTGCGCGCGGCACAGAGTGCGTCATGAACGCGCCCTTTGCCCATGAAGCGCTCTTCAGTCGTTCGCCGATTGCGTCGAGCACTGGGTTCTTTGGTGACGGGAACGGTAGCTTGTCGATGACTACGCAAGAGAGGCTCTCGCCCGGGACATCGACGCCTGCCCAGAACGATGTGGTTCCAAACAGGCAGCTGTCTTTGTACTTGCTGAAGTCATCGACCAGCTGAGTGCGCGGCTTGTCCCCTTGTCGATAGATGGTGCATTCGTTTATGCGCTTGGAAATCTCGTCGTAGGCGTAGTTCAGGTTTTTGTACGACGTGAACAGCGCTAGCGTCCTGCCGTTCGTCTTCCTGATGCACTGCTCGATAACGTCGACCATCGCGTCCTGCCAGTCATTCTCGCGCGGGTCTGGTATCGACCGCGGGATAATGAACAGCTGCTGGCTCGGAGTGAACGGCGACTCAGCAATCAACCTGTCTGGCTCCTGGATGCCGACCTCTCGTTCCAGGTAGTCGAAGTTGCCGCCGGTCGATATCGTCGCTGAGGTAAGTACGACCGTTGGCGTCGGCATGAACAGCGCGGCGTTCAGCAAGCCGGACACGTTGATTGGCTTGCCGACGATCGAACATCGCCCTTTGGATTTGTCGATCTCGATCGACACAACCATGTTGTCGTCGTCCAGCGTCATCGCGCTGGTGATGTGATCGGATATCGACTTTGCCCGGTTGCGTTCGATCTCTATATCGCCCTTGGCGTCGTCGTCGCCGGCCTTCGATTGCATCTCTCGCATCACGTCTTCGGCAGCGACCAGGGCTTTGACAGCGTGCTTCCATGGCACTACGTCGGGGCGCCTGATTCGCACGTCGTATGCGCCGCTGGTCGCGTGCTTCTTCAGGTCCGCAAACAACTTCTCCCCGGCGGTACCTACGTCGACGGCGGCCGTCGCATTCCCACGCTTCTCCAGGAACCGAGACAGCCGTTTGAATGCGCCGTCGCCGAAGTTGAATCCGAAAAAGTCGCGCGCGATGTTTGCCGTCTCGTGCGCCTCGTCGAGGATCACTACATCGAACGGGGGGAGGATCGTCCCGCCGAACTTCAGGTGCGAGAACAGGATGTGGTAGTTGCAGACGATGATGTTCGAAGCAGCTGCAGCCGACCGAGCCTTCTTCGCCCAGCATGCTCCGTTCTTGTAGTGCCTGCAGCGCTGCCCCTTGCAGTCGTCGGCGGACACTGACAGCTTGCCCCAGGTCTGGTAGCTGGGAACGAAGTCCAGTTCCGACTTGTCCCCGGTCTCCGTGTCGTTCGCCCATGGCAGCAGGCGCTTCATCTCCCAGCTGTCGTCGTCAACGTCGCCGCCTGAACTCTTCATGCCTGGAAGCGTTGCTTGCGACCGGTGCCCGCGCACCTTGTTCTCGCGGTCAAGACAGATGTAGTTGCCCTTGCCCTTGAAGATCGTCCAGCTGAAATCCCATGGCAGCATGTCGTGCAGTCGCGGCAGGTCCTTCTCGACCAGCTGTTCCTGCAGTGCGATGTTCGCCGTAGCTACCAATACGCGGACGCGCCGAATGACCGTCTTGTCCCCGTGACACTCGTGGCAAACCGTGGCCTGGTCGGTGTTGCGCTTTAGCTCACCGGTCCCCTTGCAGCGATGGCATTTGAACTCGCGCTCTTTGCCCATCGCTGACTCGTAGATTGCTGGCACTAAGTAACCGAAGGACTTCCCGGTCCCGGTTGGTCCTTCGGCTACTAGGTGATCTGCATTTTTGATTGCGCGATGTACTGCGCGCGACAAAGAGATCTGACCCGGTCGAGGCATGTACCCATCGAACCGCTGCGCAAGGAAACCGCCATCATCAAAGGTGGCCCCGACCGGGTCGATCAAAAGTCCATGGTCCTTCTCGGGCCGCGGACCAGTATCAGGTGTTGTGGTTCGATTCACGTTCGCTCCTTACCTATCTCGGGGGTGAGGCTAGTCGAACGGGTCCTTCTCTTCAGGCTCCTTCTCTGGCTCAGGCGCGGAACCGTTGTCGGCGCAGAACTTCATCGCGTCGTCGAACTTTGCAGCGGGCAGGGATTTGAGCTGCTCGATGCCGAACGAAGTCAGGAACGAGTTCAGGACTTCGCGGCCAAGCGGTTTGAGCTTCGCCGTCAACTCTTTCTTCTGGTCGTCGCTGACCGTGGCGCCGCCGTCGCTTCCGCTGGAATCGCCACTTCCTGATTCCCCTTTCGGATCTGCCAGGTCGTGCAGCTTCGACTCGAAAGATTTGATCAGGTCGGCGAGGCCGTCCCAGTCAGCGACCTTCGTGTCGGGCAGCATCGAGTAGCTGGTCTTCGGGTCTTTCGCCTTCCCGTTGCGCTGCAACTCGAACGCCCAGATGCCGAGTCCGTACTTCTCTTTGATCTTACAGAGGTCATTGAACCAGTTGACCCCGTTCTCGAAGATCTGCATCTGGTTGACAACCTTGTGCCCCTTGGGGTTGTCTGCGTGCCCCTTCTTCAAAACGAGGCCGTTCATCGCGCAGCGGAACGACGCCTTCTTCTTTGGGTTGTTGTCGAGGTATGCCTTGCCTTCGTCGGTGTCAGCATCGAGGTAGCCTTCGCCGGTCCAGATGACTTCGCGTGCGTACGGCTCGCCCATCCATACGACGATTGCTTGGTCGCCGTCGTCCTCCAGTTTCAGGTACATGCCAGACGTGTTGACTTCGTCGGCCTTCTTCTTCGCGTCGTTCCAACCGTAGGTCCCCATCGATGATCTCCTTCGTTACGTTCGTTTTGC
>Ga0316192_10004134_pt1 | contig 10550 bp, 7 predicted proteins | sample MerIslwburrow_MG_FD_204931 | JGI IMG/M metagenome (GOLD analysis project Ga0316192, IMG submission 204931) | Coastal sediment microbial communities from Maine, United States - Merrow Island worm burrow | ecosystem: Environmental > Aquatic > Marine > Coastal > Sediment | place: USA: Maine...
CTATAACCTGTGATTTCCCAAATTTCGCTTTTAACTCTTCAGGATCGACATTCTTAATTACTGGTTTTGAAGTAAGTCTTTTGATATCAGCTTTTCTTTGTTTTGCCCTTACCTTATTTTTTAAAGCTTTTCTTTTAAACGATGTCGTGCTCATATTTTTCCTGATTAATAAAACGAGGTGCAAATATAATATTATTATTGTATTAAATTGTAATACAATGCTTTCATTTTATTCGAAGAATATTATTTTAAACTAATTTTTTAAACGACTATGAAAAATCTTTCAAATTATCTTTCTCTTAGTTGCATTTTATTTGTGCTTATTTTCAGACCAACATATGGGCAAAATAACCTGCTTACACCTGAAAAACTATGGGAACTGGGAAGGGTGTCAGATGTTCAAATTTCTCCTGATGGAAATTTAATACTATTCGGTGTTACTAATTATAATATAGAAGATAATAAGGGAAAAAGAAGTTTATATGTGGGTAAAACAGATGGGTCTGAATCCGGAATTATTAAGGACCTTAATCATAGTGTTTATGATGCCCGATGGAGACCTGATGGAGAAAAAATTGGCTTCCTATCAGATATGAGCGGTTCGATTCAGCTATGGGAAATGGATGTAACAGGTCAAGGATTAATGCAAGTGACAGATTTCGAAACCGATATAGCTAATTTTTCCTATGCTCCTGATATGAATCACATTTCATTTTCAATGACTATTAATCTTGATAAAGATATTCATGATCGACATGTTGACCTTCCATTAGCTCAAGCATATGAGATCGATGATTTAATGTATAGACATTGGGATACCTGGCAGGAAGGAAATTATAGTCATTTATACATTTCAAAATATAATAAAGGGGTAGTCATTGGAAACGCAATTGATATTATGGAAGGACAAAAGTATGATTGGCCATTGAAACCATTTGGTGATTCTAACGATATGTGTTGGAGTCCAGATGGAACATCTCTTATTTATTCCAGCAAGAAATTTGTTGGCAAAGAATACGCAAGAAATACAAATGCAGATCTCTATTTGTATGACATCAAATCAAAACAAACTGAAAATCTAAGCGCTGATAATCCTGGTTATGATTTATTACCAAAATATTCCATAGGTGGCACAATGATAGCATGGCTTAATATGAAACGGGGAGGATATGAATCAGACCGAAAAGTGCTCAAAATATATGATATGCAATCCCGGGAAATTAAAAGCATAACCGAAAATTTTGAATATGATATCGAAGATTTTAGCTGGTCAGATAAGGATAAAACTATTTATATAATAGCTGGTATTAATGCCACTAAACAGCTTTTTTCAATAGATCTTAAATCGAATAAATTTGAGAAGATAAAGGTGACAAATTACATTCCAGAACAAAAAACATATGGTATTCATAATATAAACAGGATACAATCATCTGGGGAAACTATAATTTGTGAAATATCATCAATGTCACTACCGACAGAAATCTTCAAGATTGATTTAGAAACAGGATATCTGCAAAATATTTCAAACATTAATAATGACAAAATAAAGAACCTTGAATTTGGTGAAGTAAAAAGCAGAATTGTAAAAACAATTGATGATAAAGATATGCTGGTATGGGTAATCTATCCTCCTGGCTTCAGCCCAGATAGAAAATATCCTGCTTTATTGTATTGTCAGGGAGGGCCACATGGTGCTGTAGATCAATTTTTCTCTTATAGATGGAATTTTCAAATTATGGCTGCCAACAACTATATTATTGTGGCGCCTAACCGACGGGGACTTCCTTCCTTTGGAGACGATTGGAATGACGGAATAGTAAACGATTGGGGAGGAATGGTTATGGAAGATTATCTTGCTGCAATTGATGATTTAGCAAAGGAACCTTATGTTGATAATAAAAATCTTGGAGCGGTAGGGGCAAGTTATGGTGGATATTCTACATTTTATTTAGCCGGGATCCATAATAACAGATTTAAAACTTTTATTACCCACGATGGGGTTTTTAACCTGGAAAGCTGGTATGGATCAACAGAAGAGCTATTTTTTCCTGACTGGGAATTTGGCGGCCCTTATTGGGAAGAAAGCAATAAAGAATACTATCAGAAATTTTCGCCGCATCATAATGCTGATAAATGGAATACACCGATGTTAATAATTCATGGTGGTAAAGACTACAGGATTCCTTATACACAAGCATTGGAAGCTTTTACGTTACTAAAGGTCAAAGAAATTCCTGCAAAACTTTTATTTTTTCCTAATGAAAATCATTGGGTGCTTAGTCCACAGAATGGGATACTATGGCAAAGAACATTTTTTAATTGGCTTGATGGATGGTTGAAAAACTAATATTTTAAACAATATAACGAAGCATGAATCCCTTCATTAATGTTTTTTAAACAACGTGATATATTTTCATTCCGTTAGAAGTAATTGAAGAATGGTATTACCAAATGATTAAGATCAAAAAAAATATTAACCAAAAAGACTTTTTTGGGAACCTTTTTTTTAAAAAATATCTTATTAATATAAGCGGCATATAAATTTAATGGCTTTTTATATATTTAATAGCATACGAATGAATTACAAATAGTCTAAATTGGTATATAAATCAATACAAATATGGATGATGATTTTATAAATAAATTATTCAAGTCACACGAAGTAGTTGAGTCAAGACCTTCAAGAATGGCAATCTGTAATTTTACGGAAGGATTACTTGAATTATTATTCCCCCAGTTTAGTGAAAAACAATATAGAAGCAGCAATGAATTAAAAATATTTTCCGAATCACTTTTAAATGAATTAAAAATTATCTTTCTGAATTTCACTGGAAAATTAGAATATTCGCCAGAAGAAACAGCTGAAAGGTTTATGAATAAAATCCCTGATATTTATGAAATGCTGATAGAGGATGCTCAAGCTATCCATGATGGTGATCCTGCAGCAAGAAGTACAAATCAGGTGATCAGAACTTATCCTGGTTTTCTTGCAATAGCTTGTTATCGGGTAGGTCATTCCTTTTGTAGCTTAGGAGTTCCTTTTTTACCAAGAATACTTACAGAATACGCCCATTCACGGACCGGTATAGATATTCATCCAAAAGCTGATATTGGATCTTCATTTTGTATAGATCATGGAACCGGAATTGTAGTTGGAGAAACGACAGTTATTGGGAATAATGTCAAAATATATCAGGGAGTTACTTTGGGCGCTTTAAGTGTTAAAAAAGAAATGGCTAAGATCAAACGGCATCCTACAATAGAAGATAATGTTATAATATATGCTGGTGCCACTATATTAGGGGGAAATACGGTAATAGGTAAAAATTGCATAATTGGGGGAAATGTATGGATTACAGAAAGTATACCTGCAAATTCCAGGGTATATCATAAACCTCAAATTGAAGTAAAGAATGAAAGTAAGGCAGGTTGAGTTATTATATTTAATATAACAACCCCGATACACTGGTATCGAAAATTTTTAACGTGATTATATAATGTACTTTTTTAGAAATAACCCATAATAAGATGGAAGAGCTTCAAAAACTAATCAATATCGTAAGACATAAAGGACAAAGGAGTCTTCAACTTGTTAACCAGAACTTCAGAAAGAAAGAAAAATCAAAGGACAATGTTCTTTTCGAAGCACTGTTAAATGACTCCTTTAAGAATGAAAATGAAATAGCTCAAAAATTATTTCGAGTAAAACCAGGAAATAGAAATTTTAGAAATACAAAAGCAAAATTAAAAAGAAAACTTCTTAATAATTTATACTTTTTAGATTATCAAAAATCAGATTATACAGCTTATCAGAAAGCCAAATATGAATGCCTCTCTCAAATACATCAGATAAAGATTTTGATTTTGGAAGAAGCCAGTTGTATTGCCATAAAGAAGATCCCTTCTCTTGTAAAATTAGCGCTGGAGTTTGAGTTGTATGAGATTGCACTTGAGGCTCTTTTAATCTCGAGGAATGAATATTCCAAACAGGGTAAATGTACTCCATTAAACGTTTCAGAAAATAATATTAAAAATATTAAGCCAATAAATGAAGTTATTAATCAATGCGAAGACATATATTTTGACACATTGGTATTAATAACCAAATCTGTAAGCTCATGTGAAAGGATTCTTGATGAGATTCCAGATAGAGTTAAGAAAATAGAACAGAAGGCCAAATCATTAAAAAGCAAAAGGTTAGACATACTAGCAAAAAAGCTGAGTATTGGATATTATAATATCATCAATGAATATGAAGGCAACTTGAAAATATGTAACTATCTTGAAAAAAAATATTTTAAGAAAAACTTTGGCAATATAACTGTTGATATAAATTTTAGAGAAATCGCCTTTCTGAAATTATACAGTCTATTTGCTTTAAATAATACTGAAGAAAGTATAGAATACGCAGAAAAAAATTCAGGATTGTTTAAAGCAGGAAGTATAGAATGGTTCTCTTTCAAAGAATATCATTTTCTTTCGTTGATGAAACGCGAAAAATATCATCAAGCCACAAAAATTTTTAGAGCTGTCAGGATGCACAAGAATTTCCATGAATTGCCAGAAAGCGAGAGAGATAGATGGCGAATATACCGTGCCTATCTTTTATTTGTAAATGATAGCAAACTAGTAAAATGGGGTTTTGATATTGAGAATTTTAAGGAAAAGCAACCTGAATTCAATAAAGAGTTACAGGGCTATAATATTGCTACAATAATTATTCAGATTCTCTTCTATATTAGAGAGGGAGATATTAAAAATATTGATGAAAAAATTGAACAAATAAAGAAATATAGTTCCTTGCACCTGGATAAACGTCATAATTACCGGAACAGCATATTCATAAGGATGTTAGAAATTATTCCTGAAAGAGAATACATGCATAAACCAATCCTTGATAAAGGATCTAATTATTTGAAAAAATTAGTATCAACACCAATTCCACCAGACCTTCATCAGGAATTAGAAATAATCCCACACGAAATTCTTTGGGAGTACATCATGAACATACTTAGAACTAACAAGAATTATCTGCATTATAGGTTTTATCATGTATATGAAATTTAAATATTCTCACAGAGTCTTTTTTTGGTAAGGATATAATCTTTCCATATATCTTCAAGTATTTCCTTGGCCGTCATATTCTTCTGGATCATGGCTCCAACTTGCCCTATTTCCAACTCACCCTGGTCAAGGTCACCCTCAAACATTCCCTTTTTTGATCTTCCATGGCCTAAGATCTTTTTAAGTTCTTCAATTCCCGCACCAGCTTCTTCAGCATTATTTATTTCATTGAAAAAAGCATTTTTTATTAATCTGACTGGTGCCATTTTCTTTAGAGACAAGAAAGTTTCTCCCTCTTTCAAATCTATTATTTTATCTTTAAAATTCTGGTGTGCAGAAGATTCAACCGCAGAAGCAAAGCGTGTACCAATTTGTACACCATCAGCACCCAAAGCCATTGCTGCTAACATTGATTTACCTGAGGCTATTCCTCCCGCTGCTATCAATGGAAGGCGTATAGATTCTTTAACCATCGGTATCAAACACATTGTGGTTGTTTCTTCTCTTCCATTATGCCCTCCTGCCTCGAATCCCTCTGCAACAATTCCATCTACGCCAACTTCTTCACATTTTAAAGCAAACCTGTTACTTGATATAACATGAACCACTTTGATACCTTCTTTTTTAAGAATGGGAGTCCATATAGCAGGATTGCCGGCAGAAGTAAAAACAATCTTTACACCCTGTTCTATAACTGTATGCATATGTTCTTCAATATTGGGATATAATAAAGGGACATTTACTCCAAATGGATGCGAGGTTGCTTTTTTGCATTTTTGTATGTGAAGTCTTAGTATTTCGGGATACATTGATCCTGAACCAATCAATCCCAATCCGCCAGCATTACTTACAGCAGAGGCTAATTTCCATCCACTGCACCATACCATACCAGCCTGAATGATCGGATATTCAATTTTAAAAAGATCAGTTATTCTGTTTTTCATTTTTATTCCATTTAGGTGAATAAAAAAATAAATGCAATCAAAACAAACATCTTGTATATTATTTTACCTTAAAGCTTAATTTTGCCTATATGAATACCAATGACTTGATATCAAAATTTCTTATATGGCGAATTAGACATATAAAAAGTCAAAGTTTTGTGATTTTTTTAAGTATTATAATTGGTATTCTTGCCGGATTGGCTGCAATTATCCTTAAAGGTTCGGTTCATCTTATCCAGGCATTTTTAAAAAGTGGTTTTCTTCCGAATTATCTTTACTTCATTTATCCATTAGTGGGACTATTACTTACTGTAATAATTTCGAGATATATATTTAAAGAATCACTTGGACATGGTATCACAGACATAATTTATAGCATTTCCAAACGATTAAGCCTGATTCGTCAAAGCAAAATATACACCAGGATGGTAACTAGCGCCATAACTGTTGGTTTTGGTGGATCAGTAGGATTGGAGGCCCCTATAGTAGTAACAGGTAGTGCTATCGGCTCAAATGTCTCCAAATTCATGCATATGAATTACAACCACCGAACCCTACTTGTTGGTTGTGGTGCTGCAGCTGCTATTTCAGCAATATTTAACTCTCCTATTGCAGGAGTAATTTTCTGCTTCGAAGTTATTGTTACAGGAATAACTATAAGAGGATTTATCCCATTATTAATTGCCTCAGTGTGCGGATCATTGGTTTCACTTGCACTCTCAGCAGAAGCCATTTTATTTTCTTTTGATCTAAAAGATAACTTTAAAGCTTCTGATACTCCTCTATATATTATTCTGGGAATAGCTTGTGGTTTGATCTCGCTATACTTTACTAGAATCACCTATGCTGTTGAAAAACAAATAATTAAAATTAAGAATTATATAGGAAGAGGACTTTTTGGTGGAATCATTCTTGGGATCATAATTATTCTGTTTCCACCAATTTATGGTGAGGGTTATGAAGTAATATTAGCATTGCTAAACGGAGAAACCGAAAGTATTCTAGGTAATAATCTATTTATCCACAATGCTGACCAGACTATTACATTTGGACTTTTTCTTTTTGGTGTAATCATGATTAAGCCTGTTGCTTCGGCTATAACTATTGGATCAGGCGGTAGTGGAGGCATATTTGCTCCTTCTCTCTTTCTTGGTGGAGTTTCTGGATTTCTAATGGCCTTATTGATCAATACCATATCTGGTAGCGAGTTGGTAAGTTACTCTAACTTTACACTTGTTGGAATGTGTGGAGTTATGAGCGGGGTTCTACATGCTCCTTTAACAGGCATTTTTCTTATCGCAGAAATTACGAGTGGGTATATTCTTTTTGTTCCGCTAATGATTGTCTCAGCAATATCCTTTATTACGATTTCTTATTATGAAGAACATTCCCTTTATACGAAACATCTAATTGAAAGAGGTGACTACAGCCCTTTCGATAAAGACAAACAGGTTTTGGACATCATTCCATTAGACAAATTAATTGAGACAGATCTGAAAACAATTCAACCTGAAAAGAAACTAAAAGACCTCATAAAAAAAGTTCGCAAATCTCAAAGAAATATTTTTCCTGTAGTTAGTGAAAAAAATGAACTTATGGGTATCATAACCTTGGATGATATACGTGATATTATGTTCGATGAAGAAGCTCAGGAAAACATCGAGATTAGAAACCTTATGCATAGCCCTCCAGATATTGTAAATGAAAAAGATAGCATGCAAATAGTTATGCGAAAATTTGAGAAAACAGGGGCCTGGAACCTACCTGTCATTGCTGAAGGTAAGTACAAAGGATTCCTTTCAAAATCCACAATATTTAATGCCTATAGAAACAATTTGCGAAGAAAAAAATATAGTTGATAAATAAAAATTTCAGCAGGAGCAATTTCCGTGTAAAATTTCTGAAAAAAATTCATAAAATTCATAACTATATCATTATGAGAGAGTTATCCACAGGAATTTAAATTTATCAAATAAGAATATGTCCCTGATTATCAGCAAGTTACAAAATATTCATTTGAGACTGTGGATAAGTATCGTAAAATGTGGATAAATTAATTTGATTTATAAATAATTTTAATATGTAAGTTCATTATTAGAAATATTTAAATTAATCGACCCAAAACACCACAATTTCTTAAGTAATTTTCAATAATTACTAAACACTTCTAAATAAATTTTTTAGGACGAATCAAATTCCATATTTTTAATAAAAAAAACAAATCATTGTTTAGCAGATTAGTTCGGATCAGAACCTCATTTATTTTGGGTATTATTAGTTGGATAACACTGTTAGCCGCCTCACTTATAATTGCCTTTTCAGAATCCAATGAAATTGATCTGGGAGTACCATTATATATACCTGACATATCATACATTGTTTTTTTTATTTGTGTGTATATATTCTACAGAGCTAGTCTGTCAAGGTCTTCTAATGTTAACATGCAGGATCTGCTTTGGCGGGTATTTGTTACTGGCTTAATTGCAACTGTTTTCTCTCTCATCCTGCAACTTTTCGAAATGCTTTTTAGCAATCATAGTTTGAGCGGAAATCCTCTAATGATTAATTTCTTGTACCTGATAAATCTGGGGCTGATTTCTGCTTTCTTTATTTCAACCTTTGTGGTTTGGGAAAGGTTCATTTTCTACCAAAAATCAAAACAGCTGATCTATTCCTGGAGAATTTTTATTTATTTATTACTGGCCTCTCTTTTGCTAACTTTTGCTCCGATCGCTTCCAGTGAAATGATATTTCTGGGATTTGTTTCATTTACCTTCCTGATCAGTATTTATTTCTCAGTAAATTTGAAGTGGGTAGCATATCTTAATTTCAAACAGAAGTGGAAAAGCATATTATTGTTTATTCTAATCATTATTTACCTCGTTTATTTCATAAAGCAAATTTATGACTATTCAATAGACTATTCAGGTATCCTGATTTTAGACCTCTGGGCAAACACTTCCTTGATTAGTTTGTACACTTTTATTTTTATTTATGCTCTCATATCAGTTCTTGTTATATTATTTAATCTACCCACATCATCAGTTTTTGAAAAGAAGATTGAAGAAATTATTAATTTTCAAAGGTTAAGTCAATCAAGGAATACAGGTAAGAATCAAAATGAAGTATATGATGTTTTATTGGAGAGTTCTGTAAGCGCCGTTTTAGCTGATGCAGCCTGGTTGGACATAAATCAATCTGGGTTAGAATCAAAGAAGCAACTTGCATATAAAATTTCTTCAGAAGAGATTCTGGAAGTACAAGAACATATTCCTAAAGGAAAAATTAAAAAATTATTTAGTACTGATCCGATAAAGAATCTAAATTCAAACCGCTACATTGCCAGCATTAGAGATTTCCGTTTCAAGTCCATTCTCGTATTTCCGATTTTTGTTCAAAATGATTCCTTTGGGAACCTGGTTCTATTAAAAGAGATAAGTGATGGCTTCAATGATGAGATGATTAATGTAATCAGCACTTATATCAACCAGGCATCAATCTCAATTGAAAATTTCAAATTAATTGATGCAGCGGTCGAAAATGAAAGATATAGAAAGGAGCTTAACATAGCTAAAACGGTTCAAAGAAGCCTTTTGCCCTTAAAGCTCGAAGAGAGTAACTATTTTGATATCATTGGTTTTTCAATTTCTGCCGATGAAGTAGGTGGTGATTATTATGATATTTATAAAATTGATGATGACAAGACAATATTAATCATTGGTGATGTATCGGGTAAAGGAACTTCAGCTGCTTTTCATATGTCACAATTAAAAGGCATCTTCCAAAGTCTTGTTCAGTTGGACCTGAATCCGAGGGATTTTTTAGTTTATGCAAACAATGCCCTTATTTCGGGATTAGATAAAAACTCATTTATTACAGTAGCATATTATATTATTGATAAAAGCAGTCAGACCATAGAATTTTCACGGGCGGGTCATTGCCCTACTCTTTATTATAATCATCGGAAAAAAGAAGCTGAATACTATTATAGCAAAGGATTGGGGCTGGGTATTTTAAGGAACAATGAATTTTACAGATATATAAATATTGATACAATCAAATTTAAGCCAGATGATATATTGGTATTATATACAGATGGAATCACAGAAGCCAGGAATTTAAACCAGGAGGAATTCGGATATGACAGGCTGAAAAATCTAATAATAGATAATGCTTCTTATGCTCCTGAAATAATCAAGGATGCTATTATGAAGGCCTTATATGCATTTGGCGAATCAAATGCTCCTGGTGATGATTACACAATTATTATTATAAAGTTTAAAAAAAACAAAACTTAGATATTTTTATAGCGTAATAAAGTCATGATATCAATACTAACTGAAACTGAAGAGGATTTTTTTATAATTAACATTAGTGGTGAAATTGATGCGAGTTCTTCTATCCATTTAGACAATAAGCTTGGTGAAATAATAAAATCAGCTAAAAAAATATTAGTTGACTGCACCAATTTGAAATATATATCATCTGCTGGATTAGGCGTATTCATGTCATACATACAGGAAATGGAAGAAGGAGATA
>Ga0316192_10004136_pt1 | contig 10548 bp, 10 predicted proteins | sample MerIslwburrow_MG_FD_204931 | JGI IMG/M metagenome (GOLD analysis project Ga0316192, IMG submission 204931) | Coastal sediment microbial communities from Maine, United States - Merrow Island worm burrow | ecosystem: Environmental > Aquatic > Marine > Coastal > Sediment | place: USA: Maine...
ATAACCAAACCGGGAAAGAAAAAGTCGTAGATGGGGAATCCTTTGCTTGAGACTTTCTCATGCAGCCCATAGCCGTACTCAGCATGTATTTCAGGCAGCAGGATCAAGTCATACTTATCCGCTATCCGCTTCAGTCTGTCCAGATACTCCCACGTGCCGGGTTTATTGAAGAAATTGATCTCACCCGGTTCCTTGTGCAAATAAGCGAATGCGTCGAGCCTGACAAGCTTGCCGCCGTGTTCGCGCAGCTTCTTTAAGGTCTCATCGTAAAAATCCCACACCTCTTCCGATTGAGCGTTTAAATCCATTTGCCCAAAATATTTACGGTTCTGCTCGACAACGGAAACAATATCATCTTTGTGTTGGGAAAAGTCGCCTAAATCGATTTCGGCAACATCCCGCTTCGCATTCAATACATCATTCACGATCGCTGCAATGTTCTCCGCGTCCTCGTGTGTGAGTTCTTCGATCTCTAATGCCTGTAGCAGATCGTGGGCGGTGATCTCGTGATAAGCAACCTCCTGATAAAATGTATTCCAATAAGGCCTGTCGGAACCATCCGGAAAGCGTACTTTCAATATCGGAAGGCCTGGTTTTCTCATGAAAAGCTTCTCGAGATGTTCTTCATGTGGTATCACGTGACCGTCAGCACTCATCTCTCCGTGCGAATGCCAGAATTCATTCCAATCAATAAAGAAGTTCTTATATTTTGAGTTGTCCCCATGCTTCAATAGATCCTGAAACTGGGGAGAACCTACCGATAGGTGGTTCAAAACGAGATCAAACTTGAACATGACATTGAGCTCATGCAGTTTCTGCAGATCTTCCCGGGAAACAAGCTCATTATTGAGATCGTAATCTATGATAGAAAAGCCGCGATCCAAATCGCTATTAAAAACGGTAGGAAGGATGTAGAACAAAGAAAAAACATCTTTGAATTCCGGCCTCTTGAGCATACGTATTATATCAGCCAGGTTTCGCCCAATGCTGTCCGGGTAAGCGTTAAACATTACGCCTTTCGGCAGTCCTTTTTTCATCGATCCGACTTCGCTATTCATAGCGTCCGCTCTGTTACTGGCACGTCAATTTTTCCTTCTGGAATAGTCATCCATACCCTGAATTGACCAAAATGCAATTACACACCATGTGCGTATTGTAATGCAGTTACTAAGGAGTACAGAAGTAACTGTCACGGCAGATGTTCACCGCCCAGGGCATCGAGCATCGCAGGCAGGAAGTCCGACAGTTCCAGCATCATCAGGGAGAAATCGAGATCGAACCGGGTTGCCGGGTCGTCGGCGGCCGTATCGTCGGCTTCATCAGTGATAATATCCTCGAAACTAAGCCGTTTGATGGACAGATCTTCATGCAATATGCAAGACAGGCGCTGTTTCCAATGGATACCCAGTTTGACCGCATACTTGCCGTTTTTTATGTGATTGCGGATCTCTGCGGCAGAAAGATCCTGGCGCTTGCAGCTGATCACCCCGCCTTCAGGATCCGGGTGCGTCAGCTCACAGTCCTCTCCCAGCTCGAAGCCCGCCGGCATCGTCTCGCCATCCAGCCAGCGAGTCATGATGTCTCTGCCGGACTGTTTCACCTGCACCGGCGAGGCGGCCAGGTTGCCCAGCGTATCGCGCAGCAGGCTGATCAGCGCCTCGGCCCTGGTGGCGGAGGCACTGTCCACCACCAGCAGGTCACTGGTGGTGTCGATATAGGCAAACTGATTGGTAATGCGGATCAATGCGCGGGGCAGGAGGTCGACTATGATATCGTCTTTCATAGCTATCTTTTCGCGCCGCTGTACGTCCCTGGATTCGGCGGCTTCGATTTCTGCGACCCGGTCTTCCAGCAACTGACGCACCACGCTCGCAGGAATTATTTTCTCGGCCCCGCGTGCACAGATCATGATGCGTCCATTGGCGGCATGAACAAGCTGCTGGCCGTTACGCCCGAGCGGTGGCGCCCATCCGGCAGTGGCTGTCTCGCCCGGATTGCATTCCCTGAATGCTTGTTTCAGCAGACGTTTGTCAAGAGTCTCCGGCGACAGGTCAAAGTGTTGGCCGAGACGGTATAACTGAAGGTTTCTGAACCACATGGGAGCCCCCAAAAAGCGCTGTATTATGCGTAAAGAGTGTATTACTTGCCATGGTTATTTTCCCTAAATGGATGAAAGATCAGCGAGTTGACGACGACACGACGGCTGAAGTTGCCGAACGCGCCCTCACTTTTCGACCACCCGCGACAAACCCCCTATCATGCTGTGTTTATTGATGTTTTACGTGCCGCAGGAATGCCACCGGAATCGGTGCACAAATGTTAACCCAACGGTAACAAATAGCCTCTAATATTACTGAGCTTACAAATTTGCCGGGACAACAGAGGACATAATCAATATGACATCCAAACTCATTCTGACTGCATCACTGCTGACAACAAGCCTGCTTGCAACTCCTGCCCTACAGGCACGCGAACTGATTCAGAACAAGGGTTCCGACACCCTGGTGAACGTTGCCCAGGCATGGGCGGAGGCCTACCCGGAAGTCAATCCCGATGTCGCAGTTGCTGTATCCGGCGGTGGCTCCGGTACTGGCATTGCCGCCATGATCAACGGCACGGTGGATATCGCCAACGCCAGCCGCAAGATGAAGGACAAGGAGCTGAAGCTGGCCGAGAACAACGGTCAACACCCGGTTGAACATGTGGTCGGCTATGACGCCCTGGCGGTATTCCTGCACAAGGACAACCCGATCGACTCGCTGTCCATTTCACAACTGAAGGATATCTACAGCCGTGATCCCAAGGTCACCAAATGGTCTGATATGGGCATCACGGTCCCCGGCTGCAGCAGCGGTGAAATCGTAGTCGTCAGCCGCCAGAACAACTCCGGGACCTATGCCTACTTCCAGACGGCCGTGCTCGGCAAGGGCGGCAAGTTCCGCCAGGGCACGCTGGACATGCACGGCTCCAAGGACGTGGCCGATCTGGTTGAGAAGACCCCCTGCGCCATCGGCTACAGTGGCCTGGCCTATGCGACGGATCACCTCAAGATGGTCTGCATCGCCACCGACGGCGCGGACGCCTGTGTTGCCCCGAGCGTGGCAACCGCCAGCGACCGCAGCTATCCGATTGCACGGCCGCTGTTCATGTACACCAACGGCGAGCCGCAGGGCGTGATCAAGGGCTACCTCGACTGGATACTGAGTGATACCGGCCAGTGTATTTTATCGAACAAGGGCTATGCACCGGCTCGCGACGTCAAGTGCAACTGATTCCGCGCTCGTAAAACCGCGCGACCGGGCAACCGGCACGCATGCAGGAGCGGGGAAACCCGCTCCTGTTTCATTTGTATTTACAATTGAATATTGTGCTTGATACATGAATCATTCATTCTTCACCTGATGCAACCACGGGACACCAGACAATGAGCCACTATGAAGAACGCCTGGAAAGAGACCTGACCGGCATCCGTGAGCAAGTCGCAAGCATGGCTGAGCTGGTGGAGACAGCGGTCAAGAACGCGATGCACGCCCTGCAGACCGGCAACGACAAACTTGCTGCTGCAACGGTGATTGCCGACCATCCCATCAATCGCGCCATGCGCGAGATCGATGAGATGTGCCATAAGTTCATTGCCCTGCACCTGCCCAGCGCGAGCCATCTGCGTCTGTTGTCTGCTGTCATACGGGCCAACATCGAGCTGGAACGCATCGGCGATTATGCGGCTACCATTGCACGGGAGGCCTTGCAGTTATCAGCTCCGCCCGCCGGTTCAATGTCGCGTGAACTGGAACGCGTCGGCAGCGAAACCCAACTCATGCTGCGCCAGGCCGTCCGGTCCTTCAAGGAGCTCAATGCAGATCTGGCGAAGGGCACCATGATCATGGAAGAGCAGATGGAAAATGATCTGGATATCATCTACGGTGAGTTGATGGCGAATGACGACCGGGATGCCGTCAAGAATCTGTTGGCCACATTTGCCGTCTTCACTCAGTTGAAACGGGTCGCGGACCAGGCCAAGAATCTGTGTGAGGAAACGGTATTTGCAGTGACCGGCGATGCCAAGGCCCCCAAGGTGTACAACATCCTGTTTATCGATGAGGACAACAGCTGCCAAAGCCAGATCGCCGAGGCCATTGCCCGCAAGAACTTTCCCGGCAGCGGTAACTACATAAGCGCCGGACGCTCGCCTGCAGCAGCCCTGAACCCGGTTATGGTGGAATTTCTCGGCAATCACGGCTTGAACATTGATGACAAGGCCCGGCCAAAACCCGTTGACATGACCCCGCTGCAACTCACCACCCAGCATGTCATTGTCAGCCTGCAGGGATCGGTTAAATCATATTTCCAACAGATCCCCTTCCATACAACACCGCTGGAGTGGGACGTAGGCCCTGCCCCGGAAAACGGTGATGCAAGCGGCATCCAGCGACTGGAAGAGATCTACCGTGAAACAGCCGTCCAGGTCCGTGACCTGATGGAAGCACTGCGTGGCGAAGGAGCACCTTGAGATGTCCGGCCAGCAACTGACGAAGACAGCCGATATGGCAACATTCGATCGCCGCAACGCCGACTGGTATATCGACAAACTGGTGCAGGCGCTGGTATTCATCGGCGGCATCTCGGCCATCATCTTTGTCGTCGGGATTTTTGTCTTCATCACCAAGGAAGGCCTCGGTTTCATCCTCGACCGCTTCGACTTTATGGAATTCTTCACCTCGCCCTACTGGTATCCGGCGGATGAAGATGCCCCGGAATACGGCATTCTCGCACTGATCGCCGGCACCGCCAGCGTCACCGGACTGGCGATGGTGGTCGCCATCCCGTTCTCGCTGGGCGCAGCCATCTTCATTGCAGAATTCGCCACCGGCAAGACCCGCGAGACCCTCAAGGTACTGGTGGAGCTGCTGGCAGCCATCCCCTCGGTCGCGTGGGGATTCATTGGCCTCACCATCATGAACCCGCTGATTATCGAATTTTTTGACGTACCGGTCGGACTGAACGTGCTGAACGCCGGCATCATTCTCGGGCTGATGGCGGCCCCCATCATGACCTCCATCGCGGAAGACGCACTCAAGGCTGTGCCCGACCGTTACCGGGAAGCCGCCGAGGCCATGGGTGCCACGCGCTGGCAAGTGATCTACAAGACGGTACTGCCGGCTGCCAAGAACGGCCTGCTGGGCGCTGTCCTGCTGGGTGTCGGCCGGGGCTTCGGCGAGACCATGGCGGTGCTGATGGCAACCGGCCATTCGATCAACATCCCCGGCAGCGTCTTCGACTCGGTACGCGCCCTGACGGCCACCATCGCTGCCGAACTGGGAGAAACCGCCGTCGGTTCCGATCACTACCAGGTACTGTTCACGATCGGCATTTTCCTGTTCCTGATCACCTTCATCATCAACCTCACCGCCGACCTAGTCGTGCGCGGCATACGCAAGGGGTAGGTACTAATCATGTTCGAGGCATCTGAACTCAATCTACGGAACCATCGGGTCCAGCGGCTCTACAAACTGCTGTTCCTGCTGATGACCCTGTTGCTGATTGTGCCGGTCATGCTCATCCTCGGCACCCTGATCGCCAAGGGTGGTTCGGTGATCTCCATCGATTTCCTGTTCACCAGCCCGACCGACGGCATGACGGCCGGCGGCCTGTTTCCCGCCCTGTTCGGTACCGTCTGGCTGGTGGCCGTGGCCCTGCTGATCTCCGTGCCGCTGGGTATCGCAGCGGCCATCTACCTCAGCGAATACGCCGGCAACAACTGGTTCACGCGCATCATCAACCTCGCCATCATCAACCTGGCTGGTGTGCCGTCCATTGTGCACGCCCTGTTCGGTGTCGGCGCCTTCGTGCTGTTCTTCGGATTCGGCACCAGCATCCTGGCCGCCAGCCTGACGCTGGCGATCATGACCCTGCCGGTGGTGATCGTCGCGACCCGCGAATCCCTGCAGGCCGTGCCCTATGCGTTCCGCGAGGCCTGCTGGAACATGGGCGCCACGCGCTGGCAAACGATCCGCCGGGTGGTGCTGCCGAATGCCATCTCCGGCATCCTGACCGGCGTCATCCTGGAAGTCTCACGCACCTCCGGTGAGACCGCGCCCATCATGTTTACCGGCGCCGTGTTCTTCACCCCGTTTCTGCCACAGGGGATATTTGACCAGACCATGGCCATGTCCCTGCACCTGTTCGTAGTCTCCACCCAGGTACCCGGTGTCCCCGAAAACCTGCCCTACGGTGTCGCCTTGGTACTGATCGCCATGGTACTGCTGATGAACAGCATCTCGATCGTCTTCCGCACCTGGTTGCGGGGCAAGAAAAAATGGTAGCCGCCATGCCAACAACAGCCAGCGCATCCGATCCGCAGCAGGCACCAGTCAAGCTGGCCGTGCGCGATCTGACCATCAAGTACGGGAACACTACCGCCCTCGGTAACGTCAGCCTGGAAATCAGGGAACACGAGATCTTCGGCATCATCGGTCCGGCCAATGCCGGCAAGACCTCGTTCCTGAAGTCCCTCAACCGCATGAATACGTTCAACTCCAACATGCAAGTTGAAGGCGACATCCTGTTCAACGGGCTGAATATACGGCAACTCAAAAATATCTATGCCCTGCGCTCCCGTATCGGCGTGGTATTCCCCCTGCCGGTGGGCCTGCCACTGACCATTTATGAAAATGTGGCCCTGGCCCCGCGGCTCTCGGGCCTGAAAAACAAGGCCGAACTCGATGTCATCGTGGAACGCTGCCTGACCCGCGCCGCACTCTGGGACGAGGTCAAGGACCGGCTGGATTCGCTGGGCAGTCTGCTCTCCGGCGGCCAGCAGCAGCGCCTGACCATTGCCCGCGCCCTGTCGCAGGAACCCGAGGTACTGATGCTTGACGAGTTCTCGATCGCGGTGGACCCGGTGACGACAATGCGCATCGAGGATGTGCTCAAGGAACTCAAACACGAAATGACCATCATCCTGGTCACCAACCTGGTACAGCAGGCCCGGCGCCTTGCCGGCCGCACCGCGTTTTTCCTGAACGGCGAGTGCGTGGAGATCGGCGAGACCGAGGACCTGTTTACCGGCGAGGTCAAGGATGCCCGCACCCGTGATTATGTTGAAGGCAGATTTGGCTAACAATGAAGCAGAAAGAAACTGGATAACCCATGAACACAAACAGCCAGGCAATGACTGAAACAGCCCCTGATTACGCCATCCAGACAGAAAAACTGAATCTCTGGTACGGCACGTTCCAGGCGCTGTTCGATATCGACCTCGACATCAAGCAGGGAATCATTACGTCCATGATCGGTCCGTCCGGCTGCGGCAAGTCCACCTTCCTGCGCAGCGTCAACCGCATCAATGAACGCCTTGGCTATGTCCGCATCAACGGCAAGATCAACGTGTTCGACCACAACATCTATGATCCGGCCGTGGAACTGGTACAGGTGCGCAAGCAGGTCGGCATGGTGTTCCAGCGCCCCAACCCGTTGCCCATTTCGATCCGCGACAACGTACTGTTTGGCTACCGACTACACACAAAGGGAAAGCAAACATCACGCAGTGAACAGGACAAGATCGTCGAGGATTCGCTGCAGCAGGTGCTGTTGTGGGACAAGGTCAAGGACCGCCTGAATGACCGGGCCACGGAACTTTCACTGGAAGAACAGCAGAAACTGTGTATCGCCCGCCTGCTGCCGGTCAAACCCGGATTGCTGCTGATGGACGAGCCCTGTTCCGCTCTCGACCCCAAGGGTACCGAGGCCGTGGAGGAACTGATCTGGGAGCTGCGTGGCAAGTACACCATCCTGATCGTCACACACAATATGGCCCAGGCGCGCCGCGCCAGTGAGGAGTGCATCTTCATGCTGATGGGCAAGGTCGTAGAACACACCGCCACCGACGACATGTTCGTGACACCGGCAAAACAGGAAACCGCCGACTACATCGAAGGTCGCTACGGGTAAATCACACCCAATCCTTGCAGCCCATGACTACGATTCTTGTCGTTGATGACGATCCAGCGATACGCGAAATGCTGCAGTTGGCACTGACGCGTGGTGGCTTCAGCGTGCAGCAGGCCGGCAGCGCACTCGAGGCCCGCGACCAACTTTCGAAACTGACTCCCGACCTGATCCTGCTGGACTGGATGCTGCCCGGTCAGTCGGGGTTCGAATTTGCACGCCACCTAAGGCGCAATCCCACGCACAGGAAGATCCCTGTCATCATGCTGACCGCCCGGGACCAGGCGGAGGACAAGGTCGCGGCCCTGGATGCCGGTGCCGATGACTATGTGTCCAAGCCGTTCTCGATTATTGAACTGCAGGCACGCATCAAGGCCGTACTGCGCCGCAGCAGCAGCAGCGCGGCGGAAGTCATGGAAATCGGCACGCTGCGCCTGGACCCCGCCAGCCACCGGGTCAGCATCAACGGTGCACCACTGGAGCTTGCCCCCATGGAATACCAGCTGCTGCTGTTCTTCATGACCCACAGGGAGCGGGTCTACAGTCGGCAGCAATTGATCAGCCTGGTGTGGGGTGCCGGCGCCTATGTCGAGGACCGCACCGTGGATGTACACATCCGCCGCCTGCGCAAGGCCATGGAACCCTCTGGTAACGACCAACTGATCCAGACCGTACGCGGCAGCGGCTACCGGTTCTCCACACAACAGTGACCGGGCAAGCTAACTCTAGTGCACTGTCTCGTATTAAATGCACATATCAACGAGACGCTAAGCGTTCAGCTGCTAGGCGCATTGGTGCAGGCATAGTAGCCCTACGTCAAGCCAATGCAACAACGCAGATGGCTGCTTAGCGTCTCGCCCGAAGGGAGCCCCACAAATGGCCCACCGCCGCGTTGCAGCTCTTGACAAGGGGACTCACCATTGCCTGCGAGCTGCGCCTCGCCTAAAGCGCCTACTGTTGGTGCTGTGAACCATTTGTGGGGCTCTGATATGTACATTTAATACGAGACAGTACACTAGCTTCAGGGAGTAGGATGTGAACTATGCCAAAACACTGGGAAGAAGAACTCTGGATTTTCTCAGGGATAACGGCCATCGCCGGGCTGGCGGGCTTGCTCACGGGGCAACTGCTGCCCTGCCTGCTGTCAGGTCTGCTGGCGTACCTTGGCTGGCATGTATACCAGCTGGTGGGCTTGCTGCAACGGCTCCGGCATAACAAGCACGCCGCAGGCAGGGCACTGGGGCTGTGGAAGGCTGTAAACAACGCCCTGCTGGAACAGAAAACCGCCGGGCACGCATGCGTGCGCGAGCTGTCCTACCAGCTTGACCGCTTCCGCGATACGGTCAACACCCTGCCCGATGCGGTGGTCATACTGGACCAGCAACAGAGGGTCGACTGGTCCAACCCGGCAGCCGGGAAGCTGCTCGGTATTGACTGGCCGGATTCCACTGGCCAGCCGCTCACCGGCCTGGTGAAAGACCCGCTGCTGAATGAATACCTTGCCGACGGTAAATTTACCCAGCCGCTGATCGTCACCTCCCCGAAAAACCGCGCCATCATCCTGTCACTGTTTGTTGCCCCGCTGAAACGGGAAGGCAACCGGCAGCTGCTCGTGGCACGGGACATCACCCGCGAGTACCACCTAGATATTACACGGCGTGATTTCGTCGCCAATGTGTCCCATGAACTGCGCACCCCGCTCACCGTGATCGCGGGGCTGGCGGAACAACTGGCCCTGGACAGCAGCGACACCGGCATGCTGCAAAGGTCCATCGAACTGGTGCAACAACAGGCGGAACGCATGACTGTCCTGGTATCAGACCTACTGACACTCTCGCGATTGGAAATGCAGCATGAATCCTCCCACGACGACAGTGTCGCAGTGCCGGAACTGCTGGCGACCATTGCCGAGGAGGCTGTAGCCCTGAGCGGCGAGGCACAGCATGTCGTGCAACTGGACCTCGAGTCCCAGAACGGACTGCGCGGCGATGCCGGTGAACTGCGTACCGCTTTTACAAACCTTGTCGCCAACGCCATCCGGCACACTCCCGGGGGAGCAGAAGTCCGAATTCGCTGGCAGGTGGACGGGAACGGTGCTCATTTCAGCATCACCGATACCGGTGAAGGAATTGCAGCTCGCCATATCCCACGCCTGACCGAACGCCTCTACCGGGTCGATGCCAGCCGCTCACGCGATACCGGCGGCACCGGGCTGGGACTGGCAATCGTTAAACACGTGCTTGATCATCACGATGCAGAACTGGAAATCAGCAGCCGGGTAGGCAGCGGCAGCACCTTTACCTGCCATTTCCCGGCAGAACGAATCATCCCGCTGCCGGGATAGCCGGCTGCAATCCACTTTGACGGCCTGCCATGCCAAGGGTGCGGCGGCCTGTTCCAACTCCCGGTTGCCGCTTGAGTAACAATTAGCCATCCCGATGTTCGCTGATCTGGAAAGGTTCCGCTCAGCCAGCCTGTCGTAGTTCAACTCTACCGGGTTCCCAGGCCGCCCCGTTAGAATGGACAATGGTGACAGGAACATTGCTTTGTCGGATAACTTTTTCGGACACAGAGCCCGCCATCAGTTTTGACAGGCTGGTA
>Ga0316192_10004139_pt1 | contig 10544 bp, 11 predicted proteins | sample MerIslwburrow_MG_FD_204931 | JGI IMG/M metagenome (GOLD analysis project Ga0316192, IMG submission 204931) | Coastal sediment microbial communities from Maine, United States - Merrow Island worm burrow | ecosystem: Environmental > Aquatic > Marine > Coastal > Sediment | place: USA: Maine...
GAGGCGTTAGCGAGAGTATCGGGGTGATGGACTGAGTATCCAGTTCGGCCAGTTCAAGTGATTCGTTTGCCGTATTGGCTGCAGGAACCAGAATATGATCTGTCTTCCTGGCCGATAAGGTCTGGGTGGAGATATCGAGGTTTTGGGAGTCTTGCGACATTTCCTCGCATTCGACCAGTGAGTTGCTGGCAGCCAGCGCGTTAACAGAAAAAACACATGCAATGAGCAAAACCGCCGTCTTTACGGTGGGCGAGGATGCGTTACCTGCCTCTGCTCTTGCTGTCATAGGTCATCGACCCCCAGTTCGACCAATCAGGTAGATTGGTGTTGTAGTGGAGTATAACACTAAAAATCGTTACTGCAAGCTTGCTGCTCCGAGCGGCCTTAGTCGCTATTCTGGCCCTTATTATGCGCAGTCTGGGCCGGAGTTGCCTTTATTTGCCGTAACTCCGCCAAGTCTGTCGCAATTGCAGCCGCCTGGTCAAGGTGAATATCCGGGCTTTCCTCATCTTCAAGATCATCGAGGCTTTCAACAGGCTCCAGATTCAGCGCCGCGCGACGTTCATTTTCCCGATCCAGGCGCTTCGCTATGGTGTCTTCGCGTTCAGTTTGACGTACTTCCAGGTTCAGCGACACCTTGGTCTTGGCCCTGATTTCGGCGATATCCTTAATGCCTTCAACGAGGTACTGGTAGTCGGGATCATGCTGCGTTCGCGATACATGGCTGGCCGACAACGTCACGATCGTACTGTCCAGCGGTTCGGACGGCTCAAACCGGGTCGTGCGAATGGTGTCCCAGGGCAGGGCGGTTTCACGCACGCTTTCACCAACCTGGGTTGCGTCGATGTGGGACGGCAGCTCGATATCCGGGCTCACGCCGCGGTGCTGGGTGCTTTCTCCTGTCACACGGTAATACTTGCCCATCGTCAACGTCAGCTGACCCAGGCTCTCGCCTTCAGGCACTCGCACATATTGATCGAGCGCGTACAGATTCTGCACCGTACCCTTGCCGAAAGTCTGTTGCCCTACGATGACGCCTCGCTGATAGTCCTGAATCGCCGCTGCAAAAATCTCCGAGGCGGATGCGCTGTATCGATTGACCAGTACGGTCAATGGCCCACTGTAAGCGACACGGGGAACCGGATCAGGATCATCCAGACGGTTGATGCGTCCGTTTTCGTGCCGTAGCTGGACCACCGGGCCATTGTCGATGAACAGGCCGGACAGCGCCGTAGCTTCTGTCAGGTGACCGCCACCGTTGTCCCGCAGGTCGATAATGAGCCCATCGATACCCTGATCCTCGAGCTCCGAGATCAGCCGTTTGACGTCCTTGGTCGTGCTCTTGTAGTCCTTGTCGCCCCGGCTCAGTGCACGGTAATCACGGTAAAAACTGGGCACATCGATGACACCGATCGACCACTCGCGACCGTCACGAGGGACCTTGATAACCTGGCTTTTGGCTGCCTGTTCCTCGAGTTTGACCTGGTTTCGGGTCAAATCGAGAATCTTTTGTGGGGAGCCCGGCAGTGCGTCATCCGGGAGAATCTGCAACCGAACGACGGTTCCCGCTTCGCCCCTGATGAGATCCACGACGTCGTCAAGGCGCCAGCCAATAACATCTTCCATCGCGCCGTCCTCGCCCTGGCCGACCGCTGTAATCCGGTCAGTAGGCTGCAGCCGTCCGTCAATGGCTGCCGGACCACCGGCGATGATGTTGACGACCGTGACCATGACATTGTCTTCGTCAATTTGCAGCGATGCACCGATGCCGAAATACGACAGGCTCATCTGGATTCGGTATTCCTCGGAGTTGCGCGGGGACAGGTAGCTGGAATGCGGATCCAGCGTATGAGCGAACGCGTTCATGAAAGTCTCGAAAACATCGTCGCTCTTGATCTGATCCATACGTCGCAGGAATCGCGTATAGCGTTTGTGCAGAACCTCGTTGGACTCTTCCCAGTTCTTGTCCGCCAGGGTCATATTCAGCGCGTCATTCTTGACCCGCCGTCGCCAGAGCTCGTCCAGTTCGGCTTTATCACTTGCCCAGGGCAGTTCGCTGCGATCAAAAACATAGTCTTCATCTACAGAGAAATCTGGTTCTTTATCAAGCTGTTGTAGCGCAAAGTTCAAGCGTTCTCTTACACGAGTTCGATACACATCAAACATCTGGAAGACGGGATCCATAGGTTCTGAACGAATCATGTTGTCCAGTTCAAATCGGTATTTCTCGAACGCATCGATATCGGAAGCGAGGAAATACATGCGGTTGTTGTCCATGGATTCGATGTAGCGATCCAGAACCTGCGACGAAAGTGCGTCATTTACGTCAGCGTGCCGATAATGCGACTGCTCGACAAACTCCGTAACCATCAAGCCAATTTGCTCATGCCGGGCGACAGGCTTCAGGTTGGGTTCCAGAACGGTGCTCTCAGTAGAGCCCAGGGCCTGCAGGCTTACGAATATCAACAACGTTGTGGCTAGGCTTGAAATGACGCCTGGTGTCTTAGTGTTCAATATGCTCTCCGTTGTGGCTGTCGCAGATTTGCATCGCGTTCCATGTCGCTGCCCAAATTCAAATATGATGTGCATGAACCCGCAAGGCTAGATGTCCCAAGCACTTCAATCAAGGGTATGTTTGGCAAATTTATAGGATTTTCGTAATCTAAAGCACTTTTGGAGCGACAATACACCAATGCATCCGTTGACCGTCGTTACGGGCATATTGCTCGGTTCTTCCCTCTCAATCATGCTGAGCCTTGCTGCGGTAATGCTCATTTATCTCATCCTGGGCGACGAATACCCCAGATTGGCCTATGAATTCAGCGCATTAATCGAAAGTACGCTGATCTTCCTAGGTCTGACCGCAATATCCGCCCTGAGTTTCTATTCGTTGCTCAAAAGGCTTCGCAGTCGATGGTGGCTGCAGGCGGCTTTGTGGGTCGCACTTGCCGGGACGATTACTTACTACTGGCCTTAATCGCTCCAAAATCGCTCAAAACGCCGATTATGTCAGTTCGTCGGCACCTCCGGTCCCTAGCGTCTCTGGTGGATTCGTTTTAGCCGGCGATGCATTCGTGTTTGAAGTTCATTGCGGCGCTTGTCCAGCCAGTCCTCTCGTGTGATGTCGCTAGAGCGGGCCTTGACGCCTGTTTTCGGTGGTGCAGCGTCCCGGAAGGCGCAAAAATCCAGATAGGCTTCGATTTCGTGTTGGAGTTCGACGGTGACGAGCTCGATCATTATGGCATCGTCAAGGAAACCGACGCCGGGTATGTGGTCGGGAATAAGGTCTTCCGGTTCGCAAAAATAGGCGAGGGCATTCAGGACGCGGGCGGCGTCCTGTTCAGGCAGGCGCCATTCCGGATCCGATAACATATTTATCATTAGGCCAAGTTTTTCCAGGCGAGCCATGATGAAGGCAGGCACCCGGGTTTCGCTGACGTGTTTCAGCAATTTCTCAGCGCCGGCGACGATAACTTCAGGCGCCGCATTGGCGGCTGATTTGCGCGCCTCACGCATAATTAACTCGAAATGCTTCAGTTCCTCATCGTCGAGCTCAAATGCAATCTGCATTGTCATTCAGTTGGTGCTCCGATATCACAGGCGAAATGGGGTATTCAGGAAGCGCTACAATACCAGTACGCTGAACAATCGAAACTATTTCTTGCGCGCAGGGGCGTCCCACGTTTTCGAACGATCGAATCGTCCGGTGTTATAAGGATCGAATTCTGCGGCTTCTTCAGGCTTTGGAACAGCATCATCCACAATTTTGAGGGTGCCCTGCGTACCGGTGTCTGCTCGCTCGTGGCGATTGCTGACTAATATGTTCTTGCCGGGCCCGCCATCCACAATACGACCCGGGCCCTCGTCCGGGTTTTCAAAATCGCTGGGCATTTGCGGGCGTTTGGCCTTCTTTACCTGGACAGGTGGCTTCCGTCGTCTTTGTGCCGGGCTGATTCTGGGCGCGGGTCTGCCTCTGTACGGGTCAGCAGTCGAATCACTCGGTGAGAGCTTTTGCTTTAGCCATGTCAGAAGGCTCTTCATCAATTATGTCCAGCCAGGTTGAAAGGAAATCGAGAAATGGATTTTGTCGAGTTTATTGCACTGCACGATGATGCATCAAAATTCAGATTTCCGCTACGCAATCGCAGCTATAGCATTGTTGATAAAGAAGAAATTGTGACTCAGATCACGTTTTTCCGCTGCTTATTCGGCGCCTGCCGGCGGTCCTGAAGAATGATGGATCGGCCCCATTCGTCGAAAACCGTAAAACGAGAGTCGCAAAAGCTGCCAGACCAGGTATGGCGAAAGAAGCAAGAAAACCACCACGGGTTGTCCGTCCCGTAAGTTGCTGTGGATGTCTCGATAGAATTCGCCGAAGCCATTGCCAGCATATTCACCAAAAATCTCGGCGCCTACCAGGTATATAGCGAGTGGCACGAAAAAGACGCCCAAAAGTCCGAGGAACACCAGCGTCGCCAGCTCCTTGCGCAGTAGACGGATCATTGAACTTCTGTTTTGTGTCATCTGATGGGGCTCAAAAGCTCAAGCGAGCTATAGCGCGCAATCCTTGACCAATCGGATGGCAAGGTCAAGAGCTTCACGTATTTGATTTACTGTTGCTTTTTGCGTCTGGCGTCGATACATCGTCGCCTGTACACCATAAACCCCAGGTGCAAACAGCCGGCGGAAAAAAGCAGGTAGTGTGGGAGCACCCAGAACCAGTTGCTGATATACAAGGTGGCAAAAAATGCGGCAAAGCCGGCGGTCAGATAGAAGTATGGCAGCAAGTCGTACAAGATTTTCGGGAGCCAGATTTTGCGGGTTACCAGGGAACCTGCATCACGAGTCATTGCCTGCGTTACGCTGATATCGATATGCTCTGGCGACGCTTTCGACAACATGTGCTTGACTTCTTACCGGACATCCATGTGAGGGGTTCAGCCTACTGCGACAGGACGGGGATGTCCGTGATAGCTCTCACGTTTCCGATGCTCCCCGGTTGACGGTTTATCGATTCGCTTAACGCTTCGGCCGTTCTTCGTAACGAAATTCAGCGGTGCCAATTGCGACCACATCGCCGTTTCGAAGTGTTTGCTCGGCAATTCGCGAGTCGTTCACGTACACACCATTCTTGCTGCCCCAGTCCACGATGCGTGACAGGCCGTCCTCGGTCACGATGACGGCATGACGCCGACTAATGAAATGTGCCTTCAATTGAATGTCGTTGTGTGCGGTACGGCCAATGGTCAGTCGGTTCTTGAACAACGGGAACTGCAGTTCCTTTCCGTCAACAATACCGATTAAAAGGCGTGCTTTCGGATCTTTGCTGGCGGATGATTTTTCCCCGATGCGTTCTGACATTCGACCGTCAATTTCGTGAATGACATTCTCTATTTCACCAATCGAGTCGATCGTTCGACTCCGGCTGGCCAACTCACTGAGTAGGGCAGCGATGGCGTTATCCTTGTTCTCGAGTTGCCGCTCAATGTCTTCATTCGCCTTTTCAAGCTTTTTCAATTTCCGGGAAAGCTCAAGAATTTCCTTCTTGCTGTCCATGTGAGTGCTTTCGAGTTGCGACTCCAGCGCCTGTCGATATCCCCGGTTATCAATCAGGTCTGAAGCCAGTTGCTCGGTGATTGATTCCTGACCGGCAAGCGTCTGCTCGGCACTGCCCAATTCGAATCGAACCTTGCGAATTTCATCTGCAAAATTCTCCCTAATGGTTTCGTTCTCCTGCTTCAGGCTGGCGGCAACCTGGACTTCGTTGTCAAGCTGGTCATTCAGGTCCTGAACCTGCTCGGTGAGAGCGGCCAGCGAATTCTCGAGCTGACTTCGTTTTTTCCTTTCGTCACTGCTGCTCGCGACCGTTTCCTGCAGTTTTGTTCTGAGTTCATCCGCGTAACTTTCAGTTCGGACTATTTGCACTTTAAGGGTATTGATTTCCTGCAGGTTCTGAACAATGAGGCCGTCCTGATCGGCGATGCGCCTGCTATTCTCGCGGCGTTCCGGTGCCCGGTCACTGTGCAAAGATGCCCGCAGATTCTCGATTTCCTGCAGTGCGTTTCCGAGTTCGTGGCGCAGCACGGATAATTCCTGGTTGCGATTTCGAGAACCGAGTGAGTCGGACGATGTGTCGGACTTGAGCCTTTCAACCTGTTCTTCCTTGACGGTCAGCGCATCAAGCGCGTCCTTTTTCTTCGTCGCGAATGACTGGTTTTCTTCGCTCAAATTTCTAATTGTTGACCGTTGTTCCTTGATTTTTCGCTGTAACTCATCGATCACCAATTTTCCGGATTCAACGGTCTCCGAAATTTTCTGCGCCTCTCGCTCAACGGATGTGAGCAACGAAAGTTTGTCTTTAAGATTTGCCCGCAAAGCGGAATTTTCTTCTTCCTTGGTGCTTTGCAGGGATTCTGCCTCAACGAGTTTCTGTTGCGTGTCAGAGAGCCGGGCATTGAGTTTTTTGGTCAATTCCTCTCGAGCCTCGATTTCTTTTTCCAACCCGGTCCATCTCGAGCGAAGCTGCTGGATGTCAAATCGAAGGCGACTGACACTCTCACCTCGGGTGCTTTTTGTCTGCGGGTGTTCAACATTCTCGGTGAGCGGATCGACGTTCGAAACGTCGTTCAAATCGGATGCCAAACTATTGTTTTTATTGTTTTCAATGGCCATTGAAGCATTCTAGCATGCAGGCAAATTTGCAGAAGCTGGCGCGCCAAATGCTTGTTGTTTAGCAATATTTTGAGGCGCTTTTGTATATTAGGTTAAGTCAGGGCGGGTTAATCCGCTGCAACGGTCCTGCCACTGGCCCATTGGCGCAATGTATTAATTCGCTCGGCCATGACAATTGACAGCGGTTTAGTCTTTGCTATTTCCTGTAACAGATGTGTCGTCTCAAGGCCGATTCCCTGCGCATGCGACGCGTACAAAGCCGATACGACCGCCTGTTCCAGCTCGGCGCCGGAAAACCCGCGGGATGCTACCGAAACCTGGCGCAGGTCAATCTTATTCGCCTCCTGGCCGCGGGCCGCGAGGTGAATCTGCAAGATTTGCTTGCGCACCTCACCTTTGGGCAAGTCGACAAAGAAAATCTCGTCAAATCTTCCTTTACGTATCAACTCGGGCGGCAATGCGCTGATGTCGTTAGCCGTTGCCACAATAAAAACAGTGCTCTTCTTTTCGGCCAACCAGGTAAGAAACGTTCCCAGTACGCGTTCGGTTGTACCTGTCTCACCGCCGCGCCCGGCCAGCCCTTTCTCAATTTCGTCAATCCACAGTACGCAGGGGGCCATGACATCGGCAGTTTTGAGTGACTCTCTCAAGTTTCGCTCTGTTTCACCGTGGTATTTGTTAAACAGCGTCGCAAAATCAAGTCGCAATATCGGTGTGCCTAGTATGCCGGCTGTTGCTTTGGCCGCGAGACTCTTGCCGCAGCCCTGAACGCCGATGAGGAGTATGCCTTTTGGTGTATCAAGATGCGGACTCTTATCTCCGTTGCCAAACGCAATTTTGCGACTTCCAAGCCATGTCTTGAGCTTGCTCAATCCGCCGACATCGCTAAACGGCACCGTATCGTATTCGAAATGTAATATGCCACCGCGGTTCAGGAGTTCATATTTCGCCTGCATGACGCCCGGCAGGTCATTCCGTGTGATAGCGCCATCTTGATAAATTGCATTTCTCGCCAGTTGTTCAGTGTCGCGCGCCGTCAGGCCCGATAAATTCTGGATCAGCAACGCATACGCTTTCTGGTCAATCTGTACTCGAGACCCCGGATTGTCGGCGGCCCATTCGGCTGCAACATTTTTGACAATTGTTTTTCGTTCATTGTCCGACGGGAGCGCCAATTCGAACCTGGCGGTGAAGCTGTCGAGCTCTTTCGGCGCAGTGATCTTGTGGCTGACCAATATGATGTGCCGCTGCGTTTTGCTGAACCGGATGCAAATATCCTTGAGCAGGCGAACGTTGACCGGATCCTCAAGGTACGGATGGAAATCAAGCAATACATAAATACCGGGCTTATCGACGGCTCGTATGTGTTTCAGGACATCTTCCGGTTGAGAATTGTGTAACTGCGGCTCGAGATCGATGTCGAGGCGCTGCAATCCGTCTGTAATCGACCAGCGGAACAAAGGCAGGTATTGCTTGCTCGCCCGGCTGAATGCAATACCCTTCAAAAGGTTCAGCATGCGTGATTCGTCCCGCGTTTCGATGACGACGATCGGCATGCGAGATTGCAGAATGAGTTCCAGGTCCTTTTGCTTGTCCATTGCTTCCTTGAAAACTCCGTTCGATCAGGATGTACAGCCGCTCAGGTCGGTCGCATCGAGAACCTTCGATCCTGAGGGCAACACGGTCGAGACTGCGTTTGTCAGGTCGTCAATCGTAATCGCCTGATCCTGTCGGGCCAGTAAATTCATCACATCATCGAGATTGTTCGTATTCTTGGTGCTTTTCCGGATTTCCTGGTCGAGGTCATGCATAAGCCAGGTCGCCCGCGCAGTTACCGCTCCGTTGGATTGGTCGCCGCACAAAGTTGGCGCCTCATCACCCCATGTTTTCAGATTATCGAGCGCCCGGTGATAGCGTGTTTCGACGATCGTGCCGCTTCTGAGTAACAACTGCAGACCGTAATACTCCGCCATGCCTTCTATTATCCAGTCAGCGCCATCCGTTGCACTGGCCCGCATTCCGATATGCACTATCTCGTGCAGAAAGGCGCTGGTGCCATTCTCGCTGATCAGCGGTAGCGACGCGTGAATGAACATTGACGATGGTGCCGAAAGACCCCCTCGCCACAGCGGATCGTTACCGCTGATAATTGTGAGCCGTTCCGGAAAGGCTGAAAACAATCGGGTCACGTCCGGCAAGGTCCATGCGAGCAGGGCAAGCATGTCCATGCGTCTTACATCGTGATTCTTCGGCGCTGCGATCTTGACTCGAACACCGGCTATCTCTTCTGTGCGGATTCCAATCTTTCCGAGCAGTATCCAGCCAGTGGCGCGATCAAATCGTCTGTTTGCATTGTTTACCTCGTATTGGTTGTCGCTACCCTTATATTGCGTCACGGATGACCAACCGTTCGGCAGCGAAAATTTCATCGAGGTTTTACTGGTTGCATCTTTCAGAGTACGGGTCGCAGCCGGCGGCATAACGTCGGAGGTGCGCATGATCGCCCAGGTATCGCTCATGTAGGCGTCGTATCGGTCCCTGGTTTTGAGCCTGTTAACTTTTGCTGTCCAGGAGAGAGCACCGCCTCGTTCCGGTGGCGTCCAGACCAGGTTGCCTTCTTCAAACGAAATGTCGCCGTCTCCGGCAAAATCACCGAAATAGTCGGCAGGCATGTGCATTCGCATTTCTTTAAGCAGGGGCCGCGTTTGCTTAAGGGTCAGCTCAACCCGCATCTGGTTTTTTTCGGGTTGCGGAACCAGGTGATAGGTCATTGCGTATACCGATGACGTGGATTCCTCCGGTGCATCCGTGGCGCTGCACGAACCTGTAAGGCATAGGCCGCAGATTGTTAGCAAAAGCAGCAATGCACGCTGCACGGCGAAACTTTTCGTTCCCGTTCCTGGGATGCAGTTCATTTCAGAATGAGCCTCTTGAGTGTATTGTCTGCGGTAGATCCGCAACCAAGGGGTGCAAGTGTTCCACATGTTTTACCAGCGAGCCACAAATCGAGCTCAACTATCGCGTGGTCACTGGTTACCGGTGCTCGTAATGCTTGCCGTGGTCCTGGGACTAACCGGTTGCGCCGGCAATGCCGCACACACCCGATCAGCGTCCGCGGAATCAGCTGGTGTCCAGACGAATTCGGGAAATCGGGGCGGCGGGTCGCCGGCATTGCGCGCCGCATCCATCGCAGAACAACAGGTCGGAATACCGTATCGGTATGGCGGCTCAGACCGACAGGGCTTTGACTGCAGCGGGCTGGTCTATTACTCGTACGCAAATGCGGGTACCCAGGTCGCAAGAACAACCGGCGGTCTGTGGGGCACATTACAACCGGTGGCAAAGAACAAGCTGCAAACGGGCGACGTTTTGTTCTTCGATATTGAAGGCAAAATGTCTCACGTCGGCCTTTACCTGGGACAGGGACGGTTCGTGCACGCACCCTCGACCGGCAGAAGTGTGGTGGTTGGGGAGCTTAATTCTGAATTTTACCGGCACGCGCTCATTCGAGGCGGACGTACGGACTAACAACGGCTGGCGCGAGGTTCGCTCAGGCGGCTTCGTCGTCCACGATAAACAACTTCAGCTGATCTGCAAGCCCACGGCATGCTCTCGACTGTGTTCGCGCGATCAGCGGTATGGGGATAACGATGGCTGGCATGAACGATGTGCCGCTCACGTCAGCACTGATCGTGCCGACATCTTCCAGGCCGGCCAGATCCCAAACGGACGCTTCGTACTTCGCATCATTTTGCCACCAGGCGAAACCGAAACAGCCGCCACCGCCCGGTCCGGCCGCACAGGACATGCTGCCACCGCCGGCGACTCTGTCAGTATCGCCATCGAGCCAGACGATGTAGCGAATGCCCTTG
>Ga0316192_10004140_pt1 | contig 10543 bp, 8 predicted proteins | sample MerIslwburrow_MG_FD_204931 | JGI IMG/M metagenome (GOLD analysis project Ga0316192, IMG submission 204931) | Coastal sediment microbial communities from Maine, United States - Merrow Island worm burrow | ecosystem: Environmental > Aquatic > Marine > Coastal > Sediment | place: USA: Maine...
GCGGATGCCGTCATAGCCGGTCTCGCCTTCGAACGGCTTGACGCCCTGCATGGCTTTGGCGACCAGCGATGGCGGGGTGGTGAAAACGTAGCTGCCGCCGCGCTTGCGCGCCTCCTTCACGTTTTGTACCGAGCCCTGACTCTCTTCCACGGTCAGGATCAGCTCACCCTCGCTGCGGGCTTTGACCGCCTCGGCCACCTGCACCGCCATCTGATAATAGGAGGATGTGGACTTGGCGGATTTGTATGTCACCCGGGTCTCGGCCTGAGCGTCGACGCCGACGGCGAGACTGCACAGCAGGATGGTCAATACGGTGGCGATGGGACGCATGGAAGGAGTCCTCCGTTGATGGTGATTATGACGGCAAGAGTCTGTAAGGGCCGGGGTGGAACTGCAAGAGCCTGATCATGCCGAATTCCGGGACTGCCTTGGCGAGATAGCCCTCAAGGCGACAGGAACGGCAGAATCGAGGCGCGCACGTCGACCCGCGCACCCAGGCGGGCGCACAGCAGGAATGAGCCGACGAGCTTACGGTGCAGAAACATGGTTTCCGGAGGCGGTGACCTGATCAGGCCCTGTTCAAAGGCAAGATCCATCCCCTCTGTCCAGGCACGGGATGGGAGGTCGGATTCACCGAAATCGTATGGCCCCGGATGGCGCAGGGGTTCGCAGATCAGTCGAATCAAGGCAACCACCGTCCTTTTCTGGTCGGCGGCGTCTCGGGCCGCGATGTACCCCAGGTTCAGGGCCGCACGTTCAATGGCCGTCGGATCGTCGTCCACGATGGCCTGCGCAATATCCCTGTAGCCTCGCACCATATTGGCATCGAACGCCTGAGTGGCGCCAAAATCCAGCAGCACCAGCGCGTTCCGCTCGCCATCGTAGAGGTAGTTGGCCGGGTTGGGGTCGGTTTGCATAAGCCGGAAATCGAACAGTTCCCGGAACAGGAGTCTTTCGATCACACCACCCAGGTGATCCCGGGTCGGCTGGCTCAGTCCGGCCTCGACCGCCTGGTCCAGAGGCCGCCCTTCCATGTAGGTCATGGCGAGAATATGGCGGGTGCTCAAGTCCGGATCGTACTGGGGCATGCGCAAATCCGGGTCGTCGGCCACATGGGCCCAGTAGCGGGCCATGGATTTGCCCTCCTGTTCGTAGTCTGCCTCTGCCTTGAGCTGGCGCTTGGCCTCGCTGGCCAAGCCATCGATGTCGATTTGTGCCGGCAGAAGGCTGAACATGCGCAGCAGCAGGGCCACGTTGTCCACGTCGCTGGACACGCTGCGGGCCACGCCGGGATACTGAATTTTGAGTACCAGTTCGCGGCCGTCCTGAGCCCTGGCGCGATGCACCTGACCGATGGAGGCAGCGGCGATGGGGGTTTCATCGAAGCGTTCGAATCGGGCTCGCCAACCCTTCCCATACTGTTGACCCAGGACCCGGTGCAGCTGTGCCGCGGGCATGGCGTCCGCGTCTGACCGGAGTATCTCCAGTGCCGCGGTGAATTCCGGAGGCAGCAGGTCATCGGCCTCCATGGAGAGCAATTGCCCCAGTTTCATGGCGGCCCCCCGCAGGTGCGAGAGTCGCTGGGCCAACCGGCGCGCGTTGTCGGCGTTCAACATCGCACTCCGCAGGCTTGGCGGTTCGCCCCGTGCAGCACGGCGCACGCCCTCAGCGACGCCGCCGGCCGCCAGACCGCCTGCGGTCATGCCAAGGCGCAACAATCGGCTCAGGCGACTGCTGGGAACCGATGACTGACGCGACCGCCGTTTTGCCATCAACTGGCCCGAGTTGCCCTGCAACCGTTCCCGATAAACCGTGGCACCCTCAAAACGGTTCGACGTCGGGTCGCAGATCCAGCTCGAAGGTCCAGGCCGATCGATGTTGCTGTATCAGGTGCAGGTACGACTCTGCGATGGCATCCGCGTCGAGACAGTGCTCAGCCGGCATACCGCTGCGCGTTCGCGAGCGCTGGGTATTGATGATGCCATCTATCACCACGTGGGCCACATGCACACCCTGCGGGCCCAATTCCCGCGCCAGGCCCTGGGCCAGCCCGCGAAGGGCAAATTTGGACGATCCGAAGGCGCTGAATTCTGCGCTCGCCTTGACCCCTGCAGTGGCACCGGTAAACACCATTGTCCCGCCGTTGTCGAGCATGCCGGGCGCTAACCGTCGTGCGCAGAGATAGGCGCCAAAGCAGTTTACTTCCCACAGGGCACGCATCTCCTCGGGTTTGGTATCGATCAGGCTGCTCATCTGAAAGGCGCCGGCGTGGTAAATCAGGATCCTGGGTTGGCCCAGTTCACGCTCTATACGGGCCATGGTTTCGTCCACCGTATCCGGCAATCTCAGATCGCAGGCATAGCACTTCAGGGTGGCGCCGGCGGCGCGGGCCACAGCGGCCAGTTCCTCGCAGAAAGTCACGCTGCGGGCGACCGCCGCCACCGCGTAGCCGGATGCGGCCAGGCGGCGGCAAAGCGCCGCGCCCAGACCCGGTCCGACGCCGGCAACGACCGCGACCTGTTTAGACGTCTGGTTCATGATTTCAATTGCAATACCGCTGATGTGAGAGCGACGGTATAGCAGTCGTCGCGGGAAAACGCGACCCGTGCCCCCGTCCGGGCAAGCGCCGCAAAGCCTTGCACGTTAGGAACTTGGATGTTAAGGAAGGTCTGAACAATTGATACGAATCGCGTTTCGGTCCACAAGGGCGCAGATGCGAGGCTCCCGGCGCAGCGCCATAGTGATTCTATGGCCAAGCCGGGAAACGCGGCAGATGTGCCCTTGTGGGCGAAACCCCGGAGGGGCCGGGCCTTTGCGCCCCTCGTGCCGCGTTGCACCTTGCTCATTGGCAGGTCACTTATTTTCCTCGCGCCAACTTCGCTCGGTGCGCCTTGTACCAGAGAGCGCAAAGACGCCGGCGCGATCGCAGCAATTGATCAGTCCTTCCTTGAGGAAGGTTCATAGCCGAACACCGCGGAATCCGACAGATTCGTGAAGCTCTGGTGCGCCCGGGATATCGCCCCGGGGCCATTCCACCCGCCGGAGCGGATTCCCCGGTTTGGATGCGTATCGAGGCACAAGTCGATGGGTGACGTGGTTCAGTTTCGCCGAGTCAAACCGGGTCAAAAGGCCCAGGGCAAGACCCTGTGTAAAAACGGGTTTCACAAGTGGCGGATCTGGAAAGAAAAAGACTTTGACGTGAAACAGGGGCGGTTGGTGACGGTATTGCGCTGCGCCCGGTGCGACACGACGAAAATACGGGCGTTGTAGATATTAGCGGGCCATGTGGGAAGTTCGGTTATTCACAGAGCGCCGCTCCCTCTGGGCCAGTCCACAAGCCACGTGGACCGCGTTACACTCGCTGGAATTGATGACGGCCAGTCCTGCGCTCGCGTGCCTTGCCAACCCGGCTTGTGGACTGGCTGTGGGGTACCGAACTTCCCGCATGGCCCACTAGGGAGACGCTGTGATGGCATTTTTGCTGATCGTGCACCTGATCGCATCGCTCGTTTGGGTGGGCGGAATGTTTTTCGCCTATGTGGCGCTGCGCCCGGCACTGGCCGCGTTCGAGCCACCGGACCGGTTGACGCTCTGGACCCGGGTGTTCGGCAACTTCTTCCCCTGGGTGTGGGCTTCGATTGCGGCCCTGTTGATAACCGGATACGCCATACTGTTTGGGTTTTTCGGTGGGTTTGCCGGTGCCGGGCTATACATCCACCTCATGCATGGCATTGGTTTGGTCATGATGTTGATTTTCGGGCATTTGTTTTTCGCACCCTATCGCCAGTTGCGACGGGCGGTTGCGGGTGGGGACTGGGCTTCCGGGGCGGTGGCCCTCGGCCGAATTCGGCAGACGGTGGCCATCAACCTCGTGCTGGGCCTCCTGGTGGTGGCGATCGCGGTAGGTGGGCCCTACCTCTGATTCGAGTCTGAGGGGGCAGGTTGCAACCGCAGAATGCGGGTCGCAGTAGCCTGCAGGTTCTTGCGCTCGCCCGATAGCGTGACGTAACGACCCTCGCGCCAGGGCTCGACCAGATCGCTGTAGTGTCCGGACAGGGGGTTGCCGGACTGTCCGGTTGCAATCATGTAGCGCGAGTTGCCGAGATCGCTCAGGTCGTAAATCGCTCGAAACCCGGCGCCATGAGTATGGGTCAATGGGGCTGTCGGGTCGGCATCGTCAACCGATCCCCCGTAGCTGGCGCCCCGGTTCAGAGTGAAGTTGCCACCGTCGCTTTCGACACTGATGTCCAGCAGCGTGCTCAGAACGGGGATGCGGCTGATCAGAGGGTGGGCCAGGGTGGCTCTGTGCGCCTGACCCCACTGCCACAGCGCCGGATTGTCTCCGAACAGTGCCACACCTTCCGACAGGGCTTGGCTCAGAGACGTGCTCAACACGTGCTCGCATTGCTCATTGATGGTCGGGGAGGACACGTCGTCGCACCAGGCGCGCGCCTGGGTCAGCATGTGGATCACCGTCCTCGGCCGGTGTCCCCGATACCAGGGGAAGGCGTCGCCGAGTTCGTCAGCGTACAGCGCTTGGTTGAGGCGGCGCAGCCAAAGGCTGAAAATCAAGGGCTCCGGCCGATCCCTGTCCATGTGTCCATTCCAGCCCCGAAGCAGATTCAGGGCCTGGCGGGCCCGAGCATCATTCGGCTGCGTGGACAGCAGGTGCGGGAGTAAGGCCAGTGCTGCACCGGAAAGGGTATCCGCCTGCATCGTCTCGGCGTCTTTCAGTGAGTAGCGCCGCCCATCCCGGGTGTACTCTTCGAGTAGTGCGATGAGGCGTTGAGCACGATATGGCGGGTCCCATTCGACGCTGAGCATATGGGGATAGCGGCTGCTGACGATGGCATTGTTGGCGTTGGCGAACCAGCTGGAATCTGGGTTCAACGCCTGGGGTAATTCGTCGCGGTCAACGAATCCCGCCCAATCGTGTTCACCATCTGCACCCGCCACCGGAACCAGCCCGGATGCGGCCGGCCGCTGAGGGATCCAGGCCAGAGCAGCGAATCCGATGTTGCCGGACAAATCCGCGTAAAGCAGATTCTGTTGCGGCGCAACCACTGCGCTCAGGGCATCGATTGTTTGATTCCAGTTGCGGGCCCGATTGAGCCGGTAAATCGCCGCTGCCGTCGTATCCGCAGGGTCCAGTCCAGTGAAGCGCAAGGCCAGCACATGTTTGCGGCCGGCGATATGGCGCGCGCCGGTATCCACATCCGACAGCACTGGTCCATGCCGTGTATGCCGTACGGTCAAGGTCTCCGGCTCTGCATTCCTGATCCGAATGGTTTCCGCCCGGGTCTCAAAGCTGAGCCGTCCGTTGGGACCCTGGTAGCGGTCTGGCGAGGTCGGGTCCACGGCTTCGCAAAACAGATCCTGCAGATCCGTTCCCGTGGTGGTCATGCCCCAGGCGATGTCGCCGTTGTGACCCAGGAGGTGAAACGGTACACCGGGCACGGTGGCGCCGGCCAGGCTCAGCTTGGGGGTCGAGATACGGACCAGGTACCAGAGTATCGGCGCCTGCAAACGCAAGTGCGGATCGTTGGCCAGGATCGGTGCGCCGGTATCGGTCAGGTGGCCGCCCACCACCCAGGCATTGGAGGCTCGGACGGGCTGTGGTGGACTGTTGGGCAGAACCTCGTCTACCGGGTTCAGGGTGGCCTTTCCGCAGCCGCGGCGGGTCGGCTCCGTGACCGGATCGCGTTCCCTGAATGGAAGCGTGACAGTTGACCAGGTCTGGTCGTCCAACGTCACCGGGTCATTTTCGTTTACGGCGGGGAACAGATCCTCGATCGCCTCGTCTCCAAGCCGGCGATACAACAGCGCCCTTAGCAATTCGCTGCCGTAGTTGGTGCTCAACTGCAAGGCCATGATCTTGAACCAGGCAATGGAGTCGGCCGGGCGCCAGGGCTCCGGTTTGTGCCCCAGGATCTGAAACTCGAGGGGGAGGGCTTCCAAGGGTTTGTTGAGATACCGATTGACGCCGTCGGCATAGCGTCGCAGCGCACGCATCACCTCGGGGTCCAGGGCAGCGAGACTGGTCTGGGCGCTGCGATACAAGCCCAGGGCCCGCATGCGCCGGTCCAGGGGCAAAGTCGCTGCACCCAGAAGTTCGGATACGCGGCCCTGGGCCACGCGTCGTTGGGCCTCCATCTGCCAAAGTCGATGTCGCGCATGGAGCATGCCCAATGCGAAGTACGCATCGTCCATGGTTTCCGCGTACACATGGGCGAGGGCGTTGGAATCGGTCAGAATTTCCACCGGCGCGGCCAACCCGTCTATGGCGACAGTCCGGACTTCTTTGCCGGGCACCTGGGACAGCAGCCAGATGAAGGCACCGGTCACGGTCAGCATTGCCAGACCCAACAGTCCGGTCAGGCCCACCATCAGCCGCGTGCGCCAATGTCCCATGGGTCGGTTCTCCCGCGTGAGCTGGGTTAAAGGGCGGCTGCAATGCCGGGGCAAAACATAGCAGAGTCGGGGGGCGACCGTATCCTGGAGGCAAAAAAACGCCCGCAGGATGCGGGCGTCGTGTGAGGGTATGGGCGATGCGTGCTCTCCGGCTACTGACGTATGCCCTCGATGTTGAACTCCAGTTCCATTTCCTCTGCGGCGGGGCCCAGGTCGTAGCTGACATCGAAGTCACTGCGGCGCAGGATGGTACGGCCGACATAACCGCGGCGGTAATTGCCCCAGGGATCCTTGCCTTCGCCGACGAAGGTCACAGCCACATCCACGGGTTTGGTCACACCGTTCAGCGTCAGATTTCCTGTCAGAACCCCCGTGTCTCCGTCCTCCACAAATGAAGTGGACTCGAAGCTGGCCTCGGGAAACATGTCCACGTTAAGGAAATCGGGCCCTCTCAGGTGCTTGTCACGTTCAGCGTGGTTGGTGTCCACGCTGGCGGTTTTGATGACCACCTTGATGGTTGAACCAGCGGGGTTTTCCGTGTCGTACTCAAAGCTCCCTTCCAGGTCATTGAAACTGCCCTGCAGCATGCTGAAACCCAGGTGGGAGATGCTGAAAGTAACAAAGGAATGCCCTGGATCCAGCGCGTAGCGCTGCACCTCGGCGTTGGCCATCCAGGGCATGGACAAGAGTCCGGCTGCCGCCAGTAGAGTAAGATGCTTGGATACGGTCGGTATGGTCATGCAGTGATGCTCCCATCGATTCAGGCGCTGTGCCCTTTGGGGTTGGTTTGACCCGGGGTGACCCGGGACGGTTTCGGGTCGGGGCGGCCCAGCATCCGACTCAAGGTCCCATCCCGATTCAGAAACTGGTGTTTGAGCGCGGCCAGCGCATGCAGGCCCACGAGATACGCGGTTCCGAATGCCAGGTAGTAGTGAAGTGTCCCGGCCAGTTCCTCGCGACCGTTGGATGCCGGCAGCAGGGCAGGCACTTCGAACCAACCGAACACGTCAATTCCGGAGCCGTCCGCGGTGGAAATGAAGTAGCCGCTGATCGGAATCAGGAGTGTCATGGCGTAGAGCAGAAAGTGCGCACTCCGCGCAGCGGCCCGCTCCAGCGCGTTCATTCCTTCCGGCAGCGCCGGACCGCGGTCCAGCCGTGACCAGATCAGCCGCGCCAGTGCCAGTCCAAGCATCAACATGCCCACGCCTTTGTGCCAGTCGAACGCCCGCGTATACCACGGGTTGTAGTAGTTGATTTCGGTCATGTACCAGCCCAGGGCAAACAGCGCCACCATCAGTAATGCAATCGACCAGTGCAGGCTGCGAGCGACGGTGCCATAGCGATCTGCAGTGCTGCGCAACATGGTAATGGACTCGACGAAAACGTTTGCCGATGTAGACGGTAGCAGTCCTATGGGTGGAAATAAGCCGGGCTGCCGTAACATGATTGTTGAACCCCGGGCATCAATCGGCCCTCTATAGCGTCAATGAAATCCATCGACGACATGCTCTTGTTTACCCGTGTGGTTGAGCTCGGCAGTTTTACCGCCGTGGCGAATGCCATGGACTCATCCCGCTCCCTGGTGAGCAAGCGCATAAAGCAGATGGAGGAACGGCTGGGAACACGCCTGCTACAGCGCACCACGCGCAAGTTGAGCCTGACCGAGGCGGGCGAGGCCTACTATCTATACTGCCGACGGGTGGCCGATACGGTGGAAGAAGCCGAAACCCGTATGGGCGAGTTGTCCGGAGTGCCCCGGGGTCTGCTGCGCATCACCATGCCCATGACCTTTGGCGTGCGTTACGTCGGACCACTGATCCCGGTGTTCCTGGAGCGCTATCCGGACATCGAGCTGGACATTTTGGTCGACGACAAGTTTGTGGACCTGGTGGATGCCGGTATTGATCTGGCAATCCGGGTGGGACGTCTGGCCGATTCCAGCCTGGTCGCCCGCAGGCTCGGCGAAACCAGACTCCGGGTTTGCGCCTCACCGGACTATCTGGCGCAGCATGACCGGCCGCTGTATCCCGACGATCTGCGAAGACATCACTGCATGCTGTATCGGCATCCCGGGCAGCGTGCCCAGAGCTGGACCTTTCGAGTGGATGGCGAATTGCAAACGGTGCCGGTGCGCAGTCGCCTTCACTGCAACAACGGACTGCCCCTGCTGGCCGCAGCCCGGGCCGGATTGGGGATTGTGCAGCTGCCCGATTTCATGCTTGAAGAGGATCTACGCCTGGGTCGCTTGGAGACGATCCTGGAATCGTTCGAGGACGCGCGCATCGGCATTTATGTGGTGTATGCCAGCGCCGCGGGACTGCCGCCCAAAGCGCGGGCCTTTGTGTCGTTTCTGGCGCAGCGTTTGGGAGCGTCCGAATCGGTGTTGGCCGTCCCGGCATGAAGCAGCCCGCAGATCCGACCTGCTCTGACGTGTTGAACCTGTTCTCCAACCCGGCCGCCACCTGGTTTCGAGAAAGCTTTGGGGCACCCACGGAGATCCAGGATCTGGGCTGGGCCGCCATCGCCCGGAACAGCCATGCGCTGCTGACCGCACCCACCGGCAGCGGCAAGACTCTGGCGGCCTTTTTCTGGAGCATCGATTGCCTGGGGCGGGCCGAGCCGGAGTCGGTTTCGGGTGGTGTGCAGATTCTGTACGTATCACCGCTCAAGGCGCTGGTCTATGACGTGGAACGGAACCTGCGCGCGCCCCTTGTGGGCGTGGAGCGCACCGCCGCCCGGCTTGGCCAGACCTGGGCCCAGGCCACGGTGGACGTTCGCACCGGAGATACGCCGCAGAAGGAAAGGCGACGCCAGGCCCGTGAACCGGGCCAGATTCTGGTCACCACACCGGAATCCCTGTATCTGATCCTGGGTTCCAAGGCCGGTGCCGCACTCAGTTCGGTTCGCACCGTCATCATCGATGAGATCCATGCGCTGGCCGGTACCAAGCGCGGTGTGCACCTGGCCCTGACCCTGGAACGCCTGTCCGAACGATGCCAGGACGACCCGCAGCGTCTTGGTCTATCCGCAACGGTGCGACCGGTGCACGAAGTGTCGGCCTTTCTTGGGGGCGATCGGGAGGTCACCGTGATCGACACGGTCAGACCTGCGCGACTGGATCTGAGCGTCACCGTGCCGGTGCCCGACATGGAGCGGACGGTTCCGGTCCCGGCCAGCGAAGACGAGGGAGGGTCGATACTCGGTGAGCTCTATGCCCGGGAAGTCGGCACGCCGCGCAGCGAGCGGGGCATCTGGCCGGCGATTTATCCACGCCTGTTGCAGACTGTGCAGGACAATCGGGCAACCCTGATCTTTGTCAACAACCGCGGTCTGTGCGAGCGGCTTGCCCAGCGCCTCAACGAACTGGCCGAAGAGGAACTGGTTCTGGCCCACCACGGCAGCGTTTCCCACGAGCGTCGCCAGTCCATCGAGGAGGGTCTCAAGGCCGGGCTGATCCGGGGCATTGTCGCCACCAGTTCGCTGGAGCTGGGGATAGACATGGGGGCGGTGGATCGGGTGGTGATGGTGGAGTCGCCCGGATCGGTGGCCCGTGGTCTTCAGAGGGCGGGGCGCGCGGGCCACGGTGTCGGTGAAGTCAGTGTGGCCAGGGTGTACCCCAAATTCAGGGGGGATCTGCTGGAAAGCACCGTGATCGGTGCGCGCATGATAAGCGGTGAACTGGAAGCAATACACACGCCGCGTAACGTGCTGGACGTGCTCAGCCAGCAGTTGGTGGCCATGTGCTGCGATCGGTCGCGCCCGGTGGCGGAGCTGTTGGCCCTGGTTCGTCGGGCCTATCCCTACAGAGGCTTGAGCCTGGATGCCCTGCATGCGGTGCTCGACATGTTGTCGGGCCGCTACCCTTCGGCCGAATTCGCCGAATTGCGGCCTCTGCTCAACTGGGACCGCAGCGCCGACATTCTGACACCCCGCAAGGGTGCGCCCATGGTCACCCGGGTCAATGCCGGCACCATACCGGACCGCGGCAACTACCCGGTGCACCTGGGACCCGATGGGCCGCGGGTGGGTGAGTTGGACGAGGAGATGGTGTTCGAGACGCGAACCGGCGAGACCATACTCCTGGGCGCCTCCACCTGGCGGGTCGAAGAGATCAGCCGGGACCGGGTGCTCG
>Ga0316192_10004142_pt1 | contig 10541 bp, 10 predicted proteins | sample MerIslwburrow_MG_FD_204931 | JGI IMG/M metagenome (GOLD analysis project Ga0316192, IMG submission 204931) | Coastal sediment microbial communities from Maine, United States - Merrow Island worm burrow | ecosystem: Environmental > Aquatic > Marine > Coastal > Sediment | place: USA: Maine...
GGGGTTCGCGTACCCCGCCCGAAGCCACACTATTCCCCAATTTCAGCTACAGCGGATGACATACTTTCGCTCATAAGGAAGATCGCGCTCACGAACAGGGTTGGCTAAGTAATGGTTTTCACAACACCATTACGAATTCGCCACCCACAGGCGCGACAGGAAGTACAGTCGTGTCCACATTCCTGCTGACCGGCGACAGCACATCAATAAACAACGAATCAGCTAAGTCCCTGCGAACGACCAGCTATCGTGTCGCTACACTACCTGCTGCACATTGGGATGCACAGCTCTCTGGTTTGTTTATTCACCATGCGACACCCCGGTCTAGCGGAGTAGACTGTCGAGGAGCAATTACTTTCTCGTCAGTAATTCAACGCGCCTGGTAATCAGATCGCGCCGCCGCTTGCGTGAGATTTCCCTGAACATGGGCGCTTCCCAGCTGTGATAGCAAACAAACAGCATCGCTCGCATCTCCAGGTCCTCACCCTTGAACCCAAGCTTGGATAAGGCGTTTCGGGCAAAGTCGAGCCGAAGTCGATTCGCCTTTTTTACCGCTCGGGCTGCCCCCGCATCCTGTAAGGCCCATTGACGGATGGCCATCTCGTAACGCGTCAGGTCAAAGTCGAGAATGATCTCGGCGGCCCTTATAAACCTGCTCTTCGGCTCGAGCGCGAGTAGTTCCGGATTCGAGGTTATCACCTTAGTGATCTCGTGGGTCCAGTAATCCAGCAGCTGGCGCAACAAGTCATCACGGTTCTTGAAGTGCCAGTAGAAGCCGGCTTTGGCGATGCCCAGCGATTTGGCGAGCCCCTCGACGGTGAGGGCGGCGACACCTCCCTCGCTGAGGGCTTGGAGGCCCGTTTCGAGCCACTCGGCCTTGGAAACACCGCGACGGCCTTTTTGCTTGCTCATACCCGCATGATACCTGAGGTCAGAGAACCTAATACTATACGAATACGTCTAGTTATTTCCATTTAACTGAACTAAGCTTGCCAGGCACGCGGCGGAGGTGTGTGGGAATTTCTAACATAAAGAGAAGGAGCGTCCCCCATGAAAAAGTCGAGAATACTGATTGTTACGGTTTTTGCCTTCGGGCTTGTCGCCGGGCTGACACTCGAGAATTATGGCGACAGGGTGATTTCACCCGTCGCGGCAAAATCAGGGCAGGACAAACCCAACGTGTCTCCCGTCGAGCCGCGGGACCGGGACTATTACGCGCCCAACAGCGAGAAACTCGCACCTGATGAGATGCGGGTAATCGCTTGCGGCACCGGCATGCCAACTACCCGCGCCGCCCAGGCGGCGGCCTGTTTTCTCGTCGAGCTTGGCAACGGCGACAAGTTTATCTTCGATATCGGTACCGGTTCGGCCGAACGTATCTCGTCCCTGCAGATCCCTTACGACTATCTCGACAAGATTTTCATTGGCCATCTGCACGCGGATCATTTCGGTTCGCTGGCTGAAATGTTCATTGGCGGCGCACTCATGGGGCGGCAGAAACCGCTTCGAGTCTGGGGGCCGAACGGTCGCACCCCTGAGCTCGGAACGGCATATGCCGTTCAGAAGATGAAGGAAATGTATACGTGGGACCTTGCCGGTCGCGTGGGGCTAGTAGACTTTCGCGGCTACTCGATCGAGGTTAACGAGTTCGATTACAAGGCCGAGAACGCCGTCATCTATGAGTACAACGGCGTAACGATTCGTTCGTTTCCCGCGATTCATGCGCTCGACGGACCTGTCAGCTTCAGCCTCGAATGGAAAGGGCTGAAATTCGTGTTCGGCTCTGACAGTTATCCTAACAAATGGTTTGTGAAGTATGCCAAGGACGCGGATCTTGCCGTACACGAGTGCTTCGTCGCCGTTCCCGATCTCGTCAAGAAGATGGGGTTCACACCGGAGCAGGCCCTGGTGGTTGGCATTCAGATCCACACCGCACCGGAGGCTTTTGGCAAGCTCATGCAGGAAATCCAGCCGCGCATGGCGGTCGCCTATCATTTCTTCAAGGATTTCGACACCACTGCGGCAGTGAACGATCGCATCCGCACTACCTATGACGGGCCGCTGAGCCTTGCTGAAGACTTCATGGTCTGGAACATCACCAAGGATGACATCCGGGTGCGGATGGCTGTCGTTGAGGAACACACCTGGGCACCACCATTGGTGAGCAAGCCGGAACTTCCACGGAAGGACGACAGGGAGAACTACGGCAAGGAGATGGGCGTTCCGGTCGAATCGTTGGGTTACTCCGACTTCATCAAGGAAGGCCGGTGGGGTGGAGTCGACGCGGCGAATCGAGGGATCTACGAAGAAGCCAGCAAGGCTTTAGGCAGGAAATTCGAGTATCCCACGAAGTAATTACACGCAAAGCACCAGGACCGGGTCAGGTTTTTACTCAACACTGCCAGTACGGCCTCAATGAGAAACAGGGCTGATGTTATGCGGAACTACCAAACAAAAACCAGGAGCAATGATATGAAGAGAACAAGGGCGAAATTCAGACAGGCTTTGATTGGCAAATGTGCCTTATCACTGGCCATTGCGATGGGGTTGGTAGGCACCTCATTGGCCGCTCAGTTCGACGCTCCATACCAGGTAGCGGAAAAGAAGAACAAGGACAAATGGTCCGCCGAAGATAAACAGATCGGTGAAAAACTCGCAGCGCTGGAGAAGAAGTTTGGCAAGAAGCCCAACATAATAATGGTGCTGAGCGATGACGTCGGCTGGGGTGTGCTGGGCTCTTATGGCGGCGGCAAGGTCGTCGGGACACCGACCCCCAACCTCGACACGATGGCCCGTGATGGCATGAAGTTCCTGTCGGCTTACTCTGAGCCTTCCTGTACACCTACTCGCCTGGCTTTGCTGACCGGGCGTCAGCCGCACCGCACCGGGGTCAATGTGGTGCTGTGGCCGGGTCAGAAACAAGGTCTTGTTAAAGATGAAGTCACCATCGCGGAACTGCTCAGGAAGGGTGGCTATGACACCGCCATGTGGGGCAAGTGGCACGTGGGCGATGTCTACGATGAGCAGCTACCGCATAACCAGGGCTTCGACTACGCCGAGTACTCACCCTACAACGGCGCGGTCTGGGGTTGGCAGGACTCTGCTGAATTCCCCAGAAAGTACGGTGGTACGGCGGGTAAATCGGCGTTGTGGCTAGACGTGCCGGAGGACTACTTCGAGCGTTTCGGTCTGGAACCGCACTTCATCTGGGAAGGACGTCCAGGGGAAAAACCCAAAAAGGTGATGCCGGCTAATTGTGAGACCTATCAGGAAATTGACAACCAGCGCACCGATGCTATCAACAAGTACGTCAAGGATCACGCCAAGGGCGACAAACCCTTCTTTATCTACTTCCCGACGGACGCAACCAACTCGATCTGCGCAAGCCCCGAAAAGTACCGGTTCCAGAAGCACGTTGATAGCGCTAACAACCTGGCGGTTTCCCTGGTCCAGCACGACCACAACATGGGACGGCTACTTCAAAACCTGAAAGATCTGGGTATCGCTGAGAACACGCTCGTCGTGTGGTACAGCGACAACGGTCCAATGCACGGATTTTACCCTGTCACCGGCTACAGTCACTTTCGAGGTGGCAAAGGTGACGTCACCGAAGGTGGCGTGCGCGTGCCGGCGATGGCCTGGTGGCCGGGCATGATCGATGCGGATCAGGCGCCCATCGATCTCCTGCATGTCTCCGACATGTTCACCACGATGGCGCGCATCGGGGGCGTGAAGGACAAGATCCCGAACGACCGGGTTACTGATGGTATCGATCAGTCAGCATTTCTGTTGTTGGGCGAAGATCACTCACGGCGCGATTACATGTTCCATTATAGTGGAGCCGAAATCGGCGCAGTTCGATATGGCAATTTCAAGATGCATATGAAAGGCGTGAAGGGCGGCCTCCCGCAGTTTGATATGTACAACATCATGCGCGATCCACGCGAGGAACTCGGCGACAAGGTCGGAATCTATCCCTATCTACATATGCCAGTGCCCTTTGGCCAGCTTACTGATTTACACATGGAACAGATGAAGCAGTTCCCCGACCGTCAGCTCGACCCCAAGACGGGCAAGGAAGTTAAATAGCAAAGATGAGCGAACAAGGGATGGGGGATAGGCCAGAACATGCCTATCCCCCCCATCCTGTTAAAAATAGAGGATAGGACGTGATGAGAGAACAAGGGAAATTCATACAACCCTGGATTGGCAAATGTGTCTTATCCCTGGTCATTGCCGTGGGACTCGTGAGCACTTCATTTGCTATACAGCCAGATGCTGAATACCTGGTGCGCGAAAAACAATTCGGCAAGCAGTGGGCCGCTGAAGACAAGCAAGTCCAACAGAAGTTGGCCGCGCTTGAGAAAAAATTCGGTAAGAAACCGAACATTATCTTCATCCTGGCGGACGACATCGGCTACACGGAACTCGGCTCTTACGGCGGCGGCAAGGTGCGCGGCGCTGCCACACCAAACCTCGACCGCATGGCAGACGATGGAATGCGCTTCCTTTCTTTCTACTCTGAGCCTTCCTGCACACCCACCCGCGCGGCTTTGATGACCGGGCGACACCCGGTCCGCACTGGCCTGCTCGGCGTCTTGTTCCCAGGTACGGCCGGGATGGGGCTTGTCGACGAAGAGGTGACCGTGGCCGAACTCCTTTCGGAAGCGGGCTATCATACGGGCATGTTCGGAAAGTGGCACTTGGGTGACGATACTGGACATACCCCTATTGAACAGGGCTTCGACGAGGCGGTTTGGAGTGAGGGGAATCCGCCCTGGTGGGGCTTCAATCGCAACGTCAAGCGTACTGACAATGCGGGTTATACCGATATGGGCGGCATGGTTTGGTCCCCGGCACCTGAAAATTTCGCTTACGACACCGGCGGCATCATGAGTGGGAAGAAAGGCGAAGAGCCGAAGGTGGTTGCGACCTTCTCCTTGGAACTCTACAACACCATGGATACTGACGTAGCCGATGGCGTCATCGATTTCATCGAGCGAAACGCCAAAAGCGAGAAGCCCTTCTTCGCCTATTACGCGGGCAAAGGAAATCACTTTTATGGAGCACATCCAGATTTTATGAACCAGCCCGCCGGCACCAACACCAGTGCGCAGATGGCCGAACACGACCACAATGTCGGCCGTGTCCTTGAGAAGGTCAAGGAATTGGGTATTGCGGAGAACACGCTCGTCGTTTGGATGAGCGATAATGGGCCGATGTACGCCATGCATCCACACGGTGGGTATTCTCTGCTTCGCGGCGAAAAGGGCGACACCTGGGAAGGCGGTGTGCGTGTTCCAGGAATCGTCTGGTGGCCAGAAACCGTCGACAAATGGCAGGAGCCCATTGACATCGTACAGGTGACGGATATGTTTACCACCGCTGCCAGCATTGCTGGCGTCAAATCTGCCATTCCCAGTGACCGAGTCACGGACGGAGTTGATCAGAGCGCACTCCTGCTCCTGGGTGAAGGCAAATCTCGGCGTGACTACATCTTTCACTACAATAAGGACAAACTAGAAGCGGTGCGCAAGGATCAGTTGAAGTTTCGCACCAAGCCTGAAAGACCCCACGCCAACCTTTACAACCTTTACCACGACCCAGGCGAGCGTTACCCGGACGTGACCCGTTACGGTCTCTGGGCAGCCCCGGGGTTCGCCAAGATGATTCAGGAACACATGAAGATGATCGAGAAATTCCCGCACCGAGTGCAGAAAGCTTATCAGAGGGATTACGGGGAATCCGATCCCGGCTTTGACCCGGAGAAATAGAAGCGAGGGTGATGGACAAATGGCCCTTCTTTCGCGGCGAGAGGCTTGGAGCTTCTCGGTGACGGAAATATGGTGGATTGGCCCGGGTCCATGTTCGAACAGTCTGCAAATGAGAGGTTTTAAATGAAGAAGTTGATATCCAGAGCGGGTTGTACCCTTTTGCTGGTCATGATGTCACAAGTGGCCGGCGCAGCGGATGAACAGGCCACGTTGATAGATGAACAGGCGCTGACCCTGCTTAAAAAGACCGCCGATTTCATTGCCGGGGCCGGGAGTTTCAGTTTTAGTGCTGAATATGGCTTCGATGCCGTGCAAGCCAGTGGTCAGAAAATAGAGTTCGGTGGGTCGCGCAAGTTCATGGTGCGTCGACCGGATCGGGCGCGAATCGAGTTCGCGCGTCGGGACGGTACCGCAGGTGAACTGATTCTCGACGGCAAACGAGTAGTCCTGGTTAACAAGAACAAAAACCTGTACTCCACTGCAAACCGGACGGGTAACGTCGGGACGATTCTGGATTTTGTTGCCGATAAGCTTGGCGTGGTGGTACCACTGCACGATTTCCTCGGCCCCGATTCTGCCGCCGTGTTGACACAGGGGCTGGTATCCGCGCGCTATGGAGGCGAAGCCACGATTGCAGGTGTGGCCTGTGACCACGTTGCGATCCGTACAGATGTCGTGGACTACCAGGTCTGGATCAGCAGGGGTGAGCAACCGCTGCCGCGGCGGTTGGTCATTACCTACCGGGAAGCGGAGGGGCAGCCCCAGTTCTGGGCACAGTTCATAAAATGGGATGTGGATCCTGAACTGGGCGATTCGCTGTTTGTCTATGCGCCCGGCGAAGGTGCTGAAGAGATACCCTTTGTTGCACCACCGGCGCTACCGACCGCGATGGGAGGTGGACAATGAGTCAGCGTGAAGGAACCTTTCATTGGGTAACGGTTTTAACAGTGCTGGTGGCTTCGCTGGCCATGCTCGGGAACGACCTTGTGCTGGCTAAAGGTGGTGGCGGCAGGGGAGGTGGTGCAGGCATGTCCCGCGGTGGTCCGGCTGCGAGTGGCTCGGTGCGCCCACAGCATCGTGCAACGCCTGCCCGGCAGCCCGATACCCGGCGCGATGTTCGCGATAACCGCCGTGAAGTGAAACAGGATGTTCGAGATAACCGCCGTGACGTAAAGCAGGATGTCCGCGATGAGCGGCGGGACGTGAGGGATGATATCCGCGATGAGCACAGGGATCACCATGTACGCCGCGCGGGTGCAGTGCTGACCATCTCGGCCTTTAGCGCGCTGTCTTGTACTTCGAGCACCATTATCGTAGGTGGGATCACATACTATCGCTGCGGCAATACCTGGTATAACCGGGCCCATCAGAGCGGAGACGTGGTTTATATTGTGGTGACAGCACCAGTTGGGTATTAGCAGCAGGGTGCTGCCAGAGAGAAGACAGGAAGGACAGATGAAACTAGATTACATCAAGTTTGCAGCGATCGCCGTTGTTCTGGGTAGCGGAATTTTTACCGCTTCGTTCGTTGCAGCGGCTGATAGCAGCAAGTCGGATGATCCCCCATCCGCTGACTGCGCGAAATTTGCCGGAGATCCCAATACCAATGTCGGTGACATCATCCGCGCCGGCTGCAAGCCGACCCTGGCGCAGATGTCGGCGCTGATGGACAATCCGGTGGGTAATGTGGCGATGTGGTGGAACCAGGTCGATTACTACGGCCTGGAGAATCCGAAATTCAACAAGTCGGATCACAAAACCAACTACATGGGCATCATCCAGTGGCCGCAGGCGCTGAATAGTAACTGGAACCTGATCAACCGGGTGGTCTACAACGTCACCCGCTCGCCTATAGACGATGACAAGGTCGATGATTTCGGTAGTACCCAGGGTGGTTTGCTGCCGCCATCGAACTTCGGCCGGCAAAGCCCCCTCGATGTGTTCGGCGGCAGCACCACCGGCTTGGGTGATTCCTATTACGTCGGGCTGGTGTCACCCAAGAAACCGCTGAAGATGGGCAAGGGTAACCTTGTCTGGGGTCTCGGTTTCGATGCCGGTTTCCCTACCGCCAGCAAAGATGTGCTGGGTTCGGAAAAGTATACCGCAGGGCCGTCGGCGCTGGGCGTGTACCTGGGGCCGAAGTGGAAAGTGGGTTCACTGGCGCAGCATTACTGGTCCTACGCGGGTGACAGTGACCGCTCTGATGTCAACCTGACCAACCTGCAGTATTTCTATTACTACTCGATAACGCCCACAATAAACATCGGCGCGGCGCCCAATATCATCGCCAACTGGGAACAGCGGGGCGACGACCGTTTCACCGTGCCTGTCGGCCTTGGCATCAATACCACGGTGAACTTCGGCAAGGTGCCGGTGCGCTTTGGCCTGGAATTTCACAAGTCCGTCATCAAGCCTGACGATGTACCGGGTTCGGACTACGACATTCGCTTCTTCATCATCCCCGCGGTGCCTTCGGCATTGTTCAAGTGGATGGAGAAGCCGTTGTTCGGCGATTGAAAATTGCAAGGGTAACAGGCAGGCGCTTTACAAACATCAATGGCTGTTTCCAGCAGTGAACGGACATTCGTTGACTGTTTACGTATGTCTTTTATTGGCTGCGGGTTCAACCGATCGACGCAACACACGCATTAAGATGTATTAGCACATTGGATGCAACGGGTCAGATTTAACATTCCATTCGTCTAATCCTGTAGGAGCGGCGCCCTTCGCCGCGATTACGCCTCATCAAGCATCGCGGCCAATGAGGCCGCTGCTACAAATACTATTGGAATATTAGACCTGACCCTTGGGACGACATGAGAGTGAATCCGAAATGAGTGAGGATCGAACGACCTGGCTGAAACACCCACTTGTCAACATGGTTATCGGATTCATTTTAACCGGCGTCCTGGGCACCGCGATAACTCAGCATTTCCTGGACCAGCGCGAGCAGGAGAGGCTGCGTGCCCAGTTCGCCCTCGATACGAAGCAGGCGATTCAGCAGTTCTCCAAGCTCAATGAGGAGCGAAAAGTACGCGCGGAGATGTTGCTGAAAGCTCTGCGCAGCGGCTCGAAGGACGACGAGGTGAAAACCGCCAGACAGGCGTACGAGAAGGCTTATGTGGTATGGAGTGTGGAACGTCCAGGTACGCTTCTGCTCTTTCGCGACCTGCTCTCCAGCGAGAACTATGAGCTCGTCGAGACTGGATTCAAGGAGAGCCTTGTGGGTAAGATTTTCAGCCCCATCAGGCTTTGCCTGACCACAGCCCTCGGCCATGGCGACGACAGGGTGGCAGCAAAAAGAACGCTCGAGGATTGTCGGATCGATGAGCTACTTGAATTCTCGAGCACATGCAGCCTGGCACTGGCAGCTGCCGTTTCCGACCTCGCCGGAACACGCAGTGAATGGGTTTCAACAGAGGCCCTGGTGGAGCTGCAGAAACGGGCCCGCGATTCCATTGGGAAGCAGTGCCCGTGAGTCGTGTGTATGGCGATAGGATGGATACTGTTAACTTGACAGCACCCCTGCGAGAGATGCACTAACGAAGCTTAATCTGCGATAGCGAAGTTGTGTGCTGCATCTTGCAGCGAAATTATCAGTGTCATTGGATCCAGCGGGGATACCAGAAAACCGTTACGCAGATAAAATTGTTTTGCATCTTCTGAGAGTGTGTGTACGAGTAGCGCTTTAACCCCAGCTTGTTGTGATACCGATAGTGTCCTAAGTATCGCATCCCTAAGCAAGCTCCGGCCAAGTCCAGCATGTTGCCACCGTTCGTCAATGGCCAAACGTCCGAGCACGATGACTGGGATAGGGTCAGGCATATTGCGGCGTACCTTACCGGGTGTATCGCGGTGTCCAACACTACCGGTAGCCAGGGCGTAGTAACCGATCACCTGGTCATTACTGCAAACGACGAATGTGCGGGATGCGCCTGAACTTTCGTTTTTGAGGGCACGGCGCTTTAGCCATTCATCCAGCACCGGCACACCACAAGCGAACGATTCGACGTTATGAGCTGTCGTGATCGGCTCTGGTGGTGTTATTTCTCCCATGGTGTCTTGCTGCTCAACAAGGCACGTAGCGCTGGATTTTCATTAACCGGTGCGTTGAGAAGCGTTTGAAATTTCTCGTAGGCTTCATCATCCACAAGAAAAAGACGCCGGTCGAGTAACACGTTTTCGGCCTCACGGCAGGCGACTTCCAGCATAAAATCCGATCGATTTTTGCTGAGCATAGCCGCTGCCTTGTCAATCAGATTGCGCTGCGCGAGGCGGGCGCGGATATTAATCGGTGCTTCACGATTCTGTGTTTCCGCCATTAGGGTGGCCTCCTATTGTGTAGACAATAAATATACATTTATGTGTATCGACTGTCTATACATTTCCTGCAGCTAGCGGACGGGTTGTTGCCTCAAGAAAAAATCAGACTGTGCTAGTTTTGTGCTAACTTGCAATGGCAGTGAACAGTAACTGATTGATAACTCAACTGCGGTATCAGAGGGGCAAACACTGCAAGCAACTGATTAATAAAGAAAGTGAAATGCTTCAGTCTGGCTGCGAACTAGTCCGTCCAGATTTCGAAACTTTTTGGGCATGCAAGTCATGAGTAATGATGTCGACGGTTTTTCGGGCGAGTAAGGACTGCGACCTAAGTTGGCAGCTGTGATGAAACGTATCGCCTTGAAAGTTATCATAAATATGTTACATGAGACGTCGTGCGTAACTGGGGGATAAGGTGGCCTCCCCTTGGGGACGCCATATTGC
>Ga0316192_10004144_pt1 | contig 10540 bp, 8 predicted proteins | sample MerIslwburrow_MG_FD_204931 | JGI IMG/M metagenome (GOLD analysis project Ga0316192, IMG submission 204931) | Coastal sediment microbial communities from Maine, United States - Merrow Island worm burrow | ecosystem: Environmental > Aquatic > Marine > Coastal > Sediment | place: USA: Maine...
GGAAGTCGCGGTAAAATCCCTCCAAGTTCCGGAGCTTTTTGATCTCTGCCGGCCCTTTATCATCGGTGATGCCGGTGTTATTCATCATACGCTAAGCTTCCTCAAAGGTGATGCTACAATTAACGTGTTGTCCGAACCGAAGACCGGCATGTATACATCGGGCACAATTGATCTGCTTGATATGCAAAACGTGGATTTCAGCAAGCTGCAGAAAAAACAAATCAGCCGGATGACGGGAAACGCATCGCTCGAATACATTTACAAGGCAATTGATTTGGCGATAGATAACACAATCGATGCCATTGTAACCGGACCGATTCATAAAAAGGCCATTCATCTGGCCGGATGCCGGTTCGCCGGACATACTGAAATTTTCAGCGACCGACTTGGTATTCAAGCGTTTTCATCAATGATTATCGTAGATAACTTCAGAGTCATGCATGTTACCCTGCATACATCGTTGAAGAATGCAATCGCTGTCCTCAGCAAAGATCGCATCCTGAGCATGATCCGTTTGGCACATCATTCTCTTATGGAAATGGGAATTGGAAACCCGCGGATTGCGGTCCCCGGCTTAAATCCGCATTCTGGCGATGACGGGCTTTTCGGCGATGAAGAGGCGAACATAATTGAACCGGCCATTGAAGCAGCCAAGGCGGAAGGTATAACAGTGGAAGGTCCAGTGCCGCCGGACTCTGTTTTTATCAAGGCTCGCGGAGGAAAATACGACATCGTGGTTGCCCTTTACCATGATCAAGGCCACATCCCGGGTAAATTTTTAGGCTGGGAGTGGAGCGAAGACACTCAGCGCTATACAGTAATGAAAGGTGTAACAATTGTTCTTGGGTTGCCGATTATCAGGACCAATCCTGACCATGGTACGGCTTTAGAGATTGCAGGGGAAGGAATTGCAAATTCGGATGCCATGGTGGATGCAATCAAACTCGCCGCCCAGATTTATGAAGGGAGGCGATCAGGATAAGGCATCTCAAATAATGCTACAGGAAGGGGGTGATAGAATTTTAGCGAAGGCTAAAGGCTAAGTCGCAAGTAGTTTTTTAAAACCTGAAAAAAACGATATGTTAAACTTTAAAACAAATGGGGGTGAAGATGAAAAAATTTACTAGCGTTTTTTCGACAATTTTTTTGACAATTACAGCTATTGCATTGCTATCAAATCCTGTTGGCGCTGCAAAACAAATGGAATTTACCATCGCTATTCATGTAGATCCTAAACATCCGATGTTTCTTGTCGGCCAGAGGTTCCAGAAGAATATCCAGGATGCAATGGGAGACAGGATCAAAGTTCGCCTACTGGGTATCGAAGTCGGCGGCGAAAGGGACCACCTTGAAGGAGTTAGCAGCGGAGAGTACCAAATTGCGTTAGGGGGTTCAGTTCCCCTAACTTTATACGCGCCAAAATTTGCGGCACCCGATTTGCCGTTCGTATACCCCGATACGGCCGCAGCAAAAAAGCTTTATCAAGGTGACATCGGAAAATTGATGAATCAATCCCTGATCGAAAAAGGGAATATGCGGCTAATCGGCCTTTCGATGCGAAATCCGCGAAACTTGACTGCAAAAAAGGCTGTAAAATCTCCGAGTGACATTAAGGGAGTTAAAATGAGAGTGCCTCAAATTGAACCCTGGGTCAAGATATGGAGTTCAATTGGGCCCATGCCTTCTCCGATTGCGTGGCCCGAGGTGTACACGGCATTGCAAACCGGTGTTATAGAGATGCAGGAGAACCCGGTGGATGTAATCTGGAGCTCTCGCATCTATGAGGTTCAAGATCATATCATCCTCACGAAACATGTGTATTCCTTCTTTCACTGGCTGATCAATGAAGAATTTTATCAAGAATTGTCAGAGGATGACAGAAATGCAATCCAGTCAGCGATTGACGAGGCAACCGCATGGGGTGATAAATTTGTAGCAGATGGAGCAGATAGTACCCTCGAAAAGCTAAAAACAACAGGAAAAATGGTAGTCATCGAGCCGGACCTTGCGGCTTTCCGAAAGGCAGCGGCTCCGGCCATCAAAGAGCTTGCAAAAAATTATTCTCCTGAAGTGGAAAAATATGTTCTTTCTTTTGTTAAAGAATAAAAAGTATACTTGGACTTCCTTCTCGCGCCGGCTATGTATGCGGGAAGGAAGTTTTTCCAATGTTAGGGTTTTCAATCCGATGAGCGCATTATCTTAAATAGTGTGGTTGATATGACAACCGAAACGACCGAAAATCAGAGAAATCCAATGAAAATTTTGAAAGAAGCATTTTGGAGGGCTTCAGAGACTGTTGCGATTTTTTGTTTCAGTTTAATGTTTATCATAATGCTTTTGCAGGTCCTTACCAGATATGTTCTAAAAATTGGAATGCCTTGGACAGATGAAGCCGCCCGCTTTCTATTTCTTTGGTCAACTTTCTTAGGGGCGGCTATTGCTCAGAGATCAAATTCCCATATCAGGGTGTCAATTCTGACTGACCGACTCAAAGGCAAAGTAAAACAGATTTTTGCAGTCGTCGGTGACGGGATCAATGCCTTGGTTTCAGTCATCATCGTTATCGGTACAATCCTGATGATGAAAAAAACATATGGCATATTAGCGAGTTCCATTCCTATAAGCTATACCTGGATATACCTTTCTTTAGCATTGGGTGTATCTATTATATTAGCTCTGCTGCTTACAGATATAGTCAAGAAATTTGTGTAGATAAGTATTCGTTTGAGTTAGGAGAAGTACCATGGGTACATTCTTGTTGATGTTTATTCTTCTGATGTTTTTTTTAGCACTTGGTATACCTGTAGCCTTTAGCATCACGGCAACCAGCCTTGTGGTGTTGGCCTCCATCCGGGGAATCGAAAATTTACCTCTTGAGATGATTGCTCAACGAATGCTTTATGGTGTGAATAACTTTACGTTGTTGGCCATACCATCGTTTCTTTTAATTGGTAAACTGATGAATGCCGCTGGAATTACAGATCGAATGTTTAACGTTGCCAGGGCGATGTTCGGGCACTTTAGAGGTGGACTCGGCCATGTAAACATTATCGCGAGTATAATTTTTGCGGGCATGTCAGGTTCTGCGGTCGCCGATGCCGGTGGGTTGGGTGCGGTAGAAATAAAAGCCATGGAAGATGACGGTTATCCAACTGAATTTTGTGCTGCCGTTACCGCCGCTTCTGCAACAATTGGGCCGATCATCCCGCCTAGTATACCGGCTGTAATATACGGTGCGTTAGCAAATGTATCCATTGGGGCCGTGTTTTTAGGTTCAATAATTCCTGGTTTCATGATGGCAGCGGGGATGATGGTCCTCATTGTAGTCTTGTCTCATATTAACAACTACCCGGTGCACCCAAGGGCAAAGTTTTCACAGCTAGCCAGGACTATCCAAAGAGGATTTCTTCCTTTGCTGACGCCCATCATCATTGTCGGAGGCATATTGAGCGGGGTATTTACGCCTACCGAAGCGGCCGGCATTGCACTTTTTTATGCTGTTGTGATTTCCTTTTTTGTTTACCGTTCTATCTCCTTTCAGGAATTCAAAGTCATACTGAAAGAAACGATGGTAGATAGTGCTGTTTTGCTGTTTATCATTGCCGGAAGTTCGCTATATAGCTGGGTATTGGCCCGTTATCAGGTCACCCACTCATTTATTGATTTTTTAACTATCAATGTTAAGAGCCCAATCGTCTTGCTACTCTTAATTAACATTTTTTTGTTGCTGATCGGTTGTTTTATTGATTCAGTGCCGGCGCTTTTCTTGTTAACACCGATTCTCGTTCCGTTAGTTATGACCTACGGTATAGATCCTGTCCATTTTGGGGTAGTTATCATTCTTAATCTTATGATCGGGCTTATCTCGCCGCCAGTCGGGACTGTGCTATATACACTGCAAAAGGTCACCGGGGTCCAAATGGATAAATTGCTTAAACATGTCCTTCCCTTCTACGTTCCCTTGTTTGTTGTTTTGCTATTGATTACCTATGTCCCATGGCTTGTTACTTTTATTCCGAATATCTTTTTAAAATAAATTTCAGAAAATTTCTTAAATTGGAGAGCTTTTATGAAAATCGCAATGATGGTTGATGACGGCAAGATTGAGATGCAAAATATTGATGATTTAGCCTGCGGGCATGATGATATTTTAATAGAGGCAAAGTATGCCGGAATCTGTGGATCCGATATACATGCCTTTAGAGGAAATCATCCATTTCGAAAACCGCCGGTTATTCTGGGCCACGAAATTTCAGGAACGATAGCAAAAATTGGCAAGTCAGTCGCAGGATTTTCAATCGGCGATCCGGTGACGGTGATGCCCTATACATCCTGTGGAGACTGCATAACTTGTCGTGTCGGAAAAAGTAATGTTTGCCTAAAAAAAACTGTTCCCGGAACTGGTAATTGGAAGGGAACCTTTTCCGAATTTTTCATTTCCAAGCCCCAAATAACATATAAACTTGGCAAAAATTCAAGATTGGACATTGGCGTGCTGGCAGAACCGTTGGCTGTCGCTATACACTCTATTAGACAGGGGCGGTTTAAATCTGGAGAAAGTGTAGCAGTGTTAGGGGCCGGACCCATCGGACTTCTGACTGGATTGACCGCCAAAATTGATGACGCATCAGGTATTGCGACAACCGACTTATACGATCACAATTTGTCCTTAGCGGCAGAGCTGTTTGGAGCAGCCACTTACAACGCAAAACAGGAGCGGCTGTCTGAAAAAATAGTCTCAGATCATCCCGATAAATATGATATCGTTTTTTTGTGCGGCAACGCAAATATAATGGTGCAACAGGCATTTGAAATCGTCAGACCCGGCGGGCGGATTGTAGTTACCGGTTTGTTTTTAAAACCAGTGGAATTGCCTCTCATCGATATGACCTTGAGAGAAATTGAACTTATCGGTACTCAAATTTATGATCATCAGGATTTCCAAAAAGCAATTGATCTGCTGGAGGTGCCCGATCACAAGTTTGAAAAGCTAATTTCACACGTTTTACCCTTGAGTAATGCGCAGGAAGCCATGCAAATGGTATGCGATCCGGGTCAAGATACTGTTAAAGTACTTCTTGAAAGCTGATCGGGGCATTAAATATTTTAAGTTTAGCGTCGATTGATTCGGAAAGGCAAATGCCCATGTGTTGGTGGAATTAACCAATAATTGGTGGCATTCTAATTGTTGTTTAATTTTTCGTGCCCTTAATCGAATCTGTTCAAAATTTTAATTTGCGGGCTTCATCATACATGGCCAGAACATTTTCCATGGGTACATCGGGCATAATGCCGTGGTCGGGTCCGCAAATATAGCCGGCGTTTTTTCCCAACACCCGGATGCCCTACGTCGACCCCGCCGCTGAGGGCAGTGGGATGGTTACTGAGATCGTCACGCACGGATCAACGAACCCGCATTTGCTGCCAGCGTTTGTACTGCCATGGTAGAAGTGCTTGGCGGCCCATAAACCGGACGATAACAAAGGATATGGCTATGAGTACATACGACAAGGCCTATTACGCGGATTGGCAGCAACTTGACCAGGAAAAATATCTGATCCTGGATTATTATTTTGAATCGACCACCGATCCCTATGAGGCAGCTGCCCATCTCTGCCAGGAACAGTCGACCGCCCAGTGGAAACGGGTGGATGTCGATGAGGACTTGCGGCCGGAGTTTGGCTCCAAAGTAATCGATCTGGAAGTAGAGAGACAACCCGAAGTTCCATCACTGCCGTTCCAGATTGAGACTTGGGAACAATTGTGGGGAGTCCGTGTAAAAATCGCCTATCCCCTGGCTAATTTTGGCCCGCGAATCCCCAATATGCTGACGGCTGTCGGAGGTGAAGGAGCCTACTACAGTCCGGGGATCTATACCATTAAGCTTCATAACATGATTTTCCCGGACGGCTATCTCGAACAGTTTGAAGGGCCCAAATTTGGCGTGGCCGGGTTAAGAGAGTGGACCGAGGTTTTTGAAAGACCCTTGTTTCTTGGCGTTATAAAACCGAATATTGGGCTGGCGCCGGAACCATTTGGTGAGTTGGCGTATCAGAGTTGGCTGGGTGGAATCGATATCGCCAAGGATGATGAGATGCTCTGTGATACGGAATGGTCTCCATTTGAAGAAAGGACCCGCGTTCTGGGACGCCTTCGCGCTGAGGCGCAGGAAAAGACCGGAAAACGATGCGTATATCTGGCCAATATTACCGATGAAGTAGACCGCATGATGGCATTACACGATATCGGTGTTGCCAACGGTGCCGATATGGTGATGATCAATGCCATGTGCACCGGGCTCTCAGCCGTGCGGATGATCCGAAAGCAGACACAAGTTCCTCTGGTTGCTCATTTTGACTTTATCGCCCCCATGACCAAGGCACCCTATTATGGAGTCCATTCCCGCGTTATCACCAAGCTCCAGAGATTATCCGGATGTGACATGATTATTTTTGCCGGATTGGGCAGCCGGATGAAAACACCTAAAGTTGAAGTGTTTGATAATGTGAAACGCTGTCTCGAGCCGATGGGTCCCATCAAACCCGTCCTGCCTGTGCCTGCCGGCAGTCAATGGGCCGGATCACTGGGGCCACTCTACAAAATGATGGGACACACCGATTTTGCCATCGTGCCGGGAAGAGCAGTTTTTGGTCATCCTGGCGGTCCGACGGCAGGTGCAAAAAGTTTGCAGCAAGGCTGGGAGGCGGTTGCCAAGGGTGTGCCCCTTGAAGAGTACGCCAAGACCCACAAAGAGCTGGCCCAGGCAGTCGTTCAGTTTTCAGGGTAAGAATATCATTCGAGCAGGGGACCTATTTTGAATACGTGGAGTAGGGCTGGTTTTGATTGGAAATCCGGATCGGCACCAAGTGTTCATCATTCCATAGATTTTGACAACTCCCACTAAGAATGCAGTATAGATTGCAAAGGCTCAATTAGGATTATAGACTCCCCAAAGCCACTTCCTCAAATTCAGGGGTCCGAGCATATTGAGCATGGTACAGATAATCCCTGCTTCCAATCTGACCGCCTTTAAATGCCATTTCCAGTCCATTTAATTCGGGTTGTTTACTGTATACGTAGCACAGCGGCGCAGCGATTCCGATCGGTTTCGAAACCTGTAAAGCTTCTATTTGAAGGAATTTCTGTATCCTTCCTGCCGTATCGCCTCCGGCGATCACCAACCGCTTTACCTGTGAATTACCAACGATATCACGCGCCATGTCACCCAATTCATCACCTAGTGTTTCGTTGGCTTCGGTATTCGTCAAGGATAGTTTTGCGGTCATATCTTCCATGGCCTTTATTCGTGCATCATGTGGTCCGATAGCGGTGTGCAGGATAACCGATTTACCATTTGCCAGTGCATCGAGGGCCCGGTCGACACTTATTTGTTTTGCAGAAACTTGCTTATCGGAATCCAGCAGATCCCGGGGATGTATTGCGACATCAACAAAACCGTTTTTTCGGGCCCATCGTATCTGCTCTCCGGTCACGGTGGCGCAGCTTCCTGAGAGGACCAGAAGTGGTCCCCTATCATTCCCCACTTTATCATGTAAACGCATTTTGTCACGCTCTGGCAGAAGTCGGGCTTCGTTGCAGGCAGCCGCCAAACCATATCCTAACTCCTGCGAACCCACGAAAAACAGCGGTTTAATTTTTGAAGTCCTGCGGAAAATCGTACCACAGACTGTATTTAAATCATTATCAGAAATACAATCGAAAAAAATGATCAGCAATCCGCTGGCAACCAATTTATCGATTTGTGAATTTATCCGTGCCGGCCCAGCGTTTATGTCCAAAATATTTATGAGACCACTTCTTAATTCGGTCTGTTTGGCCAGATGCCTGCACAGATCCGCTTCTTGCATAGGGGTTACCGGGTGTTTGGACATAGACGGATGCCGATCCAAACGAAAGATTTCACCGCTACCCACAGCCGCAAAATGGTTACCGAACACCGTGTGGCGCCCCAGATTTGGTGCAGCTGCAAGCACCGGTATAAATTCCGGCGAGAAGATTTCCAGGCCAAGCTCAATTGCCTTGCCGATGTTGCCTACCCGGGCGGAAGAATCAAAAGTGGAGCAAACCTTATATAAATAGATGGGGGCCTGATAAGATTCCATGACATGAAATACCGGTGATAGCTCCTGCTTGATGACATCAGCAGGCAGCGTGCGCGCCATGCCCATGATTCCCACGGCCCGCACCCGGGGGAAATGACGTTTCAGGTAGGACGGTGTCGGCGGGTTGGTAAAAATAACCGTGGGCACCCCTGACTGAGTTAAAGTTTCGGCAGCGGCCGTCGTACCGCTGAAGTCATCTCCATAAAATCCGATCAGTATTCTTTCAGTAACCATGGGTTCATATCCCGCCCCAGGCTTCAATGGCCACCTTCAGCTCCTCGCCCATCTCTTGATCCTCCAATCTTCCGTATTTCATCATCAGATCGATCCCCTGCCGGAATGCTTGGGCTCCGGCCGCTGCCCCCATGGGATGGGCGTGAATAGCCCCACCGGCTCCGATGATAAAATCGAGGCCGAGGTCATTAAATAATCTGGGGATGTGCCCTTGCTTGATAGCCCCCCCGGCAATAGCCCAGACTCCGGGCATGTCATGAAAGGGGCTTCTTAGGCCATGGACTATCTGGATATACTTTGTATAATTGAGTGAAAATTTCCCGTAAGGTGTAGGAATACAGAGCAGATCCACGCCGGCCAGCCGAGCCAGCTTGCCGTAAAGCAACGCGGAACTGATTCCGTGCCAGGGACTGGCATACAGTGCTCCACCGAAATCGAGGTGCGCCAAAATCGGAACTTTTATTTTGGGGTTGCGGCAAAGGGAGGTGATGAGCCCGAGGCCCGCCGGCAGGAAGTTAACCAAAATTGCGTTTGCACCATTGTCCACAGCCGCCTTTGCCAGTTTAATGCACTTTTCGGGTTCGTCGGTGACGTTCACCGCATACAGCTTCTTTTCTCCCGTCTCCTTTTCGGCTTTTCTCAATTTGGGCATGTAACGCTCAACACGCTGCAACACCGGCGACAGTTCCGTATTTCCCAACACTTCATCATCTTTGATGATATCCGTTCCACCCGAGGCGGCCTGGTAGAGCAATTCAGCACCCTGCTCCGGAGTGATTCCCGTTGAAGGCTTTACCATATTGTTTAACAGGGGCCTCACAGGTACGTCCAGGAGCTTTCGGATACCGCGGATTCCAAAGCGCGGTCCCGGGAATTGCTTAACAAAGTTCTTTGGAAAGTGCACATCCAGCAGCTTGATGTCCCCGATCATGGAAATATTGCCGAAAATGGTGGTCAGCATCATTGGAATCTGGGGGCCGAAATTTTGCCAGGGAAATCCAAGCCGGATGATGAACTTACGGGCTCCATTCGGAGAATTGGTGAACTGTTCTGTATCCGGTATTTCATATATGCTAAGCACCTTGCCGCGAAACCTTTCAATCATATCCGCGCTTTCGCCCGGCACACGAATCCAAGTTCCGGTAGTTTGCTCAGTGGCCATCATAACGGCCAGCTTCAGAATCTCTTCGGGGTCCTTTAGCTCTTTTCGCAGAAGATAGGTTCCAATGAGATAATCTTCAGCATCGGGACTTTCCGGTAAAATAAAATGATCTAAATCAATCATCGGTCTTATCCTTTATTTTATACCCATAATCACGCGAGCCTTGTCCGGCGTCACGACTTTCCGTCCGACTGACCGCGCAGCGAGGGCCACCTCTTCAACCAGCTCCGCGGTAGACCGGGCGCGCTCCCCCGAGGATAGAAATGGTCCATCCTCATAACCGACCCTAACGTGACCGCCTTTTCCCAAAGCCCTCATAAATAGTTTTCCCCTATCACCTCGGCTGCAGCCGGGGTATCATGCCAGCTTTTTAAACCAATGGGATTTTCTATACCTTAACCTTTTCCACCAATGCATCCATTGCCAGCGGCGGGCTTTTGAGTACCGGCACGCCGGTAATATCCTGAATGGCTTCTGCCAAATGGCCCATAGACGCCTGTGCCAGAACGATAACACCGACCTTGCCTTTTAATGCCTCCGCAGCATCTTTTACAATGCGATCATGGGTTTGCATGTCACCCCGTAAAAAGCAGTCAAATGCTTCTGAGCTGAGTGTTTGATGAATCGTTATCTCCTTTTTGGCTTCGGCCGCTTTTTCTTTAACAAGATTAACACTGGGAGCCATAGTGGTTTTAGCGGTTGCCATGACGCCGATGTTATCGGATAAAGAGACCGCCTTTTCAGCCATCGGCTCATCAACCTTCATCACCGGGACTCCCACCATTTTCCGGGCAACATCAACGCCGGGTGCTATGCTGGAGCAGGTGACCATGATCAGGTCGGCACCGGCTTCTTCGGCCAACTCAACCTGGTTGCACAAGCGTTTTAGGATTGACGGCGTGAATTGCTCTTCTTGCAGCAAATCCTGAATCAGGCTGTCATCCACAATATGAAATGTCGCGACCCCGGGCAAGCGTTCGGCAATCATCGGTTTAAACATGTCTGCGATCGCTACCCCGGT
>Ga0316192_10004148_pt1 | contig 10535 bp, 11 predicted proteins | sample MerIslwburrow_MG_FD_204931 | JGI IMG/M metagenome (GOLD analysis project Ga0316192, IMG submission 204931) | Coastal sediment microbial communities from Maine, United States - Merrow Island worm burrow | ecosystem: Environmental > Aquatic > Marine > Coastal > Sediment | place: USA: Maine...
CCTATGACCCGACACTCCAGTACGCCATCGAGCTCGACGACGGTTCAACGATCACGGCGCTCGACATGCAGTGGGAGTACTACGACCGGGCCCGCAAGTACGCCGACGAGCGCGGGCTGGACTGTGTCAACGCCGAGGTCGGTGCCCAGGTTCTCGATCGGTGGGAGAGGATACTCACCGGGCTGGAGACCGACCCGATGCAGCTGGCCGACCAGCTGGACTGGGTGGCCAAGTATCGCTTGATCAATGGATATCGGGACCGTCACGGTCTCGGCTGGGACGACCCTCGACTCGCCGCGATGGACCTCCAATACCACGACCTGAGGCCCGACAAGTCCCTTCAGCGTCGTCTGGGGATGGAGACCATGGTCACCACCGAGGAGGCGGTGGCCGGGATCGGAGAGCCGCCGAAGGACACGAGGGCGTATTTCCGGGGCAAGTGCCTCCAGAAGTGGGCCGGCGACATCGTGGCTGCCAACTGGGACTCCATGGTCTTTGACATTGGCGATGACCCGCTCCGGCGGGTGCCGATGATGGAACCGACCCGCGGAACCAAAGCTCACGTGGGTAGCTTGTTGGACGAATGCGATACTTCCGCCGAGCTTCTCGAAAAGCTGGGGTCGTGAAGACGTGAACCGCCGCCGTAGGGGAGACCGCAATGGCTGAACGGGAACAGATCAAGAAACCGGCACCGGCTCGAGAAGAGGCGGAGATCGACAATGCTCCGGCTACGTCGGAAACCGGGGAGAAGATCAAAGCGGAGCTGGATGACCTGCTCGACGAGATCGACGACGTGCTCGAAACGAACGCGGAGGACTTCGTCAAGTCCTACATCCAAAAAGGTGGCCAGTAGCTCCGATCTGGCCGTCAGTGGTTCAGACGGCCCATGGTTGCGATAGCCTCCACGCCGTGATGCCATCATTCGCGGCCGGGGACGACCCCGGCCCAAGCTTTGTCGATCTGGTCCGTCGGGTGTACCCCCAGCCCGACCTTGGGGGTATGACGGGCGAGCTCGACCTCCCGCATGGGACCACGGTCCTCGCAGTGCGCTACACCGACGGAGTGGTGATCGCCGGCGATCGTCGGGCGACATCGGGCAACATGATCAGCCATCGAACGATCAAGAAGGTCTTTTCGTCGGATCGCCATTCTGGAGTGGCGATTGCGGGGGCTGCTGGGCCTGCGGTCGAGATGGTTCGGCTGTATCAGCTTCAGCTCGAGCACTACGAAAAGGTCGAGGGCGTCGAGCTGAGCCTCGAGGGGAAGGCCAATCAGCTTTCCCAGATGTTGCGCAACAACCTTCCGATGGCGATGCAAGGCATGGTCGTCATCCCGATCTTCGCCGGGTATGACCGCCGCCGCGGCTACGGGCGACTGTTCCAGTTCGACATCACGGGTGGTCGCTACGAAGAGGCCAACTATGCGACGAGCGGCTCGGGTTCGATCTTCGCGGGGACTGTCCTCAAGCTCGGCTTTGCCGAGGGGCTCGATCGGGACCGTGCCATCGGGCTGGCGCTGCTCGCCCTGTTCGAGGCGGCCGACGACGACTCCGCCACCGGTGCCCCCGATCTGGTCCGGGGCATCTACCCGACCATCGCCACCATCACCTCGGGTGGTTTCGAGTGGGTCGACGATACCGAGCTCGCGTCACGGTTCGACACCATGGCCGGTCAGCTGAACCCCGCGACCGCTGCGCCGATGATCACCGATGGCGATACACCCGCATCTGGAGGTGCCACGACATGAGCATGCCGTTCTATGTAGCACCCGAACAGGTGATGAAGGACCGGGCGGACTACGCCCGCAAGGGCATTGCCCGGGGTCGGAGCCTGGTGGGCATGATCGGAGCCGACGGCATTTTGATCGTGGCCGAGAACTCGTCGAACACCCTGCACAAGGTCAGTGAGATCTACGACCGCATCGCCTTCGCCGGGGTTGGAAAATACAACGAGTTCGACCAGTTGCGCATCGCCGGCATCCGAGCCGCGGATCTCAAAGGGTTTGCGTACAGTCGCGAAGACGTCGACGCTCGGAGCCTGGCCAACAACTACGCCCAGATGCTCGGCCAGGTGTTCACCCATGAGATGAAGCCGATGGAGGTCGAGATCCTCGTGGCGGAGATCGGCGATGAGCGCCACGAGGACCAGCTGTTTCACATCCTCTATGACGGCAGCGTCATGGACGAGCATCACTTCACGGTGCTCGGTGGAGAGTCCGACTCCATCGCCGCCACGGTCAAAGCCGATTGGTCCATCGAGATCGATACCCCCAGCGCATTGAAGCTGGCGGTCCGAGCACTGGCCGGCGAAGACCGTGTCCTCGGAGCTGACGATCTCGAAGTAGCCATCCTCGACCGCGGTGTCGATCATCGACGCAAGTTTCGACGCATCCTCGGCGAGGAGCTCGAGTCCCTTCTGGGGTGAGCGTCCCCCTCTCGGGATCAAACCCCGGTTCCACTAGCGTGGAGTGATGGAGCGACGCATCTTTGGCCTTGAGAACGAATACGGAGTTACTTGCACACTCCGTGGCCAGCGTCGGCTCAGTCCCGACGAGGTGGCCCGGTATCTATTTCGCCGGGTGGTGTCCTGGGGGCGAAGCAGCAACGTGTTTCTCGCCAACGGGGCGCGTCTCTATCTCGATGTCGGATCGCATCCGGAATATGCCACCCCCGAATGTGACTCGATCGCCGACCTGGTGGTGCACGACAAGGCGGGCGAACGCATTCTCGAACAACTTCTGGCCAGCGCAGAACAGCGCTTGCGCGAGGAGGGCATCCGCGGCGACATCTTTCTGTTCAAGAACAACACCGACTCGGCCGGAAACTCCTATGGGTGCCACGAGAACTACCTGACCAGCCGGCGTGACGACTTCTCGCATTACGCGGAGGTCCTGATCCCGTTTCTGGTGAGTCGCCAGATCTACGCCGGTGCCGGCAAGGTGCTCCAGACGGCGCGTGGCGCCATGTTCTGTATGGCCCAGCGGGCCGAACACATCTGGGAAGGGGTGTCGAGCGCGACGACGCGGTCTCGGCCCATCATCAACACCCGTGATGAGCCGCACGCCGACGCGGAGCGGTACCGCCGCCTACACGTCATCGTGGGTGACTCGAACATGAGCGAGTATGCCAACTACTTGAAGGTGGGAGCATGTTCGATCCTGTTGCGGATGTTGGAGGAGCCGTCGGTCGTGTTGCGCGACATGACGTTGGAGAACCCCATTCGGGCCATACGCGAGATCAGCCATGACCCGACCTGTACCCGAAGGGTTCGACTGGCCAATGGTCGCGAGGCCAGCGCGCTCGATATCCAGGGCGAGTATCTGGAACGCGCCCTCCGCTATGCCGAGACCCGTGGTCTTTCGGACCAGGAGACCAAAGCGCTTGAGATGTGGGAGCACTGCTTGACCGGTCTGGCCCGAGATCCGTTGTCGCTGGGTCGGGAGTGTGACTGGGTGATCAAACACAACCTCATCGAGGCGTACCGCGACAAGCACGACCTTCCCCTGTCGCACCCCAAGGTGGCGTTGATGGACCTCCAGTATCACGACGTGAACCGCAGCCGTGGCCTCTACTACCGGCTCCAGGAGCGGGGGATGGTGGAACGGATGTGCGACGACGCCGACATCACTCGGGCGATCGATGAACCGCCCCAGACCACGCGGGCCCGGCTTCGCGGCGAGTTCATCCGCAAGGCCAAGGACCGCAAGCGGGACTACACCGTGGACTGGGTCCATCTGAAGCTGAACGATCAGGCGCAGCGCACCGTGCTCTGCAAGGACCCATTCCGTGCTCATGACGAGCGGGTCGACAAGCTGATCGCTTCGCTCTGAGTGAGATGGCCGCGCGCGGGGTGCCTGCGGCGTAGAATCCCGTTGTGGCCAAGCTCGAGCGGCTCTTGAACCTCACCGCGACCCTGCTGCACACCGAGCGGCCGCTGACCGTCGAAGAGATCCAGCACCGGGTGCCCGGCTATCCGGAGTCGTGGAACAGTTTTCGGCGCACATTCGAGCGTGACAAGGATGAGCTGAGGGCGATGGACCTGCCATTGCTCCTCGAGCGTGTGCCCGGAACACTGCCCCCCAAGGACGGATATCGGATACGGCCGCGGGACTACTATCTGACCGATCCGGGCCTCGAGCCCGATGAGCTGGCCGCGCTGCATCTCGCCATCCAGATGGTGAGCTTCGACCAACCTCAGGGCGACCATGATGCCCTCTGGAGTTTGGGCGGCGCGCTCGAGTCGAACGCCGACCCTGTCGTGCCCGGCCTGGTGTCGTTGACGACGCCGGCCCAGCTCTCTCAGCTTTTTGGCGCCGTGTCGGATCGACGAACGGTCGGGTTCGACTATCGCGGCGAGCCGCGGTCGATAGACCCGTATCGGATCGGCTACCGCCGTGGCAATTGGTATGTCACCGGTCATGACCATCTGCGAGGCGAGGAGCGCCAGTTCCGTCTGGATCGAATCGGGGGCGAGCTGGACGTCGGCGATCCCGGATCGTTCACCCGGCCCGAGGCGCTGATCGCCGAGCATCGCCGGCCGTGGGAGTTCGGTGACGGGGAACAGGTGACCGCTCGCCTGAGCGTCGATCGCGACCAGGCCGCGTGGGCGGCGGCCCATCTCGGTGATGACGCGGTGGTCGAGCGCCGTGAAGACGGGGGGATTGTCGTGGAGCTCGACGTGGTCAATCTGGATGCGTTCCGCACCTTCGTGCTCGGCTTTCTCGACCATGCCGAAATCCTCGAACCCGAGGCGCTGCGCCGTGACCTGATCGACTGGCTCGAGGCGGTGGCCCGGTGAGCCGCGTGACGTCGACAGACCGCGTGATCAGGCTGTTGTCGATCATCCCGTGGATCGCGGCGCATGACGGGCCGACCGTCGATGAGATCTGTGAGCGTTTCGACATCAGTCGAAATCGGCTGCTGAAAGATCTGGAGATCATTCCCTTCGTCGGCGTCTATCCCCGAACCCCGGACGCGCTGATCGAGCTCGTGACCGAGGATGACCGGGTCTGGGTTCGCTATACGCCCGTGTTCGAACGACCCTTGCGCATCGCTCCGGTGCCGGCCTTGACGCTCGTGGCCCGGGGTCAGAGCCTGTTGTCAGTGCCGGGCGCGGACACCGAGGGTCCCCTGGCGCGCGGACTCGAGAAATTGGCGGCCACCCTGGATCTCGCCGCCACGGACGCGGTCGATGTGCGACTCGAACTGGTACCCGAAGCCACCCTCGATCAGCTCCGGGCCGCGGTTGGCGACCATCATCAGGTGGAGATCGACTACTACTCCTACAATCGTGACCGTCGGTCGCGGCGCACGGTGGACCCCCATCGGGTGTATTCGGAGGGGGGGCAGTGGTACGTGTCGGGCCATTGTCATCAGGCGGGCGACATCCGGTTGTTTCGCATAGACCGCATCCAGGAGTTGAAGGTCCTGGAGTCCATGTTTGCCCAGCCGGCCGACGCCGGACCCAACCCCGTATTCGAGCCCCGGCCCGAACACGGTCGAGTGACGCTGGACCTCAAGCCTCGAGCACACTGGGTGGTCGAGCAGTACCCAACGGAGTCGGTCGAGTCGCGACCGGGCGAGGTCCTGCGGGCCACTCTCGCGGTGTCGGCTCAGGGCTGGCTGGAACGGCTGCTCGTCCGACTGGGTGACGATGTGCAGTTGGTGTCGGCTGACGCCGGTGCCGGAGGACCCGACATAGGGCGGATGGCCGCTCGTCGCATCCTCGCCCGTTACGGAGCGTGACCAGCATGTCGTCGAGTCCACAGGGCCGCGCGGTACCCTGAAGTTCTCGTGACTAGCGAAGAACCACGCGCGACCACAGGTGAGCGGGTTCTCTCTCCGACGGACTGGGTCGACGACATGGCAAATAAGCCGGCTGATGACGGGCAATGGGTGGCCAATGGTGCCCCGGCGCCGCGTCCCGTCGCCGGATCCGAAGAGCCGCAGCTCGCGGCCATCGAACCCGAGACCAGACCTGTGGCCGGCGCGGACACAGGCCCCGCCGGAGTCGATCAGTCGGTCAGCCCGGCCCTGACGGGTTCCTATGACGATATTGGCGGGGTGCCCTCCCAGCTGTCACCGACGACGGCGTTCAGTCTGGATGATGAGGGTCTACAAGCCATGGCCGAGGCACTCCTCGCGCCACCCGCTCCGCCACCGGCGACCTCTGGTCTGGGTGTGGACATACCGACCGGGCCCGATATCCACGATTCGGGCGACCCGACAATACCGCCGAGCTCCTCTCCGGCCCCGAGCTGGGCTCCGCCGCCGAGCCAGGAGTTCGATCCTCGGCCGCCCCGCGCCCTCAATCCCCCCGCGTCCCCGGCGACCGGGGGTGGCTTTGGTCAGCCGTTGATCACCGCGCCGGTCGCGGACCGATCACGGCGGAACATTCCCGTGGGGACGCCCGATACGCCGCTCCTCGCCGGCGAGGCGGTGACGGTTCGCCGACGGCCATTCGATCCGCGAGACCAAGCCCGGAACACCGAGCCCGACCCTCGGTGGCTCGAACCGTCCCCCGAGTCCGTCGCAGCGGGCCTGTCCACCGTGCCCGAGTCCTATGAGGACGAGGCCGATGAAGAAGACGAGTCGCTGGCGGTCGGGGTGATTTTGGAATGGATCGCCGTCATCGTCGGCGCCCTGGTGGTGGCACTGATTATCAAGACCTTCCTGTTCCAGGCCTTTCACATTCCGTCGGCCTCCATGGATCCCACCCTCGAAGTCGGGGACCGGGTGATGGTGAACAAGCTCAGCTACGACCTTCACGATGTCAATCGGGGGGATCTTGTCGTGTTCACTCGGCCGGATACCGAGCTGAGTAGCGAGGTGGACGATCTCATCAAGCGGGTCATCGGCTTGCCGGGTGAAACGGTCGAGGCCCGCGAGGGCACGATCTATATCGATGGCCAGGCCTTGAGTGAGCCCTATCTACAGGATTCGGTTATCACCAACGACTTTGGGCCCGTCGAGATCCCTGAACGGCAGATGTTTGTGATGGGCGACAATCGCGGTGACTCCCGGGACAGCCGCGTGTTTGGCCCCCAACCGGTCGAGAAACTGATCGGCAGGGCGTTTGTTCGAGTCTGGCCCCCGAGCCATATCGGGCTGCTGTAGCCCCTAGTTTCCCTTTCGGCGTCCTGGCTCGTCAGCTCATCAGTCCGTCGGACCGAGCGACGTTCACCATTCGGTTCACATGGTCGCTGTAAAGGCCATCGATACCCATATGAACCAGTTCTCGGATCATCCGCTCGTGTTGCGCGTCCCAGCCGAGGGTGTTGAGTGAAAACCGGTGGAAAAGGGTGGTCAGACCACCGGTCCAGTCCGAGAAGTGGAGATTGATGGCGTCCACGCCGGCGTTGGACAGCTGTGCGGCGCGCCTCTCCGGACCTTCTTTGATCTTGGTCAGCCTGGTCGAGTCGACGAGACGGATGCCGTCGGTTTTCTTCCGCCACTCCGCCAGGCGCTGCCAGTCCGGATGGCAGAGCCACAGCCGCTCTCGGGCCGAGTCGCCGGCATCGGAGGCCGCGAGGAGGACAGCATCGAGCGCGTTGGCGTCCTTGATGTCCAACGAGAGCGGGATCTCGGTCCCGCAGACGTCATAGAGCTGAGCGAGCGAGGGGATATGCGATGGCAGGTCCTGCCGCGCCGTCTCGGCGATTGGGCGCCGCCTGAGGAAGGGCCCGACGACCCCGTCGTGGTCGAGCACGGCCACCCCGTCGCTCGTCACCCAGACGTCGCTTTCGAGGCCCGTGGCGCCGAGGGTGACGGCCAGGGAGAAGGCTTCGATCGTGTTCTCCGCGACATGTGCTCGGGCCCCCCGGTGGGCGAACAGGATGGGAGGATCGACGAGCGATGGGAGCCGCGGCGGCATGGACCAATCCTGGCGTTCATCGGGCCGATCCGCCAGCCCGTAGGCGGATATTGCTGAGTCTTCCCCATGGGCCAGGGGCTTCGCGCCTGGGTGGATTTCCTCGATCTGAGCGCTCAAGACCCCTGCCTCGGAATGCCGAGAACTATCAGGCACATGCGGATCACAGAGAAGGAGGCGATCCGATGGCGACGATTAGGGCCAGCTGCCCAGACTGTGGCGATGTCGAAATGACAACAGCCGATGTCACGGTGCGGGTCTGCACGGCGGACAACCAGGGTGCTTACACCTTTCGTTGCCCGGAGTGTCGGATGACCGTAGTAAAGGGCGCAGAACCGAGAACGATTGACCTGTTGGAAGCATCGGGGGTGACAGTGGCGACATGGAGTCCTCCGGCGGAGTTGTGGGAGCCCCATGTCGGTGCACCGATCACCCATGATGATCTGCTCGACTTCCACGATCAGCTCCATGATGAAGATCGGTTGGTGGAGGTCATGACCGAGATGATGAACGGCCACAGCTGACGCTGGGTGAGTGCGACCGCATCGATGATGCGGTCGCACTGGCGCGTGGGCCCTGGTGGGCAAGAAATGGGTCGCTGGTCGACGCGTTCAGGCCCTGGCCCAATGACGGTAGAATTTCGCCATGTTCAACATTGGGGGAGGCGATGACGTCGCCATCCTCGCTGTGTTCCAGGTGGGGGGAGGCGAGGTGCTCGTCATCCTCCTGGTCGCCCTATTGGTGCTCGGCCCCGAGAGATTGCCCGAGGCAGCGCGAAAGGTCGGGGCGATGATGGGTGAGATCCGGCGCTTGTCGGCCGGATTTCAAAACGAGATGCGCGGCGCTCTGGAGATTCCGTCCGAGCCGGTGGTGAAGCCAAAATCCGCCAACGGCCCGACCGTGCGATCCCCCTCACCGCCAGCGGGGCCCGGCGACGGGGTCACGACCGCCGAGCCGGATGACACGACCGATGAGCAGGGCGGTGCCCCTGCTGTGCCGGATGATGTGGCGGCTGTGCCGGATGATGTGGCGGCTGTGCCAGATGATGTGCCGGCCGAGGCGGGTGACGTGATGGCCGAGCCGGTCGATATGACCGATCTTCCAGACGTTGACATCGAACCTGAGCCCGCGGCGGACAAGCCCGCCCTCGACGGGGCCGATGACGATGGCCGCTGAACCAGAAGCGGAGAGCTCGTTCGACCGCATGACCATGGTCGAGCATCTGACCGAGCTCCGATCCCGACTGATGAAGAGCATTGCGGCGGTGGTCGCCGGCGCGATCGTCGTGTGGTTTCTCTGGCACCCGATCCTCGACGAGCTCAAGGATGTGTTGTGTGTGGCGGTGGAGTCCCTGGACGGTGACCAGGAATGCAAGCTCATCATCACCGATCCCCTTCAGGGCTTCTCTACCCGGTTGACCGTCGCGGGATACGGTGGAATCGCGCTGGCCATGCCGGTGCTGTTGTGGCAGCTATGGCGGTTTATCGTGCCGGGCCTCTACCCCCGCGAGCGGAGACTGGCCATCCCGTTTGTGGCTTCGGGCGTCATCTTGTTCTTCGCCGGTGCCGGCGTGGCCTACTGGTCACTGCCGCGGGCTCTCATCTTCCTGTTCGAAATCGGCGGCGCCATCGACCCTCTCCTCACCCCGGACCGATATATCAACCTGGTCGTGAAGATGATCATGGCGTTCGGGATCGCGTTCGAGTTTCCGATCGTGCTGATCTTTTTGCAGCTGGCCGGCATGGTCACGCCCCAGAAGCTGAGCTCGGTGCGCCGCTACGCCATCGTGCTGATCGTGGTGTTCGCAGCCGTGATCACCCCGACCGGCGATCCGTACACCCTGTCGTTCCTGTCGGTCCCGCTCTACATCTTCTTCGAGGTCTCCATTCTCATCGGTCGCCTGGCCAACCGGCGCCGGCTAAGGCGTGAGTCATCCCTGACCCGCTGAGCGCCCGATCCGATGCCGTAAACCGGGGTGAGCCGGTGGCCGAGGGGCACGACTTCGAGCTCGACCGGTTCCAGCTCGAGGCCATCGCCGTCGTGGACCAGGGCAAGTCCGTGGTCGTAGCCGCCCCGACGGGCGCGGGAAAGACGGTCGTAGCCGAACACGCCATCGCCCGGGTGCTGGCCGGGGGTGGTCGGGTGTTCTACACGACACCGATCAAGGCCCTGTCCAATCAGAAGTACGGCGATCTGGTCCGGCGCCACGGCAAGGATCGAGTGGGTCTGTTGACCGGTGACAACACCATCAACGGGCAAGCGCCTGTGGTCGTCATGACCACCGAGGTGTTGAGAAATATGATCTACGCCTCGAGCCCGGCGCTGGATCACCTCGAGGTGGTCGTGCTCGACGAGGTCCACTACCTCCAAGACACCTACCGGGGTCCGGTGTGGGAGGAGGTCATTATCCACTCACCTGCGCGGGTGAGGATGGTGGCGTTGTCGGCGACGGTGTCCAACGCGGGCGAGTTGGCGGATTGGATGGCGACGGTCCGGGGCCCTACCGAGGTCGTGGTGGAGCATCAACGCCCGGTCGAGCTGGCCAACCTGTATCTCGTCGCCGACCGGAGCTCGGAACACCTCCAGCTCATTCCGACCCTCGTGGACGGCAAGCCCAATCCCGAGGGTGAGCGGTTCGATAATCCCCCGGAGCGGGGCCGCCGCCAC
>Ga0316192_10004149_pt1 | contig 10532 bp, 10 predicted proteins | sample MerIslwburrow_MG_FD_204931 | JGI IMG/M metagenome (GOLD analysis project Ga0316192, IMG submission 204931) | Coastal sediment microbial communities from Maine, United States - Merrow Island worm burrow | ecosystem: Environmental > Aquatic > Marine > Coastal > Sediment | place: USA: Maine...
AGGAAACAAAACAATCGGAGGACTTTATGTCTCAGTTTACTATGAAGCATCTGCTCGAAGCAGGTGTGCACTTTGGTCACCAGACCCGCCGTTGGAACCCTAAAATGGCTCCATACATCTTCGGACAGCGTAACGGCATCCATATTATCGATCTGCAGAAAACACTTCGCATGGCGAATGAGGCGTACTCATTCATGCAGCACCTGGCTGAAGCCGGCGGCCGTGTTCTTTTTGTCGGCACCAAGCGTCAGGCTCGTGACGCCATCAAGGAAGAGTCACTTCGTGCGGGCCACTACTACGTAAACCACCGCTGGCTGGGTGGCACACTTACAAACTTCGCCACTGTTCAGCAGTCTGTTCGTAAGATGAAAGATCTGCAGCGTCAAAAGGAAGAGGGCGTTTTTGAACTTCTGACCAAAAAAGAAGCGCTACAGCTGCAGCGTCAGCTGGATAAACTGGAGCGTTCACTTGGTGGTATCGCTGATATGCTTCAGCTGCCGGACTGTATTTTTGTGATCGACGTTCGCAAAGAAGAGCTGGCTGTTAAAGAAGCCCGGAAGCTGGGTATCCCGGTTGTTGCACTGGTTGACTCCAACTGTAACCCAGAAGGCATTGATTATGTCGTTCCTGGTAACGACGATGCGATTCGTGCTGTGAGGCTTTTCTGCAGCAAGGTTGCGGATGCGATTATTGAAGGCACCGAGGCATGGCAGCTGGAAAATGCTGAAGATGGCGATGATGTCGTTGAAGCAATGGCAAATGCTGAAGAAGAGGTTGAGGCTGGAGCTGAGGAGGCTGTTGCTTCAGATAAGCCTGAAGAGCCAGTTAAAGAGGTCGCCGCAGAGAAGGTCGATACCAAGGCTGCAAAAGCCGCTTAAATTATATAATGGTACACCCAGGAGGGTGTACCAGTAAGATTATGGAGGAATTGAAGATGGCCCAGATTACGGCTGCTGATGTAAAAAAACTGCGTGAAATGAGCGGCGCAGGCATGATGGACTGCAAAAAAGCACTGACAGAAATGAACGGTGATATTGATGCAGCGGTAGATTTTCTGCGCAAAAAAGGTCTCTCTGCTGCATCTAAGAAAGCAGGACGTATTGCTGCAGAGGGTGTGGTTCTCGCCAAGTCTGAAGGTAACATGGCTGTGGTGCTTGAAGTGAACTCAGAAACTGACTTTGTGAGTAAAAACGATAGCTTCACAGGGTTTGTTGATTCGCTTGCTGATTTTATTATGCGCGAAAAGCCTGCCGATATTGATACACTTAAGGCGATGAGCTTTGAAGGTGACCTGACCGTTGAACAGACGCTCTCTCAACTGATTGCAACCATTGGTGAAAACATGAGTGTCCGCCGTTTCGAATTGATTGAAGTTGATTCGGGTGTTACCGCAGCCTATGTACACGGCGCTGGTAAGATCGGTGTTTTGGTAGGTGTCAGTGGCGATGCATCTGAAGCGCTAAATGAGTTTGCACGTGGTGTGGCCATGCATGTGGCTGCTGTTAACCCGCAGTTCATCAATCGTGACGATGTTTCAGCTGAAGCGATTGAACGCGAACGCGTTGTTTTGAGTGAACGTGCTGCTGCAAGTGGAAAACCTGAAGCAATCATTGATAAGATCGTGACTGGCCAGATGGGTAAATTCTACTCGGAAGTGTGCCTGCTGGAACAGGATTTTGTCATGGACAGTGACCTGAAGGTTGGCAAGGCCTTGGAAAACATTCAGGGAGATGCGAAAATCATCTCCATTGCTCGATTCCAGCTTGGTGAAGGCATAGAGAAGAGAGAAGAAGACTTTGCTGCTGAAGTGGCAGCACAGGTGAATGGCTGATTCGTCTGTGAGTAATAATACCGGAACCCCTTCAACAGCGCCCTACAAGCGGGTGCTGTTGAAGCTTTCCGGTGAAGTTCTGATGGGTGATACCAGTTATGGTATCGACCCTGAAACAATTTCCCGTCTTGCAGCTGAACTGATCGAAGTTCGAAAAAGTGGTGTTGAACTGGCCATCGTTATCGGTGGAGGCAATATCTTTCGTGGCATGATGGGTACAGCATCCGGAATGGATCGGGCAAGTGCCGACTATATGGGAATGATGGCAACTGTTATGAATGCCATTGCTCTACAGGATGCAATTGAACGTCATGGAGAACCTGTGAGGGTCGTTTCCGCTCTGCATGTCAGGGAAATTGCTGAACCCTATATTCGTCGCCGTGCCGTTCGCCACCTTGAAAAAGGGCGGATCATCATTTTTGCTGCTGGTACCGGCAACCCTTATTTTACAACAGATACAGCTGCAACGCTTCGAGCCATGGAGATTCAGGCAGATGTGGTTTTAAAGGGAACCAAAGTTGATGGTGTTTACACTTCAGATCCGATGCGTGATCCTGAGGCAATGCGTTATGAGACCCTAACTTTTACTGAGGCCTTGAATCGTCAGCTGGGTGTTATGGATGCAACAGCAATGTCACTCTGTCGTGATAATCAGATGCCGATTATTGTGTTTGATGTAACAGCTCAAGGTCAGATGTTGAAGGCCGTTTCTGGAGAGTCAGTGGGGACTCTTGTTTGGGAAGAGGAGAAAAGCGATGTTTGATGCACTAGAGACCAGAATGCAGAAGAGTATCGCAGCTCTGAAAACAGAGCTGGCAACGATTCGAACCGGTCGAGCAAACGCTTCGGTTCTTGATCATGTGTTTGTATCCTATTACGGCTCGGATGTGCCATTGAATCAGGTGGCCAACCTGGCAGTTCCGGAGCCAAGAGTGATTGCCATTGCTCCCTGGGAGAAAACGATGTTGGGAGAGATTGAGAAGGCAATCCTTTCCTCAGACCTTGGGCTTAATCCAAGCAGTGATGGTGAGGTTATTCGCATTATTTTTCCGGAGTTGACCGAAGATCGGCGTAAGGAGTTGGTCAAACAGGTCAGACAGGTTGGTGAGAAGGCGAAGGTTTCTGTTAGAAATATCCGTCGTGACGCCAATGATGAAGTTAAAAATGACGATTCACTTCCTGAAGATGAGAACAAACGACTTCAGGAGAGAATACAGAAAGTTACCGACCAGTTCATTGCTGAAGTTGATCAGGTTATCGAGCATAAAGAAAAAGAGATTCTGACGGTTTAGTTAGCTGCTGATGACCCAACCCACTGATGGAGCCATATGTTCTGTTCCCAAACATGTCGCCATTATTATGGATGGCAATGGGCGCTGGGCGAAAGGAAAAGGTTTTCCTCGTCTGGAAGGGCATCGCCGGGGGGCTGAACGTGCCAGAGAAGTAGTTGAATGGGCCGCTGATGCTGGTGTTAAGCAGGTCTCCCTTTATACATTTTCGACTGAAAACTGGGATCGACCGAAAGCAGAGGTGAGAGGGCTTATGATGCTTCTATCCACACTCCTGCCTCGTGAGCTCTCCCGTATGCATAAAAATGGCGTTCGTCTTCTGACTCTCGGGGATATTTCCGTTCTGCCTGAGCAGGCTAAGAAAGCTGTTGAGAAAACCTGCTATGAAACCAGAGAAAACAGTCGTGTTGAACTGATTCTCTGCCTTAATTACGGAGGACAGCAGGAGATTGTTGAAGGCGCAAAGCAACTCTGTCGTTGGGCAGCCGAACAGCCTGACCTTGAAAAAGCCCTCGAATCAATGAATGCCAAACAGTTCCGCTCTTTTCTCTGGCGAGATGAGTTGTTGCCAGTAGATCTTCTGATTAGAACAGGGGGAGAGTTGAGAATTTCAAACTTTCATCTCTGGGATAGCGCCTACGCTGAGCTCTATTTCAGCAACACATACTGGCCCGATTATTCGCAGCAGGAGTTTAATGAAACCATTGCTGATTACGGTTCACGTGAGCGTCGCTTTGGCCTAACAAGTGAGCAGGTGACTGATGGGTGAATTAAGCAAACGTATAGTTACAGCCTCAATCCTGTTCGCATTTACTGTCATGTGGATGTTCTATCTACCTGACATCTGGTTTGATCGTGTTGCAGCACTTATTGGATTGATGATCTCTGCAGAACTTCTGGTGATGGTGGGTGTCCGTAGAATCATCTTTTACGGCTTGGCCTCGGCATTTGCATGGGCCTTGCTGTTGATGCTATGGGTTGCTCTTCCCGCTGGTGTTGGTGTTTTGGTCGCAATCATTTTCACGATGGTAATCTGGGTGCTTATTTTTCTACTTAATTCTGATGAGCGTCTACTTCAGGATGATTTCAACAGTCTTGTTTATGCTCAGTGGATGATGACTCTGCTGCTGATTTTTGTCTGGTCCGTCATGGTCATTCACCGTCAGGAAGGCGGTGTCTGGTTTTTGGCAGGTGCCATGGTCGGGGTCTGGAGTGCTGATATTGCTGCTTATTTTACCGGCAGGGCGTTGGGTATGAGAAAACTCTGCCCGGCAGTCAGCCCTGGTAAAACCAGAGAGGGATTTTTTGGTGCTCTGCTGTTTGGATCTGTTGCCGCCACATCTGTATGGGTATCCATGGTTGGTATGTCGATCTCTATGGCTGCAGTGCTGTCGCTACTTTTAGTGTTGGTTTCTGTTGGCGGCGATCTGGCTGAGTCTGCTTTAAAACGTGCAGTAGGAGTGAAAGACAGTGGTTCAATACTACCGGGGCACGGTGGAATCCTTGATCGGGTAGATGCCCTGCTTCCTGCCATTCCAGTTGTTGGAATGGTCTGGATGTCGATGTTATGAAGCTGACACTTCTTGGTGCTACAGGCTCAATAGGCAGAAGTACGATTGATGTGATGCTCCAGCATCGTGAGCAGTTTTCTGCATATGCACTGGTAGGGCATCAGAATGCAGAAAAAATGAGAGAGTTAGCTGAACAGGTTCACCCTGAACTGGTCATTATGACTGATCCTGATGCTGCACTGAAGCTGAAAGGGGTATTGCCTTCAGGAGTACGGCTTGAAGCCGGGATGGATGCCGCAGTTGCTGCTGCATCCGAGTCATCGGTTGATATGGTGCTGGCAGCCATGGTTGGATCGGCTGGGTTGCCGGCGGCTCTGGCAGCAGTACGTGCTGGTAAACGTGTCGGCCTAGCAAATAAAGAGTGTCTGGTTACTGCCGGGCGGGTTTTTATGCAGGCAGCAGATGAATATGGCGCTACTGTCGTACCGGTTGATTCCGAGCACGCTGCTGTGCATCAGGCGCTAGCCGGGCATGATCACGATTCAGTAACTAGAATTATCCTTACTGCTTCTGGCGGGCCTTTCAGGAACCGGAATCCAGAAACGCTTTATGATGTAACGCCGGAAGAGGCAATAGCCCATCCAAATTGGGACATGGGTGCCAAGATTAGTGTTGATTCAGCAACCATGATGAATAAAGCATTGGAGTTGATTGAGGCGAGATGGCTCTTTGATATGGCGCCTGAAAAGCTCTCAGCAATCATCCACCCACAAAGCATTGTTCATGCCATGGTTGAGTATCGGGATGGCTCAGTTCTGGCTCAGCTGGCAGAGCCAGATATGCGATCACCCATTATTTATGCCATGCAATCCGAACCTCGTCTTTCCAGTGGGATTCCGTGGCTTGATTTGACAAAATCCGGAACGCTTGAGTTTCAGGAAGTGAATGAAAAACGTTTTCCTGCCATGCGACTGGTGCAGGATGTGATGAAAGGTCAAGATTCGCTGGCCATTGCATTTAATGCTGCAAATGAGGTAGCCAATCAGGCATTTCGAAATCGAGAGATTGGATTCATGAGTATTGTAGAGAGTGTTGAGTCCGTACTCTCTCAGGTGGAGAATCTCCCCGTGGCAACGCTGGAGGATGTGTGGTCGTATGATCGCGAAGTCCGTCAGTTAACAGAAGAGGTGATAGCTAAGTGTTAGAGACGCTGCACACAACATTGGCATTTATTGTTGCCATTGCGCTGCTTATTGCCGTGCATGAATACGGCCATTTTATTGTTGCCAGAAAGCTCGGCATTAAAGTTGAGAAGTTTTCGATTGGCTTTGGTCCATCACTGATTTCATGGTGGAGCAGAGATCGAGAGGTTCAATACGTAATTGCGGCGATTCCGCTAGGTGGATATGTCAAAATGTTGGGTGAGAATCCGACAGAGCAGGGTGAAAGTGGCAAACAGCTGCTCTCTGATGAAGACAAGCTGCGTGCATTTGATGTTCAGCCGCCATGGAAGAGGGCGTCCGTGGCTGTAGCAGGGCCGCTATTTAATTTTCTTTTTGCAGTTTTGGCTTATATGTCGATTGGCTGGATTGGTCAGTCGGTCATGCCTCCGGTGATTGGAAACATTGCCCCTGCATCAGTGGCTGAACAGTCGGGTATGCTGGAAGGAGATATCATCCGAACCGTGAATGGATCACCTGTTTATTCCTGGGTGCAGGTTGAGGAGAAGATGAAACAGGTAGCTGGAGAGAGTGCGGTAATGGAAGTTGGCCGTAACGGAACGACGATACCGCTGCGTTTTTTCCTCCCTTCTACTGAAAAGGATGTTCTGCTGATTAATGTTTCAGAAACAGCACTTGGAATTTTTCCAGGCGTTAAGGTGGTGATTGATTCAGTAGCAACAGACTCTGCAGCTGAACAGGGGGGGGTACTGCCTGGAGATCATATCATTCAGGCTCAGAGTGTGCCTGTCACCAATATAAGAGAGCTGATCGAGACTGTTCGCGGCAGAGCGGGAGAGCCTGTTTCTCTACAGGTTCAGCGTGATGGAACTATTCTCAATCTTACGGTTATTCCCGCAATTGATGAATCCGGTCACGGGAGAATTGGAGTACGTCTTGCGGCTTCTCCTATCCATGAACCTGTTGTTTACCGGATGGGTGTTGTTGAAGGTCTCTTTTTTGGCTTCGAACGCACATGGGAAATGACCACGATGACGATTCAGGTGCTGGGAAAGATGGTTACCTCAGCCATTTCACCCGAGAATCTGGGTGGGCCGATTGCCATAGCTCAGTTGGCAGGCAAAACAGCCGAATTGGGGCTGGTTGCTTTTATGTCGTTTTTAGCTCTTATTTCAGTTAATCTCGCCGTCTTAAATCTTCTTCCTGTTCCGGTCCTTGATGGGGGGCACTTGGCATACATCGCCCTTGAGAAAGTTAGAGGCAAACCTCTTTCTCCGACGACGATGGAACGAACCCAGATTGTTGGAATAGGGCTGATTGTCGTTTTGATGTTATTTGCATTTTATAATGATTTGCTACGGTTATTTAGAGGTTAGGATGCGCTCTGTTTTCCAAAGATTATTTTCACATAACTTCAGTGTTCTGTTTGCTGTTGCACTGGCTATGTTTCCGGCAATTGGGTTTTCTGCAGAGCCGACAGTCGAAAAGAGGGTCTCCTCTATTGAAGTTTCTGGAAACCGGTATGTTGAAAGCGCTGCGATTCTGGCCAATGTTGAAACGAAAGTCGGCAAACTCTTAAGCAAGAAAATAATTAGTCAGGATGTTAAACGTCTTTTTAAAACAGGTAATTTTGAAGATGTTTATGTCGTAGGCACTCCCCAGGCAGATGGAATTCGTCTGACCTATACAGTTAAGGAAAACCCGTTGATTTCTAAATTGGAAATCCTGGGAAATGATGAAGTAGTTGATAAAGATCTTAAGCCAAAATTGAGCCTGAAACCAGGCCGGGTTTTTAGTGCGGCCAAACTAAGGGCTGATCGCAATACTATTCGAAAAGCATATCTTAAAAAAGGTTACTATCAGGTTGATGTAACTGCTAAAACAGTTATTGAAAAAGATGAGAGAGTTGCTTTAACCCTAACTGTCAAAGAAGGGAAGGTGACTCACATCAAGAGGATCCAGTTTATCAATAACACTGCTTTTTCTGATAGTGATCTAAGAGGTGTGCTAGCATCTCAAGAGTCTGATTTCATGAGTTGGATTACTGATAAGGATGTGTTTAATAAAGAGCGCTTTGGAGGGGATGCTCAACTTCTGCAACAGCACTATTTGGACAATGGTTATCTGGATATAACAATTGAAAGCACACAGATATCTCTAACGCCTGATAAAAAGGATTTTTATCTGACATTTGGGCTTCATGAAGGGCCTCAATACAGTGTGAACGGTATTGATATCCAAGGGGATATGGTTCCGTCTCGTGAGATTTTATTGGAAGCTGTTGAACTTGAAGAGGGTGAGATCTATTCAGTTACAGCCCTTCGAAATTCAATCACTGCGATGGAAGAGAAAGTTGGCGATGAAGGTTATGCGTTTGCCAGTGTGACACCTCTCTTTAAGCGTGATGTGGCCTTGAAAAAGGTCTCTATTACTTTTGATATAGAGAAAGGTAGAGAGGTCTATATAGAACGCATTGAGATCTCCGGAAATGAGAAAACAGAAGATCCGGTAGTTCGTAGAGAGCTTCGACAGATTGAAGGTTCACGTTACTCGGCCAGCAGAGTCAGACGAAGCAAAGAGCGATTGAAAAATGCGCAGCTATACAAAGATGTGCGTGTTAATCTTGAAAAAAGTGAAGCTGATGATCTGGTGCAGATGAATATCAACCTTGAAGAAGATAAAACGGGCAGCTTTTCATTGGGTGCCGGATACTCTCAGCTTGAAAAGGTTTTTCTTACAGCTGCTGTTGAGGAGCGTAACTTTCTGGGTAAAGGGTATAGGACCAATCTGAGCGCAGACTTGGGCGCATCAACTCAGAACTTTAATGTGAACCTGGCCGATCCATATTTCCTAGATTCTGAAGTCTATGCATCTCTAAGTATGTTTAAAACCCAAACGAAACTAAACGATATAGTTTCTTATAAACAGGATAGTTACGGTGGTGGAGTGAATTTTGCTTTTCCTATAGCAGAAAAACTAACCTACGCTATTGGATATCAGTATAATCGGTCCAAGCTTTCCGATATTCCAGCTAGTGCGAGTTTGATTTTATTGTCCCAAGCGGGGGTTCAGACAACAGGTGAAGTTGCTCAGTCTATCACGTGGGATTCTCTTGATAGAGCGGTTGCACCTACAGAAGGGCATCAGGAATCTCTGGGTTTGACGGTTGCTGGACTTGGTGGAAACAGTAAATTTGTAGAGCTAACGGCATCAACTCGCAGTTACTTTTCGTTGGGCGAAGGATTTATTTTCAGTCCGACATTTACAGCTAGTATCATTAAAGGCTTTGGGGATAAAGGGTTGCCAATTTATCGTCGGTACTCCTTAGGTGGGATAGGCACTCTTCGCGGGTTTGATTCATATGGTGTATCAATACGAGATCCGATCACAGGAGATGTTATTGGTGGCGATAAGATGGCTAGAGCATCTCTGGACCTGTTTTTTCCAATGCCATATATGGAGACAGCAGGTTTTCGGGGCGTATTTTTTCTTGATGCTGGCTCAACTTGGGGCAGTGTAAGCACTTCTGTTGGAGCGCTATCATTAAACGTGAGTGAAAAGTTCTCTACATCAAGAATACGCTCCTCTGTGGGCGTGGGGATTGAATGGATGTCGCCGGTGGGTCCACTATCAATGGTTTGGGGCTTTCCTATCAAGAAGGTGGCGGGAGACCTGGAGAGAAACTTTGAGTTTGGACTGGGCATAGGTTTTTAAAATTAGTTGTTTGTTTTAGGAGTTGATATGATGATGAAATCGCTAGTTGGCGTTGTTTTAGCTGTTGGGCTCTTACCAGCAGGATTGGCTAATGCGGCCGATATGAAAATCGGTTTTGTTGATGTGAAGAGCGCGTTTGAAAATACCAAGGCGTACCAAATGGGATTAAACCGGCTTAAATCAATAGCAACAAAGAAACAGAAGGAGCTAGATGCTCTGCAGTCAAAAATTGAGCAGTCGGAAAAAGATATGCTCGGTCAGACGATGGCAATGTCTCCTGAGCGGCTTTTACAGAAACAGTCGGAAATTAAAGATCTCAGAAAACTTTACTCCCGTAAACAGCAGGATGCTCAGGAAGAGATCGCTACAGAAAGAAACAAGTTGCAGGCTGCTCAAGGATTGAAGTTTAAGAATGCCCTGACTGCGTATGGAAAAAAAGCCGGATATGACATTATTTTTTCTAAAGCCCAACTGCTCTATTCTTCTCCAGCAGGAGATGTGACTGCCGAAATAACCAAACTTCTGGATAAATGAGAAGTTACTAAGAACAATCTGTTTTGAATATAAAAGAGTTGGCCGAGCTGCTGAATGGACAGGTTTATGGTGGCGATTTATCGGTTGAAATTGAGAGTGTAAATACACTTCAGAATGCGACTAAGAGCGAAGCCTCTTTTCTTGCTAATATGAAATACAGGAACGACTTGTATGAGTGCAGTGCGGGTGTAATTCTGGTTGCCTCAGACTTCCCCGATGACCAGTTCAAAGAGAAGGGGCTTATAAAAGTTGCCGATCCATATTTGGCATTTGCTCAGTTGCAACGATATTTCCATCCATCCCCAACTCCATCTGGGAAACGCCACCCCACAGCAGTGATTGATCCAACTGCTTCGTTGGCGGATGATGTTGATGTGGGACCCCTCGTGGTTATTGAACAGGATGTAACAGTAGGTTCCGGGACTATCATTCATGCAGGCTCTGTGATTGAAAGAGGATCTTCTATTGGCCG
>Ga0316192_10004153_pt1 | contig 10524 bp, 12 predicted proteins | sample MerIslwburrow_MG_FD_204931 | JGI IMG/M metagenome (GOLD analysis project Ga0316192, IMG submission 204931) | Coastal sediment microbial communities from Maine, United States - Merrow Island worm burrow | ecosystem: Environmental > Aquatic > Marine > Coastal > Sediment | place: USA: Maine...
GGGCCTTTGGCCACACCCTCGTACCGAACGACGATCGCATCCGAAGCGTAGAGGCTGACCGCTCGCTCAAAGTCGCGGGCGGCGAGCGCCTTGGAGTACTCATCCACCAGGTCAATCAGCGCAGCCATATCTGAACAGTAGTCGACCACTCAGCGATCGCCGCCGCGGCAAAATGTAGTGGAGAGGGAAGGCCGACACCAGTGTCATCGCCTTGCCAAGGTTTGTTAGGATATTGAGGTGTGCGTCAGGCGGAGGAACTTGTGTGACAACTGACTCTGAGCGTTCGCCGTCGGCGGAAGGCGAACCTTTTCCCGTAATGCCGGTTCCCAGGCCCAGCTATAAAGACCAACAGGCCGCCGTCGACCGGATCAAACAGGCCATGGCTGAGGATCTCGTCCAGTTCGAGGAACTTGATGAGCGGTTCGCCGCGGTGTTTACTGCCGAAACCCAAGGTGATCTGGACCAGGTCGTGGCTGACCTCCCCGTCTTGACTCAGCCGCCACCACCGGCGGACGCCCGCCACATCGCACCAGGTAGGAGTTTCGGCCTGATCGGTGGGATTGATATCGGAGGCTGGATTGCGATGGGGGACAAACTCGCTGTGACTCGCGGCATCGGGGGCGCAACCATTGACCTCTCATCGGCGACCATCCCAGCATCAGGAGCAACGATCACTGTTCGGGTCTTCGTCGGTGGAGCGACGATTATCGTTCCAAACGGCGCCCGAGTTCAGGTCGATTCGATCACCCTGGTTGGTGGCAAGGCAGAAAATATTGTGCCGGCGGTGCCAGACGGACCGGTTATCCGGATCAAGGGGTTTGTTGGGGTCGGGGGGCTGGGCGTGTACTCGTTATCTCGGATCCCGAAGCGTCTATTGCCGCTACTGAATGGCCGGGCAAAGCAGCTCGGCGGAGCTGGTCGGTCGTTGCCATAGGGAATGCCAGTCGACGGCACGGGACTCAGGCTGATTCGCCATGGCCCTATTCAGTCACCAGGGTCAGTTCCGGCCAGCCGATCGTCGCAGCCATACGCAGTGATCGTCGACGTGTTGTAGCGTAAGGAGCAGGGGGCGAATAGGCGGAAGGGGGCACCTGGCGTGGCTTGGTGGGGCCGACGATGGAGTGGTCGCCTCGGTAGCCAAAGTTCGCGAGTTCCTCGATCCTTGCTCCGATCGTGGGGTCCAGGGTTTGAAGTACCTCGGCCACCGGCTCAACTGTTGTCGGCTCGGGGACCGGCGCCGGTTCGGTCGTTGCTCAGGCGGTCGTGCTCACGGTCGTCGGTCGGGTCGTGGAGTTGCCTGCCGCGGCCGGGCCCGATTGCGCTTTGGGCACGCAGGCCGTCGGCACCAGCAAGTGGGCAACCATCGCCGAGCGCCAAGACATGGCCTGATCCTCTGACAGTCCAGCTCGCCGTTGCCGTCCAGGGCCCGTTGAGGCCGGGACCGGGTCGGGCCCTGGCCCGACCCCCGGCGACCGGTTCAGTCCGCCATGGCATCGTTGGCTCTGGCTCTGGCTCTGGCTCTGGCCCTGGTCGATGGTGCGGGTTCGACCGGTGTTGCCGGGCCAAGTACGGTTCGGTTATGAGGAGCGAGCTGACACGGGCCGTCACCGACGAGGAGATCGCTACCTACGAACGAGATGGCGTGGTGGTGCTGCGTGGCATTTACCCGTTGGAGTGGGTCGACCAGTTGCGGGACGGGATGGACGAGGTGTTCGCCCGTAGCAAGCCGGGCGAACGGGAGAAGGCGTTGGCCACCGGCAACAGCATGGTTGGGAGCCGTTCCGACATGGTCGACCGTGTCGCCGGCTATCTCGCCAACGAGGGCGACCGGGCTCAGCTGGCCCTGGAGGACGGGGCCGACCCTGAAGGGCGTAGCATCGTCGAGACCGACGCCTGTTCATGGCATGAAGCACTGCGGGCTCATCACTCGCAAGGCCCGCTACCCCAGATCGTGGCCGCGCTGACCAACAGCAGCAAAGTGGTGCTCTACAGCGATCAACTCTTCCTCAAAGAACCCGGTTCCCGGGTGCGAACCCCCTGGCACCAGGACAAGCCGTACTGGCTCATGGACGGCGAGAAGGTTGCCGTCTGTTGGGTGCCGGTTGATGTGGTGACCGTCGACAGTGGCGCCATGGGTTATGTGGTGGGTAGCCACCGATGGGGGAGCCTTTTTAAGCCCAGTGATTTCCTCACCTCGACCGGAACCTACCCAAAGGTTGGGGGCATCGACTACGACGACTTGGCCGATCTCCCACCGATCGACGCCAATCCTGACGACTACGACGTCCGCCGCTATGAGGCCGGACCTGGTGATGTGATCGTGCACCATTGGATGACCCTGCACGGGTCGACCGGCAACGTCAGCACCGGTTCACTGCGGCGGGCCGCTTCCATCCGCTACGCAGGCGACGACGTCACGTTCCTGCGGCGCCAGTCCTCACCCGAGCCGTTCCGGAACACCATCGCCCTCAACGACGGCGAACTCCTGGAGAACGACGAGCGGTTCCAGGTCGTCTGGCCCCGCTGACAACCAACGTCGGTGGGCATGCTCCGGGGAGTGAACAACTTTGCTCTTCCCGCTCGGCCCGCCGGCGCGGTACCAACTCTGTGATGGACCTCAGCGTCGTCACGACCATCGCACTGGTCCTGCCGCTCTTCGCCGCCGGGTGCGCACCAACGATCGACCATCATCCTGGCGTCGTTGCGAGCGGAGAGCACTGCGACGAAGAGGTCGGTGGGTCGTGCGCCGAGGCAACTCTGGTCTCCGAAGGTGGTGAGCTTGAGGCTGTCGTCGAGGCCTGGGGCTACGACCGCGGCGCCGTCGAATGGGACTCTGAGGTGCTGCTGTTTTTGGGGGCGACGGACAGCAGCAACTGTAAGGTCGAGGTTCAAGATGTTGTTGTCGACCGAGCGGTCGTGGAGGTGACGACCGGGACCTTCAAGGTCGAACGCTTCCAGGATGACTGCGTTGCCGACGCCATCTCGCGCTCGTTCGTCATCACCCTCGGCACGGCCGAACCAGTCTCGTCGGTTGTGGTCAACGGCGACCCTGTGCTGGTGGTCTCGCCATAGTGGCGGGTCACGTACACCGATCTGTTGGATGGCCTGGGAAACGACATCACCTTGGGCCAAGCCAAGCCGAGCTTGAGGGATTGTCGATGAGGTCCGGTTACCGACGGCCTCTGGACTCACGACGGTGGCGAAACCTGCGAGGCGCCCGGCAGTCCGTCCGGGTCGGTTTCAGTGACCGTAGGGCATGGGGATGGTCTCGCCGATGATGGCCTGGTTGGTGTCGGCTGGGGTGATGGGGTGGGCCGTGACCTCGTCGCCGAGCGTGATGTCAAGCAGTCCGACGACCTTGGTGCCGATCACGGGCTGGATCCGATCGGGCAGCGTGGCCCAGGTGGAAGGGGCCCAGACGTGGAGCGTGGCATCGATGGTCACCGACCGCCACTGGTGCACGTGTCCGCTGACCACCAGGCGGACATTGGGGCGGGCGAGCATGGCCTTGAGCCGCGATCGGGCGGGCTCGGTCAGGTAGCGCAGCGGTGTGTCGATCTCGCCCACCGCCGTGGGGGTGAGGGGGCGGTGCTGGAACACGACCGTCGGCTGGTCGGTGTCGAGTTGGGCCGCCGTCCACTGCCACCAGGCCTCGGTCGCTGACTCCGGATCCATGAATTGTTGGCTGTCGAGGCCGACGAGGCGCCAGCCATCGACAGTGGTGGTCCAGAACCGATCCCCGAACACCGACTCGTAGGCTTGCCTGCGAGCCTCGATGACGGCTTCGGCGGCGTTGCTGGGCTCGCCGAGATCGTGGTTGCCGGGAACCGCCAACCATGGCACCGGGACCCGGTCGAGCTGGGCTCTGGCGTGGGTCAAGTCTGCTTCGTCGTTGGCGCCGTCCAGGCTGATGTCACCGGCGTGGACGACGATGTCGGGTTGGCTGCGTTCGAGGTGGGCCAGGATGGTGTCCCAGTTGGCGTTGGCCACCGCCTCCCGAGCCGAGAGGTGGCTGTCACTGACAACGGCGAGGCGGACCATGGTCCCAGTAGACCATGTCGCCAGAGGCCTACTCCACCCTGGGGGCTCGGCTGGCTCTGCCGGGCGATCGGCGCCGAGATGAGGTCGCTGGTGTTGCCTGGCCGACTAGTCCTTGGTGCGGAAGGTCACGGGTACTCCTGGGGGGTTGGCCAGATCCTCGAGGTGTGCGCTTAGTTGGTGCCAGGGGACTGGGGTCCGGGAGGTGGATTCGATCGGGTGGCTTTCTGCGGTGGACAGTGGTGGATCCACGGCGAGGCCGTCGTCGAGCCCCACAGCGTGGACTTCTGCCACCCAGCCGTCCCAGCGAAGGTCGGCGTAGAACTCGGTCGTGCCGCCGGTGAGAGCCCACTGAATGAAGTCTGAGTAGCCGACTTCCAACGGAATCCAGGTCAAAGAGTCGGGACTCCAGTAGTTCACCTCTCCCGATTGTCCGGGGAGGCCACCGGCGTTGAGAGCGAAGCGGCCGCCGAACACGTCGAGCGCGACCACCATGAACCCACTGGGTTCGGTGCCGTCCAACTCCTCCAGGTTGGCGGTGACGAGGTCGATGAGATCCGACCCGCTTCCACCGAGCAGTCGGAGCCAGCCGTGATCAACGACGATGCCCGCGGTGTGGAGGGCCATGGCGCCAAGGTACGAACGGGCTGTTACCTGCAGGCAATACAGGCACTCGTGGCCCGAGGGGCCAGCGACGGGCAACGCCACCGCGTTGTCTGCCGCTTCGAGCCAGGTGGCCAGGGTTGGCCAGGCCGGGTCGTCCACGTCCAGCAGTTCTTCGATCGGCCTCATCGCACCAGTGTGCCAGGACCGATCGTATCCAGGGGCGGCCGAGGTAACGAGTTCTGATCGGGACGCGCCGCGATCAGTGCGGTCCGCCATGAGTTCATGGGGGTCGAGGGCATTGTCGACGTCGATGTTCGTGTCGACCGCAAGCGCGTCACCGTTGAAGCCAAGGTTGATGATCGTTGCGACCTGACCGTCATCGAAGACGAGGCCCGTCAACGCCTCGACCACAGATTCTGGGCCGACCTCGGCCTGGCTGATCTCAGCCTGAACCTGCCTATTTCTCACCATCCAAAGCCGCCCCGAGTCCGGTAGTCCACCGAACCCGGTCAAAGAAAGACCCTCTCTTCATGTCTACAAACAAAGCAATCCTTGGCGCACTCGCCGGAGCACTCATCGCGGTCATCTGGGTCGCCTTTGACGGTGGCGCCGTGGTTCTCGTAGCCGCACTCGCTGCTGTCGGCTGGCTCATCGGCAACGTCTTCGAGCGGCCTGACATCCTTATTGGCATGCTGCAAAGGCTCCAGGATCGCTAGCCCCAGGCGCCGCCACCGCTCGACTCGGTGGCCGCTGATGAATGCGGCACCGCCTTGGACCTAGACGATGGTGGGGTGCCACGCACCGGACCAGTTGGGCCAGAAGACCGCAACCATACCTTCGTGGCGGGAACACGGCCGGGCCCCAGGCCATCGCCACGGGAGCGGGCTGCAACGGCTACATCTTGCTGAAGCGCGTGAGCGACTCCAGGGGCTGTCCCGAACGCTGGGCAACCTCGACGAGTGTCTGGATGGAGGTGCGGGTGCGGCCCTTGGCACCGTGAGGATCACCATTCGCTCTGGCGACCAACTCCATGTCGACTCGGACGTAGCCATCGCCGCTGCATCGCAGCCGGGTGCCCCTCACCGAGTTGCCCGCCACGAAGTCCTCTGGTGCAACACCAAGCCAGCGGACCAAGGCGAGCACGCCGTCTGCTTCAGCATCGTCTGCCTCACGGAAACGACGAATCGTCGAGGCTGCAACCCCGACCTGACGAGCCAGGACGGCCAAACTCATGGCTTGACGCTGCCGTTCAGCGTCGACCGCCCGGAAGAGTCTTTGAAGGTCGAACAGATGTGTCGCCATCAACGAAGAGACTAGGCCCCGGACCGAGCAGCGAGCTGTTGACAGCGAGGCCCGTCGATGGCGGAGGTGGCACTTTGCGTTCCCCGTGACGATTGAGCCGCTGGCAATCTACGAGTGGCGGAGGACTCGGCCGGCGTGGTCCGCGGTTCGGTGGCCGTCGGCGAAGGCAACCACTCCGTTCACGGCGACGGCGTCGATGCCGTCGGCGTAGACGGTTGGTTCGGTGAACGATGAGTTGTCACGGACTTTGGCGAGGTCGAACACCACCAGGTCGGCGGCGTGGCCAACGCGAAGCTCGCCACGGTCGCCAAGGCCGAGTCGTGACGCCGGGAGCCCCGTGAGGCGACGTACTCCGTCTTCGAGGGTGAGTACCTGTTCGTCGCGAACGTAGTGGCCCAGGAAACGGGCAACCCAATTGTAGCCGAGCACTCCCATCATCTGCCCCCGGAGCGGCCCGTCGTTGGCGAGGGCTGCGGTGTCGGACTCCACCGCGCACAACGGGTGCGCCAGCGCGATCCGGTTGTCTTCCTCGGCGAAGGCTTGGCTGGTCAACATCAGGCCCTTGAGCCGCTCCCCTTCGTCGAGAAGGAGATCAAACAACGCATCCCAGCCGCCGTTGGCGTTGCGGCTCTGGGTGATGTCGGCGATGGTCTGGCCGACCAGTTCGTGGTTGGCTGAACTCTTGAGTAGCCGGATGCGATCCCATCGTTCTTCGACGACGAGTTGCCACATGGGCAGTGGGTTGTGGCGCAGTCGCCGGCGTCCGTCCTTGGTGGCGATAAGGGCGAGTAGTTCCTCGGTGCTGAGAGCCGCCGACCACGACGGCAACATGGCATTGGCCGACGTGTGGTTCCAGTTGGTCGGCATCATGTCCATGGCCACGTCGAGGCCTTCGTCGCGGGCCCATTCGATCATCTGGAGCGTGTTGCGCATCGCCCGCTCGGGTCGGCCATACTTCGGATTGACGTGCGAAATCTGCAGCCGCGCCCCGCTCACCCGGGCAACGTCCAGCGCTTCACCGAACCCCACGAAGTAACGGGTGTCGCGATTGCGCGAATGCGTGGCGTACAACCCGTCGACCGCCGCAACCGTGGTGCACAGCGCCGCCAGTTCGTCGAACGTTGCCGCTTTGCCCGGGTGGTATTCGAGCCCGGTGGTGAACCCGAAGGCACCTTCTTCCAGCGACTGCTCAAGCAAGGTCACCATGTCGGCGACTTCGCTGTCGGTCGCCGGACGAGGTTGGTCGGGGCCCATCACCGTATGGCGCAACGCTCCGTGGCCAACCATGCCGACGACGTTGGTGGCGATATGGGCGTCGTCCATTGCTTCGAGCAGTTCGCCGTAACTCGTCCAATTGCCCCGAGGTCTCGCACCCATGGCGGTGAAAAGGCTCGCTCGACTCTCGTGACTGCAGGGCCCAAGGCTGATCCCGCACTGACCGATCGCCTCAGTGGTCACGCCCTGGCGAATCTGGCTCTCGGCTCGCGGATCGACAAAATGCGACAGATCGGAGTGCGTGTGAATGTCGATGAATCCGGGAGCAACGATGCGCCCACTGGCATCAATGGTGCGGGCCGACTCGGCCGAGGACAGGTCGTCGCCCACAACCACGAAACGACCGTCGACCACGCCGACGTCACCCGATCGAGGGGGAGCCCCCGTCCCATCGACGATCAAACCGTTGCGCACCACCAGGTCAAAGTCCATCAGACGCCGACTATAACCCACGGCGCGATCGCGCCATGCCCCCGCACTACCTCCGCCCATCGTCTCCACCGGCCGCCGGGACGTCGGCTCCTGATCACACCCTCAGACCTGATGATGGCGATGGGCGAGGTTGTCGAGTGGTCCCTTATACCTCTTGACAGTCCCGTATAGTGGGCGGGACGGAACCCGATTTTGATGACAAGTCTGGGTGGCGAACTCAAGTGAGCGATATCGACGAGGTACAGATCGAGTTCGTCACTGACGACGAGGAAGTAGCGCGCTTTGATCGAGCGGCTCGGAAGTTTCTTGAGCTTTCGGGTGAGGAGTTCGCAGCCAGGCTTGATGCTGGCGACCTCAAAGGGTTGAACCAGTCGGCCGCCATGCGTGTCGCTATCCTTAGGCCGGTTGAGGTATCGAACACCGAAGATCGCAGTTGACGAGTTTTCTCAGCCTCTGAGACCATTTGTCGAGATCTCGATAGCCATCCAGTTCAAGCTGCTCGAAGATGACGGTGGTTTCGGATTTACCACTGTCGGGTGGGCCCACGCCACGTGGGGTTTGCCTCCTGCGATGTCGACAAGTAGCGATTGGTTGGCCCGCTGGGATGACGATGGAGCGAAGGTCGGTTAGCGGCGCGCAAAACGGTCGCTGACAACTTGGCGGGCTATCGGAGAAGCGTGCCGCCCGCCTTCCTATTGCGATGGTGGGATCACAGGCCGACCTGGTTGCGGTTGCGCCAGGCCTCGGCGAATGTGACCTTGGTGCCGGAGCGGAGGAGCGAGTAGCGGTAGATTCGTCCGGCGATCCTCACCATCACGACGATGGAACCGGCGAGGATCGTCAACGAGAGAACAGCCTGCCAGAGCGGCACGTCGGACATGGCGGTACGGAAGGGCAGGAGCACTGGTGAGGTGAACGGGACGAACGTGCCAATGACGGCGACAAGGTTGTCCGGGTTGTCAATGCTGCCGGCGGCGATGGCGTAGCCGGCGAGCAGTGGGAGCATTGCCGGCAGCTGGGCGCTCGTTGCGTCTTCCTGACGGGACACCATCGACCCGACCGCGGCGTAGGCCGTGGCGTAGAACGCAAAGCCGAACAGGAAGGTGACAAGGGTCAGAGGGACCGTGGCCCAAACTGAGCTGGGGATCTCGATGTCCCTGACGAGCGACAGGCCGATAACGACCCCGACGGTAACCACGAGCATTTGCAGGAGAGCGAGGATGCCGAGGCCGAGGATCTTGCCGCTCAGCAATGTCGATGGCCGCACGTGGGAGAGCAGGATCTCCACCACCTTGGACGATTTCTCCTCGATGACGCCCATCATGAGGAACGAACCCCAGACCTGCAGCAACATGAACATGGCCAGGCCGGATACACCTGCAGTTGCCAGCCTCACGCCGAAGCCGTCGTCACCTCCGTCAAGTCGGACCTCGTTTATCTGGACGTCGGTGAACAGCTGCGACAGTTCGGCGTCGCTGAGATCCAGGCGTTCGGCTCGCTCGGCCAACTGGACCTGGCGGGCGACGAGTCGCAGGTACGAGTCGAGCCTGAGCCTTGGTGTGCCGTCCCAGGTGAGGCTTGACCCGTCGAACAGCACATCGACGTCGCCGTCCTCGACAGCCTGCACAGCACCGGAGTCCAACACCGTGACGGTCGGGTCGATCTCCGATGACCCAACCTCCAATGCCTCGACGTAGGCGACACCAGGCCCCGTGACGCCGATGGTGACCTCGCTGGCATCGTCGTCACCACCAAAGATCGAGATACCAATAGCCGCACCGATGATGGCGACGAACAGGATGCCGGTGATGGCCAAGAAGCCCTTGCTCCGGCCACGGGTCTGGAGTTCTCGTAGGGCAATGGTCCAGATCATGCGTCGGCCTCGACGAGTTCGACGAAGAGTTCATCGAGTCCCGGTGGTTCGAGCGTGATCTCGCTCACGGCGCCTGCGGCGATGGCGTGGGCGATATTGGCGCCAACATCGTGGTGGGTGCCGAGGTCCACAATGGCCCGGTTTTGGTCGAACAGGACCAGTGACCCATCGAGCGGCGTCCACGAATCGACAGGATCCATCCACCGGACTCGCAGTTGCCGCTTGGGCGAAGCCAATCGTAGGTCCTCGACTGAACCGGCCGCGAGCACGGTGCCGTTGGTGACGATGACGACGTCCTCGCACAGATTCGCCACCATGTCGAGCTGATGTGAGGAGAACAGCACTGCGGCTCCATCTGCCGCCCGCTCGGCGAGGATGGCCCGCATCGTCTCGGCGGCGACGGGATCGAGCCCGGCGAACGGTTCGTCGAGGATCAACAGTTCGGGGTCGTGGACCAATGAGACGGCCAGCTGCACTCGCTGTTGATTACCACCGGACAGGTCCTGCAGCATGGAGTCGGCACGATCACTGATACCAAGTCGCTCCAACCAATGGTCGGTCCTGGCTGCTGCATCAGCCGCGCTCATCCCAGCCAGACGCCCAAAGTAGACGACCTGGTCTCTGATCTTCATGCGAGCGTAAAGGCCCCGCTCCTGGGGCATGTAACCGGTGCGGGTGCGTACGGAATCGCCGACCGGTGAAGCGTCCCAAGTGATGGTGCCGCCATCCAACTGCACCATGCCAACGACCGCTCGCATCGCGGTCGTCTTGCCCGCGCCATTTGGGCCGAGAAAGCCGATCAGCGATCCGCGGGGGACATGCACGCTAAGGTCAGAAACAGCCCGGATGTCACCGAACCGTTTCGAGATACTCGAGATCCGCAATCCGTCGCTCCGCACCCGTCGAGACTAACCCACCATCGCATACTACGCATGCACCCAACTGAGCACGTTCGTGTCGTTCGACACTCGTGGCCGCCCGCAAGGTCGTTGCTACGT
>Ga0316192_10004158_pt1 | contig 10517 bp, 9 predicted proteins | sample MerIslwburrow_MG_FD_204931 | JGI IMG/M metagenome (GOLD analysis project Ga0316192, IMG submission 204931) | Coastal sediment microbial communities from Maine, United States - Merrow Island worm burrow | ecosystem: Environmental > Aquatic > Marine > Coastal > Sediment | place: USA: Maine...
GCGAGCTAGGGCTCCGCGAGCTCAGCATGGGTATGAGCGGCGACTTCGAAAGAGCCATCGCGTTCGGGGCGACCTATGTCCGGGTGGGAACCGCGATATTCGGCGCGCGCGTGCTTCTCGACTAGGGCAGGAGGCATCAAGAGGCGACGAGAAACGTCCCGCCCCGCCTTGCCTCCGCAAGCACCGCTAAAAGGTCCCGGTGCGACAGAGCAATGCATCCTGCTGTGGGTGCATATCCATCACGCGCAAGGTGAGCGAAGATCGCACTTCCAAGGTTCCGCATCCGCGGCCTGTCGTTGTAGCCGAGAACAAGGACTACATCGTACAGCCTGTCATCCCGCATCATGCGCTCTGCGCTGTGGGGATAGGGAAGCTGGACGGGCCGGTTATAGTTGCGGTCGCTTGCATCGTCGCACCAGCCATCGCCGGACCGGATCGCACGCGTCGGATACGCAGCTTGCGGCCGCTGGCCCCGATCAGCCCGGTACAAGATGAAGCGGATGGGCCAGCGCCCCGCAGGGGTGGCCCCGTCGCCCTCGCGCTTGATGGCTTTGATGCCGCCGCGCCCGATTGCCGCGCGCCGAACGGTGTGCGAGAGCTGGATCCGAGCCTCGGTGGGACGGCCAGGTGCACGCCGGACAAGGATGGTCTTTGACCGTCTAACGCTCAAATCGCACCTCAATTCGCGCTTTCTCCATAGACTCTATAGGCTTGTGGCTTGGCGGTGTGCCCCTTACAAACCTCTGTTGAGGACACGTCCTCCGAAACGCCGACACGGGATTCTCGAAAAGGACAGGCCCATGAGCAATTCGCGTAAGATCCTCATCATCGACGATGACGATGAATTGCGCGAGTCCTTGAGCGAGCAGCTCTCGCTGCATGAGGAATTCGAAACGGAACTTGCTCAGACCGCGCAGGACGGACTGAAGCTTGCGCGCGGCGGTCATGTGGATCTCGTCTTGCTCGATGTGGGACTTCCCGATCTCGATGGACGCGAGGCGTGCAAGCTCTTGCGGCGCGGCGGTTTCAAAGGACCGGTGATCATGCTCACGGGCCAGGCCTCCGATGCCGACACCATTCTTGGCCTGGAGTCTGGCGCGAACGACTATGTGACAAAGCCATTTCGCTTGGGGGTGCTGCTCGCGCGTATTCGCGCGCAGCTCCGTCAGCATGAGCAAAGCGAGGACGCGGTCTTCAATATCGGGCCTTATACGTTCAAGCCAGCCGCGAAGCTTCTTCTCGATGGGAGCGGTAGCAAAGTCAGACTGACGGAGAAAGAGACCTCGATCCTCAAATATCTCTATCGGGCAGGCGAGCGGGTCGTGACGCGCGACGTCCTGCTGCATGAGGTCTGGGGCTACAATGCGGGCGTCACCACCCATACGCTTGAGACCCATATTTACCGGCTGCGTCAAAAGATCGAAAAAGATCCCTCGCAAGCCGAACTCCTGATCACCGAAACAGGCGGCTACAAGCTGGTTCCTTAGCGACCAGGTCAGCCACAACTCAACGGGCCTCAATCGGTCTCGAAGTCTACAATCACAGGCGCATGGTCGGACGTGCGCGTCCAATCGCGCGTCTCGTCGAGAACGCGCATGGACAATGCCGCACCGTCCAAGGCCGGCGTGGTCCAGATGTGATCGAGCCGCCGGCCGCGGTTCGAAGCGCGCCAGTCGCGATTGCGGTAGCTCCACCAGGTGAAGAGCGGCTCTTCCGGATCGACATGTGCCCTCATGACATCAATCCAATCATGCGTAGCCATGGCCTGCTGCATGCGTTGGGTCTCAGGCGGGGTGTGGCTGACCACTTTCAGAAGCTGCTTGTGGGACCATACGTCCGCTGGAAGCGGCGCCACATTGAGGTCGCCAGTCAAGATCATGCGGTTCTTGGCCTTAGTGCGATGGGCGCTAGACCAGGCGGTCATTGCATCCAAGAAATCGAGCTTGTGCTGGAATTTGGCATTGACCGCGGGGTCGGGAATGTCGCCGCCCGCCGGCACGTAGAAATTATGGATCAGCAATGGTTTTTGACGCGAGCCGGCCCCGTCAAGCTCGACCGAGACATGCCGCGCATGCCCATCGCCGCACAGATCCAGCCGATCCGTACGTGCGATGGGGATCTTCGAGAGTGTTGCGACCCCGTGATAACCCTTCTGGCCCGTGATCGCGGCATGGGGAAACCCCAAGTCCTCGAAGGCCTTGCGCGGGAACTGATGCTCCTGGCACTTGATCTCCTGCAGGCACAGAATGTCGGGATTTTCGGCTCGCACGAAGCGCTCAACAAGGTCGAGTCGCAAGCGAACGGAGTTGATATTCCACGTTGCCAGTCTGAAACGCATGATAGGGGCTGACTATTCCCTTCTGTCCTTTGGAGCAATGCCATGTGCGTCCAGGCCGAGCCTTATGCAAGCAATCAACAGAGCAGGACGGGGGACAGGCGGAGCCGGACGAGAAAAAGGCGCCCAACCACTGCGCGGGGTTGGACGCCTTAGCGCGTTCTTCGCGCGAGCCGGGAGGGAAGCCGGCTCGAGCAGACCACATCTTCGGCTGGACGGGGGGGCACTGCCGATGAGAGCGATGTGATCCGCTTCTGCTACTGAAATATGGAGTCCTCGCGGCGATTTCAATCCCTACCGTGCCGAAAACTTAACAATTCGTAAATAAGGAGAGCAGAGAGCGCTAAGATATTAATTTATCCGCCCATTCCTTGAAAGGGCGAGGCTGGCGCTTCTTTGGATTTGAAAAAGCTGGGCGACTTTTTCCGTCCTGCGACGAGATTCTTGACCGTGACGCGGGTTGTCAGCCCTTGGGCATCGGTAATTGTCCACGCGCGCAATTGGAGCTTGGTTCCGGCGTCGAAAGACAATTTGATATGGCCCGCGGTGCCTTTGCGGTCCTCCAGCGTAATGGCGAGAACATCGTTGTCCCGCTCCACGCCAATAATCCGTGCGTCCCCCCCAAGATCGACTTCGTCCGCGAGCAGGAGCCGGAATGGCGTCGATTTGATGGGGTATTTCTCGACAGTGTTGAGGCTCTTGTCTTCGATGGCCAGCGAATGGCCGTCGGCCACAATGCGCAGAGGACTGGGCGGGGCATAGTCGAATCGGATATTGCCCGGGCGCTTTACGTAGAAGCGGCCAGTTGAGCGCTTTTCGCTAGCGTCGGTCTGCTCGAACTGACCCTCTAACGTGGTGATGGCGTTGAAATAGCCGTTGATCTTGTCGACCGCGTCGGTTTGCGCCTTGCCGATCAAGGGCGTCGGCCCTTTCGAGGCCTCGATGGCGACCTGCCAGTTCGCGCCTTCGTCGACCTTCTGTGGGACGATTTCCTCGCCTGGCGCCGCATTTTCCGGCGCCACGACCTCTTGGCCGATGGAGGGGCGCAGTGCGCCTTGCGGCGTGGCTGCCTGTGGTGCTCCGGTCGCCGCGCCTGGTGATTTCGACACGGTCGAGGACGCGTTCTGGGCGTAGGCGAGCCCCAAGGTTAGGCTCAGTGCAATCGGCAAACTTGCCACAACCTTTGCGGCGTAGCCCTTTTTCATGAAACCCCCTCGTCGTCGCCGGCCCGGCGCGGACGTCCATACGACAACATTCGATATATGATTCCGCAAAATCTGGTCAACTTGTTGGCGGCAGTTCATTCACCGGGGCCGATTGACCGCTGATGATTGGCCGCTAATAGGGTGCGGTGGCTTCGTCGTTGCCCACCAAAATCTCACGCTTGCCGGCGTGATTGGCGGCGCCAATGAGGCCTTCCTTCTCCATACGCTCGATCAGAGTCGCAGCGCGATTATATCCGATCCCAAGGCGCCTCTGGATATAGCTGGTAGAAACTTTCCTGTCGCGTAAAACGACGGCCACGGCCTGATCGTAGATGTCGTTGCCGCTATCGCCGTACTCCTGAGGCCCGCCGTCCTTGTCCTCGTCGTCGTCGTCTTCGGTGATCGCATCCAGATAGGCCGGGACACCTTGCTTCTTCAGGTGGCGAACGACCTTCTCAACCTCCTCGTCGGACACGAATGGCCCGTGTACGCGGATAATGCGGCCGCCACCGGCCATGTAGAGCATGTCGCCCTGGCCGAGGAGCTGCTCGGCACCCTGTTCGCCGAGGATGGTTCGGCTGTCAATTTTCGAGGTGACCTGGAAACTGATTCGGGTTGGGAAGTTTGCCTTGATGGTCCCGGTGATGACGTCGACGCTCGGCCGCTGCGTTGCCGTGATGAGGTGAATGCCCGCCGCACGGGCCATTTGCGCCAAGCGCTGCACAGCCGCTTCGATGTCTTTGCCCGCAACCATCATGAGATCTGCCATTTCATCGACAATCACGACGATGTAGGGCATGGCCTCGTAGTCCATCTCCTCTTGTTCGTAGATGGCCTGGCCGCTCTCCCGGTCGAATCCGGTCTGCACGGTGCGCGTCAGGGTCTCGCCCTTGGCTTCGGCCTGCGCGATGCGCGCGTTGTAGCCTTTGATATCGCGCACACCGAGCTTGGACATGCGCTTGTAGCGCTCCTCCATCTCGCGCACCGTCCACTTCAGGGCGACAACGGCCTTTTTCGGGTCCGTGACCACAGGTGCTAACAGATGCGGAATCCCGTCATAGACCGACAGTTCCAGCATCTTCGGGTCGATCATGATGAATTTGCACTGCTCGGGCGACATGCTGAAGAGCAGAGACAGGATCATCGTGTTGATGCCGACCGATTTGCCGGAGCCCGTGGTGCCGGCGATGAGAAGATGCGGCATGCGCGACAGATCCGCGACCATCGGCTCGCCGCCAATGGTCTTTCCGAGTGAGAGCGCAAGGCGCGCATCGGCGGATTGGAAGTCAGGCGATTCGAACAGCTCGCGCAGCATGACCATCTCGCGCCGCTCATTTGGAAGCTCAATGCCGATCGCGTTGCGGCCGGGAACCACGGCGACGCGCGTCGCGATCGCGCTCATTGAGCGCGCGATGTCGTCTGCAAGGCCAATCACCCGCGAGGATTTCGTGCCCGGCGCCGGCTCAAGCTCATAAAGCGTCACCACCGGGCCCGGGCGCACATTGGTAATCTCGCCCTTGACGCCGAAATCCTGAAGCACGCCTTCGAGCTCGCGGGCATTCTCTTGGAGGACTTCATCGCTGATACCGCTGCCACGGGCGGGGCGGGGCTTCGGCTGTAGAAGCTTCAACGACGGGGGGTCAAACGGCGTGCCCGGAAAGCCCGCAGGCATGTTTGCATGGCGCCGGACCGTCTTCTTCGTCTTCTTTTCGACGCGCGTGATGCGGTAGTCGGCCCCTGCGGTGTTCTCATCTGCCTCCTCGTCATATGGATCGCCTTCATAGGGTGGATCTCCCTCATAGAGGTTGTCGACGAGTGGGGCGGGGCCGAATGAGGGCTCGATGCGTCCATCGGTGTAGGTTAGCGCTTTTGGGGCCTCAAGCGGCTCATCAGGCTCAAGGTCTTCATCGGCGTCTGGTTCGAGGTCCACGTCCTCGTGCGCCTCCGTTGCCGGCTTGCGGCGGAACATGCGCTGCGCACGGGCGAAGCCATCAATCACGAAATGCATGGCCGCGCCGACCCAGGCATTGGCCCACTCCTCCGCCGCATTGGCGCGGGGGGCCCACAAACCGATCAGTTTCGACGTGCTGGTGCCACAGGCGAAGAACAGAAGCCCGAAACCGACGATGAGAAACACAAGGCCCGCCACAAACGACACGGCAGACTCGGGCAGAAAGGGGCCGATTACATGCGCGCCCGCCATGATGAAGTCGCCGAGGATCCCACCCAAACCGTTGGGCAGAGGCCAGCTCTTCGGCTGAGGGAGAGCAGCGAAGGCAGCGGAGAGCAAGAGCGCCGATATCGGCCAGGCAAGAAGCCGGTATTTGATCTTGTTCGGCACGGTTGCACTGACGAGATGCCAGCCCCAGGCTGCAACCGGCAAGAACAAGAATATCGCAGCAAGGCCGAGCGATTGAATCCCGAGATCCGCCGCAACCGCGCCCCAGCCACCAAGGAAATTGCTCGGCACAACGCGCGTTGCGTTGTTAAGGCTCGGATCCTGCACGGACCAGCTCGCAAGGCTCACCCAAACGGCGCAGGCGCCGGCGATCAGGGAAAACCCATAGGTGCCGAAGATGAGACGGCGTAAGCCATTTTCCATGGCGCTTGGAAGAAGTCGCCGCTGTGTCGTCGATCGTCCTGTCGGTGCCATCCTTCTAACCCAATGTGGCGACGATGCGCGTAAGGCCCTCGCGCGTTGTCTTGGCGTCATGTACGAGCGCAAGCCGAATGAAATCCAGGCCTGGATTTGCTTGGCCAGCTTGCGGCTTCGTGAGATAGGCCCCTGGGAGGACTTTGACACCACACCCTTTCCAAAGGGTTTTCGTGACAGCTTCTCCACCCCCGAATTCGGCCATGTTCAGCCATAGGAAAAAGCCGCCATCGGGCCGGCCATAGCCGAAGCGCCGCCCCAAAATCGCGTCCGCAACCTCGAAATTGGCGCAATAGAAGGCTCGTCCGGCCTCGACATGGGCCTCGTCTGCCCAGGCAGCAGCCGAAACATGCTGAATTGGCAGCGGCACTTGCGGACAGGCCACATTCCGGAAGCGCTTGAAGGCATCGATGAAGTGCGAATCGCCTGCGATGAACCCGGAACGTAGTCCCGGCAGGCCAGAGCGCTTCGACAGAGACTGAAACGACAGAACGTTGTGCAGGCTCCCCGTCAGGCTTTTAGCCACCTCAAGGGCTCCAGGCGGAGGCTGATCCGTGAAGATTTCCGAATAGCACTCATCGGCGAAAAGCAAGAAATCATGGGCTCTCGCCAGCGTGATCGCCTCGGACAGATAGGCGGCCGAGGCGACTGCACCTTCCGGGTTCGACGGCGAGCACAGAAAGAGCGCGATTGTCCGCTCAAGAACCGAGGCCTCGATTGTCTCAAGCACGGGGAGGAATCGGGTCTGTTCGCTTGAGGGCAGAAAGACGGGTGTTGCGCCCGCTGCGGCCGTGGCTGCCGCATAGACTTGATAAAACGGGTTCGGGATCAGGACCACGGGCTTTGCGATAGCAGGCTTTTGGGTTCGCGCCGGAAAAATCGCCGAAAACAGGCCCTCACGCGAGCCGTTCAGCGGCAGGATGTGGGTTTCCGGGTCGATGCATGCGCCAAGTGCCGGATAGCGCCGGACCATCCAATCGGCAATGGCCTGCCGTAAAGGCGCGATCCCGGCAATGGGCGGATATTTCCCGAAACTCTCCAAATGTGCCTCGAGCACTGGCTGTACAAAAGCCGGTAGCGACGCGTGTGGCTCGCCGAGAGAGAAATTCAGGGGCTCCGCGCCGGGCGCTAGTCCGTCTAGCAGAGCGGCGAGGCGTGCAAACGGCGAGCGGACAACAGCATCAAGCGTCGGCGCGGACGGGGTCTCGGGTTCTGCCATGGCATTAGGGGTCATGGCGTTGGGTGTTAGGCCAACAGGGGCCGCGCGGCAATGGCGCAAGGTTGCGCAAGGGATCTGCGAGAAGCTCTACCGACAGTGGACTTTCTGGCTGCAAATGAAAGAACCCCGGCGCTTGTGACGCCGGGGTTCAAGGTGGAGCTAGAGTTCAAGGGAGGAGGAGACCTAACTCAAATTCTCCACTGTTCTTATCCCTCTGTTTCTAATCGAAGGCTTATTGAACAACCTCGCCATGGAGGTTGATATCGAGGCCTTCGATTTCGACAGGTTCGCTCACCCGAACGCCAACGAGAATGTTGGTGATGATCAGGATCACGAAGGTTGCGATGGCGCACCAGACGACGGTGGCCACGATACCCCAGACCTGCGTGAGGACCTGACCCGGGTTGCCTTCGAGCAAGCCGGCGGTGCCGCCGATTGCTTCGACTGCGAACACACCCGTCAGGATCGCGCCGACGATGCCGCCGACGCCATGGATACCCCAGACGTCGAGCGAGTCGTCATAGCCAAGCGCCTTCTTCACCGTGGTCGACATGAAGAAGCAGATCAAGCCAGCAGCCGCACCGATCCACAGCGCGCCCCAGGCATCGACGAAGCCGCAAGCCGGGGTGATCGCCACGAGACCTGCGATCGCACCCGAAAGGATCCCGAGCACGGATGGCTTTTTATGGACGATCCATTCGACGAACATCCAGGCAAGAGCAGCCGCCGCGGTAGCAATCTGGGTCACGGCCATCGCCATGCCAGCCCCGCCATTGGCTCCAACTGCCGAACCGGCATTAAAGCCGAACCAGCCGACCCACAGAAGCGAGGCACCAATCAGGCTCAAGACCAGATTGTGTGGCGCCATGTTCTCGGTGCCATAGCCGATGCGCTTGCCGAGGAAGATGCAGCAGACAAGACCGGCTACACCGGCGTTGATGTGCACCACGGTGCCGCCAGCGAAGTCGAGCACGCCGTCTTCGGAGAGGAAGCCGCCGCCCCAGACCCAGTGACAGACCGGGACGTAGACGATCAGCGCCCAAAGCACCATGAAGATGCATACAGCAGAAAACTTCATGCGATCGGCAAACGCGCCGACGATGAGGGCTGGCGTGATGGCGAAGAACGTCATCTGGAAGGTGAAGAACACGGTTTCAGGGATCGTCCCGCTCAGCGTGTCGACACCGACGCCTGCGAGGAACATCTTCGACAAGCCGCCCACATAGGCATTAACCGACCCGCCGTCGGTGAAGGCCAGCGAGTAACCGCAGATGAGCCAAACGACCGACATCAAGCAGACGATCGCGAAGACCTGCATCAGCACGGCCAGTACGCCCTTCTTGCGGACCATGCCGCCATAGAAGAGTGCGAGGCCCGGGATGGCCATCATCAGAACGAGACAGGTCGATACGAGCATCCAGGCCGTATCGCCAGTATCGAGCTTGGCAGTCTCTTCGGCAACTTCCGCAAGCGGCTCTGCCCCTTCGGCAGCGGCCTCCTGCGCGAGCGCCGGATCGATGTGGTAGAGCGCCAGCAGTAGGAGCGCCGCGACCACGCCGAATAGATACTTGGCATAGGTCGTCATGTTAAATTCTCCCCCTCTCACAGTGCTGAATCGTCGGTTTCGCCGGTGCGAATGCGCACCGTCTCTTCGACGGGAACGACGAAGATCTTGCCATCGCCAATCTGACCGGTTTTCGCGGCGGCCACGATGGCGTCCACAGCGCTGCCGACCATTTTGGTAGGCACCACGACCTCGATCTTTATCTTCGGTAAGAAGTTCACGGCGTATTCCGCGCCGCGATAGATCTCGGTATGGCCCTTCTGTCTCCCGTATCCTTTGACCTCAGTAACGGTCATTCCTTGCAGTTCTAGCTCGGTGAGGGCTTGACGCACCTCGTCGAGTTTGAACGGCTTGATGATTGCCATCACCAGCTTCATCTGTTTAAGCCCTCCATGAATTAACGGCTGTTTCGTTGTGTTGCCGTTTCAAGTTCAGCCGTGCGAACCCGATTCCATAGTCAAGCTACGTGCCAACTCTTCGGTGGGAGGCACAAGATCTTGTTTTTAATAAGTTTTTTACAATTAAAAGGGGTGCAGTGCTCTGGTTGAGCACGGCATTCACGCGCGAAAAGAGGGCAATTAGGACTGTCTGCCTACTTTTTAGGCTATTTCTCCGGCGTTCTCTCACGCACAAGGCCCTCTTGGGCCGTTGAGGCCACCAGACGGCCATCGCGCGTGAAGAAGGTTCCGCGGCAAAAGGCCCGCGCTGCGCCTGAAATTGGGCTGTCCTGGGCGTAGAGCAGCCACTCGTCGGCCCGGAACGGCGCGTGGAACCACAGCGCGTGGTCAAGGCTTGCCAGCATCAGATTGGGGTCGAATACGAAGCGCCCGTGGGGCACGAGCGCCGTATCGAGCAGGGTAAAGTCGGAGGCGTAGGCCAACACGCATTGGTGCAATGCAGGATCCTGGCCGAGATCCCCGGTCGCCCGGATCCAAATCAGCTGGCTCGGCTCCCGTTTGTCTGGCGAGAGGTACCGAGACAGGTCCACGGGGCGCATTTCGATCGGCCGCTCGGCCTGCCAGTAAGCCTTGACCAGCGGTGGCAGCCTGTCGATCAGCGTCTCAGTGAGCTCTGTTTCATTTGGAACGTCCTCAGGCGGAGGGACGTCAGGCATCGCCATTTGATGTTCAAGCCCGTCCTCTTCCTTGTGGAATGAGGCGGCCATCGAAAAAATGGCCCGGCCATGCTGAATCGCAACAACCCGGCGCGTGGAGAAGCTTTTTCCGTCTCGGATTCGATCGACGTCGTAGATTATGGGAACGGCTGGATCGCCTGCGCACAAAAAATAGGCATGAAGGGAATGTGCCGCGCGACCGTCCACTGTTCGCTGGGCCGCGACCAGGGCCTGTCCAATGACCTGCCCCCCAAAGACGCGTTGCCAGCCCACCTGCGGACTCAAACCGCGATAGAGATTGCGTTCGAGCGGTTCCAGATCGAGGATCGATATGAGTTCATCAACCGCGGCGCTCATGGGTCTGGCCTCTTTCTTTGTGTCTTTTGGGTTTCAAACCCGGCAAAGCCCTTAGCAGGTCCGAGCCCGT
>Ga0316192_10004159_pt1 | contig 10517 bp, 10 predicted proteins | sample MerIslwburrow_MG_FD_204931 | JGI IMG/M metagenome (GOLD analysis project Ga0316192, IMG submission 204931) | Coastal sediment microbial communities from Maine, United States - Merrow Island worm burrow | ecosystem: Environmental > Aquatic > Marine > Coastal > Sediment | place: USA: Maine...
TTTGTTTTATGCTACCAGTTCGCCTTTCATCTGGCTGAAGGCCTTTTTTTCAATCTGGCGGATTCGTTCTGCTGAGACGCCATACTTATCAGCCAGTTCAGTCAGTGTGGCTTTCTTGTCATCAGGATTCAACCAGCGCTTCTGTACGATGTCCTGACTACGTTCATCAAGTTGCGCCAGGGCTAGCTCCAGTTTATCGCTATTGCGGCTGGTTGCTGTATCCTTTTCGTACATAGCTTCAGGGTTGTAGCGATTGTCCGCAAGATAGCCAGCTGGTGCTACGTAGGCGCTATCATCATCGTTATCGGAATCCATATCAAAGGCGACATCGGTACCACTCATGCGGGATTCCATTTCAAGCACGGTCTTTTCAGGAACATCAAGATTATTAGACAAGGTCCTAACGTCATCCTGGTTCATCCAGCCGAGACGTTTTCTGCTTTTGCGCAGGTTGAAAAACAGTTTACGCTGGGCCTTTGTTGTAGCAACTTTAACGATGCGCCAGTTTTTCAGGATGTAGTCATAAATCTCTGAACGTATCCAGTGCATTGCGAAAGAGACCAGGCGCACACCGCGGTCTGGGTCAAAATTCTTTACCGCTTTCATCAAGCCGATATTGCCTTCCTGAATGAGGTCAGCAAGAGGAAGTCCGTAACCGGTAAAGCCCCTGGCAGTTCGCACAACAAAACGCATGTGTGAATAGATCAGCTGACGTGCGGCATCCAGGTCTTCTTCATTGCGATATTTTCTAGCCAGTGATTTTTCTTCATCAGCAGTCAACATAGGTGCAGCATTGACAGCCTGTAGAAAGCTCGACAGCCCGGTGTCAACCGATCCGCCGGAAATAACTGGTAGTGAATTCAGCATAAATTAAATCTCCCGAAACAAATAATAATTGTATTTTAGCACTCAAGGCATTGGAGTGCCAATCACTTCAAAAGTTCCATTATTTGCAGTTTCTTAACTCATTGATTTAAATGAATATAATAAATTATTTTTTTGTTTTTCGAATTATGTACCTAAACCAAGGAACCTAAAACGTAAGTTTCCACCTATCCCTGCTATTTTCCCGGCTCAAACTGTCTCAGATAGACACCGACGGTGACTCTTGCTGATAGCCAGCCAATCAATGCCCCGCTGCTGACCAGCAACAAGGATGGAAGGAGATGCAGAGGATCAAGACTGAATGCTATGCCGTACATTGAGGAAAGTGAACTTGTTGGTGCACTAATAAATGAAAATAGAAGAAAAATGATAAGTAATGCCAGTAACCCGCCTAACAGTCCCTGTAGCATTCCTGAATAGAGGAACGACCTTCGTACAAAGGCATCAGTTCCGCCGATAAGCTTTATTATGCGAATTTCTTCCTGGCGGTTGGTTATGGCAAGTCTTATGGTATTGCCGATGACGAGAAAAACGCCGAGTCCGAGGATAAAGGCAATTACCCAGACGGCGCGTGTAACCAGCTCCAGCAGGGCCGTCAGACGCTTTATCCACTCGATATCAAATTGCGAGAGTTCAACCTGTTTGAGTTTACCTAGTTCATCAATAAGTCTGGCTAGTTTTTCAGGAGAGCGGGCGATCTCATCTTTCGGGTAAGCCAGTAGTACGACAGGTAACGGGTTGCTTGTTAAGGAATTTAATGCATTCTGTAGACCGGATCGTGATTTGAACTCTTCCATCGCCTGGTCAGGCGTAATCAGCTCAACGAGCTTTATTGAAGCATGTTGCTGTATTGATTGCTGCAGCTCTGTTGCTTGCTTGACACTGACCTGCGGTGCCAGGAACAGTGATATCTTCGCGCCGTGCTCAAACTCGGAAGTAAACTTGTTGATGTTTTCTAGCGCAGCAAACAAACCGCCCGGCAGTGCAAGGGCAATGGCAATGACGGATATGCTCAAGATGCTTGAGAAAGGGTTGCGTGATAAATCACCGAGGGCCCCGACAAGGGTTTGCAGGTGTCGTGTGAGCCAGACAAGCATCAGGCAGCAGTATTGGCCTGTTGTACCATGCGGCCATCTGAAAGCGTCAGGCTCCGTTTGCCCAGCCGTTCAATATGTCGAAGGTCATGGGTCGCCACAAGTACGGTCACGCCGTGGTAGTTGAAGTCATGGAACAAATCGAAAATTTCATCTGAAAGACCGGCGTCCAGGTTACCGGTGGGTTCATCGGCAACCAGCAGGCTAGGCCGGTTTACAACAGCACGGGCAATACCCACACGTTGTTGCTCACCACCTGAGAGAGTAATCGGTTTCGCACGGTCCCGGTTTAACAGGCCGACTTTATCGAGTGCGGCATGGACTCGCCGACGCAGGTCGCGAGGGTGAAATCCGCTAACGATCAGCGGTAATGCAACATTATCGAAGACACTTAAGTTATGCAGCAATTTATGATCTTGAAATACCATGCCAACCTGTCTGCGGAAATACGGGATTTTTCGTCGTTTGAGTCGGCCAAGATTCTGGCCATTGACGATCACCTGTCCGCGTGTAGCATGCTCAATCAGGGTTACCAGTCGCAACAATGTGCTTTTACCGGCACCGGAATGCCCGGCCAGAAAGACCATCTCACCCTTCTCGATGACAAAAGAGATATCACGCAGGGCTTCATGTCCTTCCGGGTAGCGTTTTGATACGTTACTGAATTCAATCAGCATCTTGGTTTTCTTGATTGAACAGAGCCTTAACGAAGTCTCTAGCATTAAACTGGCGCAGGTCATCAATTCCTTCACCAATTCCGATATAGCGTATAGGGAGGCCTGTACGGTCAGCAATTGATATTATAATTCCACCTTTTGCTGTGCCATCAAGCTTTGTCAGACAGAGGCCGCTGACGTTGACACGCTTATCGAAGCCTTCGAGCTGATGCAGCGCATTTTGTCCAATGCCGGCATCAAGAACAAGCATCACCTCATGCGGTGCTCCAGGTAATTTCTTGCCGGCGATACGATAGATTTTTTCCAGTTCCTGCATCAGGTCACCGGAAGTGTGTTGACGGCCAGCAGTGTCGATAATAACAACATCGTTGTTGCGGGAGATGGCCGACTCAAGGGCGTCATGAACCACGGCAGCGGCATCTGCACCTGGTTGTTGTGCGATGACGTGTACCTGGTTCCGATCTCCCCACACTTTTAGTTGTTCACTGGCTGCTGCACGGAAAGTGTCTCCTGCAGCGAGTAGCACTGACTTGCCCTGTTGTACCAGTTGAGAGGTGATTTTACCGATAGAAGTAGTCTTGCCAGCACCGTTGACACCAACAATCATGATCACGAAGGGCTGCGTAGTCGATGGAATGTCCAGTGGCACTTCACTTGGCTGCAGGATGTCAAGCAGCACTTCTTCCAGTGCAGGATAAAGCTCCGCAGTGTCGGTAATACGATCGCGTCTTATAATGCCATTGAGTGCATCCATGATTTTCATGCTGGTATCTACACCGACATCGGCTAGAATGAGCAGCTCTTCCAGTTCATCGAGTGTCTGCTGGTCAATCTTCTTGCCAGCACCAAACAAACCGGAGAGGCCTCCAGCCAGCGACTGACGAGTGCGTGACAAACTGGCACGCAGACGTGAGAACAATTTGGGCTTACTGTTGTCTATGATACGATCCTCCGAAAACCTTATCGTACCATTTACGGTATCGCTGGATGAAGTTCTAAAGGGTGTTTCTCTCTGTTTTTAATGGTTTTTAATGAATATAGTTAAGGGTTTTAGAATGATAGGACAATCTCTGAAAAGAGTCGTACAAATTTTCATCGTCACACTGATGACGCTCTCAATAAATGGCTTCGCCGCAGCAGATAAATCTGATGTTACCGAAGCGATGCTCGATAACGGCATGAAAATCCTGATCAAGCAGGATCACAGGGCGCCTGTCGTTGTGGCACAGGTCTGGTACCGCATCGGCAGCAGCTATGAACCTGATGGGATTACCGGTGTCTCCCATGTGCTCGAGCACATGATGTTCAAGGGTACAGGTAAATATCCGAAGGGTGAGTTTAATCGAATCATTGCTGAAAATGGTGGTAAGGACAATGCCTTTACCGGCAGAGACTATACCGCCTATTTCCAGACTCTTGAAAAAAGCCGCCTCGCAGTCAGCATGGAACTTGAATCAGATCGTATGCAGGGTATGTTGCTGGATGAGGACGAATTCGCCAAAGAATTAAACGTGGTTATCGAAGAGCGCCGCATGCGCACTGAAGATAAGGCCGAAAGTAAGGTCTATGAAAAATTTAATGAAGTCGCCTTCCCCGGGCATCCCTACGGCAGGCCCGTTATTGGCTGGATGCGTGACCTGGAAAAGCTTGAAGTGGATGACCTGAAAAAATGGTATCAGCGCTATTATTCACCAGCCAACGCGGTCCTTGTTGTAGTTGGAGATGTTGACCCTTCAGAAGTCATCGCGATGGCAAAGAAATATTATGGGCCGCTGAAAAGCACAGAGGTAGAAGCACCTGAAAAGCATGTAGTAGCAAATCAAAAGGCTACAAAACGGATCACGGTTAAAGCTCCGGCTAATGTTCCGTATGTCATTATTGGTTTTCATGTGCCAGCTGTAGCTGATAAGCCTGAAAATGACTGGGAGCCATATGCACTGGAAGTCATGTCGGCGATTCTGGATGGCGGCAGTGCTGCACGTTTTTCAGATCAGCTGGTTCGTGGCCAGCAAGTCGCCACCGCAGTAAGTACTTCCTATGACCCCTTTGCCAGGCTTGCCGGATATTTTTTAATTGATGGCAACCCTGCCAGAGACAAAAATATTGAGCAACTGGAGAAAGCAGTGCTTGAGCAGTTGAAGATGCTGCAAGACAAGCCTGTTAGCGAAACAGAGTTGCAGCGCGTCAAAGCACAGGTAATTGCATCGAATGTGTATGAGCGCGATTCTGTTTTTTACCAGGGCATGAAGCTTGGCTTGATGGAGACAATGCATAACGACTGGAGGTTATCAGAAACTCACAATGACCGACTGCAGTCAGTGACAGCGGAACAGGTGAAGTACGTGGCAAGAAAGTATTTTCAGCCTGAAAATATGACAGTTGCTGTACTTGATCCACAACCGATACCGAGCAATGAATCATCAGCTAAGACGGACAGTAAAATATCCAGCAAGGAGCAATATAATGCCAACTAGACTAGTGGAAATACTTGTACTGTTTTTCATTTTCCCTGGGCTTGCGGCTGCAGCACCCAAAATTGAACACTGGGTAACAGAGAACGGTGCACGAGCTTATTTTATCGAGACACACGCATTGCCAATGGTGGATATCAACCTGGTGTTCAATGCCGCCAGTGCGCGAGAACCGGCAGACAGGCAGGGGCTGGCAAAGCTAACCAGTGACATGCTGCTCGAGGGTAGCGGCGATTTGGACAGCAAAGCTATTGCAGAAGGATTTGAAGATCGCGGAGCAGAGGTTGGGAGCAGCAGCCACAGGGATATGGCGATTGTCAGTTTGCGAAGCCTGTCTGACAAACAATATCTTGATCCGGTTGTCGATCTCTTAACAACAGTGATTTCTGACCCATCTTTTCCAGAGAAGAGCCTGGAAAGAGAAAAGGCGCGTTCTTTGCAATCACTGGATCATAGCCTGCAACAGCCGAATACTGTGGGTAAGCGACTACTCTATGAGAGTTTGTACAAAGGCCACCCCTATGCCAACCACCCGGCGGGCACGCATGAAAGTTTAAAATCCATAAGCCGGGATGATCTGGTGGCTTTTCACCGGCAGTTTTATGTTGCCAGTAATATGGTGATTGCAGTGGTTGGCGACCTCAATCTGGCTGAAGCGAAAGATCTGGTTAAGCGAGTTAGTGCACAATTTAACAAAGGCAGGGCTGCAGCTGCTCTAGCTGATGCTCCCGCCATTAAGGCTGGAGAGCATCGAATCGACTTTCCTTCCACCCAGTCACATGTAATGACGGCTTATCTCGGAATAAAGCGTGACGACCCACGGCATCTGGCTCTCAAGGTTGGAAATTACAGTCTCGGTGGTGGTGGTTTCCAGTCACGAATGATGGACGAAATTCGAGATAAACGCGGATTGAGTTATGGCGCATACAGTTATTTCCTGCCAATGCAGCAAACTGGGCCTTTCATTGCTTCTTTGTCGACAAAGAATGAGCAGGTTGAAGAAGCATACACGGTCAGTAAAGAAGTCATAGATGAGTATTTAAAGACAGGCCCTACCGCTAAGGAACTGGAGCTGGCTAAAAAGAATATTACCGGCGGTTTTCCTCTAACCATTGATTCCAACAAGAAGCTAGTCAGTACATTATCGGCCATCGGATTTTATTCTTTACCTGTAGATTATCTCGATACCTATATCGACAGGGTCAATGCACTCGATCACAACGAAGTAACCCAGGCAATGCAGTCAGTACTGGGTTCTGCAAGTCGTGTAACTGTCATCGTTGGTGAGGGGCAGTAGTAAAATCATAATAATAATTTCACTACAATACTGCATATAAATGAAAACTAGCCAGGTAAGGATCATTGGTGGTGACTGGCGCGGCAGAAAGCTGGAATTTCCAGCCAGCGTACAACAGTTACGTCCAACACCCGGGCGCATCCGCGAGACCCTGTTTAACTGGCTGGCCTACAGTGTCAACGGCTCTCGCTGCCTCGACCTTTACGCTGGTAGTGGCGCCCTGGGTGCCGAAGCGCTTTCCAGGGGTGCTGCAGAAGTGACCTTTGTTGAAGCAGACCACAAAAGTGCCCGCTTGCTGGAACAAAACCTGCAGCGGCTTGGTAGTGATTCCAGGGTTTACAATATGGACGCGCGGCGTTTTGTCCGACAGGTAGATGGGCAATGGGATATAGTTTTTCTTGACCCACCTTACAGGCATGGTATGTTGCAACAGATTTTACGGCTCCTGCATGATCATGGGCGCCTGGCAGAAAATGCATTAATTTATATTGAAGCAGAGCGCGAACTGGGTGAAATTAAATTGCCTGCGGGCTGGAAATATATAAAAAACAAGAAAGCAGGACAGATCGAATATTTCCTGGCAACCAATAACCTCGAAGGTTGATAAATACCTATGGCAACTGCAATTTACCCCGGTACTTTTGATCCGGCAACACTTGGTCACATTGATCTTATTAGCCGTGCAGCAAAGCTGTTCGATGAAGTTATTGTCGCAGTAGCGGAGAACCAGGGCAAGTCTCCGCTGTTTTCACTTGAAGAAAGAGTGTCGATGCTGAAAGATTCTATCAATGAGTTGGGTAATGTTCGCGTCATCGGCTTCAATAACCTGCTGATGGATTGCGCCAGGGAGCAAAAAGCAAATACAATTCTTCGTGGCTTGCGTGCTGTTTCAGATTTTGAATATGAATTTCAGCTTGCCTCCATGAACAGGCACCTTGACCCCAGCATAGAGACAACGTTTTTAACGCCCTCTGAGAATTATGCCTTTGTTTCATCGACCTTGATTAAGGAGGTCGCATCTTTAGGCGGCGATGTTAGTGAATTCGTCTCGCCGCAGGTGATGGAAGCGCTGAAAATAGCGTATTCGACTAGCCGATAAACTAGCTTTTCTTGCTATAAATCAATTTTTTCTGTTTGCTTTCAGGCTAAACTGTTAAAATTCTTTATCCAAATCCATTTGTGATTTCTGTAATAATCCTGAATTTTCAACTGTCTCAATCTTTTTGTGAGTAACAAATTATGGCCTTAATGATTACCGATGAATGTATCAACTGTGATGTATGCGAACCTGAATGCCCGAATGAAGCGATTTACCAGGGTGAAGAAATTTATGAGATTGATCCAGATAAGTGTACTGAGTGTGTTGGTCATTATGACACCCCTCAATGTGTAGAGGTATGCCCTGTTGATTGCATTCCGAAGGATCCAGATCATGAAGAGACAGAAGAACAGCTAATGGAGAAATACAAAAAACTGCACGAAGCATAAGTAATTCGGACCGTGAATTACTGTATTACCATAAGCCTTATTTTGCTCTGACATGCGATTCCGTCCTGCAGCTCTACTGTTTGGCGGCGTCGCCTATCTTCTTTCCCTCGTTGCACTGCCGGCTGAGCATACAGATGGCCAGTCAGCGATAGCTTCTGCTCACCCGGTAGCAACCTCGGCAGGTTTTGAAATTCTTGCTCAGGGCGGCAACGCTTTCGATGCAGCGATTGCGGTTTCTGCCACGCTAGCGGTTGTTGAGCCAATGGGTTCGGGCCTCGGCGGTGGTGGATTCTGGTTGTTACACCGTGCCAGTGATGGCTACCAGATTATGCTCGATGGCAGGGAAAAGGCACCGGCAGCAGCAAGCCGAACAATGTATCTCGATAAGCAGGGTAAGGTGATAGAAGGTCTGTCCCTCAACGGTGCACTGGCAGCGGCGATTCCCGGCTTGCCAGCCGCCCTGGTTCACCTGGCAGAAAAATATGGAAAGCTGCCTTTACGCCAGTCTCTACAGCCTGCGATACGTGCAGCTGAAGATGGCTTTGCCGTTTACCCAAGGTATCAGCAGCTGCTCGAATTTCGTAAACCACATCTAAATAACGCCGCAGAAAAAATATTTCTTGGTAAAGATAACGATATCCCCGCTATAGGTACCGTCATCAAACAGGTTGATCTGGCAGCTACGTTACGTAGACTGGCGATTGCCCAGCGAGACGGTTTTTATAAGGGTGAAACAGCGAAAAAATTGCTTCACTCTGTTAAGCAGGCAGGCGGTATCTGGACCCAGGCAGACCTTGATGACTACCGCGTTATTGAACGTCCTCCTGTGACCGGCAATTACCGGGGTGCGCGAATTGTTTCTGCAGCCCTGCCTTCATCCGGTGGCATCGTGCTGGTTGAAATCCTCAATATATTATCTGGCTTTGATCTTGATGTGCTGACACCGGTGCAGCGTAAACAGAAAATTCTTGAAGCAATGAGGCTGGCGTACAGGGACCGTGCCGCGCATCTTGGTGATAGTGATTTTATTCAGGTAGATCAGGCACATCTGACATCAATGAAGTATGCTGATTTACTCAGAACAAATATAGGCAGCAAGGCAACTCCATCAGATTTTTTATCTGAGTCACCCGTGCAGGAAGGGCAGGATACTAGCCATTTCTCAGTAATAGACAATGCTGGAAACAGAGTATCGGCAACGTTAAGTATTAACTATCCCTTTGGTTCTGGAATGGTGGCTGCCGGTACAGGTATCATCCTGAATGATGAAATGGATGATTTCTCCGCCAGCCCGGGTGTTGAAAACGGCTATGGCCTGATTGGCTCCAGTGCCAATGCCATCGAAGGCGGGAAACGGCCTCTGTCCAGTATGACACCAACATTTATTGAAAAAGATGACAGTGTGCTTGTTATAGGTACCCCAGGCGGGAGCCGAATCATAACTATGGTCTTAATAGCCGCCCTGGACTATTTGCATAACACGGGTGAAATCAGTGACTGGGTAGCGCGCGGGCGCTATCACCATCAATACTATCCTGACATAGTACAGTTTGAGGCCGACGCACTCAGTGAGGCCGAGCAGGCTGAGCTTTCCAAGATGGGTTATGTATTGAAAGCACGAGACAGGAAGTACGGAAATATGCAGGCCGTGCTGCTGAACACCCGGGATGGTAGCCTCCAGGCAGCTAGTGATCCTAGATGGCTGGGTCAAGCTGAAGTCAGGCCAGCTACAGCAAAACTGCCTGATGACTCATTAGAGTATAAAAAAACGGGCACTGATTAATCATCAGTACCCGTTGATATGTTTTGAAAGCTTTTAGGCAGAGGCTATGGATTCTTCATCTGCTTCATCAGCAGCGAGTATTTTTTCCATCTTGCGGTTGATATGTCTCACCTTATTTCCCTGTTCTATTATTCCGTCTCTGACATACTTCAATTCCGACAGGCGGTCATCAAGGGTGTCGCTGGCTTTGTGAATACGTTTAATACTTTCAAGACGGCGTCTTAGCTGGATTTGGTGCTCCCTGATCTGTGCTTCCATCGGTGACATAATAGTTTTCAGCCAGTTATCAGCATCCTTGTTGGCTTTCTGAAAAATCTGTCTGATTCTTGCTGAAACAGAATCAAAGAAACGCTCAGTGATAACACCCTGATCAAGCATCACCAGTGATGTGGTTTTTACAAACCGTTCACTGCTTTGTTCAAGACGCTTGACCTCACGTAGATATATTCTTGTGGAGTAGCCACCAGGCCTTATATTTACCAGGCCATGTTCCTCCTGAAATTTGGAATAGACACCTTGCATCAGTTCTTTTATTTCATTTGACTGATTTGATGCAGCATCAAAAGCTTCATAAACCGAAGAAAAGAAGTTCGTCATAGCGGTTTTGATGCCTCTACTGGTGAAGCTTATTTTCATGTTCTTGCGGGTTTTGGCAATCGTTGTTTCCATAACCTTGGGATCAAGATACTGATATAAAGCAACTGTCTGGCGAGTGAAGATGCTGCGTGTTGCCTGAAAGCGCTGCAGGCTGCGTTCAAGGTGCTCTTTATCTGCTTTCACCTTGAGCAGCATATTTTCAATGACTTCGGCATTTTTACTGCT
>Ga0316192_10004160_pt1 | contig 10515 bp, 9 predicted proteins | sample MerIslwburrow_MG_FD_204931 | JGI IMG/M metagenome (GOLD analysis project Ga0316192, IMG submission 204931) | Coastal sediment microbial communities from Maine, United States - Merrow Island worm burrow | ecosystem: Environmental > Aquatic > Marine > Coastal > Sediment | place: USA: Maine...
CGACCCGGTCACCACCATGCGCATCGAGGATGTGCTCAAGGAACTGAAGGAAGAAATGACCATCATCCTGGTCACCAACCTGGTCCAGCAGGCACGACGGCTCGCTGGTCGAACCGCATTTTTCCTCAATGGAGAGTGTGTGGAAATCGGCGAGACCGAAGACCTGTTTACCGGTGAAGTCAAGGACAGGCGCACCCGGGATTACGTGGAAGGCCGGTTCGGATAACAACCCTGTGATGATTGAATTATGAACACAAGCAGTCAGGCAATCGGTAACGAGCAGGTGGATCTGGCCATTCAGACCGGCAAGCTGAATCTCTGGTATGGAACATTCCAGGCACTGTTCGATATCGACCTGGACATCAAGCAGGGAATCATTACATCACTGATCGGTCCTTCCGGTTGCGGCAAGTCAACTTTCCTGCGCAGTATCAACCGCATCAACGAGCGGCTCGGTTATGTGCGTATCGACGGCAGCATCAACGTATTTGGCAACAACATCTATGCGCCGGGCGTGGAACTGGTGCAGGTCAGAAAACAGATCGGCATGGTCTTCCAGCGGCCGAACCCGCTACCAATATCCATCCGCGATAACGTACTGTTCGGCTACAACCTGCACTCGGAAGGCAAGCGCGCAGCGCGCAGCGAACAGGATGATATCGCCGAGGACGCCCTTCGCCAGGTACTGCTATGGGATAAAGTAAAGGACCGGCTGAACAGCAAGGCCACAGAACTGTCGCTGGAAGAGCAACAAAAACTGTGTATTGCACGGCTGCTGCCCGTTAAACCGGGATTGCTGCTGATGGATGAACCCTGCTCCGCACTGGACCCCAAGGGTACCGAAGCCGTCGAGGAACTGATCTGGGAATTACGCGGCAAGTACACCATTCTTATCGTCACTCACAACATGGCCCAGGCGCGACGCGCCAGTGAGGAATGTATCTTCATGCTGATGGGCAAGGTGGTGGAACACACGGCCACCGAGGACATGTTCGTCACACCCGGGAAACAGGAAACCGCTGACTATATCGAAGGCCGCTACGGATAACGCGCCCGGCTTTACCGGATTCCAGGCCATCCATTTGTGTATGATGGCGGAATAGCCATGATTTTTCACGCCCATCCCGGATTTCCCCTGTCCAATTTTCCCCCCATAGCCCTGACATTCCATGTTGACCATCCTCATTGTTGACGACGACCCTGCAATTCGCGAGATGACCAGTCTGGCGTTGACGAGTGGTGGTTACGAAGTACAGCAGGCCGGCAACACCATGGATGCCCGGCAGGCAATGTCCCGGCAAACACCCGACCTGATCCTGCTGGACTGGATGTTGCCCGGGCAATCGGGATTTGAATTTGCCCGGTCACTGCAAAGGGATGCTACCTTCAAACAGATTCCGATCATCATGCTGACGGCGCGCGGCCAGGAGGAAGACAAGGTGGCCGCACTGGAGGCTGGTGCAGATGATTATGTCGCCAAACCCTTTTCAATCTCCGAGCTACTGGCACGCATCAAGGCGGTACTGCGCCGTACCCGGCAGGATAGCGGCGGGGAAATCCTGGAGGCCGGGATGCTGCGGCTTGACCAGGGAACTCACCGGGTCAGCATCAATAATAACTTGCTTGAACTGGCACCCATGGAGTATCAATTACTGCTGTTCTTTATGACACATCCGGAGCGGGTTTACAGCCGCGAACAATTAATTGATCGCGTCTGGGGAACCAGTGTCTGGGTCGAGGAACGCACCATCGATGTACATATCCGCCGTCTGCGTAAATCGCTGGAGTCGTCAGCACACGACCGGCTGATCCAGACTGTTCGCGGTGCCGGCTACCGGTTTTCCACGCACGGTTGAGCCCGGGTCCCTCCATGACGGCATGGCTTGCCTCATTCCACTTAAACTCTGTATTGAATAGCCACGGAAGCACACGGAAAAACACGGAAGAAAAAATGCCTTATAACAAATATTTCCGTGTAATTCCGAGTGCTTCCGTGGCAATAATATCTATCTATTATCCAATAGGATGATGTTTTCCATGCCCAGGCACTGGCGAGAAGAACTGCGGCTGTTTCTCACAATAGCGCTCATAGCAGGCCTGGCCGGCCTGTTAACGGGGCTGCTGCTGCCATGCCTGCTGTTCGGCCTGCTTGTTTATCTCGGCTGGCACCTGTACCAGCTGGCAGGCCTGATGCACTTGCTCGAACAGGATGGTTGTCGTGAACCGCGCCCCACAGGTCTGTGGAAAGACATCGTCCATACCATCCAGCAACTGCACGTCAGTCATCTCACCCGCAACCGTGACCTCTCGAATCGGCTTGATCGCTTCAGGGATACCGTCAATTCATTGCCCGACGGGGTGGTCATTCTGGACCCGTCTGGCCGGGTCGACTGGTGTAACCCCGCCGCCGGCAATCTGCTGGGGATTGAATGGCCAGGTTCACAGGGACGGTTACTGACAGCACTCGCACCGGACCCGGTGCTCGCTGAATATCTGGATGGCGGTCACTTCACCCTGCCGCAGGTCATTACTTCACCGGCAAACCCGGCCATCATACTGTCGATTTTTATTACCCGGCTGCAACATGATGCCGGGCGGCTGATGCTCGTGGCACGCGATATAACCCGCCAGTATTACCTCGATATAGCACGACGTGACTTTGTCGCCAATGTATCCCATGAACTGCGCACTCCGCTGACTGTCATTTACGGACTTGCTGAATTGCTGAATACAGATACAACTGATGCGGCCCGCTTAAAGCACTCAACCGGGCTGATACTTCAGCAGGCCAGTCGTATGAACGACCTGGTCTCCGATCTGCTGACATTGACACGCCTGGAGACGCAGCAGCAATCAACAGCTGACGAACATGTTCCGGTAGCGGAACTGCTCGCAACGATTATCGAAGAGGCGCGCACCTTGAGCGGTCCGGCTCAACACGTGCTGCAACTGAAAATTCACTGCCAAGACGGATTGCGCGGTAACGCCAGAGAACTCCGTACCGCGTTTTCAAACCTGGTTACCAATGCAATCAGGCACACACCAAACAAGGCAGAAATCAGTGTTCGATGGCAGGTAGACGCTGCGGGCGCCCACCTCAGTGTTACTGACACCGGCGAAGGTATTGCTGCCCGCCATATCCCCCGGCTGACAGAACGGCTCTACCGCGTCGACGCCAGCCATTCACGGGATACGGGGGGAACAGGCCTCGGACTGGCTATTGTTAAACATATACTCGAGCACCACGAGGCGGAGCTGGAAATCATCAGCACGGTGGGCGGTGGCAGCACCTTTACCTGCCACTTCCCGCCTGCAAGAGTTATTTGAAAACTCCCGGTCTGATCAGATTGTTTCCGGCAATTTCTTTATTACCCGCTTTAATCCGTCATTTGAAACCAGCTTAAGTGCCTTCTTCAGCGACACCCATTCACGTTCACGATCGGATTCTGCCCAGACCTTGTAAATCCGGGTGACTCGCATGGGATAGACCTTGATAGTACAGGTCTTGCCCAACTTCCTGTTCCGATAGACACCCAGTAACTTCCTGTGCACACTGCCCTTGACGCCCGCCTCTTCCAGCGCTTCCTTGGCGGCCGAGTTACGCGCACTGTATTCGTGCTCGATGATGCCTTTGGGAATAATCCAGCAGCGTTCTTTGCGTGACGTAATCAGGAGGATTTCAAGACTCCCTTTACGTAACCGGTAGGGGATAACGCCGGACTGATGGCAAAAATAGTCGGATTTTACAGCCATAGGGTCAGCTTGTTGCTACTGCTTGTCAGATGCACTTCAGTCAGATGTCCTTTGCAGTGGGAAGAAAAACAACACGACAGCAATAATACCAGCCGGCAGTGTAACAACCCATAACACCAAAATACTACCGCTGCGGATGACAATATTACGACGGTAAAACAGCGCAGACAGACATCACTTGCATTTGAAAAATCCTGAGTGTCATCTGCTACACTATGTACATTCAACATCAAAGCCAGCTGCAGCCCTTTCGTGAAACCGGTTCACTCCAGCATGACGAAAAAATCCATTTGGGGAAATATTCGGGATTATTTTGATCCTCGCCCGGAAACCGTTACCCTCGATCAGTCCCAAAAACTTCGGCTGTCGGGCAAGGGACTGTGCATCCCCCTCAACGGTTATCAGGAATTCAGGATCGAGATGGGCAAGCAGACGCTCATCCTGTCGCCGGACCCTGGCGTCGCTGCTGACGAGTACAAATCACCCTGTGACTACATGCTGTTCGATCCGGAGCGCTATGCTAACGGCATCGCCCACTATCTGAGACTGCCCCCCGGAGACACGCTAACAATCGACAGCAAGATTGAATATCAGGAACAGGTATTCAGCTCGCCACGTGATGCATTTCGCCGCAAGTTTTCGGTTGCTCACAGCGGTGACAGCCTGGTCTTCAAGGACCCGATTTCGGAACTCGGCACCTATGTCTCATTGGCCGGCGATAGCCGTGAAATCCCCGTCGCCACGGTACGGCGCAGGTCTGCCTTGATGAGAGTGCTGGAAATATTCGGCGGACCGCTTCAGCCATTGCCAGCGCCTGAAGCAAGTGCAACCCTGAAACAGGTCAATGCCCTCCTCATGAACGAAGTCGGCCATCAAAAGGACGCTCTCGGCAATCCTGGCGGCATCCTCGAGTTAGCAGACAATGTCACGCCAATACTTGTCGGTGATCTGCATGCGCGGCTTGATAACCTGCTAACGATTCTCAGTGAGAATGCTGTCCTTGAGGGCATGGAGAAGGGTACAACTGCACTAATCATCCTTGGGGATGCCGTGCATCCGGAGGAGCCTGGCTGTCTCGAGGACATGGAAAGCTCGTTGCTAATAATGGATCTGATTTTCAGAATGAAGCTGCGATTTCCTGACAACATTTTCTATACCATTGGTAACCACGACAGTTTTCTGCATGAAATAATGAAGCGAGGGGTTCCCCAGGGTCTGCTCTGGGAAAAACATGTCCTGTCGTCACGAGGCGAAGAGTACAAGGCAGGGCTGGAGCTCTTTTATCAACTGTCTCCTTTAGTGGTCATCTCAAGAGATTTTATTGCCTGCCATGCAGGACCCGCGCGACGAAAGGTTTCGAGGCAAATCCTGATCGATGCACACCAGTTCCCCGATATAGTGCATGACATGACCTGGAACAGGGTGAGAACAACGGGCTTCCCCGCCGGCTATACCCGTAGCGATGTACGCCAGTTCCGCAAGGGTCTGGATGTCGGCAAAGATACCCCGTTTATTGTCGGCCATCACCCCTGCTCAATCGATGAGACGCTGTGGTTGAATGTCGGCGATATCAATCAACACCATGTCGTCATCAGCTCACGACCCGGTCGGGTCGGTAGTTTCATCGGTATTGATGGAATAATGGTACCGCAAATACACCCGGTCGAGGCGTTAAGCGCGTGGCTAAATGAGCACTAGGAGTCTTCCGTATCGATAACCTTTCGGGGCATGCCTTCGAAATCGGTACGCACGAAAATCCGCATGCCGCTACGCTGGAAGTGCTGCGCCAGCAGTTCATAAACTGCGCACTGGCGCTCGATATCCGCTTTAGTAAAAGTCCGGTCGACCGGGTGACTTTGAATCGCAGCACGGGCCTGGCGAATGGTGTAGATACGTTCCGCTGGCGAAAGTTGAAAATCGAAGACAAACCGTGCCCGCCAGTCGGTCTGAAAAAACCAGAGTTTCCCCGGAGGTATCTGGATCCGCCCATAGTCCACCGGCGTCGGCGCATCAAGCCAGGCCCTGTCAAACACGGTATGGCTGTCGCGAAATCCTTTAAACGGTATTCTAAAGTGCACTTCCCGCGGTCTAAATGCCAGAATGCGGCTACGCCACCAGTGCTCTTGCGCCAGATCGATACAGCCTTCTTCCGGCCAGCCACCCAGCTTCTGGATCAGGCTGGACTTGCCACTGCCGGGTGGCCCGGTGACGAGGATCTGGCCAAATCGTACCCCTCGGGGAAAGGCCACACCCTTGATCCAGTCAACCGCTTCAACTTCGACACTATTCAAGGGCATCAAGCATCCCGGGGAGTAGAGATAAAATCAGCTGGTTACTTCATCTTATCCCATCTCCCTGGGGGAGAGGAGGTTTACGGGACTAAAGTGATGCCTTATGAAAACATGCCTTTCAGGGTAAAAAAGAACAGTGCTGCCAATGCGGCACCCACCGGCAATGTGACGACCCAGGAGACCACGATGTTGCCGATCACACGCAAATCAATCGCCCCGACACCGCGCGCCAAACCGACACCAATCACGGCACCCACGGCGATATGCGTAGTGGAGACCGGCAGGCCGGTACGTGACGCCAGTACCACAGTTGCCGCCGCCGCCAGTGTTGCACAATAACCGCGGCTCGGTGTGAGCTGGGTAATGCCACTGCCGATGGTCTTCATCACCCGGTAACCCATGGTTGCCAGACCAGTAACGATACCGACACCGCCCAGTACCAGAATCCACAGGGGCAAGTCCGCCTTTTGCGTAACTTCTCCACCGGATTGAATGATACTGACAACAGCAGCAAGTGGACCGATACCGTTAGCGACATCGTTCGACCCATGTGCGAAGGCCATGGCACAGGCCGTGAATATCATCATGGGGGTGAAAACCTTTTCTACACTGGCAAAGTGAAAGTCGCGGTCAGCGCCCGGATCCACTTTAACCCGGTTGATCAGGAACCAGCCAATGACGGCCAGCACCACCCCGAAAATCACCGCCACCACGAAACTCATGCCGACAGACAACTCGATGTTCAGGTGTTTCAGGCCCTTGAACAGGGTAACGAGGGAGATAATAAAACCGACCAGAAAGATGTAGCCAGGTCCCCAGCGTTTTGCGCTCTGGAACGGATTCTCTGTATTCAGGATCAGTCGACGGATACTCATCATCAGCAGGAAGGCGATAGTCCCGCCCAGTACCGGTGACACCACCCAGCTGGCTGCAATCTGACCAACCTTGCCCCACTGCACTGCATCGACCCCGATACCCACTACTGCGAAGCCAATGACGGCACCGATGATGGAGTGCGTCGTTGAGACCGGCCACCCCTTGGATGAGGCGATCATTAACCAGACGGCTGCCGCCAGCAGGGCGGCGAGCATCCCGAACACCAGGATCTCCGGAGTATTGACGATTGACGAGGGGTCAATAATGCCCTTGCGGATCGTCTTGGTTACATTGCCGCCGGCAATAAAGGCACCGGCAAATTCGAAAATGGCGGCAATAATGATGGCCTGTTTGACCGTAATGGCCCCCGATCCTACGGACGTGCCCATGGCATTGGCCACATCATTGGCGCCAATACCCCAGGTCATATACAGCCCGAAGACAACGGCCATGGCCATAAGGATGAACCCGTAGTTTGCAATTATTTCCATTGGCTTATTCCAGCATCAGTTGTTGTTAAGGCTTTATGACAGCCACAAGTCATCTGGCAATTAGCAGTCGCAGGCGATCGCCAACCTTCTCGGCATAATCTGCCAGATCACCAACCCACTCGATGAGTTGGTACCACATCATGACGGAAACCGGCTTAATCTCGTCTTCATGCTCAAACAGGTGACGAGCCAGCTCAATACCGAGCTCGTCTGTGTCGTCCTCAATCAGGTTCAGCTGCTCGACCATTTCCTCGACCCTGGCCGCTTCGCGCCCACGAAACCCCATGGCCAGCAGTTCGTCCAGTTCCTCGATTATTTTCGCCGACTGTTCACAGGCATCAACACTGCGACGTGCCAGCGCCAGCATCGGCTGCTGCATGAAATCCGGTATTTCCATGCGACGCTCGATCAGCAACCCTGCAATATCCTGGGCGGTGTCGGCGATTGAATCCTGCATCTGCAAGACCTCCAGCAAGTCACGCCGATCTACAGGCATAAACAGACTTTTAGGCAGGGCACCACGCAGATCATTCTTGATTCTGTCGGCCTCGGCTTCCTTCTCGAAGATCTTGTCTTTGGCAACCACCACCCCTTCCTGGTCACCCGCAGCCAGGCATTCAAACAAAGGTGGGATTTCGCGGGCGCATTCAAGCACGATGCGCATATGGACCTGCAAGGCCTTGAAAGGCGACTTGCCAAACAGGTGGGTAAATGGATTTGTGGTTGACATGGTCATGGTCTCCTCTGGCCTACACTGCAATGTGGTGACAGGCCGACTTTAATGGGTAGGATTCTAGACCCTGAGTGACTCGCCATGTTTGATCTGGATCAAACATGGCTGTGAAAACAGCGACGATTGAACGACTATTTATTAGCCTCAAGCATCGCTTCCAGCCGGTCACAAAAAGTACTGATCACCTTGATACGTGCAAAGCGCTTGTCATTACCCTCCACCAGTATCCATGGAGCAGAATGGGTACTGGTATGCTCGTCGATATCGTTGACAGCATACTCGTAGTCACCCCATTTCTCGCGGTTGCGCCAGTCTTCCTCGGTCAGTTTCCAGCGCTTGTGGGGGATCAGTTTCCGCGCCTCGAAACGTTTCAACTGCTCATCCTTGCTAATATGCACCCAGTATTTCAGTAGCAGAATGCCATGGTCCGTCAATTCTTCCTCGAACTCATTAATCTCGGCGTAGGCCCGCTTCCACTCGTCCTCGGTGGCAAACCCCTCAACACGCTCCACCAGCACGCGCCCATACCAGCTGCGGTCAAAAATATTAATCCGCCCGGCGCGAGACAAATGACGCCAGAAACGCCACAGGTAATGATGGGCCCGTTCCTCATCCGTTGGTGCAGCAATCGGGAAAACCTGGTAGTGACGTGCATCCAGTGCCGCAGTAACCCGGCGAATTGCGCCACCCTTGCCAGCGGCATCAGGTCCCTCGAACAGCATGATGGTCGAGATCTTCTTCTGCAGTGCCTTGCGATGCAGCTGGTTCAGGCGTGCCTGACATTTTATTAGCTGTTTTTTGTAGTCCGATTTCGCCAACTGCAGTGACAGATCCAGACTGGACAGTACCGTTGCGCCCGGCAAAGGTTCGGGCACGCCAGTCGATTCACCTGCTGCGGCTGTAGAGGAAACCGGCGCTGTTTCTTGTTTCTCCAGCTCGTCTGACTGGCGCTGCGCCACCAGTGCTTCCAGCACTAATGCTTTCTTCTGCCGCACCTCAAGATGGCGGTTTATCTCATCACGTATAATGCCCCCGACCATCAGACTGCGGTAGTTCGAATCAGCGCCCTCGACGATCGTCCAGGGCGCAGTACCGGTACTGGTACGCATGATGGTGCGTTCCGCCGCCGATTCAAAGCGGTCATAAATCTTCCAGTGGTCCCAGTCCTGCTCGGTGACACGCCAGCTGGTCAGTGGGTCTTTTTCAAGCTTTTTCAGACGTCGTTTCTGCACATCATGGCCCAGGTGCATCCAGAACTTGATGATCAGTGCGCCATCATCGGTGAGGGCCTTCTCGAATGCCATAATACGATCCAGCTGTTTATCGAAATCGGCCGGATCATCCTGGTCATGCACCCGGCGCAGTATCGGCTGTGAATACCAGGAACTCAGGAACAGGCCAACGTGGCCCTTTGGCGGCAAATTGCGCCAGAAACGCCAGTATTCGGGGCGATCACGCTCTTCATCGGATGGCTCGTCAAAGGCCCTGGTAATCAGCCAGCGTGGATCCATCCATTCATTTAGAAGATTAACGGTTTCCCCCTTACCTGCACCATCGACGCCGGCAAACACAATAATGACCGGAAAATTGCCGGTCGTCATGAGATTAGCCTGCGCCTCGAGCAATGCCTGCCGCAGCAGGGGTTCCCGCTCATTAAAGTCGTTTTTTGTAACCTTCTGTCCAAGCTCAGCTGCTCTGAACATAACTACCCTCCTGATACTATGGTCGGTGTCAGGCGCCATATTTTAACCGGTACCCGTAATACAATTATCCTCTTATAATACGGGTTCGTAACCCATAGCCATAACAGGCTAGCAAGCAGGATCATCTATGGCAAAGATTCTCGTTGAAGACCTGGAAGACAATACACGCGTTCCGTTCCTGCGCGGCATCCTGATTCGCTCTCTACAGGATTCAGGACTGTCATTCGACTCAGCTCATGAGCTGGCGACGGGAATTCGCGACGATCTTGATAATCAGCCGGTGATAACAACCGATGAACTGCGTCAACGGGTCATCAAGCTGCTAAAAGCCCGTTCTGATGGAAAGGATGTACTGGTCCGATATGAGCAAGAGAAAATCCCCTTTGCCCTGCAGGTGGAACAACGGGACGGGCAGATAACACAATTTTCAAGGCTCGAGTATCAGCACGGTCTCGAAAACATCGGCCTCAGCAGTGACGAGGCCATGGATATAGTGGCCACCGTTTACAAACATCTGCTTGACCGACGCATTGAAAAACTGACATCACGACGACTCAGCCAACTGACCTACAGGTATCTGCGACAGTCGAGCGGACTCGGACCGGCAGTCGCTCATCGCTGGCTGGTATGGCGTGATTTCGTCAACAGCGGCAAACCCATAATTTTTC
>Ga0316192_10004161_pt1 | contig 10513 bp, 5 predicted proteins | sample MerIslwburrow_MG_FD_204931 | JGI IMG/M metagenome (GOLD analysis project Ga0316192, IMG submission 204931) | Coastal sediment microbial communities from Maine, United States - Merrow Island worm burrow | ecosystem: Environmental > Aquatic > Marine > Coastal > Sediment | place: USA: Maine...
GCCCGTCGGGTGAAGGAAATGTCTCGTACTCAGCCCTGATGTCGGGATCGTTGAACGAGACCTGCTCGGCCAAAGCGTAGTTCGGGATCAGCGCGGCGGCCAACGCGCTCACCGTGAATCCCAAGACGGTGAGGGTGGAGAGTCGATTGAAGAACTCTCGCCTGGAAATCAGACCGTGTGCGTACTCGTCGTACCAGTCAAATGCTTCCTGGGGAATCGGATGTGTCGGTTCGTTCTCGTTCGGCGTAGTCACGGCAACCTCCTCGGTGATCGTTCGTGGTGAAGACAGTCTGACTTCAAAACACCGCGCCCGGGTCAAATGATTCCGGTTACGGTGCCGGGAGAACCTTATTTACTTTGTCGGTTGAGCTCCTGCGCTGCCTTCGCCATTCTTCCCATTCGACCTTTAGGAGACAAAGAAGGTAAGCAACGTTTCCACTGGCATCGAAAAATAAGGGGCCGGATACAAACAGTATCCGGCCCCTTGTCGTTTTCGCTGCCCTCAACTCAGGGCGTGTACCAGATCGGCGCCGTATAGGCGCGCTCCTGGTGGGTCGTTTCGGCGCCCTCGGGGATGTCGATGCCATATCGGAACGCGTCGTAGACGATCCAGCGCGGGGTCGGGATTTCGAGCACGCGGGCGTAGTAGAACGCGCTTTGCTTCGGATCGAAATCCGGATCGGTCCAGACCGTGCCGAGCTCGGAGGCACCAATAGTGTTGCTCCAGTTGGCTGCGGCGACATCCACGGTGTTGCCGACCGGCGGCAGCACGCCCTTGGCGTCCATCTCGCGCCCGGTGGACCAGGCGACGTCATAGACCTTTTCGTGCGTCTCGCCCTTGGCATCCAGCCAGCCCTTGACGATCTGGATTCGGTCGAGGTTGGCGCCGATCACATCGCGCAGCGCGTAGACGATGAAAGTCGGCGCGTCGCCGGTGCCGCGAAGATCGCCGCCCATCGGCACGCCTTTCTCATAGCCCCGGAAGGCGGGCTGGCGGCTGTTCAGGTCTTGCTTTGTGTAGTCCCAGCCGCCGAAGAAGCGCACCATGATCCGTGGGCCGGTCGTGCCGTAGACTTCCTTGCGCTCCATCGCGTCCCAGATTGATGCGCGGGTGTTTTCCTCTGCCCAGACGGCGGTATAGCCCGAGGCGACGAGCTCATAGCCCTCAAAGACGCCATTCTTCGTCTTGGTGAAGGGATGGTGCATGCGGGTCGGCGACGGTTCGGCGTTGGTCGCCTTGCCGAAGAAGTTTTCTTCTTCGATGGCTACCAGGCCCGTGTGGCTGTCGGTCGAACCGACGAGGCCGAACTTGTAGGGGTTGGTGCCGAACCGCTTCTCCAACAGAAGACCATTCTTCAGCGCCTCGCGGGCGTATTCGTACTGCAGCATGTCCTTTGTTTTCGCCTCGGAGAGATCGAGGTTGCCGGCATCCCAGGTCTCGTAGTCGGCAAATGCGTCGTCGGGCGACAGGAAGGGATGCGCCTCGCCATCGCCCTTGATCTGGGTGATCTCGTACATCGGCTCCCAACGGGCCCGCGACTCGACGTAGAGCTTGTCGAGTTTGCGGCCGGTGTACTGGGCGTCGACCGGGAACATGATGCCGTTCGACAGATTGCCGTTGTGGGCGAGCGCAAGTGCGGAGCCACCGGTCGTGGCCTCGTAGTTCTCGAGGTACTTGTAAAGCTCGAGCGGATCGGTCGAGCCCACCGGCGCCTGGGTGGTGTATGGCACGACCTGGCCGGCTTTCTCGGCGCCTTCGCGGAAGATCACGTTGCGGTGCAGATTGTCTCCGGCGACGAGCGAGGTCCACTCGAATCCGATCAGCGCCGTGAAGTGGCCGGGATCGTTGAACCGCTCGGCCGCATCGACCACCTTCTCCCAGACCGATGCGTAGGTCTTGCCGCCCGGCGAGTACTCGGCCAGCAAATCAGGGTCGATCTTGCCTTGAGAGAACTGGCCAATCAGATCCAGGGCCGCAGCGGCCGAGGCCTCGCCACCCGCCATCAGGCCGTCATACCAGGGCTTGGCCTGGTCGAACTTGAGGATATCGGGATCGCCTTTTGCGAGGTCGGTGAAGAAGCCCATGGCATCGGAGTGGTCGGCGATCACCAGCCAGTCGAGCGGGCGGCCGAGTCTGGCCGGCTGACCGCTGGAGGCCATCACTTCCTCGCCCCGGGCAAAGCGGTAGGCCTCGTCGAGGCCGAGTCGACAGCCGAAAAGACCGGCATCCACCGAGAGGCCGGTGTGGAGATGGGTGTCACCCCAGAGCACCTGGTCGGGAAAGCTGCGCTGGGCATAGGGCGAATAGGCCTTGCCGGGATAGAGGTCCGACAGGGACTCCTTCGTCGGAGTGATCTGTGCAAACCCGGTCGTCGCCGAGCCTGCAACCAGAACCACACACAGAAGAACGAAGAAGAAAACCGAACGGAAGGGGCGCAACGTAACCATTTGTGTGCGAAACATCGAAGATCTCCTTTTGACAATCGAGCCAATGTTCTTCAGAGCAGAACTGGGGGGTATTCTAAACCATTCCGATTTCGGCGATTCAAAACCGGTGGAGTGAACCGGCGCAACCCCTGACGGGTGGATTAAGATCTGCCCTTTGACCGTTGTTTAACCTGAGCCTTGGGACGAAAGCCTCATGAGGAGGTATCCTGAAACCCACGACCGGCATAGTTTCTTTGGACCCAAACGGAGCAAGAATGAACAAGCTGTTTCAACAAAAAGCCGCGGCGATTCGCAACCTTTCGGTACTGAGTGCGGTGTGTTTGATGGCGGCCCTCGCGCTGCCGGCAGCGGCCGCCTCCCCGGGCGAAGAGGAGAGGCCCGAGCTCCGAGCACCCGAGGCCGGGAGCGCCGAGCCGGTCACCACCAAAACAATGCGGGTTATCTACGACCCGGAGACCGGTGAGATCATCTCGGTTCCGTTTCGGGAGCCGAGCGAGATCCTCTCGATCCCCCTTGCCAAGGCGTTGACCCGTTCGGCCGAAGGCCTACGGGTCTTCGAGCTGGCAAATGGTGGCAAGGGCGTCCATCTGGACGGCCGATTCCAGCATGCGCTCATGGTTCGGGTGAAGCCGGACGGGTCCTTGGAAACCGTGTGTACGAGCCACTCGCACGCGGCCGAGAAATTCCTGCATGGGAACTCGGCCGTGGCGGATGCAGAATCCCGGGACAAGTAGGGCGATGTCGATGCGGATCGCAATGCGCCTCGTCTGCTTGCTTCCAGCGCTTGCCCTGGTATCGGCGATCTCTGCCGGCGCAGCCGATGTCAACGGCACCCTTGCGGTCGATCCCTCCCGGGTCGCCGGCGCCGACGATTTAGGCCGGATGTTGCTTTACACTCCGAATCCCCTGGAACCTGGTTCCTCGATGTCACACTGGGACATCTCGGCCACACCCGATTTGCTGATGGAGCCCTTCGCCTCCCCAGCCCTGCAATTGGGTGAGGTGGACCTGACTCTGCCGCACTTCAGGGACCTCGGCTGGCCGCAGGGTTCATCTGTCATCACCATTCGGGTCAACGACGCTGTGGACGAGGGTTTCAACGACCCGACGGTCGTAACCGCAGCCCCGAACAATCCCGGCGGAACGACCCTCGGTGGCCAGCGTCTGGCCGCCTTGCAGTGGGTTGCGGGCGTTTGGGCCGCTCAACTCGGCAGCGGCGTCGAGGTCAATATCGAGTCCTCGTTTGAGGAACTCGATTGCGGGCCTGAACCCGAAGACGGTGCGGTTCTGGCCGCGGCGGGAGCGCAGTTTCTTTTCTTCGATTTTCCGAACGCACCGACGCAGGGAACCTGGTACCACGGAGCCCTCGCCGAGGCCCTAGCCGACGAGGATCTCAGCACCACCGAGGATGGATTTCCGCCGGAGGCTGGTGAGCTGATCGTCAATTTCAACCGCCTGATCGACGAAGGATGTCTGGCGCCGGGGTTCCGCTATTACTACGGACTGGACGGGAACACCCCGCTCGGGCAAGCCTCCTTTGCCTCGGTCGCGCTTCACGAGATGGGCCACGGGCTGGGTTTTGCCAACTTTGTCGACGACGCGACCGGGTCGCCGCCGATATTTCCCGGCCTCCCGCCGATGCCGGACATCTACACCGTCTACACCTTTGACAACGACGAGCAGCTTCACTGGTCCGAAATGACAAACACCCTCCGCCGGGCATCGGCGGTCAACACCAATAGGGTGGTGTGGGACGGTCCCCAAACCACCAGTGCGGCGCCCGCCTTTCTCGACAACGCGCCGACTCTCACCATCAATTCGCCGAGCGATATCGAGGGCAGTTACGTGGCGCAGCCCGCCGAGTTCGGGCTGGCCATCAATCTGACAGGAATCAGCGGGGACCTGGCCGTGGTTGATGACGGGTCAGTAGCACCGACGTTGGGCTGCGAATCCCTGGTCAATGCCTCTGAGATTTCGGGCAAGATCGCCGTCGTCGATCGCGGCGAGTGCTTTTTCACCGTCAAGGTGAAGAACGCCCAGAATGCAGGCGCCGTGGCCGTCATCGTCGTCAACAACCTGCCGAGCGGTCTGCCGCCGATGGGAGGTGACGACCCGACCATCACAATTCCCTCGGCGGGGATCTCTCAGGCGGACGGCGACCTCATCAAGGGTGAGCTCGATCGCCGTAGCGTCGTCATTCACCGCGGTGGCCTGCGACTCACCCCGGGCGGCCCCATCACGCCCTGAACAGAATTTTTGTGGTTCCGCGATCGCCGACCGTGGGTTCAGTAGTAAAGTATTGGATCCAAGGACGGTGACCCATGGCGGATGCGACGCACATCGACATTTTGTACGAGGGGGTCGAGGCGTGGAACGAGTGGCGCCGCAAGAACCCGGGCGAAAAACCGAACCTCGTAGGTGAAGACCTCAGCGAGATGGACCTGACGGGGGTCAACCTCGGAGAGGCCGATTTGACCGATGCCGAGCTCTTCCAGGCCGATCTGACCGAAGCCAACCTCAAAATGGCCAACATGGCCAAGGCGGACCTCGCGGGGTCGAATCTCAGCGGTGCGGCGCTCTACAAGGCAGACCTCAGCGGCGCATGTTTGATCGAAGTGAATCTCACCGGAGCCAGCCTCGGTGCCGCCGACCTCAGGGGCGCTGATCTCCGGGGCACCAAGCTCTGCAGGGTCGATTTTGACGGGGCCGATCTCTCGGGCGCCAATCTCAACGAGGCAGACCTCACGGGCGCCAACCTCACCCGGGCAGATATCACGGGCGCCGATCTGCGCAATGCCAACCTTGCCGCCACCAATCTCACTGCCATGAAGGATGGGGGTTTCAAGGAGAAGAGGGGACGCTACTACGGCATCCGGGGGCTCGATTCGTGTTTCGGCGATCCGCTTTTCGTTCGCGATGCCAAAGACCAGGACTATCTGGATACGCTCGAAGTAGCGATCGATGAAACGCCATCGCCGGGTTGGCGGCGATGGAAACGATTCTGGTTCATCGCCTGGAGTCTGATCGACTACGGCCGGAGCCTCGGCAAGCTGGCCCTCGGCGCGTTCGCCGTAACCATGATCTTCGGCTTCATTTTCCACATTGATTCGATCTTCGGATGGCAGTTTTTTGATCTACCCAAGTCGGCCGATAGCCTGTTGACGCCCTATTACTATTCCGTTGTCACCTACACCCGTCTCGGTTCGGGCGGGATCACCCCGACCCATTGGGTGGGAGAGATCGTCCTGATCAGCGAGCGAATCCTCGGCTACGTTACTCTTGGTCTGTTGTTGTCGATTCTCGCCAACAAAGTGGCGAGGAGGAGCTGAGGTGGCCGCATCGTGCTGAAGAACGCCCCCATCCGGTGGAAGCTGTTTCTGACCGTGCTCGCGCTGGCCGTGCCGGCGCTGATTCTGGTCGGAATTCTGTCGTATGTCGGCGGCAAGGCGGCGGTCGAGCAGACCACCCTCGAGCACCTGACATCTGTCCGGGCGAGCAAGGCCCACCAGATCGAGGAATACTTCGAACAGATCCGAAGCCTGGCGAGAAGCCTTGCCAAGGACCGGATGATCGTCGACGCGATGGTGGATTTCGACGACGCGCATCAGTCGATGCTCGACGTCGACCTTAGTCAGGAGCAGCGTGAGGCGGTGCTTGCCTATTACAGTGACGAGTTTCTCCCGCTATTCGGGGCCATCACGGGGACTCAGGTCGAACCCGCCGACTACTTGCCGGCGGACGAAGGCGATTCCTACCTCCAGTACCTCTACATTGCCGCAAACCCGCACCCAGTCGGTGAAAAAGTCCTCCTCGATGACGCCGGTGACGGAAGCCTCTATTCGGAGGTTCACAGGACGATTCATCCGGTTCTGAGGGACTATGTCCGCGAGTTCGGGTTCTACGACCTTTTGCTGATCGATGGCAGCGGGACCATCGTGTATACGGTTGCCAAGGAAGCGGACCTCGGCACGAACCTGCTCGACGGCCCCTACCAGGATTCCAACCTCGCGGCGGTCTTCCAGGAAGCTCAGCACGATTATCTGGGCAATTCGGTGCATTTGATCGACTTTGCCCCGCACGCACCGTCGTTCGGTGAACCGGCATCGTTTATCGCGGCGCCCATCGTCGATGGCGCCTGGCTGCTCGGGGTCCTGGTATTCCAGATGCCGGTGGGCGAGGTCGATCGGGTGATGACCAGCGACCGGAATTGGCAGATCGACGGGCTCGGAGAATCCGGCGAATCCTATCTCGTGGGCCCCGATTTCAAAATGAGATCGAACTCGCGATTCTTCCTCGAGAATCCGGAGGGTTTCCTCGATGCCGCCGAGAAAGCCGGTGCCTCACCGACCGACGTCCAGAGGATTCGAGACTTCGGCACGACGATTCTGACCCAGGAGGTTCGTTCCCCTGCGTCGATCGCGGCGCTGATCGGCGAAACGGCATCCACGACCACGACGGACTACCGGGGAGTTGAAGTGCTGTCGTCGTACGCGCCCCTCGAAATCGAAGGTGTGGAGTGGGCCATTCTATCGGAGGTCGATGCGGCCGAGGCGTTTGCGCGCATTCGGGTCTTCACCCGGACACTCATGATCCGCCTGGCGGGACTTCTGGCTCTCGTGTTGGTCGCCTCGTGGTTTCTCTCCCGACGATTCGTGGCGCCAATTGTCGAACTGGACGGAGCGGCGCGAGGATTCGCGGCCGGAGAAGAGGATGTGGAGGTGCCCGTCACCAGCGGCGATGAGCTCGGAGGATTGGCACAGAGCTTCAACCAGATGGTGTCCGCCATCCGCCAGAAGACCACCGACCTCAAGAAGACCGCGGAAGAGCTGGAGGGAGTGAGCAGCGTCATCCTGCGCTGGGACACCGGGGGCCGGATCCGGTTCATGAACGACTTTGGCCTCGAGCTCTTTGGCTTCAGCGCCGATGAACTTGTCGGCGAACCGATCGTCGGTTCCATCGTTCCCTCGTCAGATGTCGTCGAGCAGAGCGTCCGCCGTATGATCGACGAAATTGCTGCCAACCCTGCAGAATACGAGGACGACGAGACCGAAAACCAGCGCAAAAACGGCGACCTGATCTGGATGGCGTGGCGCAACACGCCGATCTTGAATGACGATGGGAACCTGCGGGAGATCCTGACCGTCGGCATCGACATCACCGAGCGGCGACGGATCGAGCAAGAGATCGCCGAGCAGAAGCTGCTGCTCGAAAACACTCTCGAGTCGCTGACCCACCCGTTCTATGTCATCGATGCCGAGGACTATTCGATCAAGATCGCCAACTCCGCGGCCCGCGCGCTGGGGGCTTCGGGTGAGTCGACCTGCCACGCACTCACCCACAAGAGCGAGACACCGTGCAACACCAGTCTGCACACCTGTCCGCTGGTTGAAATCAAGAAGACGAAGCAACCGGTGATTGTCGAGCACATTCACGACGACGCCGACGGCAACCCGAGATACATGGAGGTCAACGGCTACCCGATCTTCGATGACGACGGCAATGTCGTGCAGATGATCGAGTACTCGATCGACATCACCGAGCGGAAACTGGCGGAAGACGAGCTTCGAAAGCTGTCACGAGCTGTGGAGCAGAGCTCCAGCAGCGTGGTCATCACGGATCTGGATGGATGCATCGAGTACGCCAACCCGAAATTTTCCGAGGTCACCGGTTACTCGCTCGAGGAGGCGATTGGTCAGAACCCGCGTGTGCTCAAGAGCGGAACCCAGCCACAGGAGTTCTACGCCGACCTGTGGGCAACGATCTCCTCGGGCCGAGAATGGCACGGGGAATTTTGCAACCGGAAGAAGAACGGTGAACTGTACTGGGAGTCCGCTTCGATCTCGCCGATCGGCGATACGTCGGGCGAGATCACGCACTACGTCGCAATCAAGGACGACATCACCGAGCGGAAGAAGTTCCAGGAAGAACTGAAGAACAGTGAAGAGCGCATCCGGACAATGGTCGAAAACATCCCGGGCGTGGTCTACCGCTGTCTGATGGACGACGCCTGGACAATGCTTTTCATCAGTGACGAGATCGAAGTCCTCTCCGGATACCCTGCCGCCGATTTCCTCGGTGAGAACCCAAAGCGGACCTTTGCCTCTATTATGCACGAGGATGACATCGAGCCGGTCGCCGTCAACGCCCAAAAGGCGGTTGACGAGAAGGTGCCCTACACCAACGAGTACCGCGTCATCGACAAGGGCGATAGCGTCCACTGGGTCTACGCCAGAGGGAAGGCCATCTACGACGAAGACGGTACTCCGCTCTATCTTGACGGCACGATCTTTGATGTCACCGAAAAAAAGATCCTGGATCTCCAACTCGAGGATGCCAAGGATGCGGCGGAATCCGCCAACCGCGCGAAGAGCACATTCCTTGCCAATATGAGCCACGAGCTGCGGACGCCGATGAACGCCATCATCGGCTACAGCGAGATGTTGGCCGAGGACGCCGAGGACGAGGGCCACGACGAGATGGTTCCGGATCTGGAGAAGATCAACGCCGCGGGCAGGCATCTGCTGGCGCTGATCAACGACATCCTCGATCTGTCGAAGATCGAGGCCGGTCGCATGGAGCTCTTTCTCGAGACCTTCGATCTGCGGCTGATGCTGGACGAAGCGGTGGCCACCGTCATGCCGCTGATCACGAAGAACGAAAACAAACTCGAGACCGAGTTCGCCGACGATCTCGGAAACGTCCGGGTGGATCTGACCAAGCTCCGGCAGGCACTCTTCAATTTGCTCTCCAACGCTGCCAAGTTCACCGAAAAGGGCACCATTTCGCTTAGCGCAGCAAAGGTGATGCGCGACGACGACGAGTGGCTCGAGCTGAGCGTGGCCGACTCCGGCATCGGTATCAGCGCTGACAAGCTCGAGGCCGTCTTCGAAGAGTTTTCTCAGGCCGACGATTCGACGACGCGCGACTATGGCGGCACCGGGCTCGGCTTGCCTATCAGCCGCCGGTTCTGCCAGATGATGGGCGGCGACATTTCGGTCGCGAGCGAGCTCGGCAAGGGGACGACCTTCACAATCGAAATACCGTCGCGTGTCGATGCCCTGGAGGCGGCCAGGATCGCTGCAAAAACGGAGCAGCCGGAGGCGAAAGAGATGGCGCCCGGCCTGCGACCGATTCTGGTTGTCGACGACGACCCTAATTCTCGCGAGCTCCTGCAGAGGACGCTGGAGGCGGAAGGGTTCTCGGTCGTTACGGCGTCCACCGGGGAAGAGGGTCTCGAGCTCGCCCGAGAGCTCAAACCTTCCCTCATGACCCTCGATGTGCTGATGCCGAGCATGGACGGCTGGTCGGTCCTTCAGGAAGTCAAGGCCGACCCGGAGCTCGAGAACATCCCGGTGATGATGATTTCAATCGCGGGCGACAAGGACCTCGGTTACACGCTCGGGGCCGTCGAGTGCCTCACCAAGCCGGTCGATCGAGACAAGCTGCGGCAGCTCGCGAGCCAGTACGCAACGCCGTCCGGCGGCGACCGTGCCCTGGTGGTGGATGATGACGCAGGAATTCGGTCGCTCTTTCAGCGTGCCCTCACCGATGACGGATGGACGGTTGACGAAGCCGAGAATGGCGCCATCGCCCTCAATCTGGCTGGCAAGAACCGTCCGGATCTCGTGCTCCTGGACCTCATGATGCCGGTGATGGATGGTTTCGAGTTCGTGATGCACTACCGAAAGCTCCCTGGTTGCCGAGTGACGCCGATCATCGTCGTCACCGCCAAGGACCTCGATCAGAGTGAACGTGAAAATCTGCTTGGCGGTGTCGAGCGGATTGTCGAGAAGGGTGCGCTGACCAGACAGCAGCTGCTGAAACAGGTGAGGGACCTGGTGTCCCAACACGGCGTTCCGGCCGGCGAAGAAGAATGAGATGATGCAAATGCGTGAGGTGAACTGAATGGCGAGAATACTGCTTGTGGAAGACAACGAAATGAACCGCGACATGTTGTCGCGTCGGTTGGCCAAAAGGGGTCACGACGTGGCCATAGCCGTCGATGGCCAGGAGGGTGTCGATATGGCCACCTCCGAAGCGCCTGAAATTATCCTACTCGATATGA
>Ga0316192_10004162_pt1 | contig 10512 bp, 2 predicted proteins | sample MerIslwburrow_MG_FD_204931 | JGI IMG/M metagenome (GOLD analysis project Ga0316192, IMG submission 204931) | Coastal sediment microbial communities from Maine, United States - Merrow Island worm burrow | ecosystem: Environmental > Aquatic > Marine > Coastal > Sediment | place: USA: Maine...
TACAGAGGGAGAATCCGTAGGCGCCAAGAATAACTGGCTTTCCAATGGTGTCTACAGCGCCGATAACATCACCCTGAAACCCGGCAAAGAGAAGTGGTGCGCAGGCTGTCATGATGAGCGGCATGAGTCCTATCCCAGCATCCCTGGGCAACCCGATAACCCAACCGAACTCTTCTCCTCACATATTGATACCAGAGCCTGGGATGCTGCTGTTGGCATCACACGAAACATGAATGTTGTCGCCCCACCTGTAATTGGTGATGAGGATGCGCCCTATAACTACGGTAAAGGCTGGGGATTCTACAAAACTGGCCACGGTGTTCCAGATGAGGAGACTATCCCTGCATCAGGCGGCTCAAAGACCGGCCCAGGTCAAGAGTGCAATAACTGTCATGATCCCAGACTGCCGCATATCGATGGTAACCAGCGTACCTTTAAGGCTGATAATTTAGGGCCTTTAGACTCTGGCGACTACCAGACCAGCTACCGGCTAAAATACAATATGACCGTGCCAATGCCGCCGCTTATATCGGACCCGCTAAGAGAGTCAGACTACCAGCTCTGTTTTAGCTGCCATGATTTTGAAAAAATTGTCGATGCTGCAAATAAAGGACTTGGACCTCAGACATCTAACTTTTTCTTTGATAAGGATGGTGACCCACCACCACCTGCGCATCTGGCTGTAGAAAACCTCCATTATCTCCATCTTCAATTTACGGCACCACTCGCCAGTGCAGACTGGAGCGGTGAATATAACAGCAGACCCACCTGTATCTATTGCCATAACCCGCATGGAACCACCAACCCAACCATGATGCGTACCGGCAAGATACTAGAGGTTGATCCTGATGCCGGTGAAAAACAGAAGCTGGGGCTGAGGTTGTGGTATTGGAATGATGATATCGCAGAAGTAGATATCCCTCTCTGGACGGAGTTGATGCCGCCCAGTAGGGTCCAACCCAATCCAGCAGACATTACACTAGCAGCCAGTAAGGGCTTCCTGTTCCTCGGGTGGGTTGGAGATGCTGGCGGTGGTTATGGTTATTGTGGAGGAGACTGCCATGCCGCAGCTGTTAGGAAACTAGGCCGTACTCCCATACAGGAGACAGACCAATTCCCTATCCTGAGCTGGGTTGAGGATCTTGGCTATGAGAGTGATGGCGTTGCACCCGATATTGCTGAACCAGACAGTGATATTACCTTTAGAGTTGAGTACAAAGATTGGGATGGTGATGAACCACTCTCTGTCGATCTGTGGGTAGATGCAGACAATGATGACCTCTTTGAAGAGGCAACTGAGCGCTTCAGTATGACTGAGGTGGCAGGCCAAACCATGCCAATTACCTATGGCCTTGATTATACAGCGACCATAACTCTCTCCAAGGTTGGGGATGGGCTGGTTAAATACTACTTCACAGCTACTGATGAAGATGGTTTTGCCACAGGCCCGGCTACAAACATCAACACCCTGCGCGTGGCTACTGCTGTTCCACAGCTCAATTGGACTGAAGAACCCTGGTATGAAAGTGATGGGGTCAACCCGAATGCAGGTGGTGATGGAGCTAACTTCACCTTCCGCGTGAGCTATTCAAGCTCTAACTCAATCGCTCCAAGTTCTATCCTTTTACTGGAGGATCTTGATGGTGATGGCAATGCAGAGTCCGCGTACCCTATGTTGCCTGTCTCCGGTGGGGATCTCTTAACTGGTAAAATATATAGCTTCAATAAAACAATAAGCTATGCAAGCACGGCGGCTGGTTCAGCACAATATGCCTTTAGTGCCAGTGATGGTGAGAGCAGTGCTATAGGTGATCCTACCCAGTGGCAGAGCTTTTCAGTATTACCATCCAGTAATGCGCCAGCACTGCTGCAATGGATTACTGATTCAGCTGATTGTCGCATTGATAGCGCAAGACCTAACGTCACATTACAGACTGGTTCAACCGAGTTTAAGATTCGCTACTTTGACAGTGACAATGCCGCACCCAATTCTGTAACCATGGAGATAGACCTTAATGGCAACGGCAGCTATGACGGTGGTGCAGAGTCTATTGCAATGAGTTGGGTCTCTGCGGGTTCAGATAGTAACTGGGCCAATGGAGAGCTATATGAAACAACAGCCATTACTCCAACAGCTTCTGGTGATCTGAAGTACCGCTTTAAGGCGGCTGATAGTAGTGGGGCTGCAGCTATTGGCGATCCAACTACAGCAGATAAGTTTTTAGCGATCTATGCAAACGACGGAAAAACAAAGGGTGTGCTTAAAGGGGGCAGTGCTGTAGATCCTTGGTATAACACTATTCAATCTGCAATTGATGCTGTTGATGACATGCATACCGTGTTAGTGGCGCAGGGAACCTATACGGAGGATCTTTCCTTAACCGATGCAAATGATGAAAACACAACACTAAAGTCACTCTGTGGTGCAGACTTAACAACACTGCAGGCAACCTCCAATGAGGCAAACGTTATCGACCTGAGCAATCTTTCAGGAACATCAACCATTGATGGCTTTCAGATAACAGGCGGTGATAGAGGCATTTACGACCTTACTACAGCTACGCTTGTTATAGAGAACAGCAAAATATATGGCAATGATAATAGCGGCATATTCAAAGCGAGTGCTCCGTTGCAAATGTCAGACTCTGAACTCTATGACAACACGGCAACCTATAATGGTGGCGGGCTATATCTAAGCCATGGATCAGGCCATACCATCACCAATACCATATTCAGAAACAATTTAGCCCCACAATCTGGTGGTGGCATCTACATGACCAGCAGCACCGGCACACTCACATTTACCAATCTTACCGTAAACGATAATAGTGCAGGCAGAGATGGTGGCGGCCTCTATCTTAGTGGAAAGTATAGCGACCGCCCGACTATTAGCTGCGATAAATGCACTATCATGGGCAACCAGGCGGGCACCACCTCCGGCTTTGAAGGGGGTGGCATCTATGTTGTTGATCCTTTGACTCTGAGTAACAGTGTTGTGAGTGATAACACGGCCTACAAAGGCGGGGGAATCTATAACTCTACGAGTTTCGTGGCAGGGGAGCCAACAACGGTAAATAACAGTACCCTGGCTAATAATTCAGCTACCTTATCCGGTGGTGCCATTTACACAGCTGGGGCATCTGCCACTATTAACAACAGCATCATCTGGGGCAATATTGCTTCAGGTGGCAGTTTTACAGGGCATGCTATTCATGCTTCCAGCTCGACTCCTGTAGCAGTAACGGACAGCATCATCCAAAATGATGGCGATCCTATTTTTAATAATCAGCCTCATGTCTATAAAGAGTCCTACGTTACGATCACTGGCTTTATTTCAGACTCTGACCCCTACTTTACGGATAGTGCTAACCGCGACTATCACATCCAAAATATTTCTTCTGCCATCGACAATGCAGGTTCTGGGGCTTTAGCAGAAGATAAGGATGGTAACGCTAGAGTCATCCCAGATATTGGTGCTTATGAATATATCAGCCCTTCAGCAATTCCAGCACCCATACTTACATGGACTGGGGAGGATGGCTTTAGCGCAGATGGCATAACCCCTGATCGAGCAACAGGTGGTACAAGTTTCGAGTTCCGGGTTGACTATACAAGTAGCGCCGGAATTCAGCCAAACCCAATGGAAGTATGGATCGATGCTAACAATAATGGCGCTTTTGAAGAATTTGAAAAGCATGCCATGGCACAGCTTACTGGTAGTACAGACAGTTTTAATGATGGTGATTTTAGCAATGGTGAGCGCTATAGTTATCTTGCTCAGCTCTACCATGCTGGCGATGGCCTGGTGGACTACCGCTTCTTCTCAGCGATTAATGGCGCTCAGGCAACAGGCGAATCCACCCCCATTCAACAGGTCAAGGTTGATAATGGTACACCGCAGCTGTCATGGGTGGGTGATAGCAACTATCTAACAGATGGAGTGCATCCCAACAATGGAGCAGCAGGTGGTGATTTTGTTTTCCGTGTGAAATATCAGGATATGGATGATAGTGCACCTAAAGTGGCACAGATTTGGATTGATGCTAATGATGATTACATCTATGGCGAGAATGAAAAGCATAACCTGAGCAAAGAGAGTGCGGGTGTTGATTACCGCAATGGTGAGATATATGTTTCTGCGCCTATTACATTGCATAGCGCAGGAGATGAGCGTCTACGCTATCGCTTCTACTTTACCGATAACAAAAGTGAGGCCAAAGGCGAACCAACCAACATAGACAAAGCCAAAGAGCGTTATTCACGCTATGCTCTTGTCAGTACAGCATCAACACTGAGCTGGACAGGTGAACCGGAATATCTCATGGATGGCGTTTATCCTAATTCAGTGATGGGTAGCGCAAACTTTGAATTCCGTGTGACTTACGCAGATCCGTTAAATCGTCCTCCCTCATCAATCCAACTATGGGCAGATGCCAATGACACCGGCATCTATGGCCCCAGTGAAAAACACAATATGCTGGAATCAGACCAGTCTGATGACAATTATGTCGATGGCAAGATCTACTCTAAAGTGCTGTCACTTACTGCCACTGGAGATGAAAATCTAAACTATCGGTTTTTTGCATCAACTGAAGCTATAGAAGCAATAGGTGCACCTGTTTCCAATAATGCCCTTAACATCAATTTTACCCAGTCTGTTTCAGGAACCGTGTATACAGACAATGGGGTCACACCTATTGCTGATGGCTCCATCATTCGTTTGGTGTATAACGGAATGATGATGGGATCTGGTGTAACAGCTAATGGCATGTATAGCATCCCAGCTGTCTACTACCTAGGTGATAGCCTTATTGCATGCATTGAAGGGAATGCTCTCAATGGTACTTCACACACTGTTGCCACCACCGAAGAGATAACAGATCTCGATATTTATGGTGGATTTGCTTATACCGATTGGGCATGCATCCGGTATGTCTCCTTTTCCCCACTGGATAACGCAACAAATACCACCACAGCCAGAGCGGTAGTAACACCGGGAGCAGATAACGCCATCAACGTTAGTATGGGGTACACCAGCGACGCGAACGCCAACAACAGCTACACAGTTAGGTATTGCGTACAGAATGAATGTGGAAGCTGGATAGATCATGTGGTTGATGCACCACATACAGATTCACCTTATGTTACTACCATTACTGGCCTGACAGCTGGAGAAACCTATAAAGTTCAACTGCTCTATTCAGATGACGAAGTAAATGGCACAAACCCAATTGAAGTTTCAGATATTACGCTACCATACAATGCAACCACCCCTGGTGCAGCCATGGCCTCAGCCCGGAGTTTCAATTCGCTTTATATCGAAATGCCCTATGACAATGATGCTAATGCCAATAACAACTACACCCTTGAGTACAAAGCAAGTAGTAGCAGTCTCTGGAACAAATGGATACCTGATCCACAGCCACATATGACATCACCATTCAGTACCGCCATTACTGGTTTAACCAATGGTGGCATCTATGATGCGCGAGTCACCTACAATGATGCAGATGGCTTTATAAATGGAGAGCCAACCACACAGACATTCAGCTCTATTGAATTAGTCAATAATGGCACCTTGGTACTAACGGCATCAGCCACGATCGGACAAAATGGTATCATCAATGTTTCAATGCCATACCTGCATGACCTGAATGCTGATAATAAGTACAGTATTGAGTATAAGTTAAGTGATGTTGAGCAGTGGATAACCTGGGGGGCAGATACCCATCCACACACACCTTCATCCTTTGAGGCGACACTTACTGAGCTAGAGAAAGGTAAGCACTACGATATCCGGGTTACATATCTTGATAGCGATGGCTTTATTGGTGGATCAGAACAGCAGATAATTCCAATCTATCTGCCTCATGGCGATCAAGTTGCATGTCAATCAAACTGCAATGGTATAGGTGACTATCACAACACCATTCAAGCAGCAGTTGATGCTGCGGTTGATGGCGATACTGTTGTAGTGCTGCCTGGAACCTACCCAGAGAACCTCATACTAGGTTCAGGCCAAGCAAACATTACACTTAAATCACATGATGGTGCTGATAGCGTAATTATTACGGGCTCTGGTGCAAATGAACCCGTAATCAAAGCATCAGGCTACAATCAGACTGTACTGAGAGGCTTAACCCTCAACAACAAAAACGAAGACCCGACCAGCACGAAGACACGAGGGCTGCATGTTTTTTATGCCTCACCAATTCTTCAAGAAAGCATTATTGAGGACAATCACGTAAGCATTGATGATTACTCATCAGGCGGGGGTATTTTTGTACAAAACGGTGACCTGCATGTTGAACGCAGTTGGATCAGAGGCAACACAGGAACCACTGGTGCAGGCATCAACTGTACTAATGGCAATCTTACCCTTATCAATTCTATAGTAAGTGGCAATGGATCCTTTCATAATGGATACGGCCGAGGCGGTGCTATATATGTATATGACAACTGCTCAGCAAGCATCATCAGTAGCACAATTGCAGGCAACAGAGCTAACAGTTGGCCAGGCCTCTTTGGGAAAGGCCCCGCCACTGTTAAATACAGCATCTTCTGGGGTAATTTGGCTAACGATATTGTTCAAGAACCTATCTTCTTCTACCCATACGAACTTGACCCACCCTACGTTAACTACGAGGTATCATACTCTTTAATTCAATATGGTTACCAAGGCCCTGGTATTGGCAATGTAGGCTACAACCCTGGATTTGTCTTACCAATGGCTGGTTCAGAGGCACCCACTACAGCAGGTAATTACCAACTTAAGGGCTACTTATATACGCATGAATCAGTGCTTGATTTGGAGTTGCAGGGCAGCGACACAATGGACCCATTAACCCCCACTGATGATTATGATGGCAACCCAAGACCAAGCGGAACGGGTTACACCATGGGTGCATTTGAATGGCAAGATTAACGTAGCTGCCTGCCTTTCTATTTTTGATCAGGATTGCTTTGCCAATTGCAAAGCAATCCTCAAACCCATCAATCTACCTCATCACAATTTACAGCTTTTTGTTTCTCATGCCTTAAAGAGGATTTAACACATCCTGCTGGATTGCTGGATAGCGGGCCAATGGATTTTTTTGAGCACTCATGGCGGGAATTTGGCAACAATGACCCAGCATCATATCGGCAGCTAAAGGATCTTCCCGCTTCCATATGCTGCTGCACTTTTATCTCTCCATTTTCAAAGTAGAGCACAAGTATTCGTTCTAACTTATGCATCCGTTGAATATCAAGCCATAGCGTTTGGCAGCCTGTATAGTTTTCTCCCATCTGCTTTCTTCTTGGGAAAACCTTCATTAACCGACCATTCAGCACACTATCACCAGACTCTGGTAGTGGCTGTATAACATTACAGTTACTTGCATGCAAGGGTATCAGGTCATCTGCCTGCAATGATGGAACACAGAACATCAACACAAGAAACAACCACAAATGATTCTTTATACATAATCTATACAGATGAATATTATTATTGACCATTCTTAAAATATTCCCGGGTACCATGGGCTGCAACAGCATCACCTATCCGACGCAAAGCCAACGTATAGGCAGCATCGCGCAGGCCACGCTCTTCATGCATACTGGTATGCCAGACTTCATTAAAGGCTTTCACTATCATCTCTTCCAGCCGACCCCTAATCTCTTCCAATGACCAGGCATAACCAGATCGGTTCTGCACCCATTCAAAGTAACTCACAATCACACCACCTGAATTCACCAGTACATCAGGTAGAATTAATTTATCATTCTCCAACAGAATTTTTTCTGCTTCACATAAGACAGGGCCATTAGCCACTTCAACAATATGTGTCGCTTTAATATTGGGCGCATTCTGTGTAGTAATGGCACCTTCAAGAGCAGCGGGGATGAGCAGATCAACATCCAACTCCAATAGCTCTTCATTCGTAATCTTTTTGTGTTCTATCAGCTCACATACAGTATGTTCGCAATATACGGCCTGAACTTGGCGCGCTTTTATTTTTTGTGTCCATACACTTTCTATATCAAACCCTCCTTCAGAATAGATGCCACCTTTAGAATCACTGATAGCGACAATACGATAACCGTCTTCCTGTAATAGGCGAGCAACATGATAGCCTGCATTACCAAACCCCTGAATAGCTACCCGTATTTCTGAAGGAACCCAACCCAGCCGATCAGCCATTTCACGAATACAGAGATAAGCGCCACGCCCCGTCGCCTCATCACGCCCCAGGCTGCCGCCCAAACTGATAGGCTTTCCAGTAATGACAGCAGGTGCACGCTGCCTTTGGATAATTTCATATTCATCCATCATCCAGCCCATAATGCGGGCATTGGTGTAGACATCGGGAGCAGGAATATCGACATCAGGACCAATAAAGTCTGCCATAGCTCGCACATAAGCACGCGACAGGCGCTCAAGTTCCATGGGTGATAATCCTTTAGGGTCAACCTCCACTCCTCCTTTCGCACCGCCAAGGGCAGTCCCGCAACAGCACATTTAATCGTCATCCAAAGCGCCAGCGCCTGCACTTCGGACTGATTGACCTGTGGGTGAAATCGAATGCCACCCTTGGTTGGACCCAGCACATTGCTATAGCGACAACGGTACCCTGTGAAGTAACGCATAGACCCATCATCCATCCTGACCGGCAGCGATGCTGTAACAATAGCCTCTGCATGCATCAAAGAGTCCACAACTTCTGGTGCAACGTCAGCATCCTTCCCCATCTGACTCAAACGCATTAATGCATCTTGATAGATGTTATTTTGTCCACTCATTTAATCAGTTCCCTATTGTCAGAATCATTCAAAATAATAGCTAGCCTGTAGCATCACTTGCCTTCCATCTCTTGGATAATCACCCGGCAATTGATCCGCAGTAGCGCTAGGATCCTGATACTTTTATCCAAAAGATTATGTGCGCTCAAGGTAAGGGTCGCATTTTTTATGAGATCAGATACAACCAAAGCAGCATGCAGTAGCGATTATCACTTTCACGGCATGCGAACCCACATACCCAGCTTTTCAAAGATACTGCCTTAAAATATCCTCTTTTTTATTATAGCCACTAAAAAACCCCTCACATTACCAGGACAATCAATCACATCCGCTTGCGTTAGTGCCCTGTACAATTAAAGGAATAATCATAGACTGCCGATCTTAAAGAGATATTATGGAATATTAGCAATTCTCTACATAGCACTACCGCTCACAAAGCTGTGTTTTACAGCAACAAGGATATCTAACCATAGCTGCGGCCATTGCTTCTCATATTCGGAGGAACGAAAGCACTGTTATGCTAACAACTACAATCCTAGCCTGCACACCCTTACGGCACCCTACTCCTTATCTAGTACAGCTTTTTATTCTTTTGCGTTTTCATGCCTAATAGAATCAAACTCCGCCTCCTTACCCCATTAGCAATAGCCCTATTGGTTCTATTGGGAACAACCATTATTGGCTTTTACCAGTATGATAAAAGCAGCCTAGATCATTCAATTAGGGAACAGATTAAAGGAGCAAAGGAGCTATTTCAGGCTGAGCTGATAAAAGATACCAGGCTAATGGAGGCGCTGATTGCCTTTTTAAAACGGGAATCCTGCCTACAACAGCAATTTAAAGCCGCTGACAGAGATGAGTTGCTACGCTGCACGCTTCCTCTATTCAAGGAAATTAATAGCAATCACAAAATCACCCATTTCTATTTTCATGGCATTGATCAGGCCAACTTTCTACGCATACACAACCCTCCCCATTTTGGAGATTTTATTGACCGCTTCACTATGAGAGAAGCTGTAGAGACGGGCAAGACTGCATCCGGCATCGAGCTTGGCCCATTTGGTACTTTTACGCTACGAACAGTCTCTCCCTGGTACATTGACGGTGAGATAGCTGGCTATATCGAGTTAGGTGAGGAGATTGAGCACATCACACCAGCAATCAAAAAAATCATAAATGCAGATCTGATTTTACTCATCGAAAAGAGATACCTGAATCAAAAAAATTGGGAAGAAGGCCTGCAGAGAATGGGCCGCTCAGGAAACTGGGATCAGATTCAGGATTTCGTCATTACCAGTCACACACTCAATTTCTGGCCCCCGGAGCTGGAGACCTTTATACGCAAATCCCACCATCAAAACCTCACAAACAATACCATTAGGCTGGAAAAAAATGGTCACAAATACATAGCCCTAGGGGCACCACTTCTGGATGCGGGAGATCGCCATCTGGGGCATTTTTTGGTTATCCATGACATTACCGATACCGAGGCTGCTCATTGGGCACTGCTTGCTCCCATGGCTACCACAGTATTGGGCATTACTGTGTTACTGTTTATCTTCGCCAACATCTATATTGGTCACATCCAGAACGCACTAAAAAACACCAACTCTCAGCTGCAGATCAAACTAAAAGAACATGAAAAAACCGAACAGCTGCTGTTAGAAAATGAAAAGAAATTATCCGCTGAAATTATTCAACGAAAAAATACTGCACGGGAAGAGAAAGTAT
>Ga0316192_10004163_pt1 | contig 10511 bp, 15 predicted proteins | sample MerIslwburrow_MG_FD_204931 | JGI IMG/M metagenome (GOLD analysis project Ga0316192, IMG submission 204931) | Coastal sediment microbial communities from Maine, United States - Merrow Island worm burrow | ecosystem: Environmental > Aquatic > Marine > Coastal > Sediment | place: USA: Maine...
GCCTGTTATGACTCAATGAATGATATAGATCACGAGGATAGACATACAGTTTCAAATGAAGCGGCTAGTAGGTTTATGAAAATGATCTTTGATGTAGATACTAAATATATCGGTCCACCACCAGGGGAATAATATGAGCGTATTAGGTTATGATGAAGATACAAATAGGTTGCTAAAGTTAATGCAGAAAGAAAAAGATCCATCAGGTAAGAAATCAAGTGACCCTGGTGCTAAGTTAGATGATGGTAAGATACTAGCCAATGACATCATGCGTATGTTTTCTCACGCACTGTGGCAAGTGTGTAGCCTTGGCACTAAGGGTGCTATTAAATACTCTCTTGGTGGATTCCTTGAGGTAGAGAATGGTGAAGCACGCTATGGTAATGCAGAGATGCGACATAAATTTAAAGAGTGGATGGGTGAAGAGACAGACCAAGACACTGAGGAGTTACATGCAACTGCTGAAGCATGGAATGCATTAGCTAGACTGGAGTTTATCATGAGACGTAAGGCTAAAGAAAGTGACAAATGATGAAGTATTTAAGGTAGGTATCGATGCTGATCTAATCGTTTACAAAGCATGTTGTCAGAAGACAGAGTATGATGCTATTGTGGGTGGTAAGATACACGAAACCTTTACCTCAGCTGCTGACTACAAGAGATGGTGGGAACAACTACCACCCAAGATGCAGGATAATACAACACGTGAAGCTGTTATAATAGATAAACCATTGGAAGAAGCTATTGATATATGTGACATGTGGATGTATCGTATACGCAATGCACTCAATGCCAGTAGTATGCATCCCTTCTTAACATCTAATGACAAGTCTAACTTTAGGTATAAGTTAGCTACACTGAAAGAATACAAGGAGCAGCGTAAGGAGAAAGAGAAACCTATATGGTTTGCTGAGATACAACAGCACCTGGTTGATAGGTGGGGTGCCATCGTAGTACATGGATATGAAGCTGATGATGCATTGGCAGAGTTTCAGGACATACACTGGCGCAGATTAATGCGTGGTAAATTTTATGATAGTACCGATGTCACATGCATCGCTAGCCTAGATAAAGATTTACTTATGGTGCCAGGTTACCACTATAACTTTGACAATCGTAAGCTATCATATGTGACACAAGAGCAAGGGTATCGTAGCTTCTATCTTCAGCTACTCACTGGTGACATGGGCACTGATAACATCCCCGGTCTATTTCAAATGACTAAGAAGATGTGTACTGCTAAGATTAAGAAAGGTCTTGATGATCTTCATACTGAGCAGGAGATGTACGATTATGTTTGGACCACATGGGTAGGTGCTACTGGTAAGTTGGATGTGTATGAGAGATATCTTAAAGAGATAGGCAACTTATTGTACATGCGAAGATATGAAGGTGATGAGTGGAGTAAACCAAAATCATGGAACAAAGCAAACTCGAATCAAAAATAGAAGCAACAGTCAACATAGCAACAGGCTTTGTTATATCATGGGTAGTGTGGGTTGTATTTGTTGGACCTCTTATCAGTGCCGGTTACCTCACAGTAGGTAGCCCACTTGACGCATTCATTATAACATCAATCTTCACAGTGTCGTCATGGTTGAGATCATACTACTGGCGTAGATTCTTTTCTAATAGATTTCACCACGTGGTACATGAGTGGGTGAGGAGTAGGTATGGTTGAGTTAGGTTTCGGTATGGATAGAACACGTAGTCCTGACCTCCGAGGTGATAGGTACTACATGAGCGCGGTTGTTCTTGATGAGTATAATCAATACAGTTTGGTTAATGAGAATTATTGGAACATAAATGATACCTTAAGAGAAGATAATCGGTTTGTATCAAAGATGATATATAACTACCGTGGCGACATGATAGTTGAATCTTTATTAATCACATTAGATAGGTTCAAGCAGTGTGCAGTGACTGACCTCGATGATGCTATCATACAGCAACGCCTTGATGACTACCTGTTCCATCGTGAGATAACTTGGATCAATGAAGATGATGGTACACACCACCCCGAACTAATTAGGAGAAGATGAATGGCTATATGGGATTTCAAATGTACTGAGTGTGGCTATGAGGCAGAGATCATGTGTACCTTTGATGCAAGTGAAGAAGCTAAGTGTTGTAACAGGTGCTACAAGATGACGTTTGTTAAAGTAATAGGCACCAAGCCGCCACATGTGACATACCGTGGACCTGGCTGGACAGGGAGAATCAAGTGAGAGATAGTGTTATAGAACTGAATGCACATGAGAACCAAAGTGGTAGCACACGTGTAAGCTTTGCTGAGGGTCTTATACTGCAACTACCTAAGGATCATGACGGCAGAAACACTTGGTTGCTTAACTACGGTGTATCTGATGAAGCTTGGAATCTACGTAAGGATCGTGGGATAAGCTTTGATATGATAACAGGATCAGCTGCACTTAGGGCTGAACTTGTTGAGCTTTAAGCTGTCTAACTAACGGGAGATACATATGATAGGAATTGACCCAGGTATTACAGGTGCTATCGCTTATGACAATGGAGTCATAGACATACCAGTACAACCTAATGGTATTAATCGTAAGGTTAAGACACGAGTTGATCATGTCGCCTTACTTAAATTAATGAACTCCTTATACTCATTAGGAGAGAGGCACGTAATACTTGAGGATCAAGTCTATCGACCTGTAGTGAATCCGAAGACAAAGAAACCTGTACCTGGTGGTGGATCAAGTGGCTTCTCTTTAGGTGATACCTTTGGTGTGCTACGTGCCACATGCCATGCAGCAGGATTCAAGGTAAGCGTGGTGACACCAACCACATGGAAGAAGTACATGGGATTAACTAAAGCTAAGGACGCCAGCCTAGCTATGGCACGTAACGTTAAACCTGACTGCTTGGATGCACTTAAGCGTAAGAAAGATCACAACCGAGCAGAAGCTATACTGCTACGGTACTACGGAGTAGATGTATATGCAAGTAATTAGCAAGGGTGAGTTAGTATCCATTTTAGATCACATAGATCATCTTGATAAGTGCATACCACATGTACCTCATGATGGACCAGCCGATCAACTTGATCATATGATTGAGATGCTTCAAATTAAACTAAAGAACTACGATAGAATAGATCAAGCACATGAGGACGACAAATTAGATGCTGAAGAATAAAATAATAATCTCTGACCTACACATACCATACCAACATCCTGATGCTTTTAGATTCTTAGAAGAGATCAGAGATCAGTATGAGATAGTGGAGGCCAAGAATGTAGGTGATGTAGTGGACAACCACACACCTAGCTTTCATGAGATAGAGTATGGGTGCCTGTCACCACGTGATGAGTACCTGTTAGCGGGTGAGATGTGTCGAGAGTTAGCTGAGCTATTCCCTAAGATGGACATCTCTATTGGTAACCATGATGAGCTGCCTAATCGTAAGGCTAAGATGGCAGGTATACCTAATGATTGCATAGTTGATTTCAACAAACGCTACGGTGTTAATTGGAATTGGAAACCTAAGCATTACTTTCAGGTAGACAAGTACAACAAATGTCTTATGACACACACCATATCAACCAACACATTGAATAACGCCAAGCAATTCTCTCACTGTAGTTTGCAAGGGCATCATCATTCATCATATGGTTTAGAATATTTCAGTGACCATGAGACTTTGAGGTGGGCCATGACTGTAGGATGTTTGATCAATGATAAGTCACCAGCATTTAGCTATAACAAACGTCAGATACTTAAGCGCCCTATCCTTGGTTGCGGTGCCATCATAGAAGGTATGCCTTTGTTAATACCTATGCGTCTTAAGAAGAATGGTAGGTGGGATGGTAGTGTGTGATGAAGCTTTTAAGATTGTGTCTCCTGGTTATGCTGCTACTTTGCAATCCCTCTTACGCAGGAGTAAACAATCCAGGGAACTTGATAACATCGTCAGTAAAATGGAGAGGAGCCTTTCCTTGTACGGGTCGGTTTGTGTGTTTCTTGACAAAGACGGCAGGGTTACGTGCGTTAGTAGTGAACCTTCGGACGTACATAAAACATTACAAACTGACAACGATCAAACAGATCATAACAAGGTGGGCACCACCACATGAAAATGACACGAAGAATTATTATTTATTTGTTAGCCGTCGTGTTGAGGTCAGCCCTACTGCTAGGATTCGTTTCACTAGTGGCGTACTGTATAAGCTTGTTGTCGCCATCATAAAGATGGAGAAAGGTTATGTTGACTATAATCCTAAGGAGATTCAGAACATGATTGATAAGGTGTTTAGATTATGAGTATACCAATTGAACTGTTAAGCATGGGTGCAGGAGCTGTGACAGGTGCAGTCTTCAAGCTGATGGGCATGATGGCAGCTAATAAGAAACTGCAAACAAACCTATTGCTACAAAGATTCAATGCTGAGCATGATGCAAGGCAAGAGGTGAGAGAAGGACCAACACATGGACGTAAGGGGTTTCAATGGACAAGGCGAATCATTGCCCTGTCTGTTGTGTTTTCAGTTATTGTTCTGCCCAAGATAGCAAACCTAATCAATCCACAATCAGTGGTGGTGTATGCTTGGGAAGAAACAACGACTAAGTTCTTATGGTTTGGTGGTAACGTGGTACAACATTGGACAACTATGAACGGTATTGTAATCAGTCCTGTTGACATCCATGCAACCCTGGCCATCATAGGATTGTACTTCGGTGCAAGTATTGTAGGTAGTAAAAGCTGATGTCATTCATGTACCCTGGTGATAAAGAGTACAGTGAATTTACTACAAATGTTTTTAAAGAATTAGGAGGCGATATGAGTGACAACCCGTTAGATGTATTCGATGAAGTGCAAGAAGTTAACTCTCTTAAAACACCCAGTGAGAGGCAGTTTATGGCAGCTGATATGAATGAGATGTCAGATAAGATTGACCTTGGTTTAGCAGATGAGAACACACCTGAGATACCAGGTTTTGTTGACTACGATCTGTCTACAGATGTTACAAGTGAGGATGGTAAATCAACTACCCTTAAGGTTTACTTATCAGGTGGTAACCACAGTAACTGGCGTGCTGATGCCAAGCGTTACCTTAAGCATGAGGACATTGAGTTCATCGACCCTTATGAAGGTAAGCAGGATACCAACTACGCACAGGATAACATTAATCATATACTTGATTGTGATGTAGTGCTTGGTTTCAAAGAGGCGAGTAACCCCGGACTTGGCCTGGTAGCAGAGGTAGCATTTGCTGCCGGTGCAGGTAAGACTACTGTGTTGATTGTTGAGACAGGTTCTACCAAAGAGGCCCGGTATCTAGGTCCGCTGTTAGGTATGATTGATTATTACACGAGTGATTTTGAATCAGGACTTGAACAGGTAAATGAATTGGCAGCCTTGAAGAGGAAATCATTAGGATGAGTGAAGTCATAACGATTAAAGATTTGAATGGGCACTACGCTGTGCTTGACTTGAATGAGGTGATGAAGCAGGTTGATACCGAGAAGATGATGATGTTCGGGCTACCTGTTAAGCGCACTATGGAGGTGATGTCAGAGAAATGTAAGCAGTATCATGTCGATGACACAGATAGGCTGTTCGGTTTGCTTGAAGCATCTCTACCTAAAGATGTGGATTAAAATACTACTTGTCTTAACTTTAGTTGGCTGTTCAGCAGCCGCTGTTGTAGACAAAGGGAGGAGCAAGGAAGCTCCTGGTGTCCCAGTACCAGCAATTCAAATAGATGATCGTAAGATTAATAAGTTGATAGCAGATGCTAATACGATATATTGTAATGCCAAGGTGTGCGCGATTGCAATTTGTATGCAGTCACCATACACACCCAGGCAAATATTTAAACGACATTGGATTTCTTTAGATTTAATAGTCGTAGTTACCACAGTATATTGTAGTGAAGCTAGCCTATCAACTTCAGAAATATTTTAAGGGCTTCTGGTCCTGTCATTCCCGTCCACTGTAGAATAATCATGGCACCTAATCCGTATTGCCATCGATGTATACCTGCAAACCTCTTCTCTTCCTTGTCCATGTGCCCCGCGACATAAGAGTGGAGGTCTTTTACCTGACCTAACACTACACCATGTTGTACATCCACTTGATTTTGTAAGCTTTCTACCTTTGCTGATATGTATCCGATATCCCTTTCCATATTCTTCTCTCTATCTTCTGTCATTTTCTACTTCTCTTGTAACGCCTTGAGCTGACTCTGAAGCGATTCTATTTGATTAGCTATGTCTTGGGCCGATTGTCCTGAGTTCGTTTGGTTGGCAGCAGATGACGTAGCATTTGACCTATCTCCAGTACGTAGCTTCTCAGCTTGAGTTTCAATCTCTCTCAAAGTATCAGCAGCAAATGTGGTACTCACACCCAGGTCACCAGACCAACCATTATCAGCAGCATCGATGTATATCTGTAACTGTCTGATTGCATTAGTAGTTGTAGGTAAATCCTGCGTGACACCCTTCTGACTTTTGGCAATCGTAGCTGTTATCTGGTTGTTCTCACCCAGTTTAACCTTCAATCCACCACCACCGGCAAGATCATGAGCAATATCCTTGACCAATTTATCACCATTGATCTGGAATTGTTGAGTCATGAACTTAACTTCCTTATCACTGGCCTTTCTGCGTTGATCAGGCTTGGCTAAGTATGCTGTGGTACGCACTGGCTCAGTCTTACCCATCTGGATAACTGCCTGTTCCCTAAGGTCTTTAGGCATATCATCACCATAAATAATTGACTCAGCAGCTGGCCTGAATGTCAAATCTTCCGCAGTAAAATTAGTTTTACCTTGCAGAATCTTGTCAATAACTTCCAAATTTTTGGCAGCTGCATCCTGAGATGTAATATTGTTAGCCGCGATGTGACTTTGCAGTCCCGGTATGAACTTAACCAGTAAATCTAACTGGCCAGGAGAACCGGCGTTGGCCATAAGCTCAATTAACTGTGATGCTACACGTTCACCATGTGCATTGGTCAGTCTTGCAAGCTTACGATTCTGCGATGTGCCCCATAACTTATCAACCTTGGCAATTGTGTTTAGTTTCTCATCAAGTATTTTACCAAAGCCATTTTCTTTAACTGCTTTCTCTATCTCAGCATAGTCAGAGTCAATGCCCTTGCTGATTTCCTGTTGAACGCTTAAGGTTAAAGTTTTACCAGCTTTTTGGAATGATTGAAAGAACTCATTTTTAGTTTCTTGCTTAGCACTCTCGATTAAGTTTTGGTAACCAACTGTATCGATGACACCTTGACCTTGAATCTTAGCCTGTGCTATGTTGGCCAGGATACGACTAGTTTGTCCACCACCCTGTGCTCTACGTGCAGACAACCAAGCAGCAGCATCTGACTCATTAGTTTTTAACTGCGAGTCAATGATACTTGTTTGGAATGTTGCCTGCTTATCCTTAGCAATCATGAACACCATAGCGTTATGATCTAATTTTAACCCACCGGCAGCGAATCCTTGTACAATTGCATCAGCTTCATCATTGATCTTATCAAATGCAGTCTTCTTAGCCGCTGTCTTATTAGGTCGATTGATGTTTAGCATCTGCCGTAGCTGAAAATTGCTAGGATCATACCCGGCAATGTCTCTTGCCAGTGAACGCAGGTCCGGGCCGAAACCCGGATTAGCATTTGTCATACGCTTAAGCTCTGATTCAAGCTTAAGTGAAGCCGCAGCCTGAGTAGTAGAACCTTGAGCAACAGCTGAGGCTATGGAATTAAACGTTCCACGTGCCTCTTTGCTGATTGAGTTCAACTGAGCCTGTACTTCAGGACTCAGATTCTCTATACCACCCATCACCTCACCAGTTTGAGGATCAAAGGTGGCACCTTCAGCCTTGGCTGCTTCCACAACCGAGACTATATCGCCTGTCTCTTGAAAAGAATCCTGTAACCCTTCCTTAGCGGTTACTAAATCCTGCTTCTGCTTCTCAGCTTGAAAGGTTTTAATTGCATTGGATGCAACATTGCCTATACCTCTGATTGCTTCAGCTGTTGATGTTGATACTGGCTTTGGTTGTGCAAAGGATTGCACTTGTACATCCTTCGGCCTTGTAATATCAAATTCTGCCACGTTTATTCCTCAGGAACTGTCTGCTGTTGCAGTATTCCATTTGATGTAAATGCTGATTTAAGATCGACTACTGTGTCTGCTTGACCGTTGTCAAATTCTTTACGAAATTTCTGCCATGCTAGGCTTTGCTTGTCACGTCCTGTGTTTAATCGCTTAGAAATAGACCGTCTTGCCAACATACGTTGATAGTCAGATGGTAATGTTTGCAAGTATAGCGCGATCTTATCTTCAGTGCGCTTCTTATACTCAGGTGTTAAGCCCTCAGAGCCTTGTTCCTGTAGTGCATAGTCCCAGAATATGTTAGCTACGGCATCCACAACTTCTCTTCGGTATTCCTTACTGGCCTGCACTCGATCATTGAGATCAAATACCTGTGTCTCTTCAGACAATCTAAAACCAATACCAACTGCTATCTCTTCCATAAGTTTGAAGTCTTTCTGCAATACCTTGTTACCCTTTGAATCAATCATCTTGTGTAACTGATGCATAAAATACATTTTATTAACGTTACGCCATGAACTGATAGGCTCAAGCACTAACGTTGCTACATCAATCGGATCAATCTGCTTGGCACCAGCTAAGCCTAAACTTAGTGGCTTGAACACTTCATTGAATCTATCCACGAACCTGTTAACCGGCACTGAGAATGCACCACCTAAGGCACTTGCGATGCTTGCTTCTTCAAACAACATGCGATCGCCCAGCTGAGTGATACCCTGTAGTAATGCACTTCGTTGCCCGATGTCAATATCAACACCCAGCATAGCTAACGTAGTCCAACCAGCGATACCTTCATTCAAAGCTTTAACTGTCAGTGGGTCCATAGCTTCTATGTCAGACTGAGTACGATTGCCCATAGCCTGAGATGCCAGGTTTAAGCCCCATGAACCTAATGGTATACCTGCAGCACCGTACAAGATCACCTGAGAGATAATAAGCTTAGCTCGATCAGCTCCTGATAAGGTTCCATTCAGTCCGAATAAGGTTTCCATTGTCTTTGTGGACACCTGTAAGAACTGCGTGGTCACACCAAGCGGTCCCTTCTGGAACTCAGCACGATTAGCTCGGCCAAGGTTCAACATGAAGTTATTAGCACGTTCTAATATACCTTTGATAGCTACATCATCAACAGCTTTGCCTGGATTAGCATCCTTAAACTCACGGAGTGCTGTTGACAGAGCCGTTCGCCTGTTAAATAGCTCACCCTTACGGTAAAAGAATAAAGCCTTGTCAGCGGTACGTGAGAGCGCGTCAACACCTATACCTCTGCCATTGGCAGCAGCAGCATGATCAGCGTTTACTAATATAGATTCCTCTAAACCAGATTTCTTCCATACCCTGTTAAGCTCAACCAGATCGTCTGTATCCATTCCAAATGCTTTAGCTACATGACCGTATTGTTTTGGGTCCATATACGCGCTAGCGGCTAATGCTGTCTGATCACGTATAACCAGAGCCAGGTTCTTAGGGTTAAGTAAGTTATGACTCAATGCAACAGCTGCACCCTGGGCCTGTACCCACAATTGAATTGGATTTAACCAACCTAACAATGAGTGAAACGCAGTAGCACGAGCAGCAGCGAAAGGGTCTTTGTGTTTCAGGTACTGTAAACTCTTACCGGCACCCTTGGTAAACTTATGCCCGATGGCAACTTCATACAAATGCTGAGTGAATGCACCCCACACTTGTTCTGATTTTGTCGGGAAACCCATCCAATCCTCCACCTGATCGTGAAGTTTGCTTAAGAATCTACCGGCATCTGTGTCACCTTGGCTAGCTAACTGACTGAATGAAGTAATCTTTTCTCCTGGTAATAGTTGATTGGCAGTATTAATTGCCTTTTGTTCTACACCCATTCTCCAAGCATTGCGGGGCATGTACTTGGAAAGGCTAGATAAGTTTCGAGATATAGATTCGAATGCACCCAATCTTTCAACCGGCGCACCTTCCAAACCATGAGGAATATCCTCAGATGACCGGGAACCAGTGTATAAACCACCACCACCTTGTGATGCATCACCCTGGAAACCACCAGCACGAGCTTCTTTCTCGATCTGACGATCTTCCAGTACCCGGTACAGGCTAGTTTCATCTGAATCGGCAACACCTTTGGCCCATAACTCAGCATCAGCTCTATTATCGAACGATCTTACCGTGGTAACAGCTGCACCCTTGGCATCTTTAGGTATAACCTTACCATCTACTCTGTGTGCTGTGAATCTTTTAACAAAGTAACTGGTGTTCAGGTTAATTTTTGGTACATAACCCGGACGACGATGCAATACACGCATAGGCAGCTCAGCAATGTTGTCAGCTTCGACTAATACGTACCTGAATGAGCCGCTATTACCTAATGGTTGTGGGCTATCCATCTTAGTTAAGATTTTACCCATAGCATACTCTTTATCGAGGTCCAGTTTAGCA
>Ga0316192_10004165_pt1 | contig 10510 bp, 11 predicted proteins | sample MerIslwburrow_MG_FD_204931 | JGI IMG/M metagenome (GOLD analysis project Ga0316192, IMG submission 204931) | Coastal sediment microbial communities from Maine, United States - Merrow Island worm burrow | ecosystem: Environmental > Aquatic > Marine > Coastal > Sediment | place: USA: Maine...
CCAGCACCTTTCACGCTTACGGTAATCACCCCGTACTGAACGAATCGTTTTTTCGCGCACTCGCCAGCGGATTAAAGAAAGGATTCCAGGTGTGCATCGCCAGCCGGGATGAAGCACCGCTCGCCATGAGCCTGTTTCTGTGCGGCGGTGGACGCCTGTATGGCAGGTATTGGGGTTGCCTGGAAGACATTCCCGCTTTGCATTTTGAGTCAGCTTATTACCAGGGCATTGAATACGCTATCCGTAATGGCATAAGCGTGTTTGAATCCGGCGCCCAGGGCGAGCACAAGGTTGCACGCGGCTTCATGCCTGAGAAGACGCGTTCGTTCCACTTCATCCGGCATGAGGCCTTCAGGGACGCCATCGGAACCTTTCTGCAACGGGAACAGCAATGGCTCGAGGAATACCGGGATGAACTGCTCACGCACAGCCCGTACCGGCAGGAAAACTCATGAGGAGCATTCTCGAGTTACCTCATGTCGGCGCTGACCCCCTCTCGCCGTTTCCACCCGTGACCACAGCATTGGAATCCCCCAACGGTTTACTGGCCTGGGGTGGTGACCTGCACCCGGACCGCCTTTTGCGGGCGTACCGGCAGGGAATATTTCCCTGGTATTCTGAAGGTCAGCCTGTTTTGTGGTGGAGCCCTGCTCCGCGTTGCGTGCTCTATCCGGCAAAAGTCCATCTGTCCAGGAGGACGCGGCGGCGTTTCAACAGTGGCGATTATCGCCTGAGTATTGATACGGCTTTCGAAACTGTCATTGCTGCTTGCGCAGAATCCCGGGCTGATGAAAACGGTACCTGGATCACCCGGGACATGGAGACAGCCTATGTCCTGCTGCATCGCATGGGTCACGCCCACTCCCTGGAGGTGTGGAAGAATGACTGCCTCGCCGGGGGAATCTACGGCCTGGCGATGGGCGGAATATTCTTTGGTGAATCCATGTTCAGCCACCAGACGGACGGTAGCAAAATTGCCCTGATCGCACTGTGCCGGCTGCTGGAAGAACACGGCTTTGACGTGCTGGATTGCCAGGTGGGAAATCCGCACCTGTATTCCATGGGCGCAGAAGACGTCAGCAGGGAAGCCTTTCAGACAATGCTTGGCAGCGGCCTGGATCGTAAGACAACGACGATCAACTGGACACCGGGACCCCTGGCAGCAAACCACTGGTGAACATGGAGTGAATGCGATCAGGCAGCATCCCCTGCAGGCCACCGTGTTGAGACTGAGGCAGGTCCGGAAAACGGTCAGTTCCTGAACAAGTTTGTAAAACGCTCCAGGGTTTCTTCATTGAGGTCCCCTCGTTCCTGCGCCAACTCCAGTACGGTCCTTGCAAGTACACGGTAGACGTCGATGTCCTCCGGGTGTGAATCCCTGATGGCGTCGAGGTGGGCTTCGATCGTACTGGTGTCACCGCGCACAACCGGGCCTGTGATCGTCTTCTTTGCACCGGCGCGGGCCAGGTCCACCATCGTACTCTGCAGGAGCTGGTGGGTCACGGAGGCGGCTGTTGCTGCCGGGAGTCCGGCCTTCTGCTGCCATTTCTGCGCTTTCCAGGCCACGGCCTTGGTGATATTACTGACAATACTGACCGACGCGTGATACAAGCCCCGGTCGATCGAATCCACCGGTAGCCAGGTGCCGCCGATCGACGTGATGAGCGGTCTGAGCAGCTCAAGAGCCACGGCGGAGCCTTCCGCCACGCAGGCGGTACCCCTGAATTCATCCACGGAAATTTTTGCATCGGTCAGGGACCGGACAGGGTGAAGCGCTGCAAGACAGGCTCCAGTGGCTGCCAGCGGCTCAAGTACGTCCAGTCCAAAACGGCCTGCCAGGTGAAACACGAGGGAACCCTTCAGGCTGGGGGCACGGTCGCTCAAAAGAACTGCGAGGCTCTCAATTCGATCGTCGTTGGCGCCAATCAACCAGTAATCGGCGGGACCCATGTCGGAAACATCTGCAACGGCGCGACCTGAACCAGCCCTGGCTACTGCGCGCTCAGCGCTTTCCAGCGAGCGGTTCATCACATCTCCGATACCGATCGAATCCGCCTCAACCCACAGCCTGGAAAGGCTCCCCGCTGCCTTGCCGCAGCCGATGATGTTGATCTTGCCCTTTCCCATTCAGTCGCTCTCCTGCACTTCATCGCCAATCATGAAGTAGATATGCGTAATGATCTCAGCAGCTGGCACCTGGCCCGGATCAGAGATGTAGTGTTCCCAGCTGACCCGGCCCTCTTCCAGCCGATTCGCAGCCATGAAAGCAGACAGCTTTTCATAACTGGGAGCCATCGAATCATAGGGCCCCCGGTGAATGACCCTTACTGCTGTTCCCGAGGGTGACAGGCCTGCCTGTACATTGCCGGACAGGGGTACATTGACTGAAGCGACCGGTATGGCTGCCTCGAACGAATAATCCCTGGCGTCCCAGGCGCGCGTGATCGCCATGGGCTGAGCCTGCATTGCTATCCCGTGCTCTGTCATGAAAGCAATGATCTCCTGGTAAGCAGCGGCCAGGCTGGCTGAAGCATTTCCCGGATCACTTCGGTTTTCGGTGGGAATGAAAAGGACTTCAGAAGGCTCTACGCGCACGATTTCGACGTCAAGATCGGAAAAGTCTGTTTCAGGCAAAGTTTCGGCATACTTTTTGAGACGCTCGAGACCCTGCTCATAATCCGTTCCAATCCACTTATCGAAGAAAAGCCCGAAATAGCGGGCAAGCAAGCTGCCGAAAAAACCCTGGCCATCCACAAGGCTCGTATCGAATCCCCAGGTGACACGCGCACCGGAGCCCACAGCCTGAATATCGAAATATGATGTGGCTTTTCCCTGGTGCTCGAAATCGAGCTGCATCAGAACCCATGAATTTGGACGGCTTTCAATGATCTCCTGCCAACCCGAACCCACTTGACGCGGATCACCTCTCCATTCCACACGGGCGCCGACACCGGAAGATGGGCCGCTGAACCGGTATTCCACCGCCGGGTCTCTTTGGGTTAAGGGGGACCAGACATCGAATGAGCTGAATCTGTTGAGTAGAACAAAGAGCGTCGAAGCAGGACGGTCTACATTAATACTGCGCTCAACGTGAATGTTCTGCGGTAAAAATAGTGCAGTAGATATAAATATAAAAATCGCAATAACAATGACATATAATATTTTCTTAATCATGATTATTACTACAAAACGCTACGATTTCTGGTCTTTGTCGGGCAGGCTGAAATTTTCTTCATCCGATTCAGGATACCACTCGGGTACGGTGTCATCGTCCTCCCATTCGTAGCGGATAATGGGCGTGCGATCCCAGTTACGAAAGACCAGTGCCAGCATGACACCCAGAAAGCCACCGGTAAGATGAAGTTCCCAGGACATATGCGGTCGCAGAGGCAGAACACCCCAAATCATCGAGCCGTAAAGAAACCCAACCAGCAGGGAAACCGATACTGACCGCATATCCCGGCGCAGGATGCCACTGACAAAGACATAGGCCAGCAGTCCATAAATCAGTCCACTCGCCCCAATGTGCAGGGTGGGACGGCCGAAAAGCCAGGCAAGTGCCCCGGAACCGGCCCAGATCAAAGGAATAACCCGCAGTGAAGACCGGGGGTATAGATAAAGTGTGGCCGTCAGGGAAATGACCAGGGGCAAGGTGTTGGACAGCAAGTGATTGAATCCGCCGTGAAGCAGGGGCACCGTGACAATCCCCGTCAGCCCGGACAGCGAACCGGGGCGCAAGCCAAACCGGGCCAGCCGCAAACCAAAGGCTTCATCAACGATCAGGATGGCCCAGAGTATGCCGGTAAAAACCAATGAGGTTTTCAGCGCCAGCCGAAAATTCTGCTGTGCCTTTCTGGAATGTGTAAACCGGGGATCCGGCTTGCTTAAAGCCATCAGCTCAACGCAATTCAGGCGGCATGCCGGACGTAATGGCCGCCCGGGTTTCTTCGATCAACTGCTCCACGGTTTTGCCGTGGGACTGGATTGCAGGATGAATGACCATTTTGATCGTACCGGGAAAAGGGCACAGCGATTTGGCAGGAAGAACATTTCGTGTGCCCACAAGGGTGACTGGCAACAGGGGTAATTCCTGGTCTGTTGCAAGGCGAAAAGCGCCCTTCTTGAAGGACAGCAGGCGGCCGTCCTGGCTCCGCGTGCCTTCTGGAAAAAACAGGATTCCAACTCCCCGGTTCATGCGGTCCAGCGCCTCCCTGATCGCTCTTCGAGCCTGTTTCGGATCCTTTCGATCCACAAAGATATGCCCGGCTTTTTCACAACCAATGCCAATACCGGGAAGCTTACGAAGTTCCTTTTTCATTACCCACTTCAAGTCCAGTTTCAGCCAGCCGTACACCAGCAGGATGTCGTACTGGCTCTGGTGATTGCTGGCGACGACATAGCTTTGTTCACGACGCGCATTTTCTGCACCTTCAACGATCACCCTGACGGGTGTGAGATAGGCCAGGGTCTTCCCCCAGGTTACGGCAAATACCCTGCTCGCCCATTCCGGGTTGACCAGCGTTGCGAAAATGACCGTCAATGTGCTGAACAGCAGCGTGAGCAATATGACCAGTGGCAGAAATATCAGCCACGCATAAAGCTGGTACGGCCAGAAAAAAATTGCCTTCATCGGGGAAACCTGTGTGGTTTTCCATAGGGTATCAAAAAGGGGCGCCCTGTAGAGCGCCCCTTTTCGGGACCAGCAGGTTTATGCTGCTTTCTCTTCCTTGTGTCCCTCGAGCAGGGTTCCGGAAGACTGGATATCGATACTGCGGGGCTTCATGGCCTCGGGTATCTCACGCTCCAGTTCGATGTGCAGCAGACCGTTGTCGAGCCTGGCTCCAGTGACCCTGACGTGATCCGCCAGGTTGAAGCGGCGCTCGAATGAGCGGGTTGCGATGCCCCGGTAGAGGAAGCCATTGTCGTCATTGCTGTCTTCCTCTGGCTTCTCGCCGGTCACGATGAGCTTGTTATGCTCAGACGTGATGTTAAGGTCCGATTCGGCGAAGCCAGCGACGGCCATGGTGATCCGATAGCGGTCATCACCGGCTTTCTGGATGTTATAAGGAGGGAAACTGCTCCCCTGTTCCAGGCGGTGGGCTGAGTTAAGCAAAGATGCAAGTCGGTCGTAACCGACAGACGTGCGGAATAAAGGTGAAAAATCAAAAGTAGTCATTACCGTATCCTCCATTGAAGCAATTCGGTTTTTTTCAAAAATGACTTCCGCCATCAGGCCGGAAGCGCCTGCGGCCCCTGTCGGCGACCGCAAGAGATAGATAGGGTTGGGAAAAAGGATTTCAAGGCCTGACGATGCACCGGCGATAGGGTCAGTATTCGACTTGCAGAATGGCCAGGCGGTGAGGACCGTCCGGCAGCTCGACCTGAACATCATCATCAACGGAACGGCCCAATAGCGCCCGCGCCACCGGCGAATCGACCGAAATATAGCCCCTGGCCGGATCTATCTCGTCAGCACCAACAATCCGGTACTGCGACTCATCACCGTTTTCGTTTTCCAACGTGACCGTTGCACCAAAATGAATCTTGTTGCGATCGGGCGGCTTCAGCCGAACCACCTCAACCACATCGAGTCGCTTGGACAGGTAGCGGACCCGGCGGTCAATTTCACCCAGCTGCTTCTTGCGATAGATGTACTCGGCGTTCTCGGAACGGTCTCCTTCTGCAGCTGCCGCCTGCAAGGCAGGAACGACTTCCTGGCGCCGTAATTGCCAGAGCTCCTTCAGTTCCTGCCGCAGGGCCGTTTCACCTTCCGGCGTGATATAGGGACTGCTTCTTGCTGAAGGGGGGCGCCATCTGCCCATGATCAGGTTCCGTTCATATTGTGAGAGTTTCAACAGCCAACTTCTGGCACCGGCAAGTAAAATTAGTTGGCGTTATAGTAGCTTGTTTCAAGGCAGCGGCATGAGTAGTCGTTTTTTATGCGACGATTCTCATTCATTCTGCGTCTGTAAAGATAATGGCCAAAACGCCCTTTGATATAGAACTGGACGAAATGACACTCGCACGTGCACGGCGAGGAAATGTCGATGCCTGCGAAACCATTTTCCGCAAATTTCAACAGCCGGCATTCTCAGTGGCTTACCGTCTTTGCCATTGTCGTGAAACAGCCCAGGAAGTATCCCAGGAGGCTTTCATTACAGCTTTCCGGAAAATCCGCCAGTTTCGGGGTGATTCGCCTTTCTGGGGCTGGTTGAGACGGGTAGTTGTCAACCATGCCATCAGCCATTTGCGTAAAGGTCCGAAAATGGACCCTGTCGAGTTACAGGACTACCACGGGAAGGCTGAAGCCACTTCCGAGCAGGTAGGAATGGCGATGGACCTGGAATCAGCGCTTGCCGCTCTGGAACCTGAAGACCGGGCCATCGTCTGGCTTCATGACGTGGAAGGTTATAACCACAAGGAGATTGCCGGCCTGTTTGGAAAGACCGAAAGTTTCTCCAAAACGAGACTGTCCAGGACGCGCGCGAGATTAAAGAAACTGCTCGAAGCCGGGCCTTCACTGCAGTGCGCACACGAAGCATTGGCAAGGTAACCAAATGAATTTTTCCAAGGTGCATATCATGCAAAAAGAACGCGATCCGCTAAACCTGAGTAGTTTGCCCCTGGCTGCCCCGCCAGCAGACAACTGGCCGGAAATCAAAAGAGCATTGCTGAGACAAAGCCGCAGACAGCGATTTCTCCGCCTGGCGGGTGGATCATTAGCGGCAGCAGCCGCAGTGACCCTGGCCATTGGGCTCTTTGTCCAGCAGCCACTGCCACAGCCTGCTGAGGTGCGCCCTGCCCCTGATTCGCTGATCACGCTTTCTCAACAACTGGAAAGCAGCATTCGCTCTTACCGGGAAGAAGTCGGCGGCATGCCGACGGATTCATTGATCTACCAGGTCGAAATCGAAGACCTGATCGCCCAGGTGGATGAAGAGTTGTCGGTCAGTCCGGATTCGACCCAACTGTGGAGCCAGAGGGTCAACCTGCTTCTTGATTTGTCCCAGCTCTATGAAAACCAGTTGCGACGGGATTACGACCGCATGGCGTCACTGTAGATGACACTGACCAAACAAAGGATTATGCAATGACCAGATTAGCCGCACTTATTCTGATCCCGATGCTGATGTTGGCGCCAGCGCCAGTGACGGCAGCGGAGGACGACCAACGCTTGCAGCAGGAACAGGCCAGTGCTGAACGCCAGGCCATGCTGCAAGAAGCTGAACAGGCGCGCCTGGAGGCAGAAGCCATGCGCCAGGAAGCACGTAAGACCGCAGTAATGGTCAGGGAGAGCACGACAAGGTTGCGGGCCGAAAGGGCTCGCGAAAGATCGGAAAGCAACCGGGCCGTTTCTGAAGAACGGGCACGGGAACTGGCCATCGAGCAGGAGGAACTCGCTCGCACAAGGGAAGAACTCAGCCGCGCCCACCGGGAACTCCGGGAGGCGACACGTGAAGTTGCACAGGCGCATCGCGATCTGAGCCAGGTCTCACGGGTTCATGCAACGGTCAGGCACGTGAACCTTGGAGACCGGGCGGTCATCGGTGTCGTACTGGGGAGTCAGACGGACAGCGGTATCAAGATTATCGGGATTTCGCCGGACGGACCGGCAGAAAGAGCCGGGCTGCAGCAGGGCGATACCCTGGTATCGATTGGCGGTGTTGAACTTGCCGACAATGACGAAGGGCGTGAGGCGGTGTTTGAGGTCATGAGTGAGACCAGCGATGGGGAGGAGTTACCCGTCATCGCAGAACGCGACGGTGAAACCCTGGAATTTGTCGTTACCGCCCAGGTGCGGGAGCCGCGAGGGTGGCAGTCGGTTATCCGGATTCCCGAAATAGAGTTAACCGAGGATGTCTCAGGTTCGCAGCAAATTATCGTGGAGCGAATCGAAGTGCCTGATATTGACGAAGAAGAACTGGCCATCCGTGTCGCAGAGATTTCCGCCAGGGTGAGTGCTGATGTATCCACCCGAATGGATGGTGAGCACATTGAGCACTTCGAAATTGAAAGCTTTTCGGACCTGGGGGGGCATGCCATGCGCGAAGCGAATATCTGGTTTGGCCTACCGCATGCTCACGGACTGGAACTGGCCACGGTAAACGAGAGCCTGGGTTCCTACTTCAAGACCGACCGCGGTGTCCTGGTGATCAGCGCGAAGGAAGACAATGCCTATGAGCTGCAATCGGGAGATGTCATTCTTGCCATTGGCTCAACGACGGTCAATTCACCGTCCGATATGATGCGGGCTCTGCGCGATGCCGAACCTGGCCAGGAAATCATTTTGGAGATCAAGCGTGACCGGCGTGACCGGACACTCACGGTCGTGATGCCGGAGAATCGACTCGGCTTAAGGTAATATCGCTTCCGCATTGGTTTATAATCTCCCGATTCATTGATTCGGGAGATTTTTCAGCATGTCCGGACAGGCTGATTCCCTAAAATCCATTCTTTTTGCCCTGTTTGCAAACTCAGCGATTGCGGTTGCAAAGGGCTTTGCTGCGATCCTGACCGGGTCCGGCGCCATGCTGGCGGAAGCCATCCACTCCGTAGCCGACGCGGGTAACCAGTTGCTGTTGATCCTGGGGCTGCGCCAGACGCGCAAGGATCCAACCGAGGACCATCCGTTGGGATTCGGTAAGAGCATCTATTTCTGGTCGTTCCTGGTGGCTGTCATCCTGTTCAGCGTCGGTGGCATGTTTTCAGTCTATGAAGGCACGCATAAGCTGTTGCATCCGGAGCCCATCAGTCACGTCTGGGTCGCCGTGGGTGTGCTCGTGTTCGCGATTGTCGCTGAGAGCATCTCGTTGTGGGGCTGCATGCGCGAGGTCAACAAGGAACGGCACGGCCGCAGTATTTTGCAGTGGTTCCGCAATAGCCGAAGTAGCGCGCTGATCGTGGTGTTCGGGGAGGATGTCGCCGCCCTGCTCGGCCTGGTGCTCGCGCTGGTCGCCATCCTGGCGACCTACATGACCGGAAACCCGCTGTGGGATGCGCTGGGTACGATCTCCATCGGGGTGCTGTTGATTGTCATCGCCTTCTTCGTCGCTGTCGAGGTCAAAGACCTGCTGATCGGCCAGAGTGTAGATCCGGCGAAACTTGCAGAAATGAAATCTTTCCTCAACGGCAGGCCGGAAATAGTAAACATGTTCAGCCTGCTGACCATGCAGTTCGGACCGGACGCGATGGTTGCCGTCAAGGCCAACATGGCACCGACCGGGTCAGAGAGGGATATGATCCTGGCCATCAATACCGTCGAGCGTGAGTTCCGTGTCCGATTCCCGTCCATCAAATGGCTGTTTTTTGAACCCGATGTCGAAGACTAATCCCACCGTAGGTATGGTCAGCCTGGGCTGCCCCAAGGCCCTGGTCGATTCAGAACGCATTCTGACCCAGTTGCGCACGGACGGCTACGAAATCAGTCCGGACTATGAAGGTGCAGATGTGGTTCTGGTTAACACCTGTGGCTTCATCGACAGCGCCAAGGCCGAATCACTCGACGCCATTGGTGAGGCCATTGATGCCAACGGGCGCGTGATCGTGACCGGATGCATGGGCGTCGACGAGAGCGAGATACGCGCCCTGCACCCCAGTGTCCTGGCAGTGACCGGGCCGCAGCAGTACGAGGCGGTTGTCAGCGAAGTCCGCCGGCATGTGCCTCCGCCGGCTGAGCACGACCCTTTTACCAGCCTGGTTCCACCCCAGGGCATCAAGCTGACACCGAGACACTATGCATACCTGAAAATCTCTGAAGGCTGCAATCACAAGTGCACCTTCTGCATCATCCCTGACATGCGTGGAAAACTGGTCAGCCGGCCCATCGGGGACGTGATGGGTGAAGCGGCGCGCCTGGCGGCGGCCGGTGTACGCGAAGTGCTGGTGATCTCGCAGGATACGTCAGCTTACGGGGTTGATCTGAAGTACAAGCTGGATTTCTGGGACGGGCGTCCGGTCAAAACCCGGATGAAAGAACTTTGCGAGGCGCTCGGCAGCCTGGGCATCTGGGTTCGCCTGCACTACGTTTATCCCTACAAGCACGTCGATGAAATCATTCCACTGATGGCGGAGAACCGGATTCTGCCCTACCTGGATATACCGTTTCAGCACGGCAGCCCCCGAGTGCTCAAGGCGATGAAGCGGCCCGCTGCCGCGGAAAACAATCTCGAGCGAATCCATCGCTGGCGTGAGATCTGTCCCGAACTGGCGATACGCAGTACTTTCATTGTCGGGTTCCCCGGTGAAACGGACGAAGAATTCGAACAGTTACTGCAATTCCTGCGGGATGCCCAACTGGACCGGGTTGGATGCTTCACTTATTCAGCAGTCGATGGCGCACGCGCCAATGACATTCCAGGCGCCATACCCGAGGACGTCAAGCAGGCGCGTTGGGACAGGTTCATGGAAACACAGTTAGCGATCAGCCGGGACCGGCTCGAGCAGAAAATTGGAACAATCCAGGAAGTGCTGGTGGATGAGGTGGATGACAACGGCGCCATTGCCCGCACCC
>Ga0316192_10004168_pt1 | contig 10508 bp, 9 predicted proteins | sample MerIslwburrow_MG_FD_204931 | JGI IMG/M metagenome (GOLD analysis project Ga0316192, IMG submission 204931) | Coastal sediment microbial communities from Maine, United States - Merrow Island worm burrow | ecosystem: Environmental > Aquatic > Marine > Coastal > Sediment | place: USA: Maine...
TGATTTTGGAAGATTCAGGCAAGGCGACCCTGAGAGAAATTCAAAAAATGCTCCGGCATAAGCGCCCTACCACGACCGACAATTACCTCAAAGGTCTTTCCCCGGCCATGAAACAGGTTGCCAGTATATTGGATAACCCCAAAAAATCTCACCTTAAAATTGTCGAAAAAACCGATTCCTAATCTTAAAAACTATCCATTATATTACGGTTTAATTTTCATTTTTCAGATCGCATTGTAACGATTATTGTAACGATTTTATAAATTAGACAAGAAAAAAGGCCAATTTAAGAAAACTCAAATTGGCCTAATTCCTTTATAATGGCGGAGAGACAGGGATTCGAACCCTGGATGGAAGTTTCCCCCCATACTCGCTTAGCAGGCGAGCGCCTTCAGCCAGCTCGGCCATCTCTCCATGGTTGGTCGAATGGTTAATTGGTTGATTAGCTGAATTGTTAAAACAAGAGTTGCAATCATTTTACTGATCAACGATTTAACCAATCAACAAATCAACCAAAATTGGCGGAGGGAGTAGGATTCGAACCCACGGAGGTGTGACCCTCAACGGTTTTCAAGACCGCCGCTTTCGACCACTCAGCCATCCCTCCTTGTCGTAACCTACTTATTTAGCATTTCATCCAAAACAGGTCAATTAAAATTCCGATATACAGGTTAAAAAAATGCAAATTTTTTCACCTGTATATCGGAATTTTAGTATTTGTCTTTGACAGTTGACAGGATTGTGTTTATATGGTTTCAAAAAACGCTAACTTACATATAAATACAGGAGAAATGCACCCATGAAACAGAAATATTTAATCATAAATGACAAAGAAAATAAGCAGTTCAAAATTCAGGAATTTGCTGAGCTTAACAAAGAGAAACTGTCGCTGCTCTGTGAAGAAGCCTATGATTACAAAACAATTAAATCTGCTGTCGCAACTGGAAAAGATGCGCTGATTTCTACTTTGAGGACCAACAATTTATATCCCCCGGGAATCTATGCGGAAAAAATTGCCCATGCCTTAGTTCAGCTGCATAAGTCAAAAGGCGAAGAATCGGTGGAGCTTTTTTTCGACGATATTAATTTGTTGGCCGGAAAACGCCAATCTTCCGTAATCACCGAACAGCTCGAAGACGACTCAACCGACCTTGATGAATTGTTGGAAGACGATTTTGATGAAAATTATCCTGAAAAAAATGGGCTAAAAAAAATTGAGTCACCCCTGAAAATTGAAGATGACGATTACGGTGACGTCCATGATAACGACTAGACTTCGGTTTCCACGGTTTTCCCGCTTAAATTCGATGTTCTCCTAAAAAGTCAAAACTACCAAAACAGCAAGTGCCTGATAAGGATTTGCATTTCAGGGAATAAATGCCTTATCCATCCGACCAGGACATAATTCAGACTAAAATTTAAGCTTGACCTATCGGAAATTTTAATATATAGAGACTGAATTCCATTTAGTTATTTTGGCGTGTCCATAGCACTGGGGCTGACTTTATTTAATTAATTTTAATTATCAAGCTTATATTCATAATATTTACAAAAGCTTATAAATTTGTCCATAAATCATACGATAGCGATATTTTAATTTATTTTTCTAGTTTTGTGAATATCTACTTAGCTTAAAGGGGGAATTTGGTGCCAACGCTAATTCATACCAAGGAGGTGCAAATGGAAAACGAAAAGGCTTTTTATGAAAGACTGGAAGGCAAGGGGGTCACCAGGCGGGAATTCATGAAGTTTTGTACCTACCTCACCGCTACCCTGGGGCTGTCATCGTCCTTTGTCCCGAAAGTGGCGGAGGTGTTTGCCGCTCCGGCCCAGCGGCCCCCGGTCATCTGGCTCCACTTCGGTGAATGCACGGGTTGCTCAGAAGCAACTCTGAGAACCCAGTATCCTTACGCGGATGATCTGGTTCTTGAGATTCTTTCAGTGGAGTATCATGAAACCATTATGGCGGCGGCCGGGCAGCAGGCTGAAGATCAACTTCACGCAGCTGTAAAAAAATACGACGGTAAGTTTATCTGCGTTGTGGAAGGCGCCATAGCCACCAAATATGACGGGGGCTATGGAAAAATCGGTGGCCGCACGTTTTTGGAAATCGGCAAAGAAGTCTGCTCCAAGGCAGCCGGTGTGATTTGCATCGGTTCCTGTTCCTCATTCGGCAACATCCAGGCCGCGGCGCCGAATCCCGGCGGCTACAAGGGCGTCGGAGAAGCTTTGGGCATCAAGACGGTGAATGTCGCCGGATGTCCACCGAACCCGGTGAATTTTGTAGGCACCGTCCTTAACTATCTTCTCCTGGGAAAACTTCCGGCCCTTGATGATCTTGGTCGACCGATATTTGCTTACGGTAAAACCATCCATGACCAGTGTCCGCGGCGGTCTCATTTTGAAAACGATGAGTTTGTCGAAGAGTTTGGCTCCGCAGAAGCGGCGGCCGGTTATTGCCTTTACAAAATGGGTTGCCGGGGACCTGAAACCTACAACAATTGTCCGATTGTTAAATACAACGACGGCACCAGCTGGCCGATTGAAGCGGGGGCGCCCTGTATCGGCTGCAGTGAACCGAAATTTTGGGACAAATTCACGCCGTTTTATGAGCAACTTTAATGGGCTTTGCATAGATTGAACAACAGTCCTTTTTCAGTAAAAAGGAGGAGATTATATGGCTGAAAGAATTACGATAGATCCGATCACCAGAATAGAAGGCCACCTCAGGATTGAGGTCGAAGTGGCCGACGGCAAAGTTGTCAACGCCTGGAGTTCAGGCCAGATGTTCCGGGGAATCGAGCTGATCCTGCAGGGACGCGATCCGCGAGATGCCCATCATTTTGTGCAGCGCTCTTGCGGGGTCTGAACTTACACCCATGCTCTGTCCTCGGTGAGGGCAGTCGATGATGCCGTGGGCGTCAAAATCCCTAAAAATGCGAGAATCGTACGCAACCTTCTCATGGGCGCCCAGTTCCAGCACGATCACATCGTTCATTTTTATCATTTGCATGCTTTGGACTGGGTAGACATTGTCAGTGCACTCAAAGCGGATCCAAAAAAGACCGCCGCCTTGTCGGACAATGTCAGCAACGCTCCTGAGGGGGGCAGCGCCTATTTTAAAAGTGTTCAGCAACGGCTTCAAACCTTTGTCGACAGCGGCCAGTTAGGCCCTTTTGCCAATGCCTATTGGGGGCATTCCGCCTACAAACTACCGCCCGAAGCAAATCTGATGGCGGCCGCCCATTATATTGAAGCATTGCGTCTGCAGGCCAGGGCCGCGCGGATGCATGCCATATTCGGCGGTAAAAACCCGCACCCCCAATCCCTGGTTGTCGGCGGTGTAACCTGTGTCAGGGATCTGACCCCCGACCGGATTGCCGAATTTTTGTACATCGCCAAAGAAACGCATAATTTTGTTAAAAACGTATATGTTCCCGATCTGTTGGCGGTGGCTTCCTTTTACAAGGACTGGGGAGCCATCGGCGGCACCACCAATTTTCTGGCCTGGGGTGAATTTCCGGAATCCGATAAGGAGCCTGAAAGCCTCTTTATGCCCAGAGGCGTGATCATGAACCGCAATCTTGGCGGTGTCAAGATGGCGGATCAGGCCAATGTGACCGAAAATGTGGCGCGCGCCTGGTACGAAGATGGTGCCGACCTGCATCCTTACAAAGGCGAGACCAAACCACTGCAGGAGAATCCGAAATATAGGCCGGGTGACGGAAAGTACTCCTGGTTCAAAGCCCCGCGCTATGAGGGTGAACCCTGCGAGGTAGGCCCGCTGGCCAGGGTTCTGGTGGCATATGCCAAAGGTCACAAAGAAATCAAACCCATCGTGGACAGTGTCCTGAAAAACCTCGGTGTTCCAGCTGCGGCCCTGTTTTCAACTCTGGGCCGAACTGCTGCCCGAGGCATCGAAGCCCTTGCCATCGGCGAGCGTAATCAAGTCTGGGTTGGAGAGCTGATTGAAAATCTCAAAAACGGGGACACCAAAACCTATCAAGCCTATGAAATGCCGGACAGTGCCATGGGCGTAGGGCTAAATGATGTTCCCAGGGGCTCTCTTGGCCACTGGATCCAGATCGAAAATAAGAAGATTAAAAACTACCAGTACGTGGTACCTTCAACATGGAATCTGGGTCCGCGGGATGCCAATAGCAAACTGGGACCCGTTGAGGAGGCTTTAATCGGCACACCGGTGGCCGATCCCAAAAAGCCGCTTGAAGTCCTGCGAACGGTTCATTCTTTTGATCCGTGCGTCGCTTGCGGCGTTCACGTTATTGATCCGGATTCCAATCAGGTATATAAGATCAAGGCACTGTAATTCTGTTTATATCTCACAGCCTCCCGATTTTAAGGGAGGCTGTGGCCTCTGCCAGGGCTGCGTCATTTTATTCAGGTAATGGACTCAATCGCTTAGAGTCTGATTTGACGTTGCTGCCTTGTCATTCCACGAAGTCTTGACATCTACTACCACATAGTGTAGGTACGCTACCCGTGTTCATTTTTCCGGAAAACCAATTCAATGAGCGGTTTGTTATATATGAGCTCGACTTACAATAATCCTTTTGACGATATCTATGCCGCTGCCGTTATGGTTTTGGGCATCGGTTGTATCCTTTATTCCGATGAAGGTTTCGGTGTGCGGGTGGTTGAAAAAATGGAGGCGCTTTACGAATTTTCAGACAATGCCCTGCTCGTCGATGGTGGTGTGCTCGGTATCAATTTGCTCGGGGTAATTTCAAAACCGGACCATTTAATCGTGGTGGATGCCATCCGCAACAAGGGAAAACCCGGTGATTTGTACCGCTTGGCAGGCGATCAAATTCCACAAAGGATCCGGGCCAAAAATTCCCTGCACCAAGTAGATTTCCTCGAAGCCTTGACCTTGTGTCAGGCGCTGGACAAGGTCCCGGAAACAGTGATTATCGGGGTCGAACCGGAGGACATCGATACCCAGAGTCTTGAATTGACGCCCATCATCCAAACGAAAATCGTCCCGGTAATTGGAATGGTTCTGGCCGAGCTGGATCGTTTGGGTGTGTCCTGGAATGGCGCAAATCACCCGGAAGGCAGGTCTTAACTGATTGGCGCATTTCTATTGCGTTTCTCGGGCGGCGGACCGGTACGGGTGTTGGGTTTCAGGAAGGATGATGTCATAATCAATATGTTGGCTTCTCGACGGGGGGATCGTCATCACCCGAAACATTCCAAGAAAAATGGTAACCCTGAACCTGTGAATCTTTACAAAAAAGGAAGATCGTACAATGTGTCTTGCAATACCTTCAAAAATCACACAAATAAAAAATAACATGGCCACGATTGATGTCGACGGTGTCCAAAGAGAAGCCAGCCTTTTACTGCTTGAAGATGCCGGAATTGGCGATTTTGTCATTGTACATGCCGGCTTTGCCATTCAGAAAATAGATGAAGCGGCGGCTCTCGAAACGTTGAAATTCTTGAAAGAAGCCGCGGCTTTGGTGGAAGGAGACGGTATAGGAATGACGAATGACGAATGACGGATGGCGAATGTCTAAGGGCGGAGGATATCGAGGGTAGGCTGTTTTTACCATGACAAAAATTTGTGTCGCCAAACGGTTGAAAGTCAACGGTATTGTTCAAGGGGTCGGCTTTCGTCCTTTTATTTTTCAGCTGGCCGAGCAATATGGTTTGAAAGGAGAGGTGGGCAACACTTCTTCAGGTGTATCCATCCACATTGAAGGCCTTGCCGAGCAGGTTGCTTCTTTTGAAGCGGATATTTGCGCGAAGAGCCCCCCTCTTTCCTACATTGTTGAGATTAGCGGCCAATCGGACACCGTCAGAAATTACGCTGGTTTTAGCATTGCAAAAAGTAAAGGGGGGGCGAAAATTTCCACCCTGATTTCGCCGGACGTTTCGGTTTGCGGCGATTGCCTGGCCGAATTGCTTGACCCTGATGACCGGCGCTATCACTACCCCTTTATCAACTGCACCAACTGCGGACCCCGCTATACCATCATCGACGATATCCCTTACGATCGACCGAAAACTTCCATGCGGCATTTTAAAATGTGTGCTGCCTGCCAGTCCGAATACGATGATCCGAACAACAGGCGGTTTCATGCTCAGCCGAATGCCTGCGCAGATTGCGGACCCCATGTATCCCTATATGACAAGCGACAAAACCGGATAGCACCCAAAGACCCCATCGGTAAAGCGACAGAGCTGTTGAAACAGGGCTATATCCTGGCGATTAAGGGCCTTGGCGGTTTTCACCTGGCGGTAGATGCGGCCGACACTGATGCCGTGCGGCGTCTGCGGAACCGTAAACTTCGCGAAGAAAAGCCCTTTGCCGTCATGGCCTATGACCTTGAGAGCATCCGCCGCTATGCCCTGGTGGAAGCAGCGGAAGAAAAACTGTTGACCTCCATTCAGCGCCCCATCGTATTGCTGAGAAAAAAGAATCCAAACCGTATTTCAAAGGAGGTTGCGCCCAACAATAAGTACTTCGCAGTGATGCTGCCTTACACACCGTTGCATTATTTGATTTTGAAACAGGGATTTGCCGCCCTGGTGATGACGAGCGGCAATCTGAGTGAAGAGCCCATTGCCATCGACAACGACGATGCGTTTAACCGGCTGTCCAGCATTGCCGACTATTTCCTCATCCACAATCGCGATATTTATCTGCGCAGTGATGACTCTATTGTACGAAACACGGCCGGAGCCGGACGATTCCTGCGACGTTCAAGGGGCTTTGTGCCCATTCCCATTTTTTTAAAGAACGAAATGCCTTCGATCCTGGCCTGTGGAGCGGAGCTTAAAAATACGATTTGCGTCACCAAGCAGGATAAGGCCTTTTTAAGTCAGCATATCGGGGATCTTGAAAACCTGGCAACCTATGAGTTTTTGAAATTGACGGCGGCCCATCTAAAACGTATCCTCGACATCGATCCGGAAATCATTGCCTTTGATATGCATCCTGATTACTTGAGTACCCGGTTCGCCCAGGAGCAACAGGCTATCCATAAAATTCAGATTCAGCATCATCACGCCCACATCGTCAGCTGCATGGCCGAGCACAAGCTGGAAGGGCCGGTTATCGGACTGGCCTTTGACGGCACAGGGTACGGCACCGACGGTGCTATCTGGGGCGGTGAAATATTGATTGCCGCGGAAGACAATTTTGAGCGCTGCGGTCACCTTGCCTATGTCCCCATGCCGGGTGGCACTGCAGCTATCCAGGCGCCCTGGCGGATGGCGGTAAGTTATCTTCGGAATGCTTACGGGAAGGGCTTTCAGGAACTGGGGCTACCCGTATTGAAAGAAATTGAGATTGATAAGTTGACGATTATCAGTGAGATGATAACGAAAGGAGTCAATACGCCCCTGACATCGAGCCTGGGACGCCTCTTTGATGGTGTCGCGGCCATTTGCGGAATTCGCAGTCAGGTCAACTTTGAAGGACAGGCCGCCATGGAGTTGGAAATGCTGGCAGCGGACACGGCGGGATCGACCTATGATTATGAGTGGCTTTCGGATGATACCTATCAAATCCTGCCGGCACCGATTATCCTTGGCGTTGTCAAAGATCTTCAGGACGGCAAGTCCGTCGCCGACATTAGCGCGAAGTTTCATTGGACGCTTATTTGCCTGTTTGTGGATCTTTGCACGGTCATTCGAAAAGATCGGGATTTGAACCGGGTAGTCTTGAGTGGTGGCGTTTTCCAGAACTCGATCCTTTTGACCGGATTGATCAACGCGTTGGAAAAAAGGAAGTTTTCGGTTTTCAGCCATCAGCAGGTTCCCACCAACGATGGCGGAATTGCATTGGGGCAGGCAGTGGTGGCCGCGGCCGTCAGTAGGCGCTAGGCGGATAAGGTGGTATTTGGTATTGGTATTTATTTGTAATTTGATGCTTGCAATTTGGTATTTCCGGTCTATCTGGGTTAGGGGTTTATCCCGCATTTTCAAGACAGGGGGCGGCTAAAGATTAAAATGCCGCAACCGCCGCCAAACTGCGGCAACGGACGCTAATATGACACTCAAACATCTGGAAGAATACAGAGACTCAACGATAGCCAAAAAGCTATTGGAAAACATCAGAAATACCAGCAACCGCGATGTGCGTCTGATGGAAGTTTGCGGGACACATACGGTTTCCATTTTTCGTAGCGGCATCCGATCGCTTTTGCCTCAAAGTATTTCACTGCTGTCGGGGCCGGGTTGTCCGGTTTGCGTCACCGATCAAAAAGAAATCGACGCGTTTATCGAACTATCTCGGATAGATAACGTTATCGTAACCACCTTCGGCGATCTGATGCGGGTACCCGGCACGAAATCCTCCTTACTTAAGCAACGGGCCGCGGGCAGGGATATTCGAATTGTTTATTCAACTTTTGATGCCCTTGAGATCGCCAGGAAAAACCCGGCCCAAAAAGTGGTGTTCCTCGGTGTCGGATTCGAGACCACGGCACCCACCATTGCCGCCGCTATTTTTTCCGCTGCACAGACGAATGTGACCAACTTTTCCGTGATATCCGCTCATAAGTTGGTACCTCCGGCCCTGGAGGCGTTAATGGCATTCGAGAATGTGCAAATTGACGGCTTTATTTTGCCCGGTCACGTCTCCGTAATTATCGGCGTAAAAGCCTATCAGCCATTCTACCAACGACATCGAATTCCTAGTGTCATCGCCGGGTTTGAGCCGGCTGATATTCTGCAGGCTATCGGCCTGCTGGTTGAACAGATTGAAAGCGGGAGGGCGACCCTGGACAATGTTTATCAACGGGCGGTAACATCCGAAGGCAATACGAAGGCCCAAAAATTATTGGAGGATGTTTTTAAACCCGCCGATGTCTCCTGGCGCGCCATTGGCGTGATTCCGCAAAGTGGTTTGAAAATACGCGAAAAGTATGAACGCTACGATGCGGAAACCATATTTGATATCCAGGTGACCGATTCAATGGATCCCAAGGGGTGTGCCTGCGGTGAGATTCTGATCGGCACAAAAACACCGCCGGAATGTCCTCTTTACAAAACGGTTTGCACCCCCACCGATCCGGTGGGACCCTGTATGGTATCGACGGAGGGAACCTGTGCGGCTTATTTTAAATATCACATGTGAAGGGCGGAGGGCAGAGGGCATGGGGCATGGGGCCGGTAGCTCCATCCGAAAACCATCTAAACGATCTTAACGTTCCAAACGATACTTTATGATTAAAACTGACAAAATACTTCTCGACCACGGCAGCGGGGGAAGGATTTCCCACCGCTTAACCACGGACATGCTGCTGCCTGTTTTTGACAATCCGATTCTAGCGCAGCTGAATGACGGTGCCATACTTGACTTAGAAGGGATAAGGCTCGCTTTTTCAACGGACTCCTATACGGTGGATCCCATTTTTTTCCCAGGCGGGAATATTGGTGATCTGGCCATCAATGGGACCGTCAATGACGTTGCGATGTGCGGCGGTGATCCGGTGTACTTGAGTGTCGGTCTGATTATCGAAGAAGGTTTTTCCATAACGGATCTTGAAAAAATAGTCAGCGAAATGGGCAAAGCCGCAAAAACCGCCGGTGTAACCGTCGTCACGGGAGATACCAAGGTTGTGCCCAAAGGCGCAGTTGATAAGATTTTTATCAACACATCCGGGATCGGTTTGATACCGCCAAATGTCAATATTGCCAGTCACCATGCCAAGCCCGGTGATCAAATTATTCTGAGCGGTACCATCGCGGATCACGGCATAACCATATTGACCCGGCGAGAGGGGCTGTCCTTTAAAACCAGTCTCACCAGCGATACGGCACCGCTAAACCACATGGTCAAACAAATGCTGACTGCCGGCCCGGGAATCCGCGTGCTGCGAGATCCCACCCGGGGCGGGGTGGGCACAGCATTAAATGAAATCGCTGAAAAATCAAAAATAGGCATAAAAATATACGAACAAAACATCCCTCTGAAAAAAGAGGTTGCCGCAGCCTGTGAGCTGTTAGGGTTTGATCCACTGTACCTGGCCAGCGAAGGGAAATTGCTTGCCTTTGTTTCCGCGGGAGATACTACTGCGGTCCTGGCAGCTATGCAGGCGAACGCCTACGGAAAAGATGCGGCCGTGATTGGCGAGGTGGTCGAAGATCGCATCGGTAAAGTAATTTTGGAGACCCGCATTGGTGGGATGCGGATTGTGGATATGTTGGCGGGCGAGCAGTTGCCGAGGATCTGCTAACGCGATGAACAGGACCGTCAAAGCTTTCATTATCGCTATTGCGTTATGCGTCCTATCTTCGGAATGTGAAGGAAAGCGGGAGCACCTGATCCAGGGCCGCACTATGGGGACGGCTTATAACATCAAGGTTGTCACCGGATCCTTCCAAAGCGTCTCAGGGTTGAAAGAAAAAATAGAAAAGCGGCTGGTTGAAATCAACACCGCCATGTCCACTTATCAAAAGGACAGTGAGATCAGCCGGTTTAATGAATTTAATCAGACCAACAGTAAATTTAGAATTTCTGAAGATTTTTACCG
>Ga0316192_10004171_pt1 | contig 10505 bp, 20 predicted proteins | sample MerIslwburrow_MG_FD_204931 | JGI IMG/M metagenome (GOLD analysis project Ga0316192, IMG submission 204931) | Coastal sediment microbial communities from Maine, United States - Merrow Island worm burrow | ecosystem: Environmental > Aquatic > Marine > Coastal > Sediment | place: USA: Maine...
GAGCGAGAGGGTCGGGGACCCCTCCTGGCGCTTCTTGTATCGCCACTGGGTTACGACTTCGCCCAGCGTCGGGATCATCTGGTCCGGCCCGTTGCGCTGCATCTCTAGGTGGGCTGAGATCTTCACATGGCGCATAAATAGCTGGAGGTGGGAGATCGCCTGGAGGTTGGAGGAGATCGAGATTGGGCAAACGTCGATCTCGTACTTGGCGAGCACGTCGTAGGCAGTCTGGCCCGTCGCAATGCTCCTCGTCGTGCCGTAGGCGTCCCCGAACACTTCGGCCGGGCCGTTCCAACGGTCGTGACGACGAATCAGCTCCATCTCGACTTCGTTGTAGTGGTGCGGCCACGGCTCGCCGCGGTAGGTGGACTCGGGGACTTGGCCGATGATGAACGGCACAAGCCAGTCGATCGCCACGTCCTCCTTCTGCACGAAGTCCACCACCCGCCATTCCCCGTTCAGGAGATCCTCCTGGACCCAGATAACGGCCATGGCATCGCTGATACCCGGGTCGATCACGATGTTCAGCGGGAGGGTCGGGACGTAGATCGTTCCGTCCCAGATCGGGCGACCTGAGCTGTCGTGCACGTTGGTCTCTGGGTCATCCGGCTTCCAGAAGTGCGATGAGATCTTGACCTCGGGGAGCACCCGGTTTCCCGCGGAGCTTTCGTAGTCAATATCCAGCTCTTGAGCAATGGCCTCGTCGGTCATGTGCTGCCGCTGCTCGTTGTACCAATCCACGTCCAGCTCGGGATGCTCGCTCCAGTGGATCGTCCGGCGGACCACCTTCATCGGCCCGCGCATGAGCTGGAAATGGAACGTGTGCTTCCCCGCCGGCGTGCTACCGAAGCTCGCGCGGTTGGTGGTCTGCTTGAGCGACACGTCCGCGTTCTTCATCTCATCGGCGTGCGCGATCTCGTCTCCGAGAACCTCTGAGTAGCGGTGCCCGCGCCCGAACATCGAGCCGAACTGCTTCCCCACGATGATGTTGCGGGGCTTGAACGGATTCTTGAGTTGGAGTCGCTTGTTGTGGCTGTCCTTCTTCAGGTAGTGCCCGAAGAGTTCGCTACGCATCCATTTCGGGAGGTGGTTCAGGATGTAGCGCAGCTTCCCGAACAGACTCTCGTGCGTGGCCTCCTGGCCGCCGTCGTCCACGTCCAGGACGTGCACCGCACCGATCAAGATGCTCCAGTTGTGGAGGAACGCGAACGCCCACGCGCGGCAAGCCAGCTCGACCCAAGAGAACCCGACGCCGCGGGACTTCTCGATACACATGGTCATGCGCTCGCGGCCCTTGGTCTGCGTCATCCGGTGATACGGTTTCACCATCTTCTCTTCTTGGAACTCGTAGAGGACCAAGGGAGCGTCGATGCCAATGCGGTCGTCGTAGGTCCACACGAAATGATTGATGAAGAAGATCGGGTCGCGCTTGCACAGCTCGAGGATCACCTTCCTGTAAGAGGCGTCCTTATCCGCGCGCTCATTGATCTTGACGCGTGCCTCGAGGTGAGCGCGGATCTTCTCTTCGTGCCGTAGCCCCTGCAGCTCTTTGTTCAGCGGGTCCAGAATGCTGCGCGGATAACCCCGTGGAAGTGGGATCTCATCTATCGTGAGGTGCTTCCGGAACTGCGTTGCTTCTTCAGTAGCTCCAACCATTACGGTTGCACCTTTCTCGCGCGCGGCGCTCGCGCGCCCGCAGCGTGCGCCCGTAGCACCATGCACCCCAGCGCGTCCTCTGGCGTCCGATGCGATAGAGGAGCGCGAGATACTCCTTGCTCCCGGCACCATGCAGCGCCATCGCATCGGCGCGAGTCTCCTGCTCGCGCGCCCACCACACCCACAAGAGCGGCGAGAGCGGGAGGAAGCTAAGTGCCCAGGGGATGGAGAAGCCGAAGGAGACAGATACGGCTATCAGGGACGGCACGAGCAGGAGAAGGGAAAAGAACCTGTGACGCTCGAAGGCGTGGCAGCCTTCGTGGTAGCAGAGAGCCTCGAACCCGGGGCTCATTTCCATCTCACGGTCAATAACGATGCGCGGGGTCAGGATGCCGACGCACGCCCCCAGCGTCTTCTTGCCGTAGACGTGCAGGTTCCTGTAGGTGAGGAACTGGAGATTGGCGTGCATGATCTCGTGGGGGGTGGTCATTACGTGAACTTCAGAGCCTCCGCTCGCAGATCCTCTACGGAGCGATCCTCAAGCGCGCCTTCGTCCATCATGTCCATGCGGGTCTTAGCCGCGATCGGCTCCGCCGGCACGAACAGGCCGAGCCCGCGCGCCATCTCGATCAGGACGCGAGTGCTGCCCGGGGCTTGGTGGTCGTCAATCTTCTCCGCGAGCTTGATCGCCACGATCGGCGCCATAGCGTGCATCGCGCGCACGGCCCGGTGGTAGAGAGTCAGCACAAGTTCCTTGGTCATGCCGGAGGTAAGCGAAGAAACCATCATCTGTTTCGCGGTCGGAATCTTGATCTCGTCTTCGATCGCCTGGATTGCGCCCTCGAGTTCGGCTGCCGCCAGCGGGTCAACGTCCGCGCGCGCAAGCAGGTCTGCCTCGTTCTCGAGCACGCCCATCAGAGTCCGGCTCTGCCTGTGGACCTGGATCACGTCGTTGAGCGTCACGGCGCCCTGTTCGCGGACGCCCTTAGCCATTGAACGGGTTCCCGAACAACCGCTGCCGCAGGCTGCCGATGTTCCCCGGCTGCAGTTGCGCGCGCTGGTTCACTTGGTGCCCAGAGAAGTTGTCGAACTGGCGCCGCTGGAGGCCACCGCTGCTGAACGGGTTCGATCCATAGGGCTGTGGCTGGGTGCCTGGAGGCGTCTGAGGCACACCCCCTCCGCCAAACATCCCGCCTGCAGCGCCGCCGAAGGATGCTGGAGGCGGCCCGTTGTCGATGGTCGCGGCGGGCTGCTCCGCAGGGGCCTGCAGTCCGGGGGGACCACCTACCGGGGATGACGGGCCCGAAGGCACGCCGAACGGGTTGCTAGGGGCCCCGCCGGAGGCAGGGTCTTCAGGCGCCGGAGCCGCGGGGGCTGCGGGCACCGTCGTGCGGCTGGGGCGAGGAGCGTGCCTGCCGAGAACGAAAACCATCGGCCATCCTCCTACTTGAACGGGTTCGGCCCGTCGTCCTTGGGTGTAGGAGCCGGCTGGCGTCTCAAGTCGAATACCCGCGTAGCGGGCTTCTTCTTGGCCTTTGCGCGGCGCGCGGCATTGCGTTTCGCCTGCGCGGCTGTGCGGGCACGACCTGCCGCGGCCTTCTTCTTCGCCACCTGTGAGGCGTGGTGCTTCTTGAAGTCAGAGACGGTCGCGTTGGGCATCGGGGCTCCTGGTGCCCCACACCCTAGCGCCTCAGAGCCCCAAAGCCCTTTTCGCTTTGGACTGGCGGAATAGCCCATCTAGGCAGCGGTGGTAGACCGCCGGCCCGTCGTACTCGGCCGGATCGTCGTCCAGGTCGCCCGCGTAGTACATCAGGGCCGTGGTGCCTTCGATCGTGCACTCCACCCCTTCGGGCTGCTTTTCCTCGTCCACGAGGACAACGATGGTCCGGAGTTCCTGCTGCTCCGTCACGTCCAAAACCGCACCGTCGTAGCGACCGCCGACTAGAGAGAGTGTGGGAGCGTGCATGGCTGGTCCAAGATGGCACGGCCAGTGGCCGACTCTAAGTACTCCCTTACGAAAGCTACGAGTTCTGAGACGAGCACCCCATCCGTAAACTCAATCCACTCGCCGTCGTTGTCGAACACGGCCGGCATCGAGTCCTTCGGGAAGACATGCGATGGCGGCGGATACGGGAAGCTCGAACCCTCCAGGTATCGGGTCTGCCTCCAGGAGAACCAGGAGAGGACCGGGTAGCACAGGGTGCACCACCAATCGTTCCCAACCGGGATCGCTCCGCGGTTCTTGTCCCCGAGTTCACGGTCAGCGTAGATGCCGGAGGACCCGCCAAGGCTCGAGCACGCCGGGCAGAACGGCATGATCGTCGTCCGGTGGACGCGCGCGCGCACGCGCCCCGCCAGCTCATCCTCGCTCGGCATCGCGTTCGTAACGGGCTCGTTGTCCAAGTCGTAGAACACGCCGCGCAGCTCGCGCACGATTCTGGACTTCTCCCCGCGCACGTCGGAGAGCGCATCGGATAGCCGGGCCACGTAGGCGCGGCGCTGCGCTTCGATCGCCTTCACCTCGCCGGCGGACAAGCCAGTGACCGGCCGGAACTTGGACCACATGGCGCCGATGTTCCCGCGGATCACACTGGCGATCGTGTCAGTCTTGCCCATCTGTCAGCTCCTTGAACCCGGACGCCTCTTCGAGCCTCGCCAAGCCCCCGCCCAACCGCTTGTAGCCGTCGAACGTCATCCGTTCTTCGGTCTGCTTGGTCTGCACGAACGAGTTGTATGCCTGGATGAACTGATGCCGGACGTGGGTTCGGCTGCGGCCCGTCTCGATGGTTGCCCACCCGACCGACTGAGCGGCGCGCATCGCAAGCTCGTCGGAGCACCCATAGGGTGCGTGGTACGCCTTGTCGCGGATCGCTTGGCAGACGTGCTCCCAAGCCTCCTCGGCCGTGAACACATCGCCCTGGCTCATCTTGAAAACGAACGCGCGAATGTGAGCCACGGTCGGCGGCCACTCCTCGGTGCGCGCGTGGTGCTTCACGGCTTCGTTGAAGTCGTTGAAATCCAGGTCGCCGCACATCTCCAGCCAGACCCTGACCATCGTGGCGTTCGGATCGAAGTGCCGCGGGTAGAGAGCTTGGATCGCCCCAAGCCCAAGGACCATTTCTCGCTTGTTCAAAGCTCGTCCTCCATTTCGATCAGCAGATTCCGCACGGTCTCGGAAGCATCGACGCTACGCCGCGGGGCGCCCTCGCTTCGATTCATCTGAGCCGAGATGGTGTCGAAGTGCTTGCGCACCTTGGCGCCGGAGAGGAGATTCCCATGCCAGAACCCTCGCTCGTCCTCGCAGTGCGCCCACTGGATCAGGTTCGACAGCTCGAGCACCGTCCGATTCTCGATCCTCATGGCCTTGTCCAGGTCGGCCGCCCACGCATCGAGACTCCGGGGCTTCTTCACTTTCGGGCTGTGAGTCTGGATGCACGCAAGCAGGTACTTGGCGAGATCGTAAGCCTCTGCCGGAGGCTTCTTCGGACGCGCGACCTTCTTCCTCGTAGAGGAAGATGTAGCTGTAGCTGTAGCTGTAGCTGTAGGCGCCGACTTGCCGCGGACTGTCGGCGGAGTGTCCGCGGAATCTCTTCGGCGTTTCCGCGCGCGGTCCCCCAGGATCTTGGAGTTGTGTAGCGCGTACTCGTGAAGTGCGTAGTAACAGGGGTCTCCGCCTATCCTGTGGATGAAGCGAGCGTGCGCCAGGGCGTCTAGGATCGTCTGCCCAATCAGGCCCACATGGGCCCCGAACTCCTCTTCTGAGTAGTCCGGCCACACGGTTGAGAGGAACCCCTGGGGGGTGCGGACCCTGAATCGCCCGTCCTCGGACAGCCTATTCAACATGGTCAGGTTGAGCCGAAGCACCCAAGAGGGCACCATGCACGGCAAGGCTGAATGGAACTTCCGCGGAAAGTCCGCGGAGCTTCCGCGGATGTACTCCACGCACTCCGTCACCTTGTCTGAATCGAACAGATCTAGGTAGCAAGCTGTCCAGACCCCTTTGCCCTTGCCCATCCGTGTCCTCCAGGAAAGACCGCCGACCGCACCCCTGGGCGCCAAGAAACGAGTGCTGGCCCGGACGGGGCGCACACAAGGGGATACGGCCGGCGACGGTTGGCTTTCGCCCGTTGCCAGCGCGGAGGATCCTACGGGTCCGGCTTCACATCGTCAACCCCCGTCCGTGCGCTAGGGGCAGGCATCCCGTAGACTTCCGCCATGGCAGAACCCCGCAAAGCCCTTGAGACCCGCTTGGAGCGCATTGAAAAGCTCCTTGCGCGGATGGTACAGGGCCTCGATTGGTTTCTTACGCCGGAAGATTCGATCTATCCGAAGGAGCTAGGACGACACATGACGACCCCCAAGGTGAGCCAAGAGAGGTTGATAGAGCTTCGCCCCACCGTGTACCTGAAGGGTTGGAATGCGGTGCACGAGGACCATGCCCCCCGGGACTCAAACCCCTACAAGAGCACGCGCGGCGGATACCGGAATGCGTGGTTCCGCGGTTGGGACGATGCTGAAGCAGGGCTTGACAGGCGCCGGGAGGCGGGGGCATAGTCTCTTCCCGCTGGTCGGAGGACACATGGGCACGAACAAGAAAGCTCTGCAGCAGGCTCTCGCGGAAGCGAACGCCGAGAACAAGCTGCTCAAGCATCAGTTGCGCGAGATCCAGGTGCACGGCTGGACACTGCAGATGGTGTGCGCGGCTGTGCTCGAGAAGCTGACCGACGACGGCGCGTTGATGCTCACGCTCGAGGAGCGCCAAGTAGCGATGGAGGGCGGCTGGGGTTTCGAGACCCAGGTGCTCGAGGACGAGTCGCAGCCGATGGTGGTCCGCGTTCGGAAGGACATGCCGAGTGAGTAACGATCGAATCCCGCCCGGCGTGCGCAAGCAGATCAACCGGGTGGGGCCTGGGAAATACTGCGACCCTGCCACCGGGCGGATCTACGTGGACTCGGCGGACATGGACGATGCCTTCGAGGAAATGATCGACGGCACGAAGAAGGCCGACGAAGCGCGCGACCTGGAGAAGGCGAAGGCGCTGCGCGCCGACCGGCCGCGCCCGCCCATGGAGATCGAGGAGCTGGCCGTGCAGCAGCTCTACCGGCACGCCGATCGACTCGGCGGCGGCATCGACGTGAAGGCGGCCAAGAGCCGCCACAAACATCTACTCGGCAGGCAGGCGTGGAGGCGCTCGCTTGGCGAGGATCTGGACGACGAGGATCTCGAGGAACTAGCGGCATTGCTGGCCGCGCTAGGAGCGAACGAAGATGGCAACACGAGTGGAGAAGGCGATAGCGGAGCTTGAAACCGCAATGGGGGGGCGCCCTTGGGTGCTCCTCTTCGATCCGTTGCACGTAGCCAGCAGGAATGCCGGGTTCGTGCTGCACAAAGCAAACGGCATGGCTCCGTACACCCTGCTTGGCTTCGTTGGGATGTTCGATCGCTTCGTGAGCGAGATCCTGGACGACACTCAGAGCGAGGCACGGTCCGGCCGGCGGGGCGCTCCTGATCGCCGCCAGCTTGAGATCTCATGCTTGAATCAGCTCGGGCTTATCTTCGACTTCACGAAGAACACAGCGGAGGAGCTGTTTGACGAAATCATGGAGTGGAACGAGGGCAAACTTCACGCTGCCACGGAGTGGGGTAAGCGGTTCAACGAGACGCCCGATCAAGCTGGGCTGCAGCCGGACTTCTTCCCGTCCGAATGGGTGCGGCGATGAGCGAGCGCACGCCGGAGCTAGACCGTGCGGTGCAGACGTGTGAGGCACTGACGGACGCAATCGGGACGATCCTCCGGGAGAAACACGCATTGGAACAGGAGGTAGTTTGGCTCCGGCGGGCGTGCGTGGTGCTACTGAAGCATACGGCCCCTGGCCTGAAGGTAACTAGCGCGCCCGGCCGCCCAGTGGTTGGCATGGTGGAGCACCCGAATGGGCACGTAGAACGCGCACTGAAGTACGGGACGCAGCGCAACATCGACGCGCTTTGGACTGCTTGCGATGGGTAAGTTCATGTTGGACCCGCGACTCCAGTGGGAGTTCGCTATGAGCTACGCCGGCCATGCGATCTACGTCCGCCAAGAGTTCGGCGGCGTGTGGGTTGCGGCCGTCGCCGGCTTCCGTGGCGGGGAGCACAAAACATCGGGGCCGGGCGCGAGGGCGCGCGCGATCGCCCAAGCCAATCTCCGTATCGAATCAATGAATAACGTGGAGTAGCCATGCTGGAAGTACCTGTCGTTCTCGCGGTCATCTACATCTGTGTCTGCATGTTCCTTGTCGCTGCGGTCGCCGGCATGTGGGCGCGCGTGCGCTACCTGGAGCAGTTCATCCAGGACTACGAGGCGCCCGTGGTCAACAAGCTCACGGGTGGGCTCGTGGACGTTCAGAAGGAGGAGCCTGCAATGTTCGACGCGTGCCAAGCCATCGGCGCCCCGGCATCCGGCCCGTTCATCGCCTCATTCAACCACCTGGACGCGAGCGGGAATCTCGCTTGCACGCGCTACAGGATCACAAAGCGGTATGTCCGGCCGACGAAGAGCCGCCTGGATGGCCGCCCGATGATGGAGGAACGCGACCACAGGGATGGTCCTTGGACTCCCTGCGAAGTCGTGCACGATCCGAAGCACCCTTGAAAGGAGTTCCCTATGATCGCTACAAGCATGGCTCAACTGAGCCCCTCCAAGTCTTACCTTCTGGGTAAGTCGCACCAGCCGGCCGCCGGCAACCGCTTTTTCTACAACATCAAGGATGGACCGCACGACGGGCCTCCCGAGACGACCTACTACACGAGTGGGTGGTTTGCGACGGAGCAGCAGGCGCGTGACATGGCGGAGTCCTGGGCCGGCTTCCCGATTCCGTGGACGCCTGTGACTCTCGACATGCCGGGCGAGCCGGAACCGTTCCTCAACCCCCAGCGCAACGTGCAGAAGGGCGACCGCTCCTGATGCCTGGAATGACATGCAAGCCCACGCAGGGCAACCACCAACTGATTCCGGATCAGCTTGGCCCGCACCTCCAGAACGAGCCGTACATGGTCGATGTGAACGACGACCGGCTCGAGTTCCTGCCCATGCCCCCGACGAACTTCGGGACGGGCTATTGGGGCGGCGCTCCCGGCTTCCCCAGCGGATACGGTGTACCCAACCCCTACGGGGGCGGCTGGCTCGTGTTCGCGTTCTTCATGGACGGGACGTACACCATCACGAGTTCCCTGACCGGCGCGGTTGTCGAACAGGGCCACTACACGTAGCCTCCTGAAAGGAGATCATCTTGCCTAGGAATCTTGTCTCACCCGCCATGGGTAGCTATCACTTGCAGGGGATGAGCAACGAGACGGGCCTGCCCGTGGACGAACACATCCTCATCAACGAGCTTGGGAACATTGACTCGTTGGCGAATCTCGGAACTGAGGATTCGCACATCTACCTCTGTCCGAGCTGGGGTCACATTGGCCCGCGCACTCCGTTGCTGCGGGTCGGCCCTCAGGTGATGCGGCGCTACGAGCTGTTGTTCATGGACGACGGCACGTGGGCGCTCATCAAGTTCGAGAACACGCCCCCGTCCGTTCAGCCTGGACCGGCGCAGGTCGTTGCCGGTGGAACCTGGACCAAGCTCTAGGATCCAAGACGCTGCCAAGGGTAGGGGCCCCATGCGGGGGCCCCGCCCTTCTCTCTCGAAAGGATGCTGGCCCGTATGCAGATCGACGTACACCCCTCCCTCCCGATCGCGCAGGGCTGGATGCTCAAGACGCTCATAGACGGGCGCTACCTCGAGCAGATCTTCCACGGCGTGGACGCGCAAGATCAGGTCGCGTGCTTCCTGGAGGGAGCCGCGATCCCGCCCGATGACCCCACGGTGGAGTTGTTCGAGGTTGAGATCTACCGCGCGCAATCGGACCTGGATTTAGACCCGGCAAGGCCCCCGTGCCTGGACTGCGGAGAGCCCTGGTGTAGCGAGTGCGAGACCCACTACGCGGACTGCAGCTGCGCCGGCCCTCACGGGGGGCCTCCGTGCGCGTCCTCGTAGCGTGTGAGTGCAGCGGGCGCGTTAGGGACGCCTTCGCTGCGCTCGGGCATGATGCCATGTCCTGTGACGTGCTCCCCACGTCTGCGCCCGGGAAGCACTACCAGGGCGATGTACGGGAAGTGCTCGAGGACGGCTGGGATCTCATGTGCGCGTTTCCCCCGTGCACCCACCTAGCTGTGAGCGGGGCTCGCTGGTTCCGCACGAAGCAGAAGCAGCAGGCGCAGGCCCTCGATTTCGTTCGGCTGCTGCTGGACGCGCCTATCGAGAAGATCTCCCTCGAGAATCCGGTCTCAGTGATCTCCACCAGGATCCGCAAGCCCGATCAGATCGTGCAGCCGTGGATGTTCGGGGACGAGTTCACCAAGACAACGTGCCTGTGGCTCAAAGGGCTGCCGAAGCTCGTGCCCACGAACGTGGTCGGTAAGGGGGAGTTCGTCATCCACGGCGGCAAGCGGTTCCCCAAGTGGTACTCGAACCGGGAGCGCGATCGCTCCAAGACGTTCCGCGGGCTTGCCAACGCGATGGCAGAACAGTGGGGCGGAGACCAGGAGCCCTTCCGGCTCGAGCCCTAGCGCAGCTCCTTCATGACGAACACCTCGCCCACCGGGCCGCCGCGCGGTGCACGCGAAGAGAACCGCGGCTCCCCCGGCCAGTACACCGGCCCTGAGTAGCCGATCTCCGTCCGCACGCGCCAGCCCTTGCCGCAGTTCACTGTGACGCCTGGCATTGCCGCCGCATGGTGCGGGCCGTCTGAGCGGACGCGCAGAGAGGCTTGCTCCGCCTTCACCCCGCTGCAGGAAGCCGCGAGGATCATCACCGTGAGG
>Ga0316192_10004177_pt1 | contig 10498 bp, 5 predicted proteins | sample MerIslwburrow_MG_FD_204931 | JGI IMG/M metagenome (GOLD analysis project Ga0316192, IMG submission 204931) | Coastal sediment microbial communities from Maine, United States - Merrow Island worm burrow | ecosystem: Environmental > Aquatic > Marine > Coastal > Sediment | place: USA: Maine...
TTGAGGGTCGCTTGACTGAAGAGCGGCTGGATAACTTCCGTCAGGAAGTGGATGGCAAGGGGTTGTCTTCTTACCCGCATCCGCATTTGATGCCTGACTTCTGGCAGTTCCCGACTGTATCTATGGGGCTTGGTCCAATCATGTCGATCTACCAGGCGCGTTTTATGAAGTATCTGCAAGACCGTGGTCTGGCCGATACCAAAAACCGCAAGGTCTGGGCCTTCCTCGGTGATGGCGAGACTGATGAGCCTGAATCTCTCGGTGCCATCTCGTTGGCCGGTCGTGAGAAACTCGATAATCTGGTGTGGGTGGTCAACTGTAATCTACAGCGTCTTGATGGTCCGGTACGTGGTAACGGCAAGATCATTCAGGAGCTGGAAGCCAGTTTCCGCGGTGCCGGTTGGAACGTGATCAAGGTGTTGTGGGGTTCTTATTGGGATCCATTGTTGGCCAAGGATAAAAACGGCCTGCTGCAAAAACGCATGTTGGAATGTGTTGATGGCGACTTCCAGAACTACAAGGCCAAAGACGGCGCCTTTGTGCGTGAACATTTCTTCGGTAAATACCCTGAACTGCTGGAAATGGTCTCCAAGATGTCGGATGAAGATGTCTGGCGTCTGAATCGCGGCGGCCATGATCCGCATAAGGTTTATGCAGCCTACAAGGCGGCGGAAGAGAGTGGCGATGCGACCGTTATCCTGGCGCACACGGTTAAGGGTTACGGTATGGGCGCGGCCGGTGAAGCGCAAAATCGTACTCACTCACAAAAGAAACTGGCGGATGATGAGATGATTTATGTCCGTGATCGTTTCAATATCCCGCTTAGTGACGAAGACGCTGCCGCCGGTAAATATTTCAAACCGGCTGATGATAGCCCCGAGATGCAGTACATGCATGCCCGTCGTAAAGAGCTGGGTGGTTATCTACCTGCCCGTCTGCATTCGGCGGCACCGTTGGAAGTGCCTGAGTTGTCGGCCTTTGATGCGCTGTTAAAAGGTTCGGGCGATAAAGAGATGTCCACCACCATGGCCTATGTGCGGATGCTGACCATTCTCTGTCGTGACAAGAAGATGGGTAAGAATGTTGTGCCGATTGTGCCTGATGAGGCGCGCACCTTTGGTATGGAAGGCATGTTCCGTCAGCTGGGTATCTACTCTTCTGTGGGCCAGCTTTACACGCCGCAGGATAAAGACGAGATCATGTTCTACAAAGAGGACAAGTCGGGTCAGATCCTGGAAGAGGGTATTAACGAAGCCGGTGCCATGTCGTCATGGATTGCGGCGGCGACTTCTTATAGTTCGCATGGCGTCAACACTGTGCCGTTCTACATCTATTACTCCATGTTTGGTTTCCAGCGGATTGGCGATCTGGCCTGGGCTGCCGGTGACATGCAGGCGCGTGGTTTTCTGATTGGCGCCACTGCGGGTCGTACCACTTTGGCTGGTGAAGGTCTGCAGCATCAGGATGGGCATGGTCTGATCATGGCTAACACCATTCCGAACTGTGTTAGTTATGATCCAACCTTCAGCTATGAGCTGGCGGTGATTATTCAGGATGGCCTGCGTCGCATGTATGTGGATCAGGAAAGCGTTTTTTATTACATCACCACCATGAATGAGAACTACACCCATCCGGCTATGCCTGAAGGTGCCGAGCAGGGCATCATCAAGGGGCTGTATGAGTTCCGGGCTGGATCTGCAGGGGGCGGCAAAAAGAAACTGAAAGTGCAGTTGCTTGGCTCCGGCACCATCCTGCGCGAAGTGATTGCTGCAGCTGATCTGCTGAAGGATGATTGGGGTGTGGATGCTGATATTTTGAGTGCCACCAGCTTCAATGAGCTGACCCGCGAAGCGCACGACTGTGAACGCTGGAATCGTCTGCATCCTGAAGCTGAGGCCAGGGTGCCTTATGTTGCGCAAACACTGGCGGGCCGTAAGGGACCATTTATCGTCGCCACGGATTACATTCGTAACTACGCCGATCAAATCCGTGAGTGGGTGCCGGGCCGTTACGTGGTACTGGGTACGGATGGTTTTGGTCGTTCCGATACTCGTGCACAACTGCGTAAGCATTTCGAAGTAAATGCTGTGAATGTGGTGGTTGCAGCCCTGAAGGCGCTGGCTGATGAAGGTCAGATCGACGTGGCCAAGGTCGCTGAGGCGATAAGCAAGTACGGTATCGATGCTGAAAAGCTCAATCCCCTGCACGCTTAACAGAGGGAATATAGGATATGAGTAAAGAAATACTGGTTCCAAATATTGGTGACTTCGACCAGGTTGAGGTGATTGAAATTCTGGTCGCGGTCGGTGACACCATTGCTGCCGAAGACTCGCTGATCTCGGTTGAGTCGGATAAGGCCTCAATGGAAATTCCTGCACCAGGGGCTGGTGTGGTGAAAGAGATTAAGGTCAATATTGGCGATATGGTTTCTGAAGGCAGTTTGATCCTGATGCTGGATCCGGCCGGCGAAGCTGCTGCGCCGGCGCCAGTGAAAGCAGAGGAGCCTAAAGTGGCTGCCGTTGCTGAACCAGCTCCAGTTGCTGCCAAACCAGCAGCGCCTGCCGCTGCCCCGGTGAAGCAGTCACCTACCGCCAAGATCGACGAGGTGTCTTTTGCCAAGGCCTACGCCACCCCTTCGGTGCGTAAGTTTGCCCGTGAGCTGGGTGTCGATCTGGGCCAGGTAGATGGCTCGGGTCGCAAGGGTCGCATCAGCAAGGAAGACGTACAGGGTTTCGTTAAACGCGCTTTGTCACAACCGGCCACTGGTGGTCTCGGTGTGGCGCCAATGCCTGAAATTGATTTCAGCCAATGGGGTGCGGTTGAGACCAAACCTCTTTCCAAGATCAACAAACTGACGGGCCAGTTCCTGCACCGTAACTGGGTCACTGTTCCGCATGTTACCCAGTTTGATGAAGCCGATATTACCGATATGGAAATCTTCCGTAAGGGCATGGCCGCTGAGTACAAGGAAAAAGGCATCAAGATTACACCGCTGGTATTTTTGATGAAGGCGGTGGTCTCGGCGTTGAAACAGTTTCCGCGTTTTAACTCATCGCTGGATAGCAGTGGCGAGAACCTGATCATGAAGAGCTACTTCAATGTTGGTATTGCCATTGATACACCAGATGGCCTGGTGGTGCCGGTAGTGCAGGATGTCGATCGTAAGAGTCTGGTCGACCTGGCTGTTGAGTTGGGTGAGATCAGCGTCAAGGCGCGTGACAAGAAGCTCAAACCGTCTGACATGCAGGGTGGCAGTATCACCATCTCAAGTCTTGGCGGTATCGGCGGGACTAAATTTACGCCGATTGTGAATGCCCCTGAAGTGGCCATCCTCGGTGTGTCACGTTCGAAAATGCAGCCGGTCTGGAATGGCAAAGAGTTCGAACCACGGCTGATGTTGCCGCTGTCACTGTCTTATGATCATCGTGTTATCGACGGTGCTGATGGTGCCAGGTTCACTTCATTCCTCAGTCGCGTGTTGTCAGACACACGTCGCTTGTTGTTGTAGTCGGAGGGATGACAGATGAGTAATATTGTTGAAATAAAAGTACCTAACATCGGTGATTTCGATGCGGTTGAAGTCATTGAGATTCTGGTCAATGTCGGTGACAGCATCAAAGCCGAAGATTCACTGATCTCCGTCGAGTCTGATAAGGCTTCGATGGAAATTCCGGCGCCGCAGGCCGGTGTGGTTAAAGAGCTGCTGGTTAAGATTGGCGATAATGTCTCGGAAGGTTCTGCCATCTTGATGCTGGACCTTGGTGCCGAAGCTGCCGCATCACCAGCACCAGGGAAACCAGCTGCGCCAGCTGAAGCGCCTAAGCCTGCTGCGCCTGCGCCTAAAGCGGCCAGTTATAGCGGTGATGTGGATATCAGTGCTGAGGTGGTGGTGTTGGGTTCAGGTCCTGGTGGTTACACTGCTGCCTTCCGTGCTGCTGATCTGGGCAAGAAGGTTATTCTGATCGAGCGCTATGAATCCATTGGCGGTGTCTGTTTGAATGTTGGTTGTATCCCGTCAAAGGCCTTGTTGCATACCGCGCAAGTCATTAACGAAGCAGCCGAGTTTCACGAGATCGGTGTTGCCTTTAACAAACCCGAAATCAATCTCGATAAGCTGCGCGGTCATAAAAACAGTGTCATCGGTAAACTTACTGGTGGCTTGAAACAGCTGGCCAAACAGCGCAAGGTTAAAATTGTGCATGGCTACGGCAAGTTTACCTCGCCGCATAGCATCGAAGTTGAAGCCGAAGACGGCAGCAAGCAGGTGGTGGGGTTTGAAAACTGCATCATCGCCGCGGGTTCACGTGTGACCAAGTTGCCATTTATCCCTTGGGCTGACCCTCGCGTCATGGACTCTACTGATGCACTGGAAGTAGAGGAAGTACCGAAGCGTCTACTGGTTGTCGGTGGTGGCATCATCGGTCTGGAAATGGCGACGGTATACGATGCTCTGGGTTCTGACGTCAGCGTGGTTGAGCTGTCGCCGGGTTTGATCCCCGGTGCCGACCGTGATGTGGTTCGTCCGCTGGAACGCCGCATCAAGAAGAAGTATGAAAATATCTTCCTGAAAACCAAGGTCACGGCGATTGAGCCAAGTGAAAAAGGCCTGGTCTGTAGTTTCGAGGGTAAAGGCGCACCTGAGTCTGATACCTTTGATCGCGTCCTGGTGGCCATTGGTCGTTCACCTAACGGCAAGCTGATCGATGCTGAAAAGGCAGGTGTGGTTGTCAACGACTGGGGCTTTATCGAAGTCGACAAACAACAGCGCACCAACGTTGATCACATCTATGCCATTGGTGATGTAGTTGGTCAGCCGATGCTGGCGCACAAGGCCACCCATGAAGGCAAAGTGGCGGCACAGAATATTGCCGGCGAGAAGTCTTTCTTCGATGCCCTGACGATTCCATCGGTGGCCTACACCGATCCGGAAGTGGCGTGGATGGGTAAGACCGAAGAGCAGTGCAAGGCTGAAGGCATCAAATATGTAAAAGGTGTTTTCCCCTGGGCCGCTTCCGGTCGTTCACTATCCCTGGGTCGCGATGAAGGTATGACCAAGGTGCTGTTCGGTGAAGATCATAAGATCATCGGGGCCGCCATGACCGGCCCCAATGCTGGTGATTTGATTGCCGAGGCGGTGCTGGCGTTGGAGATGGGTGCAGATATCGAAGATATCGCCTTGACCATCCATCCGCATCCAACCCTGTCAGAGACCTTTAACTTTGCCGCTGAAATGGCCGAGGGGACCTGTACCGATCTCTATGCACCGAAGAAGAAATAGGCAGCGTCTGCCATAGATCAAAAAAGCCCGGCCATGTGCCGGGCTTTTTTGTGCCATCGTTCTCATATTTTCAAAGTAATGCCACTGCAAGTGTGAATTGAGTGGCAGAAACTGATTTTGTCGCTAATTGCCTCTGCCTTGTATCCCGATAAAAAGATGATTGGGTCCAACCGGTATTAGGAAGATTATGAGTGCAATTAACAAGATCAACGATATTCTTTCGCTAAGAAGATTTGTTCCCTTAAACGAACTGGAGCATGACAAGCTTTCAGAGCTGATAGAAAATTCATCCGTGCTTGATTTCAAAAAGGCACAACCCATCTATGCCGGTATAGAAAAGAATCACAGTGTCTATTTGCTTTCTGGCAATGTGGTGCGCGCCCCCAATTCTGATCATGCCCAGCTGATAAAGGCGAATAGCAGTTACGCACGTCAAGCGATTATGGATCCTGATAATCGTTCCCGTATGGTGGCAGAAAACAACGTTACCGTTTTGTGTGTAGATACCGAGCTGCTGGATTTTCTGCTTAACTGGGGCAGCGATGACGGTGTTGTAGTCGATGAAATAGACACTGGTGTAGCGAACGAATGGGTTGATGGTTTATTGCGTAGCGAGACAATTCTGAGTCTGTCGCCGCAGAGCATACAGACGCTGATGACGGTGGTTGAGCCAATCGAAATCACTGCCAACGAGATAGTTTTTAATCAAGATGATGCCCCCGATTATTACTACATAGTCACGCGTGGCTGTTGTGTGGTGACGCGTCGCGTAGGAGGGCGGGGTGCTGCTACAGAGCTGGCAAGGTTGGGGCCGGGTGATGCCTTCGGTGAGGAGGCGCTGATTGCCAATACCGTGCGTGGTGCAACAGTTCGCATGCTTGAAGATGGTTTGCTGTTGCGCCTGGATCAGCGGAATTTTAAAAATCTGTTAGAGCAGTCTCTGGTTAACACCATAAGTGGCGAGCGAGCCAAAAGACTGAAGGAAAAAGGCGCTGTTGTTATTGATTTGCGTTCTGCGGCGGCGTTTTCCAGGGATGGTAGCGGTATAAATATTCCGTTCCCAGAACTGCGCAGCCAGATTGCCAGTCTGGATAGGGAAGGGAAATATATTGTTGTCTCGGACGATAATAATGTGAGTGCGGTGGGGGCGTTTTTGTTAAGCAAGAAGCGCTTCAAGGTGTATGTATTGAAGACGGTTACAAAAGAGGAAGTTGTTGCAAGGACTGCGGAAACAGACGCGCAGAGCAAACAGCTTGAAGCTACGGTTTCCCAGTTGCAGCAGCAGTTAAGTCAGGTGAACGCCCGCTTTCAAACAGAGGAAAAAAATCATACCGCCAGCAAGGCGCGCATTCAGTCGCTAGAGTCTGGCTTGAGAGATACCGAGGTCAGTGCCAGAAAGGCAATTTTGGAGGCCAGCGCCTTAAAAAGCAGATCGGAGTCTTTTTTGCGTGGCCGAATCAATGTCCTTACCAGTGAATTAGATCAGCAGAAACAGAGCAACCAGAGTCTGAGTGTTGCTAATGATGGTTTTAAAGCCGAACTTGAGTCCATGCAAGATGAAATAGAACAGCTGCGCAATCAGGCTGAGTTTAAATTGGTTGAAACAAGCGAAGTGCATAGTCGAGAGGCAGAGCTCGGCCAGCAGATTAAACAACATCAACAGAGCCTTGAAAACCTGCAGCAAACCCATGAACAACTCCTGGCAGAGAAACAGCTGTTGAATGATCAGCTGAATGAGGCCGGCCAGAAAGTTGAACAGCAGGGCAATGAATTGAGTCGTGCTCAAGAAAAATTGCAGATTGTTTCTGTACGCGCGGAAAATTTTGAGGATGAATTACAGGCATTGCAGGCGCGGCATGCTGAGTTTGAAACAAGCCATAAACAGAGTCTGGCTGAAAAACAGTCGCTGAATAATCTGCTTAGCGAGGCCATTCAGACGGCTGAGCAACAGTCAGGTGAGCTGGACGAGTTGCAGGGACAGCTGCGCAGTATCTCTGATAACGCGGAACAGGCAGAGCAAGAGATTCAGGTCTTACAGATACAGAAGACAGAGTTTGAAGTCAGGCTGGAGCGGGAGCTGGAAGAAAAACTGTTACTAAATGAGCATCTCAACCAGGCGGTTCAAAAAGCAGGGCAGCAGACTGCTGAGTTGGAGGACTTGCAAGATCAGCTGGACAGCAGCAGCAGTCGTGCTGATCAGGCCGAACACTCATTGCAGCTGTCGCAGGAGCAATTACTGGAAGTGGAAGGTAGTCTTAAGCTGAGTCGACAGGTTGGTCAGCAAGCGACACAACAGCTCAGGCAACAGGAGAGACTGCATGCTGAACAGGAGAAAAATATAGCGCTGCTGACAGAGGATTTGCGCATTCAAGCTCAGGCGGCACAGCAACAACACGATACTCAGCTGCGTCAACTTGAATCAATGGAAGCCACCCTGGAGGAGAAAAAGTCACAATTTCTGCAGGCCGAATCCAGTTATAAACAACGGCTGGATCAGCTCGAGACAGAGCTGGATCAAGCAGCTACTGAGGCCAGGCAGATATCTGAGCAGGCAGCGCAGCAGGCCTTGCGGAATCAGGTTCTTAGCGAAGAGTTATCTATATTGCAGGGCGAGAATAAACGCAGCGGTGTGATGTTGAAATCGCTAGCATTTATTCTGCTGCTGCTTGTCGCCGGCCTTGGTGTGGCGTTTGATCTGGGAATAGATCTACACGATAAAACGGCCGTGTTGATGGAGCAGGCTGCTCCCCAGCTCAACGGGCTGATTGATGCCATTCCTGAGCAGCTCAAACCTGGCAATTAACACCGGTTTCATTTTATACAGCCATAAAAAAACCCGGCTACAAGAGCCGGGTTTTTTTGAGCTTCAAGTTAAGACGTTAAACGCTTAACTTTTCACTAGTTGCTTACAGGCCAGAAACGTACTTGGAGATTGCAGCAGCTTCAGCGTCAGTTACTTTGCTAACTGCACCTTTCATCATGCCAGACTTACCAGAGGCACGCTTGCCGTCACGGATCAGAATGAACTGTTCAGTAACATATGCTTCCATCTGACCAGCCAGACGAGGACCAACTTGGCCCATAGCGTCAGCCTTGTGACAACCTGCACAGCCTTTAGCTTTGTACAGAGCTGCGCCGTCAGCAACAGCAGCAGTAGAGAACAACATTGGGATTGCAACAACAGCTGCACCAATTACGCCAGTAAATAATTTCATTATAACTTCCTCTTAAAATATCGATATTTAATTCAACCTAACACCAGACATTAAGAATGATGTTTAAAGAGCGATTACCCATATCTCGAAGATAAATAAGCGATGCCCCTCCCCACAGGTTGCGACAAATTCTGCCTGATATTGGCGTTTTTGTAAATGAATTTGAGCTTATTTTTCTTGCCAGAGTAATGAGTCCCTGCGGTCAGGGGCTGAGATGCTGTACAATAACCCACTTTTTTCCAGTAGTAGAGTTCAGGAATTTCCAGATTATGTTGACCACCGCCAATATCACTATGCAGTTTGGGGCCAAGCCCCTGTTTGAAAATGTCTCGGTCAAGTTCGGCCAGGGCAATCGTTATGGCCTTATCGGTGCCAATGGCTGCGGTAAGTCGACTTTTATGAAGATTCTCGGTGGTGACCTTGAACCGACCCATGGCAATGTCAGTAAAGATGTAGATGAGCGTATTGGCAAGTTGCGCCAGGACCAGTTTGCCTTTGAGGAATTTTCGGTCATCGATACGGTAATTATGGGGCATGCCGAGCTGTGGGAAGTGAAAAAGGAGCGTGATCGTATCTACAGCCTGCCGGAGATGACCGAGGCCGATGGCATCAAGGTGGGTGAGCTGGAAGGCGAGTTTGCCGAGATGGATGGTTATACCGCTGAGTCGCGCGCCGGTGAACTATTGCTGGGGCTGGATATTCCCATTGAACAGCATTTTGGCCCCATGAGCGAAGTGGCGCCGGGCTGGAAGCTGCGGGTGTTGTTGGCCCAGGCACTATTTGCCGATCCTGAAATTATGCTGCTGGATGAGCCGACAAATAACCTTGATATCAATACCATTCGCTGGCTGGAGAAGGTGCTCAACGAACGCAATTCCACCATGATCATCATTTCTCATGATAGACATTTTTTGAACAGTGTTTGTACCCACATGGCGGATCTGGATTTCCGTGAGCTACGTCTCTACCCGGGCAACTATGATGAATACATGACGGCATCGACTCAGGCGCGTGAACAACAGTATGCCGATAATGCCAAGAAAAAGGCTCAGATCAATGAGCTGCAGCAGTTTGTCTCCAGGTTTTCTGCCAATGCCTCCAAGGCCAAACAGGCCACCTCACGCGCCAAACAGATAGAAAAGATCCAGCTGGACGAGATCAAGCCTTCAAGCCGTGTGAATCCCTTTATCCGTTTTGAGCAGGATAAAAAGCTGCATCGCCAGGCGCTGGAGATTGAGAATGTCAGTAAGGACTATGGTGACGGCCCCTTGTTCAGTGGCCTGAATCTGATGCTAGAGGTTGGCGAGCGGCTGGCCATTATCGGTCCAAATGGTATCGGTAAAACAACCTTGCTCAAGACTCTGGTTGGTGACTTAAAGCCTAACACTGGGGCGGTGAAATGGTCTGATAATGCCAATGTCGGTTACTACGCTCAGGACCATTCGGCTGATTTTGCCGAGTCAATCAATTTGTATGACTGGATGGCGCATTGTGGTCAGGCCGGCGATGACGAACAGACCATCCTTGGTACTCTGGGGCGACTATTGTTTTCACGTGACGATTTCAATAAGAGCGTCAAGGTGATTTCTGGTGGTGAGCAGGGCCGTATGTTGTTTGGCAAGCTGATGCTGCAAAGACCAAATATTCTGGTGATGGATGAGCCGACCAATCACCTGGATATGGAATCGATTGAATCCCTGAATAATGCCCTGGAACAGTTTCCCGGCACCCTGATCTTTGTTTCTCATGACCGCGAATTTGTTTCATCACTGGCGACCCGGATTATCGAACTGACGCCTACCGGTATTGTTGATTATGCTGGTACTTATGATGAATACCTGCGCAGTCAGGGGGAGGAATAGGGCGGCTAAACATGGCACAATTACTAGGTATAGCAATTCGGGAAAAAAAGCGGGCTGAAATGCAGCTGCTGCAATCTGCTGAAGTGAGTCTGGAAAGAGGCATCGATAATGATTTTCGCGGTAAACCCGGAAAACGTCAGGTC
>Ga0316192_10004178_pt1 | contig 10495 bp, 11 predicted proteins | sample MerIslwburrow_MG_FD_204931 | JGI IMG/M metagenome (GOLD analysis project Ga0316192, IMG submission 204931) | Coastal sediment microbial communities from Maine, United States - Merrow Island worm burrow | ecosystem: Environmental > Aquatic > Marine > Coastal > Sediment | place: USA: Maine...
GGAACGTCTGCCATTCATCGTCATTGTCATTGATGAGCTTGCTGATCTGATGATGGTGGCGGGGAAAGAGGTGGAGCAGGCGATCTGTCGTATTGCTCAGAAGGCACGCGCAGCAGGTCTGCACCTGATTCTGGCAACCCAGCGGCCGAGTGTTGATGTCATCACCGGCCTGATCAAAGCCAACCTGCCGAGTCGACTCTCTTTCCAGGTTTCATCGAAGATCGATTCCCGTACCATTCTTGATCAGATGGGGGCGGAACAACTATTGGGGCAGGGTGATTCGCTCTTCCTCAGTGGTGGCCGTGATCTGATCCGTGTGCATGGTGCCTATGTCTCTGATGGTGAGGTGCTCGGTATTGTGGAGCATCTGAAAGCACAGGGTGAGCCGGAGTACCGTCATGAGGTGTTCGAGGTGAAGAGCCCCGATGAGCAGATGCAGGGTGCAGGGGATGACGAGAAAGACTCCAAATATGATGATGCGGCTGAACTGGTTATCGAGAAGGGGCAGTGCTCCGTCTCTATGGTGCAACGCTATCTCCGCATTGGTTACAATCGTGCCAGCCGTATTGTTGAGCAGATGGAGCAGGACGGCTTGGTGACACCTCCGGGTTCCGGTGGCATGCGCAAGGTACTTGCCCGTTCCGAAGCCGATGGTGGCGGAGTGATTGAGTGATACGTCGGCTTGTCTTGATGCTGGTGCTGGCTTTGCTGGCTATACCTTATATGGGTTCAGCCTCAGCCGTTGAAACTGGCGCAGCCGGGAAGTTGGAACAGGCTCTCTCAAAACTTACCAAGTCCGGTGGTTTCTCCTGCCAGTTCAGGCAGGTGGTCTATTTCGCCGAGGGTGGCGAACAGCACTATACCGGGAAACTGGCCATCAAGAGACCGGGTCGTTTCCTCTGGCAGTACTCAACTCCTTATGAACAGCTCTATATCAGTAGTGGTGATCTGATTTGGCACTATGAGGCTGATCTGATGCAGGCTGAACGGATGCGCAGCCTCGACATGGTGGACCCTGTTGCCATGAAGCTGTTGGATGGCCGCGTTGGTATAAAAGATATAAAGTTGCTCGCCACTGAAAAGCTCAGGTTTGGTGGTGTCAGTTATCGTATCCAGATTGGTCAGGGGCCGGAGTTGTTGTTGGCCTTTTCAGTTGCGGATGATCTGCGCTGGCTGGAAAGTGAAGATATGCTGGGTAATCGCAACAGGATGATACTTTCAAGCGTGAATCGGGAGATTCCATCTGAGGCATCGTTTCAATTTGTGCCACCACAGGGTGTAGAAGTGATTGATGTAAGTGGTTATGAAAGCAACCAGCAACCTGAAGTTATAAAAGTTCAATAACGGAGAAGAGACGTGATTAAAAAAATAGGTTTTGTACTGCTTAGCTGCATGTCTATATCAACAGCTCAGGCAGCCGGTTTTGCCAGTACCGGGTATTCCGCATCAGGAATAGGTGTAGCGAATGCAGTGGTTGCGGGCGCTGAAGATGTTTCTGCTGCTGCATACAATCCGGCTGGACTTGCCTGGCAGGATGATATGCAAGTGATGCTTGGATTTATCATGCAATATCGGAATAGCTCTGTTGACCTGGGCCCGGCTTCAGGTGTTGGTTCAAATCTAGGTAGTGCTCCTAATCTAAGTCATTTTTATTATTCATGGATGCCTCGTGAGAGCAATCTCGGCTTATCAGTCGCGTTTAATCGCCCTTATGAGATGGATAATGACTGGTCTAGAGTTTTTCCCGGCACTGCAGGCCGCAGTACCTTAAGAATGGATCGTCTTTCACTCGATGCGATCTATCGACTCAATAGTACAATGGCCTTCTCGGTAGGCGGGGATTGGTATTTGAGTACGGCCACGATGAGTCAGGGCGCACAGACGTTTTCCGGAAAAGGTAAAACATCTTTCGGTGGTCATGCCTCCATGAAGTGGAAACCTGCACCGACCTGGTCGGTGGGCGCATTGCTACGCTTGGGCTCAAGCATCAAGCTATCCGGTGGCGTCGATCAAAGCATGAAAATCAAACTGCCTGATGAGCTGACGGTTGGTGTTGCTCATGATATGGCCGACGCAGTTCGACTGGAAATCGACGCCAACTGGAGCCGCTGGTCAAAGCTTAAAAACCTGAATGTACTGACTGGCACTACGGTCACTCAATCCAATGTTCTTGATTTGAAAGATTCACTCTCTCTGATGGCAGGTCTGACATGGTTCTGGCGTGAAAATAGTCAGTTTCGATTCGGCTATGCCTATGAAAAGGGCGCGAATAGTGATTCCCTGTTCCACCCTGCCATTGCTGATCAGACTGGGCACAAGCTGAGTCTTGGTGCCGGCGGTTCAATATTTGGTGCGCATTTTGATCTGGCTTACGCTTACACCTTCTACCCAAAGAGTACGGTCACGGGTCCATTCGCGGGTATTTATAATGATCGTCGTCAGTCACTGGCACTCTCTGTGTCAAAGGGTTTCTGATTCTGCCCACGCTGCAACTGTTTGATGCAGCGCCGCAGGCCAACGGTATGGCACCGTTGGCCTGGCGGCTAAGGCCGACAACACTGGCCGATGTGGCAGGGCAGCAGGAGTTGACTGCTTCAGATTCATGGTTTGCCGCCACGCTCAATGAGGGCAGGGCGGTCTCCGCCATTTTCTGGGGGCCTCCGGGCACAGGCAAGACCACACTGGCTCGTATCATGGCCAACTCTGCGAATATGCCGTTCGAGCAATTGTCCGCTGTGTCCGCGGGCAAGAAAGAGGTTCAGGCGGTGGTCGATAGGGCCAAATCCGAAGGGCGCAGCTACCTGCTCTTCCTCGATGAAATCCACCGATTCAACAAAGCACAGCAGGATGTACTGCTTCCCTATATCGAGGATGGAACACTGGTTCTGGTTGGTGCCACCACCGAAAACCCATCCTTCTCATTGAACAATGCACTACTCTCCAGGTGTCGGGTCATTGTACTCAAATCGCTCGATAGCGATGCCATTCAGAGTATTCTCAAGCGTGGTATTGAGCTATTACAGCAGGAGTCTGCAAACTTTGCCGTCACCGAAGGTGCACTGACATGGCTGGCAACGGCCTGTGATGGTGATGCCCGCTATGCCCTTAATGCCCTACAGAGCCTCTTTGAAGCCGGTTCTGAGCGGGCGTGGGATGAAGATGCTACCGCTCAACAGTGGACGCGCAGGCAGGGGCAGTATGACCGCGATGGTGATGCTCACTACGATCTGATCTCTGCACTACACAAATCGATTCGTGATTCCGATGCCGATGCCGCCTGTTACTGGCTGGCTCGTATGCTGGAGTCGGGTGAAGAGCCATTGTATCTGGCGCGACGCATGATCCGTATGGCTACCGAAGATGTCGGCCTGGCTGACCCCAAGGCACTGACGCTGGCGCTCGATGCGCAGCGGATGTATCAGATTCTCGGTTCACCGGAGGGGGAGCAGGGTCTCTTTGAAACGGCTATCTATCTGGCTCTTGCACCCAAGAGTAATGCCGCCTACATGGCCGAGAAGGCAGCAAGAAGGCTGGCAAAAGAGAGTCAGAACCTCGATGTGCCCACACACCTTAAAAACGCACCCACCAAGCTGATGAAGGAGTTGGGGCATGGCAAAGGGTATCAGTATGCCCACGATTCTGAGGACGCCGTGGTGGCTCAATCGCATTTTCCAGATGGCATGCAGGGCGTTTCTCTCTATCATCCTACCTCACACGGCTTTGAAAAGACGCTGGGTGAGCGTATCGCCTGGCTCAATGCACGCAGGGATGAGATCAAAAAGAGGGGTGGAGATTCGTAATGGTTCAACAGCTCACAGCAGTGGCAATCGGTGGAGCGGCAGGTGCAGTGATGCGCTGGCTCATGGCTGGAGCGGTTCAGAGATGGACTGGAACCGCCTTTCCGTGGGGGACCTTTGCCGTGAATGCATTGGGAAGTTTTTTGCTTGGCTTCCTTTTCGTCTGGTTGATCGAGCGCTCCACTGCCAGTGAACTGGTTCGTCTGGCTCTCACCGTTGGCATGCTCGGAGCCTTCACCACCTTCTCTACCTATTCACTCGAATCAATCCGGCTTCTTCAGGAAGGCGCTCTTGGCATGGCCGCAGCCAATGTTTTCGGACAGGTAGTGGTTTGTCTTGTTCTTACCTGGTTGGGAATTCAGTTGGCTCGAACAATTTAGTGAATGAGGAGTGGTTCTCAAGTCACTCTTTTGTCTTGTAGTCGATCCCTTTAATTCCCTCAGCGTATTCGGTCTCATCTGTGTGATTGATGTCGCCCAATTGCTTTAACTGATTAGCCGTTTTAAAAATTGCGCTATTGATCTCTTCAATCATCTGTTTATCTAATTTATCATTGTCCTTTGCTTCAGAGATAAAGAATTGAATGGCATTGAGGAAGTTATTATTGATGTCATGCACGGTATTCATTGTGGCTTTAAATGCCAGTAGCCGTTCACGGTCGATGGCATGAGCTTTACGATGCTTCTCATTGTTGAGGTCGATTAATAGACCAGCAAGAAGAGGGACAAACAACAGGAACAATTCATCAATGTCATACTCTTCATGTTGATGAACATAATCGACAATCCTTTCAAAGATGTCTAGGTCAAAAAAAATATTGATAGAGATGAGAAAAACGCCCAATAGAGAAAGATATAGAGTGTTTTTAAAACGAAAGTCAGTTAGTCCCATAAAAACTGATGGTTATTGCTTGGACTCGAGAGGTCGAAGCTGTTTGGCCAACTTGTCGAGCACACCATTGATGAAACCACGCGCTGATTCATCAGCATAGGCACGGGTGAGCTCCAGTGCCTCATTGATAATCACGCGATAAGGAATCTCAAGTCGGTTCTTCATCTCCCATGCCGCCAGACGCAACACGTTGATCTCAACGCTGGCGACGCTAGCCAGACTACGACTGATCACAGGTTTGAGTAGTGCATCGAGTTCAACCTTCTGTTCCGTGACCCCGTAAACCATTTCACGCAGGTAATTTTCATCCTGAGTGCCACGTTCCTCTTCCTGAATGCGGCCTGCCAACAGATGGGGTAGATCGCTATTGTCACCACCGCCGCTGTGCCATGCGTAGAGTGTTTCGATGGCAGATTCACGCGCCTGATGGCGGTTTGGACCCTTTGTTTTCTTGTTACTCAAAATCAGTTCCTCAAATCCCTTAATAGGGTCGCAATTTCAATTGCTGTTAGTGCCGCTTCAGCACCCTTGTGACCGTGGGCACCACCGACGCGATCCAGCGCTTGCTCCAGTGTATCGACAGTAAGAACACCATTGGCAATGGCGATGGTACCACGCTCGGCAATGGCGCCGATACTATCCATGGCGACACGGCAGACATGATCGAAGTGGGCCGTGCCACCCTTGATGACGCAACCGAGGCATACCAGTGCATCGTATCTACCGGAATCAGCCATGGCTGCGGCAATTGTGGGAATCTCCAGTGCACCGGGCACGTGGGTGATATCGATGTCACCATCGCTGCTGCCGTGCTCTTTGAGTGCTTCTACTGCTCCGTCGCGCAAGGCCGAGGTGATATTCTCATTAAAACGACTAACGATAATACCGACCTTCATGCCTGTGGCATCAACGGTGCCGGAGAGGTGTGGTGCATCTAAGCTCACTTGTTCTTCTTCTCCATATCCAGCATATGGCCCATCTTGTCCCGCTTGGTGTTCAGGTAGGTGATGTTTTCATCATGCGGCGTGGTTTGAAGCTGTACGCGTTCAACCACCTCAAGACCATAGCCATCAAGGGCGATGATCTTTTTCGGGTTGTTGGTCAGTAGTTTTAGTTTACGCAGGCCGATGTCACGCAGTATCTGGGCACCAATGCCATAATCGCGTAGGTCAGCTTTGAAGCCTAACTTCTGATTAGCTTCAACGGTGTCATGACCGACATCCTGCAGCTCATAAGCGCGTAGCTTGTTGAGCAGGCCGATACCGCGTCCTTCCTGACGCAGGTAAAGAATGACACCTTCGCCCGCTTCGGCGACCTGACGCATGGCTGCATGCAATTGAGAGCCACAGTCACAACGACGTGATGTGAAGACATCGCCGGTTAGACACTCAGAGTGAACACGAATCAGGCAGGGGCGTTCAGGATCGGGATTGCCGAGGACCAGTGCAACGTGCTCCGCCTTATCCACAGCATTGCTGTAACCGTACATCTGAAAGTCGCCAAACTCCGTTGGCATGCGAACTTCCACTTCGCGCTTGACCAGCGAATCGTGCTTGAGTTGATATCTGATCACATCGGCAATGGTGCCAACCTTCAGATTGTGCTTTTCAGCAAACTTTTTCAGCTCAGGCATGCGGGACATGGAGCCATCATCATTCATGATTTCACAAATCACACCTGCAGGCTTCAGTCCTGCCATGCGAGCTAGGTCGGTGCTGGCTTCGGTGTGTCCGGCACGTACCAGCAAGCCGCCATCGCGACTGACTAGAGGAAAGACATGTCCAGGAGTATGAATATCTGCAGGGACGGCATTTTCATTAATCGCTGCGCGAATGGTATGGGCACGATCATATGCTGAAATGCCGGTGGTCACACCTTCGGCAGCCTCAATAGAGACGGTGAAATTGGTTTTGAATTTCGAATTGGTGTTGGCAACCATGAGTGGAAGATTGAGTTGATCAGTCTGCTCCTGTGTCAGGGCAAGGCAGATCAGGCCACGACCATGCGTCGCCATGAAGTTGACCGCTTCCGGTGTGATCCATTCGGCAGCCATGACCAGATCACCCTCATTTTCACGATCTTCATCATCGGCCAGAATAATCATCCGTCCGGCGCGCAGCTCTTCAATCAGTTCTTCGCAACTGGCTAGGCTCATGTGTTCTCCTGCTGGGTTTGTTCAATCATCAGTTGTCTTGAAAGCTCATGATACGTTCAACGTAGCGACCAAGCATATCACTTTCAAAGTTGACTTGGTTGCCTACGGATAGGGAGCCGAGATTGGTGTGGGACAATGTATGAGGAATCAGGTTAACGGTAAAGCTGCAGTTATCCACCTCATTGACCGTCAGGCTAGTGCCGTTGATGGCCACCGATCCTTTTTTCACTACATACTTGGCAAGCTCACGCGGTACCGAGAAGGTGAAGCACTTGTGCTCGCCAATATCTCTGATCGATTCAACCGTTGCCAGACCATCAACATGGCCGGTCACGATATGGCCACCAAGCGGGTCACCGATACACAAGGCCGGCTCAAGATTAACTGCATCACCCACCTTCACATCGGAGTGGCGGGTGAGGTTCAGTGTCTCCTGCGATAGTGTGGCTGAGAAGGTGCTGGTTGCCGGAAAAGCGGTGATGGTCAGGCAGCAACCATCGACAGCGATTGAGTCACCGAGTGCCCATTTGGATCTGTCGAGTGCAGTGGAAAACTGCATGTGTGTCTGCTCCGGTTCTTTGTTAATCCCCGCAATATGGCCCACATCCATGATAATGCCTGTAAACATAGAGCGAACTATAACCAGTAAAGTTGCGCAATTCACTGAAAGCTTTCATCGTTACCCCATGTTTGAACTGCATCCGCGCCTTAATGAAGACTGCATCACCATTGGCAATTTCCCGCTCTGTCGTCTGTTGATGATGAACGATGCCAGTTATCCGTGGTTTATTCTGGTGCCACAGCGCCCAGAGGTCAGGGAGATGTTCGAGCTTTCTTTGGTTGACCAGCAGCAGTTGATGGTCGAATCCTCGCTGCTCTCAAAGGCGATTTCAGAGCAGTTCCATGCCGATAAGATCAATGTGGCCGCCCTCGGTAACGTGGTGCCGCAATTGCATGTTCATCATATTGCCCGGTTTGTTAACGATCCAGCATGGCCTGCCCCTGTCTGGGGTCATGCCGAGGCTAATCCCTATTCGGATGAAAAGGCCGCAACTTTGGTTGAAGCCATGCGAGAACTGTTTCGGGATGATTTGAACCGTGTTAACTAACTGCAGCATTTTTCACCGATCTTTTCCGTATCGTTAGATATGCTCTTGTTTAAGATGAAATGCCCTCAAGGAGACCGTTATGACAGATAGTAAAACCAGTGTTGATGATATTTTTGCGAGACGCCAACGCTGGGGAAAGATACTCCTTGGAATCGCAGCTTTTCTTCTTTTGATTCTCTCTCTGATTCCTGTGGGTATCCGTATGGGAGCAATCTCCTGGCTAGAAGATCATGGCGTAAAGCATGCCGAGATCGAAAATATTGACCTGAATCTCTTTAACGGAACCTTCGCCATTGAAGGTTTGGTTGCAGACGATGGCCTGAAGGTTGGACGACTGTTTGTTGATGTCGACTGGTGGCCTCTATTTTCACACAAGGCATTTATTCGTTCTGTTGCGATTAAAGGTGTCGAGGCTGATCTGCATCAAGGAAACGACGGTGTCTGGCAGCTATCCACGATTCAGTTAGATCAGACAACCGATGAACCCTCAAAACAAGTCGAAGAGAATGGAGAGCCGTGGCAGGTCGTTCTCAACCAGATCGATATTGCTGATGTAAAGCTACATGCGGAAGGAATGCATGATAACAAGCCATTCGATCTCTCTCTTCCACTTGATGCTCTGAATATAACACTGCTGAAGGCAGAAGAGGGTGGTGCACAATCACTGAAGCACAGTTTGGAATTGGGCGAAGTCACATTCAATGGCCTGGGCTATCAGCTTCAGTTTCGTCAATTGAAGCTTGATCACACCCATTATCTACCAGCCATGGGAACAGACATTGTTGCAGGCCATAAGATTGATGCCATAAACCTCGGTCTCTCTGATATTCTGATTGTGGATAAACAGCATGGGGTTGATCTGGCTGCGGTGGGTAACTTTCAGCTAAAAAACGCTTCGGTGGCAGGGGCAAGCAGAGCGCTATTTGATCAGCTTTTGATCGAGAAGATCAAATTGCCAACAGCCGGAGGTGTATCACTTGGAGATATTGGTGATGTAAGTCTAAAGGGTGGTGATCTCGACTTTTCAGGGAGCTATCACCTTCAGGAGCTTGCCATTAACGATCTGCAGGCGTCCATAAAGAAGCTTAAGAGCGGTAAGATAAGCGTGTTGGAAAAGCTTAGTGGTGAAGCGACTGGCAAAGAGCAGTCATCAACTACTAAAGGCGAAGAGAAGGCTGCCGATCCGGAAACTATAGAGAAAAGCAAGGCTTCTACCGCTGAGGCGACAACGGCAAAGGCACCCGTGGTCTATATCGATCGCTTCCTGGTGGGCAAGGGGAGTTCGATTTCCTATAGAGATGAATCTCTCTTTCCTCTATTTGATACTAAAATGGAGGTGCAACAGTTCAGTTTTATGCCAGTTGATCTGTCAGGCACGGAGACGGGCAAGCTCGATATGCTTTTGAACCTTAATAAAAATGGATCTCTAGCGGTAAATGGTGATATCACTCTTAAGCCTGACAATCCTGGTTCAGATCTGAAGTTGTTTTTGAAGAATTTCGATATGCCGGGGCTGACCGGTTTTGTAGAGGGTGATTTCGGCCAATCGATTAAAACCGGTCAGTTTGATCTGGACAGCGATATCAAGATCGCCGACAAGAAGATCGATGCCAAGAACAAACTCATAATTCGAAAGCTTGCACTGGAGAAAGCCAAGCAGCCGGGCAAGGCAGAACAAAGTCTTGGTATGCCAGTGGATATGGCACTCGACATGCTTCGTGATGATCGTGGAGACATCACCATGGATGTGCCGATCACTGGCCGTCTGGATGATCCGAACATCAATGTGAGTGATGTGATCAACAAAGCTTTGTTATCGTCCATGAGTGCCGGTGCAATGACCTATGCCAAGCTGCTACTGCAGCCATATGGGGCGATTCTGATGGCTGCCGAGTATGCGGTAGGTGCCGCTCAAGATGCTTCGAAGCCAAAACTGACACCGATTCATTTTATTTCACGTTCAACTGAGTTAGACGCAGAGATGACAGATTATGCATCTAAAATTGCTGTCTTGATGAAGAGTAAAGAGTTCCGCCTTGAAATCTGTGGTGTAGCCACACGCCTGGAAGGTGCAGTTCTGGAGCAAGGTGATGGGCAGAAGCGGTTTAAGACGGCTGAGGATCTCCAACCCATGACTGATGAAGCTCTGATGAAGCTGGCTGAGTCACGTTCAGATGTGGTCATGAAAGCTATACAGGATCAGGGAATTACCGCAGAGCGCCTGTTTAATTGCCGTCCGAATATTGATGAAAAGAAAACAAAAGCTGTGCCGCGAGTGGATTTGATTCTTGATTAAATAAAAGAAGTGTTGGCAGCCAAATTGTGATCTGCATCCCAGATCATTGGTTGAGAAGTTATATCATTCAAGAGTTCGAATGACCTATTTCTCAAGGAGGAGATATGATTGCAAGGCGCTTGGCAGAGTCAGTTCTATTTCTTGAAGCCCGGAACCGTACCGATGCGGATCGGGAGTATACCGATGCAATCAGACGGGTCATTGAGGAGCATGCGCTACTTCGGGAGACGCTTGAATCCATTAGCAA
>Ga0316192_10004182_pt1 | contig 10489 bp, 10 predicted proteins | sample MerIslwburrow_MG_FD_204931 | JGI IMG/M metagenome (GOLD analysis project Ga0316192, IMG submission 204931) | Coastal sediment microbial communities from Maine, United States - Merrow Island worm burrow | ecosystem: Environmental > Aquatic > Marine > Coastal > Sediment | place: USA: Maine...
CAGCATGACCAACAAACAGGCAACAAAATGACGCCAATTTGACCAACTCAATCAATTCTTTAGGTTCTTCGACAGGCCATGAAAAACGCCTTGCAAAGATCATGCCGAAACTGTTAACACGGCACTGAACAAGCGTCCTTGACAGCGATCAATGGCGCCAGGTCGGAATGATTTTCAGCTGCCCTGATCAAACTTAATAAATTTGTTTGTTTTCAGAGCGTTAGGTCATCTCAGGCGCTCGTATACATCGAGGTTTCCGGGTCGAACTGCCGGTGGACCGCCTTACATATTCGGGTAATTCGGCCCTTCACCACCTTGCGGCACAGTCCAGTTGATGTTCTGTGCCGGATCCTTGATGTCGCAGGTCTTGCAGTGCACGCAGTTCTGGAAATTGATCTGGAATTTGTCATTTCCGGCGTCGTCCTGGACGATTTCATAGACACCGGCGGGGCAGTAACGCTGCGCCGGTTCTGCATATACGGGCAGATTGTGGCTGACCGGTATCGTTGCATCTGCAAGGTGCAGGTGTGCAGGCTGGTTTTCATCATGATTGGTTGCCGAATAGGCCACATTGGTCAGCCTGTCGAATGACAGCACACCGTCGGGCCTTGGATAATCGATGACCGGATAATCAGCCGCCTTGCCGGTTGATTCAGCATCATTCTTTTCATGCTTCATTGTGCCGAAGAAGGAGAAGCCGAACAGCTGGTTGGTCCACATGTCCAGCCCGCCCAGCGCAAGTCCGCCCAGCAGGCCCAGTTTTGACCATAACGGTTTGACATTGCGAACTTTCTTCAGATCTTCAGCAATTGGAGACTTGTCCCAGGCCACCTGGTATTCGGTCAGCTCATCACCTTCGCGTCCCGCCGCAATCGCTGCGGCAGCCGCATCGGCAGCCAGCATGCCGGACGCCATGGCGTTATGAGACCCCTTGATGCGCGGTACATTGACCATGCCGGCAGAACAGCCGATGAGACATCCGCCGGGGAACGACAGTTTCGGTACCGACTGGTAGCCGCCTTCGGTGATGGCGCGCGCGCCATAGGCCACTCGGCGGCCACCTTCCAGCACATCGGCAATCAACGGGTGATGCTTGAAGCGCTGAAACTCCATGTAGGGAAACAGATGCGGGTTCTTGTAGTTGAGATGCACCACAAAGCCGATGGAAACCAGGTTGTCTTCCAGGTGGTACATGAACGAGCCGCCACCGGTCCTGGTATTGAGCGGCCAGCCCATGGTATGGGTTACCTGGCCGGGTCTGTGATTTTCGGGTTTGACTTCCCACAGTTCTTTCATGCCAAGGCCGAACTTCTGCGGGCTTTTTCCTTCCGACAGGTTGAACCTGTCGATCAGCACCTTGGCCAGTGATCCGCGCACGCCTTCACCGATCATGACATACTTGCCATGCAGTTCCATGCCGGGTTCGTAGTCCGGGCCGGGCTTGCCGTCCTTGCCGAGACCGAAGACGCCGGCAACAACACCCTTTACCGACCCGTCGTCGCGATACACCAGGTCGGAGCAGGCAAAGCCGGGATAAATCTCGACGCCCAGGCTTTCAGCCTGTTCGGCAAGCCAGCGGCACACATTGCCCAGGGACACGGCATAGTTGCCATGATTGTTCATCAGCGGCGGCATCATAAAGTTCGGCAGGCGCAAGGCACCTGAAGGACCGAGCATGTAGAAGCGGTCTTCCTTGACCGGCGTTTTCAGCGGCGCACCCTTTTCTTTCCAGTCAGGGATCAACTCATCCAGGGCAACCGGATCGACGACGGCGCCGGACAGGATATGCGCCCCAACCTCGGAGCCTTTCTCCAGCACGCAGACCGAAATCTCGGTTCCGGCTTTTTCCGCCAGCTGCTTGAGGCGAATGGCAGCGGACAGACCGGCAGGGCCTGCGCCGACAATCACAACATCAAACTCCATGGACTCGCGTTCCACTGCTGCTGCCTCGTTCATGTGCCTGATAACTCCCGAATTCAAAGGCCACTAGATCAGTATGGTTTTTGATTGAATCAATCAAAAAACATAAAACTGATCGTTTCCAAAGTGCTAGAGCAACTTTATGGGTTCAGTTGAACCCATGTCGCTCTAGTCTGTTTCCGGTGTTATAGTGAACCTGTTGAAAGACGCAATCTGTTCCTGAAAGGACATCTGCACCGTGGTTGAGGACGCTGAAGGCACACAAATACCGTCTGCACGTGCTGCGGCTGCGGCCGCCCTGCAGTGGTATGCCCATATGGGTGTCGACGAGGCGATCAGTGATGTTGCTGTCGACGGATTTGTCAGATCTGCAGAACTGGCGGCGCGCCGGGCATCTGCGCGGGCCCGGACTGTTGCCGATCAGCATGATGGCACACGCGCTCCGCTCAACAGGCCTGCTGCACCGGCAAGCCAGGCACCACGGCCGGTTCCGCGCCAGCCGGAAGCGGCTGCGTCCATGGCGATGGATGAAGTCGAACAGCTCGCCAAATCATGCAACAGCCTCGACGAACTGGCGCGCACGCTGGATGCGTTTGACGCATGCCCGCTGAAACGCACCGCGACGCAATTGTGCTTTGCCGACGGTTTGCCGGGCGCGCATGTGATGATCATTGGCGAAGCACCGGGGCGCGATGAGGATGAACAGGGCCGCCCGTTCGTCGGCAAGTCAGGGCAGCTATTGGACAAGATGCTGGCCTGTATCGGCCTGGACCGGACCAGCGACGACCCGGCAAAATCAGCGTTCATCAGCAATATCGTGTTCTGGAGACCGCCGGGAAACCGCAAACCGTCCACCTCGGAAGTGGTCATGTGCCTGCCCTTCGTCAAACGCGCGATTGAACTGGCAAGACCGCGCATCGTGATTGCCGCAGGTGCCACTCCCGCCCAGGCCCTGCTTGACACACCCACCGGCATTACCCGCATGCGCGGCACCTGGAAAACCATTGCCACCGGCAATGGCGACGTGGACGTCATGCCGACACTGCATCCGTCTTATCTGCTGCGGTCTCCGGAGGCCAAAAGATTTGCCTGGCGCGACCTGCTTGCTGTAAAGGCAAAGCTGCTGGCCATGTAGAATTTGTAATTATGAACACCAGAATAATGTGTGAAACTGGCACCTTGACCATGCAGGCGGTTTCGCAGGCGGTTTCAATGAACTTTCAGGATTGGCGGCACATCCATGTCGAAAATTGACAAAACCAGACCTTTCATCCCGGTCCGAATTGCGGTTCTCACAATATCCGACACCCGCACCCTGGAGGACGATAAATCCGGCAATATCCTGTCTCATTTGCTGGGCGAGGCAGGCCATGACCTGTCGGCGCGCGCGATCTGCAAGGACGACATCCGCGCCATCCGCACGACCTTGCGGAAATGGTTCAAGCGCAATGATACCGATGCAATCATCACCACCGGCGGCACCGGGCTGACCGGCCGTGACGTCACCATCGAGGCGGTGCGGCCGCTGCTCGACAAGGAAGCCGACGGCTTTGCCACCGTGTTTCACATGATGTCGTTCGGCAAGATCGGCACATCGACAGTGCAATCGCGCACCATGGCCGGCATCGCGTCCGGCAAATACGTGTTCTGCCTGCCGGGATCACCGGGTGCGTGCAAGGACGGCTGGAACGAGATTTTGGTGAAGCAGCTCGATTACCGGCACATGCCATGCAATTTCGTTGAGATCATGCCAAGGCTGGATGAGCATCTGCAGCGTACAAAGGGGTGATGTTGCTCACGGTAGCAGCCTGCGGCTGCGGGTTATAACTGGTCGAACAGCTTGTCCGCCTTCGGCGGGCCGTTCTCCGACCCTGAACCACTTTTGTACCGGTGTCATTCCAGCGAAGGCTAGAATCCATCCCGCAACGGGTACATCGCTCGCGCTGGCATTGGATTCCTTCGCTGGGATGACGTGGGAGAGAGGTTCATTCCGAGGCACGAAGTGCTGAGGCAAGGCCGACTGGCCGTCATGCGAAGCATGCCCCCGCGGAGCGCAGCCTTTTGGCTGCTGGCGTGAGCGGCATGATGTGAAAATCACTCAAGCGAATGTGATCTGGTGCGCCATATCGTCGTTATACGGTACGTGCATTCTCTAACCGAGTACGCTTTCCTAAATCCTCAACCAGACAGGGGTAAGACCGATGACCAATTCCAATATTTCCCGGCGCAACATTCTGGCAGGGGCAGCAATTGCCACTGCCGCCGCACCGTTTGCCGGTTCGCTTGCCGTATCACAGGCATCTGCAAAGGCGCCTATGGCCAAGGTGGACCACCCGACCCACCGCCGCTTCAAGCTCGGCGAGTTTGACGTCACGACCATCAATGACGGCGCGATCAGCCTGGAAAATCCGCAAGGCATTTTCGGCACCAATGCGTCGAAGGAGGACTTCGAAGCCCAGGCCAAAGCCAATTTCCTGCCGACCGACAAGCTGCAGATCAGCTTTACGCCGGTGATCATCAATACCGGCAGCGAACTTGTGCTGTTTGACACCGGCAACGGCGAGGCACGGATGCCGGCTGCCGGCCAGTTGATACATTCCACGCTCAAGGCCGCCGGCTATACGCCTGACCAGGTCGACAAGGTTGTCATCACCCACTATCACCCGGACCACATCGGCGGACTGATGATGGGCGGCAAGCCGACCTTTGCCAATGCAACCTATGTGGCAAGTGCGACCGAACATGATTTCTGGTCGGCGCCTGATCGCATGTCCGGCGGCACCGAACGTGTTGCCAAGCTGACTGCCAGCAATGTCAGCCCGCTGGCGGAGAAGATGACCTTCGTGAAAGACGGTGATGATGTTGCGTCCGGCATTCGCGCCATGTCAGCGAACGGCCACACACCCGGCCACACGGCGTATTCCATCGAAAGCGGCGGCAAGCGCATTATCGTGGCCGGCGACTTCGCCAACCAGCCGGCGCTGTCGATTGCAAAGCCCGACTGGCATGTGAAATTCGACATGGACAAGGACGCCGCCGTTGCCACGCGCAAGAAGATGCTCGACATGCTGGCTGCCGACCGGGTGCCGTTCACCAGTTATCACATGCCGTTCCCGGCGGTCGGTTACATCGATAAAACCGCTGACGGCAGGTATCACTATGTGCCGGTGAGCTACCAGCTCGACGTGTAACACCCGGCAGGTTATCTACCACGCAACCAGTTGCGATAGCTTGCAGCGTCATCGACGTCTGCAAGCTGTCGCAGCAAAGCCACCGAAGCCCCTTGCAGATTTGCCATGGTATCGGCCAGCGCATGCTGGCTTGACCAGCGCACATTATCGAACATCTTGAGCACCGTGCGCCGGCGGGACTGGCCGACAAGCCAGTATCCGCCGTCCGGCGCCGGTCCGAACACCGCATCATGACGGCCCAGTTGATGAAACGCATTGGCGATATCAGCGCGCTCAATGTTCGGTATATCGCTGCCGATGATCACCACCGGGCCGATAGGCAGCGTATTGAACATGCGTTGCATGCGGTCACCGAGATCGCCGGTTCCCTGGTCCACCAGGTTGAGATTTTCCGGCCAGACCCTGGCATGGAGTTCATGCACTCCCGATACGGCTACCCACGTCTGCCAGCGCGGATCACGCGACAGCGTGTTAAGCGTCTCGGTCAGCATGACGCGATAGGCGCGGGTTGCCTCCATGGCCCCGATGCCTGCGCCCAGCCGGGTCTTGACCCGGCCGATGCGCGGCTGCTTGGCCATCACCAGCAGGTGTTGCGTCCGCGGGCTCATTTGTAAAACCGCGCGATACGCTCAGGCGACACGCCGAGAGACCACATTGCAAGGCAGGTCAGATTGCGCACGATGCGCGCGACATAACCATCGCGGACATAGCGCTCGGCACTGGTGATCGCGGGCACCTCCAGATAGGTCAGACGCGACCTGCCGATGCGGCTGACCAGATCCACGTCCTCCATCAGGGGCAGAGGCCGAAACCCGCCGGCCTCGTCATAAAGGGCGCGTGACACCAGCAATCCCTGGTCGCCATAGGGCATGGCAAACACCCGGCATCGCACGTGAACAAGTTTCTCCAGAATGCGTGCCTTGATACCCGCATCGTCGAGCTCGAAGCGAAACACCGCCGCCTTGCAACTGCCTGCCATGTGGGCGCGAACCGCCCGGGCCCAGCCCTTGCCCAGTACTGTATCTGCGTGCAGGAACAACAGCCAGTCGCCCGTCGCCGCCTTCGCCCCTGCCGCCATCTGAACGCCCCGTCCGGATTGCCCGCGCAGCAGCACAGCGCCGAATTCGCTGACATCAGGCGATGTCACGGAGCCGCCGTCAGCCACGATAATTTCGCCTATGCCGGCCTCCTCAGCGCGCTCGGCCAGACAGGCAAGGGTACGCGGCAGACTGGCATTGGCGTTACGGGTTGGAATGATGACAGACAGCATGATGGCCGGACAATAACGCCCGCATGGATGAGTTGGAACATGCAATCCCCATGTTTTTTGTTCTTGTTATGTTCTGTTTTCTGATATAGCATTTCATCATTATGAACATGAACCCGACCCCCTCCAGGCTGGATTTGTCCAGCGCACCCGCAACATCTCCTGCAATGGCGCAGGTCAAGGCGCGTGGCCGTGGTGTCGGCAGCAATTCGAGCGGGCGGTTTGAAGCCTTCAAGCGATCCGGCATCGATGATGGCTGGCACCGTGAAGACGAAGACCTGCCGGTACTCGAGACCCATGTAACCGAGGAGGCGGCGCGCTCCATCATTGCCCGCAACATCTCGCCGGATATCTCGTTTGACCGCTCGATCAATCCGTATCGCGGCTGTGAGCATGGCTGCTCTTATTGTTACGCGCGGCCCAGTCATGCCTATCTGGGCCTGTCTGCCGGGCTTGATTTCGAAAGCCGGTTGTTTGCCAAGACCAATGCGGTTGAGTTGCTGCAGAAGGAACTCGGCGCAAAAGGCTATGAGCCGGCGACCATTGCGCTGGGTGCCAATACCGACCCCTATCAGCCGGTTGAGCGGCAGTACCGGCTGACGCGCGACATCCTGAAAGTCCTGAACGACTGCAACCATCCGGTCGGCATTGTCACGAAATCCGCGCTGGTGACCCGCGACATCGATCTTCTGAAGCCCATGGCCGAAAAAGGCCTGGTCAAGGTCGCGCTGTCGATCACCACACTGGACCACAAACTCTCGCGCCAGATGGAACCGCGCGCCTCTGCGCCCGGCAAGCGGCTGCAGGCGCTTGAGCTTTTGTCAGCCGCAGGTATTCCCACTGTCGCCATGACCGCGCCGATCATCCCGGCGATCAACGACATGGAAATCGAAAAGCTTCTCGGCGCAGCGCAATCTGCGGGCGCGCGTGAGGCAGGCTACGTCCTGCTGCGCCTGCCGCACGAGTTGAAGGACCTGTTTCGCGAATGGCTGGAGCGGGAATTTCCCGACCGGGCAAAGCACGTGATGAACCTGGTGCGCGACATTCGCGGCGGCCGTGACAATGATCCCGAATTCGGCACGCGCATGACGGGCCGCGGCCCCTATGCCTGGCAGATCGGGCGGCGGTTCGAACTGGCCTGCAAGCGTCTGGGTCTCAACAAGGCAAAACTGAAGCTGCGCGCCGACCTGTTCGAACGGCCCATCCAGCCGGGTGAGCAACTGTCGCTGCTTTAGATCTGGACAGCGCGTATTCAGCTACCTTGTCTGTGGTGACGCTGTCCGTACTGCTGAGCGTGCTGGTCACATAACTACGGCAATCAGCTATCGCATCCATGCCCTCATTCGTTATGATCGCAGCGATGGCGAATCGATCTGCACCACACCCTGATTTCACGCTTGAGCGCACCGCACTTGACGGTGGCGCACGTCTTGTGGCCGGCGTGGACGAGGCCGGCCGGGGACCGCTTGCCGGTCCCGTCGTAGCGGCTGCTGTGATCCTCAACCCCGATCATATTCCCGATGGCCTGAACGACAGCAAGAAACTGACCGAACCGGCCCGCAATGCGTTGTTTGCGGAAATCCTGGCGACGGCGGATATCGGGGTCGGCGTGGCCGATGTCGCCCGCATCGACGAGATGAATATTCTATGGGCAACCATGTGGGCCATGGCGCAAGCGGTTGACGACCTCGAACACACACCCGACCTGGCGCTTATCGACGGCAACCGGTGCCCGAAACTCGACTGCCCAGCCGACGCAATTGTCAAAGGCGATGCGAAATCCATGTCCATCGCGGCTGCATCGATTGTCGCCAAGGTGACGCGAGACCGGATCATGGCATCGCTTGACCGGCAACTGCCTGAGTACGGTTTTGCCCGCCACAAGGGCTATGGCACGGCATTTCACCTGGAAATGCTGAAGGTTCACGGGGCCACAGCACACCATCGCAACTCGTTTGCGCCGGTGCGCAAGGCGCTCGCGACGCAAGCGCGTTAACCATTCATTAAGAATTAGATTCACCTCGGAGTCCGGGTGATTCAACATGGGCCTCAAGCCATGGAGACAAGGACGCATCAGACGTCCGGTCCCGGGGCGCGGGCGTCCGCTGAACAACGCCCGTTTGTCAGTGATGCGTCAAAACAGGTTATGCGTACAAATGGGTATTGCCACAAAGCCGGACATTGCGCCGCTTCTGAACTCGATTCTTGCAGGCGATTGCCTCGAGGAGCTTCGGAAAATTCCGTCTGAAAGTGTGGACGTGGTCTTTGCCGACCCGCCCTACAACCTGCAACTCGGCGGCGGCCTCACCCGCCCCGATCAAAGCAAGGTGGATGGCGTCGACGACGACTGGGACAAGTTCTCCTCGTTTGCAGCCTATGACGAGTTTTCACGGGAATGGATGGGGCAATGCCGCCGTATCCTCAAGCCGACCGGTACCATCTGGATCATCGGCTCCTACCACAACATCTTCCGTGTCGGCACGGTGATGCAGGATCTGGGTTTCTGGATTTTGAACGACATTGTGTGGCGCAAGACCAACCCGATGCCGAACTTTCGCGGCACCCGCTTCACCAATGCGCACGAGACCATGATCTGGGCGTCGCGGTCCGAAGAGCAGAAAACCTACACCTTCAATTATGAAGCGCTGAAGTCGTTCAATGATGACCTGCAGATGCGCTCCGACTGGCTGTTGCCGATCTGCAATGGCGCCGAGCGCATCAAGGGCAGTGACGGGCGCAAGGCGCACCCGACGCAGAAACCGGAAAGCCTGTTGCACCGGGTCATCCTGGCATCGACCAAACCGGGTGACGTTATCCTAGATCCGTTTTTCGGCACCGGCACGACCGGTGCTGTTGCCAAGCGGCTGGGTCGTCATTTCATCGGCATTGAACGCGACGCGGCCTATATCGCGGTTGCCCAGCAGCGGGTGGCCGCCATCGAACCCGGCGACGATGAAGTGCTGAAAGTGTCCATGGGCAAAAAGGGCGAACCGCGCATTCCGTTCGGATCGATTGTTGAACGCGGCCTGCTCAATCCCGGCGACACCCTGTTTGATCCGGCGCAACGCAATGCAGCGCGCATCCGGGCCGACGGCTCTTTGGTGTGCAAGGACGCCACCGGGTCCATCCACAAGATGGGTGCCCATGTCATGGGCGCGGAAGCCTGCAACGGGTGGACATTCTGGCATTTCCGCAAGTCTGGCAAAATGATGCCGATCGACGTTCTGCGCCAGAAAGTACGCGCCGAGATGAAATCGGCCTGAGCCATGGGCGTCACGGTGCGCGCAGCGGTTCGCGATGACGCACCGGGCATCTGTGTTGTCTACAATCAGGGTATCGAGGACCGCGTCGCCACCTTCGAGACGGATGCGCGCTTACCGGACGATATCGCCCACTGGTTCGGCGATGACGCCTGTCCTGTGGTCGTTGCAGAAGAAGACAGCCGGATCCTCGGCTTTGCCTCAACCAGCGCCTATGGCACGCGCGAGTGTTATTCAGGTATCCGTGAGTTTTCCATCTATGTGCACCGCGAGGCAAAACGGCGAGGCGTTGCCCGCCGGCTGCTGATCGCCCTGTTCGACGCTGCGGCCAAAGCCGGGTGCTGGAAGATCACATCACGCATTTTTCCGGAAAACACCGCCAGCCTGGAGCTGTGCAAGTCGCTGGGTTTCCGCGTCGTCGGCACCCACCTCCGCCACGCCAAACTTGATGGCGAATGGCGCGATGTGGTGACGGTGGAACGGTTGCTGGACCAGGATTAAAGCCCAATCACAGGCCAGGGAACACCTTGACCGGAGTTTGCGAAACCCGGCTTTTGTTCAAATAACAGCAAACAGCGGTTTTCAGGTCCAAACTGACTAATGTGGAGGCACACCGGAAATCCGCTATTTCTCCTGATCGTAGCGGCGAAGGCGTTCTTCCAGTGTGCCGCTGTGGAGTTCAAACATGTGATTATCGTAGTCGTAGAAATAAATTGAATGTCCCTCGCCTTCTACCCTTGAGCGGCCCTCTCGAACTTTAAGCCCCAATGCTCGAATTCGTTGCAACCGATCCTCGTATTCACCCGGACTCATCTTGAATGCGACATGGTTATAAGTTTGATCAGGCAGGG
>Ga0316192_10004183_pt1 | contig 10485 bp, 8 predicted proteins | sample MerIslwburrow_MG_FD_204931 | JGI IMG/M metagenome (GOLD analysis project Ga0316192, IMG submission 204931) | Coastal sediment microbial communities from Maine, United States - Merrow Island worm burrow | ecosystem: Environmental > Aquatic > Marine > Coastal > Sediment | place: USA: Maine...
AAACCCACCTGCTGTGCTGGTGGTATAGTTTAGCTTTGCTTGTAGAGTAAGTATGCTGCGGTGATTTTCTGGAGGACGAAGGCTCAGCAAAATCCCCCTCGATCCCCCTTTACAAAAGGGGGAAGATTCTGAAGTGGTTTCAATAAATTCCCCCCTTTACATAAAGGGGGGTTAGGGGGGATTTCGTTCACGGGCACGGCTTTGGTCTTACCACAAGGCGTGGAATTGTGAATCGCACCCTACTTGACTCGCCATAGTCACGCCCAGGCGTGACCTCGGCGGTTGGGGGCGCCACCCTTTCGGGTCGGCTCATGGACCAAAGCCCTCCCGGCGTCGGGAGGGATGCTTTAATGCGCGAAGAACTAGGCGGTATCGGCCAGGACTTCTATAATTGGTGGGATAAGTGCGGTGGCAAGGTCAGTGCGGGATCCACCCCCTAGAACCACCTCCAGACGACCATCGGTCACCTCGTCGGCGGTCTGTCGCATGAAGTGGGCAATGTCCAGGAAGCACGCTTTGCTGAGCCCCAGGCTACCATAATCTCCCTTGTGGGTGTCGAAACCGAAATACCAGAAAATGAGATCTGGTTTGAAATCAGCTACCCGAGGACCGAACTCTTCTCTTACCTTATTGGCGTAGGCCTCATCCACACTGTCAGCGGTTTTACCCGAGAATCCCCAGAAACCGCCAGGTGCAGGAACGTCCACCTTGGTGCCGTCTGCTGAACAAGTCTCCATGCTGCAAAAGCAAACGTGAAGCACGTCTGGATCATTCTTGAGGAGATCACGCGTGCCATCACCGTGGTGGGCATCTGTATCAAGGATGGCGAAGCGTTGAATATTGTGTATCTCTCGCAGGTAAGTGATGGTGATTACCACATCATTGAAACAGCAGAAGCCGCCAAAATAATCTCTTCCCGAATGATGACCACCGGCACCAATGAGGGCAAAGCCGTTGTAAATCTCTCCAGTGCAGATCTTTTCTCCGGCTAGGACCACGCCACCAACTGAGTGCCAGCCAGTGGAGCAAAGGGGATCACCCTCCACGCCTTGGATAAGTTCGGGGGTGTGCACCTTGAGGATCCACTCTTCCTCGATGGGTGGCGATTCGTAGAGAACAACGTTGTCACGGGCCAGCAGATAATCAATCGCTTCGGGAAAATCCTCCAGTCGAGATCCGCGGGTGAGATAACTTTTTCGGCTGAAGCTGGGATGGTAGAAGACACCGGTTTTTTTCATGAAATCCTCTTTTGTGATTACGTGAGTAAGGCAGCTGAACCACAAAGACCACGGAGATCAAAGAGCAAAGTAGCCACTATTAATTTCGATAACGCCTATTCACTTAGCTGCGCAAAAATCTCCTCTCCCTTTGGAAACAATGTCACATTCCACCGAACCCGTCATTCCGGACGAGCTCCGCTTCGCGGAGCGAGATCCGGAATCCAGTAAAAGTACAATATAATTGGGCTCTTTCTGGATCCCGGCTCGCGTCCGCCGCCGCTGGACTTGGCCGGGATGACGAATTGCGACACAGCCTCTTGAGGGGAGAGGGGACATGTAGATATCGTGTGGAGTTAAATTCATATTCGTAGTGAAATTAATAGTGGCTACTTTTCTCTGTGGTTAAAGGTCATCACTCTGTGCGGTTGTGTCCCTTACTGGAGACATGGCTTTGCCTCTTGTTCGGCGGACTCTTGCTTTTACTGGAGACCGCTGCCAACGGTGTAAAGCAGACCAGTGCTTGTTTGTTGCCAGGCAATGAATTTCAAGAAGCTTAAGAGCATCGGCAAACAATGGGCTACGCCGCAGGCTCCGACGTCTTTTTCTTCTCTTCTCGGCCAACATATGTCGGAGGGCCAGATGCAGAAAATGGACGTGGGTGCGTACGACTCGGGGGATGGCCAACGGTTTGAAGTTTTCCTCCAGATACTGGTGCAGCCATCTGGCCACATCGGAATCCGGAGGAAGCGTTTCGAAGGAGGACAATACTGGAGAGACGGTCAGGGTGGCCAGCAGCAGGGAATCGGTGAACTCTGATCCCTTCGAGCGCAGATCGTCAATTACACCGAGGTGCGGAAATAAAGGATCAGCAGAGGTGGGCTCGTTTTTCAGGCAGGCTAGCCGGAACTCGTTTAATCTAGGAAGCAGGTGTTCCAGTATGCCTCCGCCGGCAAGCAACTCGAAACCCTTGCGGCTGCCTTTGCGCCGCAAGATTTTCATAATTTCCTCCCGGATTCGTGAGGCCGGGCATTCCATAATGTGATGGCACTGACGCTTCATGGCTTCCCAGGTAGAATCCTCCACCCGGAAATCAAGAGTTGCCGCCAGACGAATACCGCGTAGGATGCGAATTGGGTCTTCCTGAAAACGTATATTTGGCTCGCCTATGCAACGGATAAGGCGGGCATGTAGATCTGCCCTGCCATCAACATAATCTATGATGCTAAAGTCAGCGACGTTGTAATAGAGTCCATTGATGGTGAAATCTCGGCGAAAGGCATCCTCGGCCGGAGAGCCAAAGGTATTGTCGCGCTTGATCAAGAGGCTATTACTGTCGTCTGTTGCCTCCTCCTCTTCTCCCTTTTTGCGGAAGGTAGAGACCTCGATGATCTTGCCGCCCTTGAACATGATGTGGGCGATACGGAAACGGCGACCTATGAGTCGGCAGTTTCCGAAAACCTTCTTGAGTTTCCTGGGTTCAGCATCAGTGGCAACGTCGAAATCGTCGATCTTCCGTCCCAGCAGAAGATCACGAACTCCGCCGCCGCAAAGATAGGCAAGGTGTCCAGTCCGGTGAAGGCGATAAAGAACCTTGAGGACCTCCGGGCTCATCTGCTTTCTGGAGACCACGTGTTTATTGCGATTGATAACAGTTGGCTTCATAGGTTTGGACTCTACTGTGTAATCGATCTGTCATATATACTGAATTTCTCAGGGAAAATCAAGGTAATAGGAAGCAAGGAGTACTCTTAAGTAGTTTCAAAACCCAGCAGCTATGCTGATGGTATAGTTTAGCTTTGCTAGTGGAGTAAGTATGCTAGAGTGATTTTCGGTAAAACGAAAGAGCAGCAAAATCACCCTCGATTTCCTCTCCGATAAACTTATCATCCCCTCCCCCCTGACGGGGGAGGGTTAGGGTGGGGGTGAAAAGATAAGTGCATTTTCAGCAATTTTATATTCCCCCTCCCCCCGCCCGCCTCGCCTGAGCGAGCAGGCTCGCGATGGCGGGCAGGCTTTATCCCCTCCCGCCAGGGGAGGGGAAAGGGGTTGTCGGAAAGCCTCGTTGGGGGGGATACTTTGCTTCTAGAGTTTATCAAAGGAGGGGAATTGATGAGGTCCCCTAATTTTGCGGCCTCTTTTCCATTTTATGGGTCTTTTGATATTCCAGACAGGCCGATTTCCCATTTTCGACTTTCACCTGGCCTGCCAGGTAGTCGGCAGCGGTGAGGGGGATGAAAATAAAGGGAGCAAAAATGATCCCACCGACCTTGCCCGCAGTGATGGCAGCCGATTTCCAGGGAATCGTCTTCACTTTGGGATCGTTCAACGGGCCCTCGATATTCACCGGGTCGGCTTTTTGAATAAATTTGAGCGATTTCTTTTTTGGCACGAAGAAGTAGTCCACTTTCTCCTGACCCAGATCGATAGTTCCCCCCCCGGTAATGGTAATGTGCTTGGCGTCGAGTATAAGAGCCTTTGTGGAGATGACTCCCTCCTCGATGGTGTAATCGGCCACCCCGCAAGTGATATCATAGTACCTCTGGTCTGTCGCTTTCTTCCAGGCCCAGCCCGCCACATCCCAAAAAACCAGGTCAGCCAGTGGGGCGGCGAGCTTGCCGTTTTGCATGGTTATGTAGATGCTGCCCTGGCTGTTTGCCGCCAGTTCATGGGGGGTTAGCCCGGATGTGCTAAAGAACAGGTCAATATTCATCTCCGCCTGAAGTTGTTCTTTGTAATCCTGGATATCCAGGGCCCGCCGGGGATCAATATTTTTGCCAAAGGCTTTGAAGGTCAGGCGGGGATGCTCCCGGGCATCAAGCTCAATATCCAAGTCGAGTTTTCCCTTGGCATAGACAAAACGAGCCGGGCTGATAGAGAGTACACCTGATTTGACCTTCACCTGGAACTGGGCTGAATCGGCTAGAAACTGTTCTCGTGCAAAGGATTCCACCGAAATCGCAATATCCACATCGACTTTTTTCAGCCAGTCGAAGTCTATGGGCTCACGGCTGAATACAGGCTCCTTCTCTGAAGGTTTCTTTTTCTTTTTTTCGCTGTCCTTCTCCAACAGGTCCCAAAAGAGCATCTTCCGTGCTTTGACAGTACCGCTGATCAGCATGGGAGTCGTGTCAAAAAGTTCCTTGAGTTCTACTTCTATCTCGGTTTCGCCAGCAGTCAAGGTGCTGTTTAACTCATTGCTCTTGCCCGTGCGTTTTATCTTAGCATCCAGTTGCACTGGCCCGATGGCGGCCCATTTACGATCAAGGATTGCGCCAAGCAGCTGCAGGTCCCGGGCAGTCAGGCTGCTTTCGAGCAGCAGGGTGGAGGGGTCTTTGAAACTGTCAAAGCTCCCGTTCACTTTCAGGCTCAGCAGTTCCGGCTGCGCGCTTTCGACCTGGAGGGAATCAATACCCAGAGTTCCATCTTCGTCCGAAATCGACAGATTGCCGGTTACGGCACCCAGGTCTGGCAGTTTGTCTAAATCGGCAAAGGAAGCAAAACGACTGCCATCCAGGTGCAACTGAGCTTCCCCTTTAACGCCCCTCATGGCAATTAGGTCGTTGATATAACCTGTGGCTTTCAGAACCGGGTTATCCTTCTCTCCCAGCCGTACTTGGGCGGAGTCGATGGAGAGCTTTTTGTTTTTGTCGAGGATTTTGGCCTGGGCAGTAAGAGGGCCCAGTTCCGGGATTCGGTAGCCCAGTTTTTCGGCAAGTGCACTGCTGCTGCTGGAATGAGCCTGGATGGTAAGGCTGGTATTTTGCGGCAGCCATTTATTTGCAGCACCGAGCTCGCCCAAGCGGCCACTCAGGTTTATTAACAGCAGCTTTTCCTCACCGGCTGCCATTGACACTTCATCGATGACAAGATTTTGATCATCGCCGGAGATTTGTGTCTGTGCCTTGAGTGGCCCGATGGACGGGATCTCATCCTTGAACCCGAATACCGTATTGAGTTGCGCAATATCATCGGTGCTGGCATTGGCATCCAGCTTGATCTCACGGATACGCAGCTCAGGCAGCAGGGTGACGTGCCCGGCAGAGCCGGAGACTGCAGCGGTCAGAAGTGCACCCTCGGTGGTCTGAATATGAACCTGATCGAGCCGGTGGAGGCCGGAGACCGTATGGAAGTGGGCTTCACCGCTCAGTGGGCCCAGTGCGGGAAGTTCCTGTCCAATGAATGTGCCGAGTGCCTGGGTGTTCTGACTGTGCGCCTTGAGGTTGAGGTCGATGGTCTTAAACGGGTCTGCCTGGTCCCAGTCACCAAACCACAGGTGCCCGTGGGCGCCGAGCCGGATGCCGTCTTCCTTGCCTGAGGTCAGCTTGATCTGATTGAGCTGCAACGCCTGGGTGGAACCTTCGATTCTGAAGGTCAGGTCCAGAGGACCAAACTCAGGCAGTTCCATGCCGACCCGTTCCACCACGACCGCACCCTCTGTTGCTCGGATGGATACGTCCAGATCGTAACCGCTGTTGGGTCGGTCCGCCAAAGGAAACTTGTCAATCCTACCGCTCAGATTTGCCTGAATACCCCTCGCGTCTTTGATTTGAACCGCTACATTCTCGAGCGATGGATCACCCACCTGGGAGCGGACATCGCACCTGCCGGTAATGGCTCCGAATTCCGGTATTTCGTCAAAAATCAAGACCCGTGCTGCCCGAGTTCTAGGGGCGGCAAATACCAGCTCAGTCCGCATGTTTGCCTGCTGCAGGCCGGTTGAGGAAAGGGCTAGATCAAGCGTTCCGGACAGCGACAGGTCCAGGTCATGTTCTGTTTTGCCATGAAAATCGAAATCGGTCACTGCCAGCATTGGATAACCGCCGGAGATCTGCGCGGCTACGCTGGCTCTTTTTATTGCGCCTATGCTTTCCGGCAGCAGTGGCTTTAACCAGGGGGAGTTACCTAGCTTGCCGGTCAGGTCAAGGTGCACGCCCTCGAGCTTGATGGCATTTGCGATATTCCCTTTCAGCTCTACACTGGACTGTTCGGGACCCTTCCATGTTGCTGTGATCTGCTCGGCGGCAAGTTGGGCAAAAGTACCCTTTAATTGCGATTCAAATGTTAATTTTCCGGGAATCTTAATACCCTGGATGGACGTTACAATCTTTTCAGCATCCGGTGTCCATCCACGGGCAGCTGCTTCGATGGTGGGATCGGGTTTTTCAAAATCGATGTGGCCCTTCAGAGAAAGATGTAGCAGCGCACTTTGCACTCCAACCGAGAAGGCCAGCGGCTGTCCGCCAAAGTATTCGTCCACATCCTTCAGTACAACTTTGACATCGATGTTCTGCTTGGCAAGCGCCACCCTTCCGCTCAATTTCACAGTGTTGTCAGGAGAAACGTCCAGGGTCAATTCACTTGCATGGCTATCCTGCAGGAGCAGGGTGCCACCTTCATGAATGATCTCCAGTTTTGCAATCCGAATATCATGTAATACCGGCTTGAGTGATAGTGGAGAGAGCTTTGGGCCAGGTTTTAGCTCCGGCGCGGCCGCCTTTTTGGTGGGCGATGTATCTTCCTTGATCTCGATCTGGGTATCGCCGAGCGCTAAGTGTGGTATGTCCAACTGGCCAAGGAGCAATCTCGGCAGGCTGATCTGCACCTCCAGCGAACCGGTCTCAACCCGGTACTGTTTCCCGGTATCCGCCATGACCAGGTCATCTACAGTCAGGGTCGGTGTCAAGGTGCGCGTGATATTAGCATCCCCCCGGTGCAGGACACGGATGTCCGACGACGATTCCAGCCGTTTGACCAGGTGCGAGACCAGGGTGGCATCGTCAACCAGGAGATAGATGGAGATTGTTGCCAGAAGTACAACACCCAGCACAACGAGTGCTGCGGCAAGGATTCGCTTGAATAATTTCATACTGCAACCAACAAGTAAAAAGGGATTAGCCTGTTCGGCTAACCCCTTTATTTAATTGGCGGGGACGATCCCGTCACTCGTGACAGGGCGACCTTCCCGTCGGCATTGACGGGACGTTCTAACCAGTGAATCTATAAACTGTTTACTTTTTCGTTTCTTGATGTCTTCTTCTCTTGCCATTGCACTCGATCTATCAGGATATTCTTCAAAATAGACTAGATCCCACGGTCTCTTACTATTGGTGTATTTTACTCTTCCCTGGTTGTGCCGTTCAAGCCGAGAATTTAAGTCCTGCGTATGACCTACGTAGTAGGTTCCGGTTTTTTCACTCATTAGGATGTAGACGAAATGTGCCATAGAAAAAAAGCCTGCCACTGAAAGGGGCAGGCTCTCATTGAAAGTTGGCGGGAGCGACGAGATTCGAACTCGCGACCTCCGGCGTGACAGGCCGGCGTTCTAACCATGCTGAACTACGCCCCCGCAAAACACTTAGTCACAATGAACCGGGAACTCGAGCAGGCGACCTTCCCGTCGAGAACGACGGGACGTTCTAACCATGCTGAACTACGCCCCCGCAAAACACTTAGTCACAATGAACCGGGAACTCGAGCAGGCGACCTTCCCGTCGAGAACGACGGGACGTTCTAACCATGCTGAACTACGCCCTCAAAAAAACCGGTCGAATACTGACCGGACCTCTCTTACTAACCTAGGCCCTTCTGCTTGTCAAGAGATTTTCCATGAGAATGACCCTTTAAGGTCAAAGCTTTGGATTTTGGCGAATTACCTCGGCAATTTAAGAAACAGATCCGAACTTTTGCCAGGCCGTCTCCAAACACTTAATCATACGCAGGTAGGTTTGTGCCGGGAGAAGATTCTTCCTATCCCGGATCTCATACGCTGTAATCCGATAGGCATACCAGCCGTCAACGCTGCCCAGGCCGAAGGGGTGTTTGTCAACGCTTTCCACTTCAGCGCGTAATCCAGTGGGCCCGTTGAGTCGATTGGCTTCCTCTACCCACGATCGCAAGCGATTGGCGCCACCGTATTTATGGTTAACGAAAAACCCCATGAAAAATTGGTGTTCAGCGTCTGAGTCTTCTCCGTGGTAGGCGTGGCCGGCGCAGCAGCCGTAGGTCTTGACCCAAGATTCATAACTAATAAGACGAATAAGGTTTCTGAGAGGCGGGTCTATTTCTTGGTATTTTATATTTTCGGACTCAAGAAAAATCCCGCTATATTCAGGAGTCTCCATTCTAGTCATCTCTCATCTAGAATCCAGTAGTCAGTAGCCAGAATCCAGTAGTCATCTGTTGATTCGAGAATTCGTCGATTCGTTAAATCGTAGAAATCGTTAAAGTCGTCTATCATAGATGTCAGAAGTCGGAGATCAGAGATCAGCTTTAGCCCTGACCTCTGATCTCTGCTTTCTGCCCGCCTGTCCTGAGCTTGTCGAAGGGCTGCCCCTACCGGCTGCCTGCTGAATTTCCCCGTCTCGCCCAACCTCCCGTCTCTCCTTACTCCATGCTCTGTGCCCCCATCTCAAATCTGCAATCTAAAATCTCACATCCCACATCCCCTAATCCTTTTCATACGTACCAGATGGCAACTATATTAAGGCTCAAAGGAAACGTGATCATTTGCCCCAGCAGGATAACCATTTGACTAAAGATGGTAGTAATTTTTTTAACTTTAGGCACTTTAGCACATTTTAGATCATTTTAGACACTTATCCCCACTATCCACTTGTAATCTGTCCCTTGTGGAGTTAACTTTAGTCGGGTATAAAAGTATGTCAGAGGATAATGAATAGGGTAGGTCTATCTGGTTCCTCTGTGAAATAATGATTTCGAATGTGGGAGGTTGCCACATGTGGGTTTACACGGACAAAGTGAAGGAACTTTTTGACAACCCCAAGAATGTTGGGGAGGTAGAGGACGCGGACGGAGTTGGTGAAGTGGGCTCTTTATCCTGTGGTGATGCCCTCAAGCTCACCTTTAAGCTTGATGACAAGGGCCGCATTTCAGAAGCGAAATTCCAGACATTTGGTTGTGCCAGTGCCATTGCCTCTTCTTCGGCCCTGACAGAGATGATCATCGGAAAAACTTTGGAAGAGGCCGAGACAATAAGCAACCAGGATATAGTGGAATATCTGGGTGGACTACCAGACAAGAAGATGCATTGTTCGGTCATGGGTCAGGAAGCTCTCCGAGCTGCCGTAGCCAACTATCGCGGCGAGAAGCTTCCCAAGGAAGATTCCGACATCGTTTGTGAGTGTTTTGGGGTGACTGAGAAGGAGATCGAAGATGCCATCCTGGACAACAGCCTCACAACTTTGGAGCAAGTGACCGACTACACCAAGGCTGGCGGTGGTTGCGGCTCTTGCCACGAGCGCATCGAAGGTATCCTGCAGCAGACACTGGGCCAGGCCCAAGTGGAGGTCGAACCCGAAAAACCCGCCAAAGCGCGGCTGAGCAATATTCAGAAAATGAAACTCATCGAGGAAACCCTCGAGCGTGAAATCCAGCCCACACTGGCGAAGGATGGTGGCAGCATTGAGCTCGTTGACATCATCGGTGACAGAGTGCTGGTAGCCCTCAGAGGTGCGTGCGCTACCTGTGTGGCCTCGGACATTACCTTAAAGCACTATGTGGAAAGCAAGCTCCGGGAACTTGTCACTGACAATCTGGTGGTAGAGGAGGTTGCGCAATGAAGACCATTTATGTGGATAACAATGCGACAACCCGGGTGGCTCCCGAAGTAGTGGAGGAGATGAGCCCCTATTTTTCTGAACTGTATGGCAATCCTTCCAGCATGCACTTTTTCGGCGGGCAGGTGCAGACAAAAGTGGAGGAGGCGAGGGAGCGGGTGGCCGGTCTTATTGGGGCACGGCCGCAAGAGATTATTTTTACCAGCTGTGGCACAGAAAGTGATAATACAGCCATAATGAGTGCGCTGGAGTCCAATCCGGAAAAGAGGCATGTGGTAACTACCAGAGTGGAACATCCCGCGGTGAAGAATTTGGTGGGCCAGTTGAAGCGTGAGGGCTACCGGGTTACTGAGCTACCCGTGGACCGTGATGGGCTGCTGTCAATGGATGAGGTCTCACGAGTAATAGCCGAGGATACCGCAATCGTCAGTGTGATGTGGGCCAATAACGAGACCGGGGTTCTCTTCCCGGTGGAAGAGATAGCAAATTTGGCCAAGAGGCGGGGGGCAATTTTTCACACAGACGCGGTCCAAGCTGTCGGCAAAATTCCAATCAATTTAGTCGAGAGTCAGATAGATATGCTGAGCCTCTCCGGCCACAAGCTGCACGCTCCGAAAGGAATTGGAGTTATCTATGTGCGACGGGGTACTCGCTTTTCTCCCTATATTATTGGTGGTCACCAGGAGGAA
>Ga0316192_10004186_pt1 | contig 10481 bp, 12 predicted proteins | sample MerIslwburrow_MG_FD_204931 | JGI IMG/M metagenome (GOLD analysis project Ga0316192, IMG submission 204931) | Coastal sediment microbial communities from Maine, United States - Merrow Island worm burrow | ecosystem: Environmental > Aquatic > Marine > Coastal > Sediment | place: USA: Maine...
TGCCAGATACATCACTATATCAACAACTAAAACGATTATTTTCCACGAATGTAATTGTTCGCAATATTGGTGGAAAAAACCTCAAAGTGATTGATCCACAATCAATTCAGAAATTGGGATTATCGGGACCCGCGGATAAATATAATCGTCTTTATTCTAAAGGTGGGGTAAGTGGGTGGGGATATGATACGGCTGTAGCATTTCAAGCACAGAGAAGAATGTTATTTCGGGATTATGATGTGATGGATAATGATCCAATTATTAATTCAGCTCTTGATATTTATTCAGATGAAAGTACAGTTAAAGATGAGATGGGTAATGTTATTCAGATTACGTCGGAAAATGAAAAAGTTAAAGATGTATTACATAATTTATTTTATGATATTTTAAATATTGAGTTTAATTTATCATCATGGGTTCGGCAATTATGTAAATATGGCGATTTTTTTCTTGAGTTGCAAATTTCTAAGGGATTTGGAATTACGAATGTTCGACCGATTTCTGTATATGAAATTAATCGTGTAGAGGGGTATGATCGTACAAATCCAGAATCTGTTAAATTTACTGTAGAAGGTGGGATTCGGGAGCAGGGTGGGAAACGAGAACTTGAAAATTTCCAAGTTGCACATTTCAGATTAATTAGTGATACGAATTATTTACCATATGGTAAGTCTATGATTGAGGGTGCTCGGCGAACGTGGAAACAATTGGCATTAATGGAAGATGCTATGTTAATACATAGAATCATGAGAGCTCCTGAAAAGAGGGTATTTAAAGTTGATGTTGGAAATATTCCACCTCATGAAGTTGATACATTTATGCAATCAATTATAAGTAAAATTAAAAAGACTCCATTTATTGATCCAAATACTGGAGATTATAATTTAAAATATAATATTCAGAATTTAACAGAAGATTTTTATTTACCTGTACGTGGTGGTGACAGTGGTACAAATATTGAGAACCTTCCGGGTTTAGAATATAATTCGACTGAAGATATTGAATATATTCGTGATAAAATGATGTCTGGTTTAAAAGTTCCTAGAGCTTTTTTAAATTATGAAGATCAAATTGGGAGTAAAGCAACTTTAGCGGCGGAAGATGTTAGATTTGCGAGAACAATAGAACGAATTCAAAGGATTGTTGTTTCCGAATTATGGAAGATGGCAATTGTTCATCTTTATGTACAAGGATTTAAAGATGAAGATTTGGCATTATTTAATATTAAATTAACAAATCCATCAACAATTTATGAGCAAGAAAAGATTGAATTGTGGAATTCGAAAATAGCTTTAGCACGAGATATTCAAGATACGAAATTACTTTCTACAAAATGGATTTATACAAATCTTTTCGAGATGGCTACTACTGAAGTTACTGAAACACGAAAAGAAATTGTTAAGGATTTAAAACGATCTTTTAGGCATGGACAAATAGAGGGAGATGGGAATGATCCTGCTGAGAGTGGACAAGTTGTAGGGGTTAATGGTCAATTGGATGATTTAGATCCTGGAGCAGGTGGAGATCAGAATGGTCTTTCAGATCAAAATGATCAATTTGGTGAATCTATTAAAAAATTAATCCCATCAGATAAAAGTTCAACTAAAAAAGTTTGTAGATCTTTAAATTTTGATGATTTGGAAGAAATGGAGTCATCAGATGGTCGACGTGGTTCTAGATTAAGAACTCGTTATAAAGATGATCCATTTGGTGATGATCCATTAGGGGCAAAAGAATATCATAAGATGTGCAAATTAGATAAATCTTTAAATAATGGTAGGAAATTTAAGGGTAATAGTCCACTTGCTACGACTGGTGTAAGTACACGGCGAATGAAGGAAATTCGTAGAAAGCTTGGGGCTTATACTACTACATCAAAAATGTTACATGAGGGTGTGGATAATAAAACTAAGAAGTATTTTTTAGATGAACAGAATATTTTAAATATAAAGGATAAATAAATTAAAAACATATTTATACTTATATTAGTGTATTTCGAAACATATTCTTCGGAGATTTTTTAGATGAAAAAAATACGTCATTCCAAATTTAAAAATACTGGAATATTATTTGAGCTTTTAGCTCGACAATTGACGACAGATGTTCTAGATGAACAAGATAATTCTATTGCGGCAAAATTGGTTAGAGAATTTTTTAACGGAACAACTGAGCTGAGTAAAGAACTTGGGTTGTATAAGACATTATTGAAAGAAAAATTTTCCAATGAAAATAAAGCAAAAGATTTAGTAACTGCTGTTCTTGATGCACGAAAGAAGTTGAGTAATTCAAAATTAAAACGTGAAAAATATATGTTGGTAAGAGAAATTAATAATAAATTTCTAACTAATAATTTTTTTGTAAATAAACTTGATGATTATAGAATTTTTGCATCAATATATAAATTATTTGAAGAGATTACAACATCAAATAAACTTGAACCAACAGATGCGGTTAAATCGAGATATACATTAATAGAACATATTATGTCTAAACAAAAGAAAATGGTTCATGATCAGTGTCAAAATCAACTTTTAAATGAGTTTAGAAAACAAGAAAAAGATTTGCGATTATTAACATATAAGATTTTGTTAGAACGATTTAATGAACGATATGGTTTACTTGATAATAATCAAAAGATTTTACTCCGTGAATATATTACGAATATTTCTAATACACCAAAATTACGTAAATTTGTTGATGTGGAGATTAAAAAGGTTTCGAATAGACTTATAACTCTTATTCCATCGATTAATGATCAGATTACAAAAATTAAATTAACGGAGGTTATTAAAAATATTCCGAATTTGACGTGGGGTAAAACTGTGAAAGATGAACAAGTTGTTTCATTATTGCGGTATTATGAATTAATTAAAGAACTGGAAAAAATTGAGGAATAAATCATTGCCAAATAATGCACAACAAAAAGATTCTGAAGATCGGAAGAAAGATTTGAAACAGATTGATGCGGAAAAGGATTTTGAGAAACAAAAGAAGGATCGTCAGGATCAAATAGAAAAAAGTCGACAAGTCCGATCTAATGATGGGTCGGAATCAGAACCTGCACCTGAATCTAATCCTGTACTTGAACCTGAAGGTGATATGTCTGGTGATGGGAAATCACAAGGAAATGTTTATCCACAAGTTGAGCCGAAAGAAGAACCTGTTGAATCTAAAATTAAACCGTTACCAGAACGGGGTAAGCGATTTCTAAGTAAAGAAGGTGATTGGGTTATTACACAAATAGAAATAGGAAAAGTGGATGGGGTTATAAAAGTTGTTAATCAAGAAACTCTTGATGAAATTTTTGTGAAATATATATCCGGGAAATGGATTTTGAGAATACGTGATATGAAAAAAAAGAAAAATTTACGATTATTATCTTCAAATTATGAATTATTGATAAAAAAAGCTATTAAAATTTTTGAGTATGGTGGTAAGTTATTAGAAGATTTTGAAATAACGAATCGATATCGAATAAAAGAAATTATTCGGGGAATTGTAAAACAGATACAACAAGAAGTTTCTCAAAGTGGTGCGGTTGCTGGATATGCTACGCCACGCGCTTTTGTCGATAGACGAAATATACAATTTAAGACAAAACGAAAGAATTTTATAGATACAACGACACGTCGATTAGGATATTTGTGTGTTCAAGAATTGGAAGAGGCCGATCCATATTATAATGATATGAATTCAGTATTTGAAAATACAATATATGATAATATTATAGAAAAATTAAAGTCAGAATATATTTAAATTTGTAGGAGATTTTTTGTGAATCGTTCAAATTTGAGACAGATTATAAAAGAGGAAATTGGAAATTTTATACTGCAAGAAGGTAGAAGAGGTGTTTATCATGAATATCGAGATGATATTACGCAAAGTCCTCGACAAAAGATTGGACATGCACTAAAAAATGTTAGAAATCAATTGAGTGAGGTTGAAAAATCGATTGATTTGAATTTGCGTTTGAAACATGAAACTGGAATCGGTAATAATGACTATTGGGAAAATACTCACAAGGTTATGCGAAGAATTAGTGAGAGACTTCTTAGAATTCAAAATAAAATGAGAAAATTTTAATGAAACGTTTAGTATTTAAAAAATTTACTTTTGAATGGGTATAATATGATAAACGAAAATAGTTTAAGGAAAGTTATTCGTCGTGAAATCAGAAATGAAATCGATGGAGATGCATATCAAAGTGGTCGTATGGGTATGTTAAATATAACAGCCGGAAAAAAGAAAAAATTATCAAAACATGATTCATTTTTACAAGAAAAAATTGATTCAAAAGATTATTCTGAATTACGGGATTTTATTAGAGTAGAAATTGCAAGTGTAATGTTTGATTTATTTAGAAAGCGAAATGTGTGGATATAAAATGATTAGATGTACTATAATGAAAAAGGTGCAATTAAGACAAATGAATAGAGTGGGGGAGGTGAACTGATAATGTCGAAAGAACTATTAGTTAGTTATATACCATTTACCGTAACAAAGACTATGATCGATGAATCGATAAAAAAGAATGATGGTCGATTAATTGTAAATGGTCCATTACAGCGAGCAGATGCACAAAATCAAAATGGGCGTGTATATCCAAAATCCATTTTAGAACGGGAAGCTGTGAAGTATCAGTCGTTAATTAAAGAACGGAGAGCACTTGGGGAGTTAGATCATCCGGATAGTTCTGTTGTGAATCTTTCTAATGTTAGTCATAATGTTGTTGAAATGCACTGGGATGGAAATGGTTTAATGGGGACCGTTGAAATTTTAGCTACACCGGCTGGTAATATTTTAAAAGAGTTATTTAAAAATGGGATTAAACTTGGCATTTCGTCTAGAGGTTTAGGGAGTACACAAGAAACTCAAAATGGTTTGGAAGTTCAAGAAGATTTTGATTTAATTGCATTTGATTTTGTTTCCAATCCATCGACACATGGTGCATTTCTTTCACCATTACATGAGGGTATTGGATTAAATGCTCAACGATCAAAATATAATAAAGTGAATCGTATAATTACTGACATTTTAATTGATATGAAATAGAATTTTGTAGGCATTTTAAATATAGAAATTGCTAATAATATATGGGGTTAATATAGATGAAACGTTCGGAATTAAGAAGGATTATTAAAGAAGAGGTTCGATACTTGACAGAAGCTATGTCTGGGATTGCAACTGCGAATGAAATGATTATCGAAATAAAGAAGATAATACGAAAATATTTTTCTAAGACGACATGGCATTTTGAATTTGATACGTCACGTTCAGCTCCTTATCATGCTTATGTTAAAAAATATTTAAAATAAATGATATTATAAATAAAATTCAGATCATGTTTATGGTAAAGTTTATATTAACATTTAATGGAGGATTATACAATGGCTGGAATTAAAGAAACAAAAGAACTTGTTGAATTTGCGATTACGTTTGGTAACGCTATTGCACAAGCTACGAAAGATGGGAAGTTTAATTTTTCGGATATCTCATTATTTATTCCTGTTGCTATCAAAGCACCTACCGCATTTACTGGTATATCAGATGTGGATGAGGAATTGGAAGATTTGAGTGAAGATGAATTACATGAACTTCATAGTGTTGTCGAAGGGTTTGTATCCGATGATTCTAATACAGAAATTATTGCAGAGCAGTCATTTCGTGTAGGATTGGAATTATCAAGACTTGTGGCATTGTTAGTAGGGGATACAGATACTGATTTGGTTGATTAAATAGAATTGAATGGTGGTTGTACGGTCATCATTCATTCAGTTTGGAGATGAAATATAATGCGTAGAACGAAACAACCTGATTTACGAAAATGGAAAGATTATCGTATTAATGTGATAGAAGATGCTATTGGATCTGTATATAATAGAAATTTAGATGAAGAGGAAATTTCAATGAAAACTAAAAAAGTTGATGGAAATATGAAAACAGTAAAACGTATAAAGAAAATGAAAGAACAAACATTACGAAAATTGATTCGTGAACAATTTAGATCATTAATACATCGTAATAAATCAAGTAAATTAAAAGATCTTATGCCTGAAGGGATTGGTGGGATGTCTTTTATATCTACGACTCCTGCTTTACAAGGTACGAGTCCATTTTCAGCACGTAGAAAAGATAACTTTACATTTAAAGGTTTGCCTGGGCGAGTTGGTACAAAGAAATTGACTGAAGATAATCATAAAATTCTTGCGGAAATTATTACAAAATTAGATAGTGTTGTAAAATCGACGGGGAATTTATATTTAGATGAAGCATTATCATTAATTAAGCGAGCTAGGTAATAGTTTGTTATCATAAAAATCTGATAATGATGTGAACATGTGAAAGATGTTAAAGGTCTTCAAGAATATTTATCTAATATTGGAATTATTAAAAAAGTCGGTGTTATTTATATAATGTCGTAATTTGATTGGAGTCAATGATGAAACTTGTAGATATAATTAGTGAAAATAGTTGGTATGACGATGATAAAGATGCGGTTTCAAATGAGACTCGGGATAAATTTATTGATGCGGTTAAGAACTATAATATGTTAGGAAAGGCCGTGTATCGGGAAGGAAATCTATTAGAAAGTTCTAAAACATTATTAAAAATAGTAAAAATTGCAGAAGCATATACACTTCAAGAAGTTGGTGATTGGTTCGATAAAATAACGGTTCAACGTAATATGAAAGATTTAAAGACGTTAGGTGGTCAATTTCATACAATTGCTTTAGAATCACAACAACTTCAGGATCGTATGGCTGCATTATATGAAGATATGGGTCATATTTTGAATAGGTATTATTCAATTGATGAATTTCAAGATGAACTTGAACATGCTCAAGACTCTCGCAATCAATTAAAACAGGAATATGTGTCATACGATCATAATTTATCTGGTACTGATGGTGAAGCTCATAAAGATTATGATGAGAAAGATATTGGGAATGCAAAGGTTGGTGTAAAGAATGTTGTAAATATTAAAAAACAAAAACTTGATAATCAAAATCATCGGAGAGTTAAATTTAAAAAGCACGCATATAATGAATCGATTCCAACTAAACTTAATTTAACATTGGATGAGGTTGGATTTAATGTGAAACGCATGAAAAAAGCAGTTAAGAATGACAAGTTTCTTCAGATGAAATTACATCAATTTGGCAGTTTAAAAAAGTTGTGGCAGCAATATGGATATGGTGATTAATAAATGTATAACTTATAATTATTATTACAAAATAAATGAAGAGGTAATGATGTCATCAAAAGGTAATGGGATATCAGTAAAAGTTTTTAATAATGATGTAGATGGTGCGCTTAAACAATTAAAGAGGAAAATAAAAAATTCCAATTTAATTGTAGAACTACAACGATGTGAGTTTTATAAAAAACCATCTGAAATAAGGCGAGAAAAACGTCATAAATCTAAACGAAGAAAGAATCTTTCAGATTAATTTTTGAAGTTTGTCTAAAATCGTAGTTTTTTAAGATATGTATATACTTATATATAACTTATACGAATACATTACCATAATATATCACATGTAGTGTACCGAAAATAACTTAATATTATTTATTAAGGCTCACCAATAGCTTTATTATCCAACTTACAAATTGTAGGATTAAGGAGATTTAACAATGGGAAAATCACGTAAGAGTGCTGGGATTTCCAATAATTTTCTTCGAGAGGCTGTAGCAGATGCTAAAACCGTTCGAGAAACAGCATTAGAAAATGCCAAAATTGCGTTACAAGAAGCGTTTAACCCAAGAATTCAGTCGATGTTGAGTGATAAGTTACAAAAAGAAGCTGAAATGGATGACGATGATGAAGCGACTTCTATTGATACAGAGATGGATTCTGAAGATGAGGGTGGTGATGCAGAGATGGATTCTGAAGATGAGGGTGGTGGTGAAGATATGGATGTTGAAGATGACGATATGGATTCTGAAGACGAAGATGTGGATGATGAAGATATGGATTCTGAAGATGAAGATGAATTAGATTTAGAAACTATTTTGAAAGAACTGGAATCAGATGATTCTGGTGATGATGAAGATATGGATTCTGAAGATGAATTAGATTTGGAATCTATTTTGAAAGAATTGGAATCAGATGATTCGGATGATTCGGATGATGATGAAGATATTGATTTGTCTGACATTGAAGATAGCGATGATGATGACGATATGGATTCTGAAGACGAAGATGTGGATGATGATGAAGATGTTGAAATTTCGGAATTGTTCAATGATGAAGATGAAGATGAAGATATTGAACTTTCGGAATTGTTCAATGATGATGAAGACGAAGATGACGATGAAGATATTGAACTTTCGGAATTGTTCAATGATGAAGATGAAGATGAAGATGAAGATGATATGACAGAGCATCATATAAGTCGGATTAATTCACTTGAAAGTTCTCTACAAGAGCATCGTAAAGCTGTTCGAGTAATGCGTGATAAATTGAATGAAGTTAACATATTAAATGCTAAACTTTTATTCTGTAATAAATTATTCAGAAATTTTAATATGAATAATAGTTCAAAGATGACGATTATTGAGAATTTTGATCGTGCAAAAAATGTGCGTGAAATTAAATTAATTTATGCAACATTGATTGAAAGTATGAAACAACAAAATTCTGTTCCGAGATCAGTTAAAAGAATTACTGAAAGTGCATCAAGAATTGTTGCATCAACAAAACCACGTAATAATAACATTTTGAATGAAAATGCAGATTTCGAGATTGCTAGAATTAAAAAACTTGCAGGTATTAAATAAATTAAGCATATGGAGAATCAATTATGTCTGATAAATTATTAAGTCTTTCGAAATTAATGGAAGGACAAAACCCGTATTCCGCACTTCTTGAACAAACTAGAGCATTAGTCAAGAAATGGGAACCAACTGGTCTATTAGAAGGTCTTACAGATGAGCATCAAATTCATGGAATGTCCATTCTATTAGAAAATCAAGCGCGTCAATTAATCGATGAAGTTTCACAAACTGGTGGTAGTTCGAATTCCGAACAATGGGCTGGTGTGGCTCTTCCACTGGTTCGTAGGGTGTTTGGAGAAATTGCAGCGAAAGAATTTGTTTCTATTCAACCGATGAATTTACCTTCAGGGCTAATTTTCTATCTGGATTTTAAATATGGTAGTGGAACACAACCCGGATTTACTCAAAATACTTCACTTTTTGGTGGAAGTGGTAATGGTAAGACACCTGCTACAGTTGATTCTGCTATTGGTGGATTGTATGGTCAGGGTAGGTATGGGTATTCGATTAATGATACCGTTGCTAATGAGACTCTTGCAGCTCCTCAAGCCGCGACATTTACAACGAGTTCTGTATCTTGGCAAGATGTACAATTTAATTCAGATCTTTCTGCTTCTGTTTCTGATGGTTCATTAATTAAATTGAATGTATCTGCTTCACAACTGAATGCATCGGGTAATATTGATTATGAAGGTGTGAGGGCAATGGGAATTTCTGGTCCATCGGCTGCTGCATTGCAACAAGTGTATAATACATATACTGAAGCTGATGATCAAGGAACTGGGACTACTCAATTTGTAAGATTTATTATAAGTGGTAGTGCCGCCGCAGGTAATTATACTATTAGAATGGCTCTTCAACCACTCGATTCAACTCGCGGTGATTTTGAAGATAAATCTGAAAGTGGTAGCGCAGCTACATTAGATATTCCAGAAATTGACATTGAGCTTCGTTCAGAACCGATTGTGGCTAAGACACGTAAATTGAAAGCAGCTTGGACTCCAGAACTTGCACAAGATTTAAATGCATATCACTCAATTGATGCTGAAGCTGAGTTAACTTCACTTTTAAGTGAATATATTTCAATGGAAATTGATCTTGAAATTCTTGATATGTTGATTGTTAATACACTTACGACTGAATATTGGTCTGTTCGTCCAGGATTTGAATATGATTCTGCGACAAGTGGATTTGTTGATTTGAGTTCACATACCGGTACGAAGAATGAGTGGTTTCAGACATTAGGTAATAAGATTCAGCGAGTATCTAATAGAATTCATCAGTTGACATTAAGGGGTGGGGCTAACTTTATTGTTACGTCTCCAGATGTTGCTACTGTACTTGAATCTATTCCAGGATATGCGGCAGATACTGATGGCGATCAATTACAGTTCGCCATGGGTGTTCAAAAAGTGGGTATGTTAAATAGTAGGTTTACTGTTTATAAAAATCCATATATGACTCAGAATATCTGTTTGGTTGGATTTAGAGGTGGAAACTTCTTGGAAACCGGGGCGGTGTTTAGTCCATATATTCCATTAATTATGACTCCATTGATTATTGATCCTGACAATTTTAAGCCAAGACGTGGTGTTATGACACGATATGCGAAAAAGATTGTTCGTCCTGAATTTTATGGTAAGATAATTATTTCGGATGTCGAACGGGTATAATTTCTAATTAATATCTAAATACATTAACAT
>Ga0316192_10004191_pt1 | contig 10472 bp, 21 predicted proteins | sample MerIslwburrow_MG_FD_204931 | JGI IMG/M metagenome (GOLD analysis project Ga0316192, IMG submission 204931) | Coastal sediment microbial communities from Maine, United States - Merrow Island worm burrow | ecosystem: Environmental > Aquatic > Marine > Coastal > Sediment | place: USA: Maine...
GCACATTTATTATCTAAAATAAGATGGTTATAATAACCGTTATCAAATTTGAATACCATCTCTAAACGATCATCATCTGCATCATATAATTTAACATCTACTATTTTCATTATTTCACCTCATAATTTATACACTTACCACATTGAATATCTATGATTTTAAGACAACAAGCAAATATATCATTAAAGTCTACTAAATTATATTTACAGTCAATTGAAGCACAATTGATAACAACACGTCTATCTATTTCCTTATGTATTTTAATTTTCATTTCACTATTTAAACTAGCCATTAGTATAACGCCCTCCCATTACTATCATGAGTTTCAATACGCCTGTGAACAACACGATAACGACCACGATAAGTCCTGATATAAGTTCTAGCTAATTCATGACCATGATGATCGTGGTAGTACTTGTTAGGTTTGTCATGGTAGTTATGACGGTCATTGTACTCATTTTTTATACGGCAAATGTTTGTATGTGTCTTTTCATTACAGCATTTAAAATCATTACCAAATACACAAGCTGCTGTGAATAATATGAAAAGTATTGCTATTAGTATTGTTTTGATCATTTTTCAAACTCCTTTATTGAAAAAATACATAATTTCCATCCTCAAACATATTAACAATATTACTCATATCATAATCATCATCAGGATGGTTTGCATGAGTTTTAAAAAATAACTTTCCATCTTTATCATAGTAATAATGATTTGCCATAACACATTCACCCATCTTATAAACTGCTAAAAATTCACCATTCTTTGGTGCATCTAAAACCATTCTTAATCCCATTTGTTAAACTCCTTAGTTAATGATTTATATTTCTTTCTAAGTTTCTCTAAATAATAAGCACGATTAATAGGATACTTATCAGCATCATACTCATAATCAAACTGACAAGCATCAAACGCCTTAACCTTCTTATCATCACCGTAGATGTAGTAGTGGAAGTTTTCACCTAATGAATACCTCTTAGGGTGCTTACTCCATAATTCATACGCTACAGCTTTGTTACCACCATTCTCACGCTTCTCAGCATATTCCTTCAATGATTGGTGAAGTGAAGCTTTTTTGATAAAATATCTAACATCTCGCATAACCCTAACAAACTGAGTATAATCATTAAAGATACTTTCTGTGCTAATCCCATCAATAAGCCCCTGATAAACTGCATGTGTAAACTCCTTTAAAAAAGGTTCTAATGATCGACCTTTAGTTGCGCCTTTATAAATCAACTTATCACCATCATCCATAATATAATTTTTCTTCTTGATACTAATAAAGTTAGGATAGTAACCATCATACTCAACATTGATTAATTCAGGGAGCTGTTCATTAATTCTTTTGGTAAGCGTGTCAATTTCCAATATATTATTATCAATCCTATTAATATACAAACCATCAGTATCGATTTCAACAATTCCATAATTATTCCTTTCACAAATTTCAGCAATTTTAATTAAAGTTTCTCTACCTATCCTAGTAACAGTCTCAGCATTATCAAAATCATTGAAGTTAGCAAAACCATAACCCATGTAACCGTAGAAACTATTGATGATTATTTTAAATGATTCTGATACAGGTTTGTTACCTGCTTTTTTCATTTTGATTCTATAATCTTTAATCTTAGGATAAATATTTCTAAAATAATTTAACACATCAGTTTTTGGAAATAAACCATATTGTAAAATAATAGAAGGATACAAACTACCAACATCAATATGATACACATTCTTAATAACGCCAACTTGTCTGCATTCGACAAGACCTCCTTCATAGCTATAACTTTTTTCAGGCTTTGGTATAGAATGATGTTTGCTAATATAATGATTTACAACCATGTTATTAATCTTACCAGCAGCACCAGAAGTTATAATCGATTGTAAATCATATGGTACTAACTTGCATTGATAAAAAAATGGTGGTAATAATATTGAGCTAATTCGTGAAACCTCATTAACATCTTCCAAACAATAATTAAGATATCTTTTAGACCTCTTCTTATACTCTTCAAAAATTTCCTTACCTTTCAGAATAACACGATTCTCTTCGGCTACTCCTAAATGTTTAGCTGCATCTTTTAAACCAATGCTTGGATAATTTCTTTTAATAGTATCATCATGTTTACAAAGATGTAGAGTATCAACAATGATCCTACCAAAAAAGTTATACTTTTTAAATTTGGTAGTAAGTTCTCCAGTTCTAAGTGTGTCAGTATAGCTATTAGGAAGAACATCAAAGCGACTAATGTTAAAATCAATTCCATGTTTCTCACACCTTGTTAAAATATAAGGAATATCAAAATTAATAATATTATGACCTTCAATAATATCAGGATTCAATATGCGAACCCATCCAATAAATCTTTTAAGTATCTCTCTTTCATCACCAACAATTACTTGGATAAAATCATTTTGTCGTATTGCAATTGTGTTGATTGCGTCTTTGGATGCAGTAGGAAATGCCCTAGTCTTATCAACATCAGTTTCAATATCAAACTGCATCCTTTTCAAATCATCAAATTTTATTTTCTCATATAATTTTTCCCCTGATTGTATTAAAAATTGGGTAGCAAAGTTTGGTATAAACATATTAGGACATTTATTTTTGTTGTACCAAGATCTGGCTGACCAGAATCCCATCTCGCTATCCAATTTAATAATGTATTTAAATGGATAATCACCGTTGTCAAGTTCCTCAACTTCATAATTAAATCCTATATCTTCCAATTCTTCTACTATCAAAAAAGGAGAGAATGGTTTTCTTTCCCATTCATCATCCTTATTGATAGTATGAATTTCATTACCACCGTTATAAAATAAATGTTTCATTTACCAATCCCATTCTTTTGGTGTGATATCACAACCACAACTTTTCAAAAATACTAATATTTTTTTATCAAAACATTCAGGGCATATATCAAAACTATATTCAATACCATATCCACCATCTTGAGATTGATCACCTGATTTATATTTAATTTCTGTTTCATCTACAGTGTAATGATTTTTAGACCAATCTCCTTTATCTGTTGTTTTACCACATATATCACAAACCATAGATTCTAAATATGTATAATATTTTCGAACTTCTTTATATCTTTTCATTATCTAACCTCACTAATATCAACCCAATACTTACAAGCCTCCTTACAAGGTACATTACTAGAATACTCACAATCATGTTCATCTTCGTAGCTATGATCAAAAACACAATCGTCATAGACTTCATCGAAGTCGTCATAGTCGAGTGTGCATACATATTGGTTTGCTTTCATATCTAATCCTCTAATAGAAATACTGATATAAATTCAACATTATCTTCGGTTGTGTTTTCTTGGTAATTTTGTTGAGCTTCAAAACAAGAATATGCCATAACTTCAGTACTTCTTTCTACAGTTAAACCATCATCTGTACACGTATAATTCAATTCATATTTATTCATAATAAATCAATCACCTCCCCTTCAAGTAAATTTTTAATATTAGGTTCTTGTATACCAAAAGAAACTGAGTTACATAGTATAACATCATTATTAGTTGTTATTAATTCAAAATGATTCTTCTTTATACAAAACCTAGCAATATCATCCCTAACAGTAAGACACCCATTATGATCATTGTAGCTTATGAACATTTCATCACCTCCATAATTAATTTCTACCTCTCACAAAAAGTTTCTTAAAAGTTTTAATCACCCACACGATTAAATCCACTAATAAGTTATCCATTCCTAACTTCTCCATTATAACCTCCATTTTCAAAAAAGCAAATTAATTTTTTATCTCTCATATTTATAGTTCTCTGGTCTATCAGTATCCTCAAAGAAGATAGGATATTTTTTAACCAAGATATCTCTGACCTGACCTATCAAGTTTCTTGTCTGTATATGAGCCTTATTATCACACCTCAATTTAATTATATGCCTCCATTCCCTAATATTGGCAGTCATGATCATTTTTGTTTCAATTGAATTTGGTAGTAGTATTCTAGCTTCATCCGTGCTATTTGTCAAGGATAAATATTTTTTATACTCTTCAAATGCATGGTAAGTACTTTCATACCAACATCTATATTTATTTATTTTACTATCAGACATTGTTGTAAAAACCTTATCTATACCATTCCATCCATTTTGAAATTGAACAGGCAGTATCATATTAGGCTCATCATACTTGTTATAACGAGTACTTTCTACATTAAAGCTTGCTAAACGGTGTCTAATTAAATGAACGTGTGTCATGCGGTCTGTAGCGATTTTAAATGATATATTTACATGTTCTAAAGGTGTACAATGATTCATTTTAATTAATTTCTCAATAAACATTGCTTGACTAATTTTATCATTTTTTTCACTGCTATAACAAATACCACCAGCTTCGCAAACTGTTAATACAGCATCATAATAATTTATAGGTCTTATTAATTCAACGGTTTGTTTTGTTATTTTCATTCTCTTTCCCTCCAACCTTTAGGAACAAGTTTACCAGTTTCCTTCTCAAAATCTTTATCCATATAATAAATAACATCTCCATGAGCAGGCCCAAAATCACATTCAGATCTAAACCATTTTAAATATTCTAATTCTGTAGCTTCTTTTTTTATTTTTTTCATTTTTTTCATTTTCTTTTCCTCACTAAATGATAATATGGTTTACTCATACAAGTAGCAACAAAATGAACTCTCTTATCACTGAATTCAAAAGTTAAAAATTCCTCATCTTTTTGAAAGAAATTATAATAACTAGGAAAATCAATATAACAAGTGTCATTATGTTGAGCCTCTTGCATGATAGCCGTTAAATTTAATTCTCTAGGTACTGAAACACGATCATTTTCACCATAATGAATATCAATTATAATGATAGCATATGTGCCTTGTTTATAGAAATTCTTGATAGTGTAGTGATCATATTTAATCTTTAGAGTTTCAAGCTCTCTATCAATATGATATATTAATGATTCTTTCATGGTGTAAAATATACCAATATCAATTTTAAAAATATGTTGTTCAGTTTTCATCTTCGGCCCACTTTCCTAAAAAAGAATTTACTAACTCACTAAAACCATCTTTTGCATCATGCCAATTTTCTTGCCATAAATCAAATGTTCCAGTTATTGGAAAACCTATTATTAAAACTAAACAGTATAATTTCATTAATATCATATGATTCTGAAAAAAACCTTTTAAATCTTTCTTATACATTTTCATGATTAACAAGTTACCTCCATTTTTAACGGTACACATGGACATCGTGATGTTGATAGTGATAATCCTGATCCACATACAGGACATATCCATCCTAATACTTGTGATGATATTAACCAATCACCATTCGGATGTTTAGGTGGTAAAGGTGGTTTAGCTGCTGGTTTTGGTCTATTAAGTGGATTAGGTTGATAACCTTTACTATCACGACCATTATAATCAATTTTTTTATCTTTCACATTTACCTCCACTACACTCAGTAACAACATTAACATAATCAGTAATATATTCATCCCAATCAATAACTTTATTCGGATGTTGTTTGTTTTCATTATACTCAGCTTCAGTTATTTCTTGATAAGGTGAATCATTGCTATCAGGTATTTCAGGATAAAGAGTAATACCAACAAAGCTATCATAATGTTTCCAAATATAATTCATTACTTCGAGATAATCATCATCGTTAACACTAACAGTATTGCTAACTGAATGGTTTGTATAATACTTAGTGTATTTCCTAATATTATCAAGTTGTTTAATTTTCGTAACATTTTTATTTGTGTATTTGTTGTTAGACTTTAAATAAAACACAAATAATATATTATCAGAATTACCACTTTCCTGAGTTTCAACACCATTATCTTTCAAAAACTTACAAATAGGGTGGTCTTTGCTAATTGTAACAAGACGTTTGTAATATGGACTATGAGCAGGATGAATCCCACTACTGCAACCATATAACTGACTGCTATTCCCACTAGGTTTAATACTTGTAAAAGCTTTTGGTACTTTAACATTTAAAACACCTGCCATTCTAATAGTTTCTTTTTCGACTACTCGCTTGAATAATTCTAATGTTGCTTTGTTTGGATTTGCTGTGATATCATTATCATAGATACCAGAAAGACAAACACCAATAATAGGATCATCAAGAATGTTTGCTTCCCACGCTTCAGATAAAGATGGAAAATCATTAAACAAACCTTGAAGCATTCCTAATTGTGTAGCTAATATTAATTTCTGACAAATACTATCAACATCATCTTCTATCTTAACTGTTGCAGCAGTTAAATTACAAAGCTGTTTAGAATCTAATAAGATTTCACCACAAGGATTAATACCCATATCATCACTACTACGACCACTTTGTTTATTAGCAACATGCCGATTAAAGAAACCATTCTCACCATTACCATTATTGTAGAGATGTTGAAAGTGATTTAGGAACTGAGACATACTTGGTTTCTTTTCATAAACAGCACTCATACAACTATTACTACGATAAGGATGCTTAACTTGCCATCCACCATGTTTAGCATATACCATATGCATATCATTATTATCAAACAGTGTTAAGATAGCTGCTCTTCTAACACCTCCTACAACAACTATTTGGGCGATTTTGCAGCATATATCAAATACATCAATTGATCTTAATCTCTGACCTTGACCTTCTTTAAATTTTTCAATAACATATTGTAACATTTCTTCAAGTGGTTTATAACCTGAAGCAGTACCACCAGCCGTTTTAAGTGGCTCACCTTTTTTTCTTATTCTACTATAATCAAATGTTGGAATAGAACCTTCCATTAAGGATTCTATTAAACTATCTAGTGCTTTTTTCCAGCCTTCTTTTGAATCTTTTATTACTATATTCCATGTTCCATTTCTTAATGTTGGTATAACTGGCAACTTCTGAATATGTCTATTCTCAACACTAATACTACAACCACAGCCACTAAGAAGAACAAAGAAAAGCTCACCAAAATTACTAAGATCATCCATAGCAAGATAAGCACAATTATACTCAGCAAGATTATTCTTTTCAATATACTTTCCTGATGATGATAGTAATCGCATTGATGGTTGTATGTTTCCATTTATTAAATTATTTCTAAGAAGATCAAAATCAATAGGTATACCATTTGATAATTCATCTCCTTTATTTAAAATTTGTCTGCTTAATGATGTTAAATACCTATCAATACAATCATCCCAACTCTCACTACCTTTAGCATAAGTACGATAGTAAATCATCTTCTGATAATCATCCATTTATTCTCTCCCTAAAGTTTCATGAAAAACATCTCTATTACAAACAATACAAAAGTGAATCATTACTTTCTTTTCTTCATCCCAAATCTTAAAACGAAGGTCTTCTGCACCACAACAAGAGCGTCCTTTTTTCTTTTTCATTAAATAATAATTACCTATATTATCAACCATTGAATTTACCTCCGTTCTCTCATTTTATCAAAACAAAATTCACTACAATAAATTTTAGGCTTACCCGTTCTAGTCTCAGCATGGACAATATACTTCTGAGGACTACGGCTATAAACATCATCACGACAAGTATTGCAAGAACCAATATATATGCTATCAGAATGATTTATTTCTACATCCATAATTTCTGTTCTCATAATTCCCTCAATACATTAAATTTTCAAGTTGATCTAAAATATATTTTTTATGATTATCATAAACATTATCAAGTGTTTTCTCTACTTCACCAACTTCAAGCGGTGTTTCGAGAGCTTGATTCCAATTTAAAATTTTCTCATAATATTTTTTATAACTATTAAGTTTAACTTGATCACAACAAAAAGAAAAAAGTTTATTATTACGATTACCAGCACTAACTTCAGAAGGACAATTCTTAACAACCTTTGGTACTTTGATCATATCTTTAGGTAAATCTTTTAATGGTAACTTTGGTGTTTTACCTTTAACCCATTTGTATATTATACCATCAACAGATGATGCAGGTGCAACAACAAAACCACCCTCACCACGGATGTCAATAGGTTGAGTCTTCTCACCTAAGCTTGCATTAGTAATACCATCTTCCCATTTGTAATAGCAGTGATAACCGTTAGGTGTCTTCACTGTTGGAGTATCATCTTCTATATAAACATCGAGACTATCATAATCAATAACAGCTATTCCGGAAATCTTACCTGTTACAATACCAATATTAAAATTACCTTCACTGAACCAATTTTTTAACACATCTGCTGACGCTATATGTTTTGTATATGGCTTCCAAGGTATAGCTGGTATCTTTGTTCCAGCATGTAAAGGAATGACACTATAACCAGCTTTAACATAATTCTTTGCAGTTTTCAATAAATCCATAATGTTCTCCATTAATAAAGGGGAGCTTTTAAACTCCCCAAATGATTAAAAAATTAGTCTTCTGTTACGTAGTCGTCATCAGATGTTTCAAATACTTCTTCTGTTACATCTTCAGTTGTTTTCTCAGTAGTAGTTTCCCCTGCTGGTTTAGCTTCATCATAACCTTCAAAACCATCAGGTTCCTTTTCAGAATCAGTAGTTACAACAGGTTCACCATTTTCAAACTTTCTAATTGAAATAATTTCTGCTACAATTCTCTCTTTACCCTGATACTTTTCTTCTTTATGAGATATATCAGCTAAGTACTTTGCACCATTTAAAACCTTTACACCTTTTTCTATTGACTTTAACAACTTAGTTGGTGTTGGCTGACTGTTAGGATCTATACCAGCTTTCTTCATAACACCACCGTAGTATAGAAAAGAAAGATATGAGTTAAATCCTTTATCAAATTTAAATCCGATATATTCTCTTGCTACCTTCCCTAATTCTCCAACCTGTGAAAATGTTAATCTAACATCTTTGTTTTTATTCTTATCTTCACCCGTAACAGATTCTGTTATTTGAATAGGAATATCAATACCAGCATCAATAGGAGCTGAACCTCCACCAATTTTACCCTTATCACCAGTAGGTATTTTAAAACTTTCACTAATTTTATTTTTCTTATCAGACATTAATATTTCTCCAATTATAAAAGGTTAAGCAGATTTTTTTCTGCTACGTTTAACGGTAGGTTTCTTATCCTTCCGTTTTTCAATTTCATTGCTATTGAACTTATCTACTAATATATACAATTCTTTAAACTTTTGTAAGGAAAATTCATATGTTTTTTCTTGCTTGTTCCTAAATATCCTTAAAAAGTTATGATACGCCAAATGAATGTGCTGACCAATCAATACACATTTCTCTAATTCATCCTCAATTGTTTTCCAATCTGCATCAGATTTACAGAGTTTTGATATTTCAATTCCACCATAAATTGATTTCATTTTTTTATGATGAAAATTAAATCTAACATCTTTACGACCAGTTATCCAGCATCGATCATTATGTTTTGCAACACATTTAGCATATAGATATTTGGCTCTAGCCTTTCTCTGTTCGTTAACATTTGGCATTTTAATAAGTGTTTCCTTTTTCATTGCCAACTTTCATTAAATGAAATCCCAATATTTTAGAATATAATTCCAATCGAAAGGCATCTCTGGTTTAGGTTGTTTACCAGTATATCTGGTTAATGCAAATTCATTACTAAATGAAATAGCTGACGGGTATTTACGCAAACCGTCATCATCAAAACGACCAGTAATATAACCAATATAATCAAAGAGATGCTTGACAGTATTATCATACTTCTTACCAGTGAAGTAAGGTCTAGCAATGTCAGCCTCAGTGCCATGTGCTGATACTATAACATGTACACCATATTGAGTTAAGGTATTGATAAACTTCGTTACCTCAAGGCTATTAGATCCCATAAAATTATAATTGTTCCAGTTCAATGTTCTACTGGTTCCGATTGGTAATGATTCGTCCATTTCAACACCAGCTTTATTGTTCTCCATTTCCATCAAGTTAACAACAGTTATGTTTGCATAGTAACTCATTGAATCAAAGAAAACTGCTTTGTATGGAAACTTACCAGCAGCAGCCAGCTCAATAAATTGTCCTAATGTAAGTGTTAAATCTTCTAACATCAACAATGGTGGTAAACTATAATCAAGCTCAAGACCTTCAACATCTTTAGTATTCTGACCAGCAGCTTCAATCATACTATCACTATCACGACCATCAACATTGATAAATTTCATTGGTTTGGGTGCAGTCTTTAATGTCATATAAGTCTTACCACCCGGGCAACAATTGTTGTAAATTAACCAAGAAGCACCTTTTTTCTTACTTCCTACCTGTCCTGATTTTTTCATACAATCATACCTCTCTTTTTCATTTCCTCTTCAACTTCTGATTTTATAATTTTAGCTTTAATGAGACGTTGATCTTTTGCATTAGGTTGACCATTATAACCAAATACATTTATTACATTTCTAGCTTTATTATGTAATATTCTCAACTTATTATTTCTTATTAAAGAAAAATCATAATTCTTTTCAAAATCTC
>Ga0316192_10004192_pt1 | contig 10472 bp, 10 predicted proteins | sample MerIslwburrow_MG_FD_204931 | JGI IMG/M metagenome (GOLD analysis project Ga0316192, IMG submission 204931) | Coastal sediment microbial communities from Maine, United States - Merrow Island worm burrow | ecosystem: Environmental > Aquatic > Marine > Coastal > Sediment | place: USA: Maine...
CGTGGTTTATCCTTCAGTCAATCTCACTTTCTACGGTGGGGGTGACAGCCCAATTTTCAGCAAAGGTTTGGACTACAACCTTGAAGGCTGGTTTCTCCTGCAGGAACTGTTGTTCCGCATAAAAAACTCCAATTTTTTCCTTGGTCCCAGGCTTATTTATTACAATGCTGACAGTTCGTTTGACTTGAAGCTCCCGATTGAAGGCATAGCCCCATGGCAGCTCAACCTGCAAAGCTACGGTGTTGGTGTAAAAGCAGCCTATGATTCGCGGGATAATATTTTTACACCCAACACAGGGATCGACGCTAATATTTCAACCATGCTCTATACTGTTGATAATGACATATTCGGCGCCAGAGATTACCGGATGACTGACGCCAGAAGCAAGATATTCTGGCAATTATTCTCCAGTATTGTTTTGGGCTGGAGGCTGCACGGCGGTTTTAGTTCAGGGGATGTACCATTCTATGCCCTGCCCTTCATTGATCTGCGCGGCATTCCGGCAATGCGCTACCAGGGGGACAATGTCCTGACCACTGAAATGGAAACACGCTGGAATGTCAATGAACGTTGGAGCCTGGTGTTCTTCGGTGGAGTCGGTCGCACGGCAGATTCATTAAGTGATTTCAGTGACAGCGAGAACCGGTGGGCCGGCGGTACCGGCTTCCGATACCTGATAGCCCGTGCGCTCGGCATGTACACCGGCATGGATATTGCCAGGGGCCCCGAAGACTGGGCTTTCTACATACAGGTGGGCTCGGCATGGGGGAGATGAGAGGGGAGTCAGCCTGAAGACTTAGTGGCCCTGAATAACGCAATGTTTGAATTTTCAGTCAGGGGGCATGAATAATGGAGTAGTGGAGTGATGGAGTATTGGAAATTGGAAGTGAAATAGGAAGGTGGATTTAAGAGAAGCCCATATTGCTTGCCACAATCTTAACTTTTCAGCCTCTAATAACAAGTAAAGGGTGCCAGTATACATGGCAACCTTTCAGGAATGATTCATCAGTTGTGATAGCTGGCAGGCATCGTAAGTTTTCATCAACTCTTAATGTAAAGCCTTTTCTCCTGCAAGGGCTTACTATGAAGCCATGCCAGGTGTTTTCCTAACGTGGTTTTCCCTCCCGCTTTTTTTTCTGATCCTCCCTTTCCTGAATCAGTTTGTAGGCGACGTAGTACTTATAGATGTTGCTGACATACTGCACTGTCTCACGCCCGATTATTTTAGCAGCAGCAATCTCGGCATTGTAGAACCAGACATTGGGATCGAGTCCCATCTCAGCAGTTTTCTGACGTATTTTAATTAAATTGCCCGGCCCGGCATTATAGGCGGCAAAGGCAAAAAGCAATTTGTTGCCATCGCTCATCGGTTCATCCTTAAAGTACTGATCAACAAGAAACCGCAGATATTTAACACCGGCATGGATGTTGTTTTCCAGTTTTTGAATTTCAGGTATGTTGACATTCGGGTCGGCTGCTGTTGATGGCAGCACCTGCATGATCCCGACCGCTCCAGACTTGTTCTTCTTCGAGTGATCCAGCCCTGATTCCTGGTAGGCCTGAGCTGTGATCATCAGGTAATCAAAATCATACTTCCCGGCATACTGTTTGAAAAGATCCACGGTGTTGTTGTATTTTTGCAGTTCTTTCTCGGAAAGGGCGTTTTTCACATACTTTACATCTTTCAGGTATTTCATGAAGAGCATGTTGCCGATGACGGTGCCCTGCTTGTTCGCCTTGACAAACTCGTTTATAACAGATTTCAGTTTCGGGCTGTTCTTGCGGAAGGCCCATGCAATTTCTCCCCCGGATCGCACGGCAATATCGGCATGCACCTGGATATCGGCAAAAATCTGCTGCCAGAACTGCGCCTTATGGTGGTCAACGATGATCATTGGAACAAGACCGGCATTAACCATTTCCAGAAGGTCCTCATCCTCCAGATTCTCATCTGCAAGAATCAATTTTACCGGCTTCTTGCCGGATTTTTTAAAACTCCTGTTCAATTCGAGCAGGCTTTCATAATAGCTGCTGGATTTACGGACGTTGATCTCCTTGCCGGCAAGATCATCTAAGCTTCTAATCGGTGAGCTTGCGGGACCGGTAACCACGACCTCCTTTATACCGGAGAGCAGAGGGTCTGAGAAGGCAACACTTTTCTGGCGTTCAGGGGTAATTGTAAGATTGGCGGCGGCAATATCGCCATAGCCCTTTAATAAACCGGGTATCAACTCATCCCGTGCTACAGGGATGAAAACTATATGGGTTTTCAGGGTTTTCGCCTCTATTTTTTTGTTTACAAATTTCTCGAACTCCTTCAAAAAGTCATGCGTAATGCCTCGCTGCTGCCCTTTATCAAGGAAAAAGTAAGTCTTGCTGTTTACAACAAGAACCCGGATTTCCCGGTACTTGACCATCTCGTCAAAATCATTCCTGATCGCTTCGCGGATTGTGTATTTTGGTGCTGTGGATCCTTCAGCTGCGGCTGGAAGATCAGAAAAACATGCGAGCATAGGAATAACAAGTAGGAATAGGGCTATAATAAACAGTCGGGCGAACCAGAGGGTATCTCTTGTTTTCGTAAGGCACCCATATTTGCCTGCACAGATATTACAGATGTTTTCTGCTTCCTTGCTCCATCTTCTATCATGCATTTGCTTTCACCGAGAGTTCTCTTCCTTGGCGATCAGAGACTGTTGCCAGGAATTTTTTAACTATGCTTTACATATTCGTTGAAGCATCCAGGATTTACTTCTGCTCTTCCCCTTTGGACTCTTTAGACGCTATTGTTCGAATCCTCATATGCAACACCCAATTAGCATACGGTTTAATGCTTTGATGAAAAAACAAAGATCCTCAAAAGCCGGAGGCGCTTGGGGAGATACTAAAATAGATCAAATGATCACCAGAATGCTGAGAGTCCGACAATGTACGTGTCAGAATCACTGCCCGTTGGTTCCTGGGTGCGGATACCAACGTAAGACATTTTGGCACCCAGGTGCCGACTGACTGGGAAACCGAAGCTGAATGCCCAGGCCAGGTCTTGCTTGAGATCATCCTTGCGTATCCCATTCACGGTTGATCTCCCACCATAGTCATAGCCTCCACTCGCACCTGCCCAGACTCCCGCACGGAAGGTATAAATGAGATGGCTGTGAATTATGTAGAGTGGATCCTGCTCGAGTTTATTGCCATTATAAAACTCATTATTGTCAGTGTATAATGCAACGAGCCCTGTTGCTTCCAGAGACCAGTTTCCCCAGCTGTGCACGACGCCGAACTGGGGCCGGAAAGTAAAGCGATTGGTCCCGAGATTGATCAGTTTATCGTCCATGTAGTCACCGGTCGGTAACTGGACTGACAGGCCTGCTCCAACGATGGTCTCAACCGCTGCCGCTGCTCGATAGGCAGCATATTCTTTGCCTTGCAGCGGCGGTGAACCGTTCAGGTTGATTGCGAATCGCAGATTGGTGTCGGACCATCCGCTCCGCCTGACCGTCGCAGGAACCCCATCAAGCAGGCCGGTCCAGCGTCCCTCCTGGTAAGTTTGCAGTAAGTCGATACGTGCCGTTTTCTCGAACAGCGCGAAGGACCGTATATATCTTGCGGCCCATGTATGCATCTCCATCTGCCCGTTTTCTATCTTGAGGACAGGATCAAAGTCAATATCAGCCTGGGTGTAACCATACCCGGAGCCAATAAAATTGGTATCAATCGGAATATGGGCCCATTGCCTGGGTTCCAGCTCTTCACCCAAACAGGAAGATGAGAGAACAAAAAACAACTGGAGGAGAAAACCTCCTCGGGCCAGAATGTTCACGAAACTTAAGTGAGATGCCATACAATGAGTATACTACGGTTAAATTTTTTCTATTTACAAAATGTAGTAATAACTTTTTGGAACTAAACTCGCAGTTTCCATTTCCAGTAGCAATAGTAACTAGTTAAACAAGATATACACGAGTTGCAGATTGAACCCTTTTAGATATTTATTTGCCTAAATTTCAGAAGGTTGTGCTTAGCAGCATTCCATATTGCCCACCACCTACAAAAGGAGTTGCTACAATTTCTTTTTGATATGGATCAGTAAAAATATATGTCGTGATTATCCCTATAGCACCTCCAGCAAGAACATCTTTCAGGTAATGATTATCTGATTCTATACGACTCCATCCAACAAATGACGCTGCAGCATAGGCTGGAATGCCATATTTCCAGCCATAGCGCCTTTGCAAAAATGAAGCCCCTGAAAACGCCGTAGATGTATGACCTGAAGGAAATGAGTGCTCCTCCCCATTGGGACTAGTTGTGTCAATTGAATATTGTAGTGCGTATGTAACACCAACTGTCGATAAAAAAGATTTGGAAAATTGAATAAGACCTTCATGGTCATTTTGAAAAATTGTCATTCCCGCTGCAGTCAAAGGAAGTATTACCCGTATTATATCTCCAGCAAGTTCGATATCATCATTTGCATACACAGGAACCGAAAACACAAAATTAACAATACAGGTAAAAACAAACAATACTCCAGCCTGTTTTGTTGTGCACATCAAAATTTGCAGCCATTTTGGTATTAAGTCCCTGACGTTCAAAAGTCGCCTTATCTGATATATATTTTGCATAACAGTTTATTATCAATCGATGTTATTAAAACAAAAAAAACAGGGTTTGTAATACCCCTGCTTTTTGTAATATTTACAATTAAATATCCTAATTTGCGGGTAAACTATAAGTTGCTGTCACATCAAAATATGCGCCTGCTGCCGATTCTCCTGGGAACGGCTTGACTTCCTGACCAGTGAGTGTAACTTCACCTTGTATACCTACATAACGCCCCGATCCGTTGATAAATTTTCCTGAACCAGTAAAAGTTTTTAGTTGATTTACTTCATTGGCCCAAAATTCCAGATCCCATTCAAACACTGATGTTGAATTATCACTGTAAGTTATGAGAGCGTATCCGTCACGGGTTCCGCTTTGGATACTGTTTTTGCCTGTGGCCCTTGATAAAAATGTCGCCATCTCACCGTCTTCATAGTTAATATAACCATGTCTCTCACATAAAATATTTGTAGGGGCATCAACAAAGCCGATCGGCATTGATTCCAGCCTCGTCACATAGGTAAAAATTCTAAATTTTACAGTTTCAGCTTCAGCTGCCGCCAGTGAAATTAGCTGAAGTATTACTATGCAGAATAAGCAAAAAAAAAGGCGTAATATTGTCCTGTTAAGTCTCTTTAGATGCATGACCTTCACCTCGTAAATTAAAATTTTTATCTGCATGTGATGAGCAACATGTCAACATGAAAGGCTCCCGGAATGAAAGAACAACAATAGAAGGATTTACTCCAGTAAGTTCCAGAAAAAACCGTTTTATAGAAGTTTCCTTTTAATTAGGGTTTAATGTCATGGTGAAAATATTAAACTATATTAAGAGTAGGCAGTAATAATCAAGTGAAAAGGTTCTAAAGAAATTAAATAGTTGAATCAACCTTTATGGCCGCAATAGAAATTTTTTCATAAAATCTGGCCGCAACAGTTGGGGGTTTTGTTGTGGCTTCAGGTTGCTGAAAGGGCATTTAAGGCATAGAAGAACTGCAGGGATAAAACCAGTTTTGAGAAATGATCTTCGTGTAATAACTCTGGTCATTGACTTTTATAAACAGTTTCGAGTTATGAAAAAAAGTTTATGAAGTTATCAAGGTTTCTGTCCACTTGTAGCCAAGGTTGATATTGGCATCCCACATAAAGTCAGAGCCTACGCCAAATCCTCCAAGAACAAGGAACCCGCTGACGAAAAACTTGGAATCACCCAGCGGGGAGAAGCCTTTCAGACCAATGATAGGATTGAACCAATCTTCTTTGTTTGAAATTGACTGTGCAGGAAGAAGTCCCTCCTGCAAGCTTAGGGTTGAGTCAACTGAAGAGTACCGAACACCGCCAAGAAAATCCAGGAAAGCACCTTGATTTTCAGTCAGTCGATAGAACCCGGCCGCTGAAACAATCCAAGACTCTGTTTTTGATGTAAGTCAGGAAATAGACTGTCGATCGCAGGAACTTGTTTTGTGTGGGACTTACAAATTTCTCCTTTCTTGCAATAAATTGCTCTGTGGGGCATAAACCCCCGCTTTATCTTGGTGTACATGCCCCAAATATAACAAAAGCTTCATTGCCCCCGGAAGCGCTCAAAACAAGCCGGCCTGTGTCCTGGGATATGGATATGGACCAGGCGAGCCCGTCCCTGACGCCTTCAATGCCGTCATCCGCTCCCTGTAGAAACAATTTCCCATCCAGGAACTTCCGAGAGTTGATCTTACTGGTCCGCTTATTCTCGCTCTAAGTTATTGCAGAGAGTTCCTTGGCGTAAAAATCAATCTGGAAAAAACTGGGCGGGTTGACGCTGGCAGCCATTGCCTCTCCTCCCTAGGAAAAAATTTCCTTTAACTGACCATTTAAATATTCTACGTTTGTCAAGGCGCGTACCAGATCGGGCTCGTGTAGGCGCGGTCCTGAATGGCTGTGGGACAGCCTTCCGGCAGCTTCACCTTGAAGAACTTTGCGTCGTAAGTCGTCCAGCGCGGAGTGGGGATCTCGATCACGCGGACGTAGTAAAAGGCGCGTTCCTTCGCATCGAAGTCCGGGTCCTTCCAGTAAGCCAGCAGAAGCGGGGCGCCGATGGTGATTTTGGCCGGATCGCCATCGTAGTCCTGTGCGATCGCCGGCAGGGCGACAAGAATTACCGCTGCTAAGATACCTGCTTTAAACATTAATCATCTCATGAAATGTCCTTCCTATGTTTAACAAAAAAAATAAATTTATCCGTTGATCCCATCGTAATTAGGGGGAGGCTAACGCCTCTGTTCAGGGACAGCTCCGGTTAATGCGTGTGCCGCACCTCCTTGGGCGATATGCGGCCCGGTAATCTGGCTTAGGCCTACATCAAGCTCACTCCGCTAGTTGCCGCCTGATGACTTTTAACGCGAACCGATTCAGGGCTTGCCTGACCAAGCAGGCTGTCCGTAGACTGGGGTCCGTGAAGCCTGCAGTTATATACCCCAACCGCACAGCGCCGCACCGTGCGCCGCGCCACCCCGGCAACGCTCACCGGGGTCAGCGGACGCCCGACAACGGCTTCGGCAGTGGGCACCAGATGCTGGGCCCCGGGGATAGACAGCTGCTCTCCAATCTCAGATCCGAAAGCCATAATGACCCCAAAAATTAAAACTATACCCAATATCTTCAACGTATTCATTTTTCGTCTCCTTTTTTGAAATGGTCTGGTAGATCACCCGCACCCTTGAGATCCTTCAGTTCGACCTTTTCGGCCTTGGTTTGGTTCGTGAAGTGAAAATCGGTTGCTGCCACCTCACCTCCAGTTTTCCAGTTCCTGGTCTGAATCGTGTATTGCGGTCCACCGTTGATGAGCTTGGAGGAGATCACAAATCGGTAGGGATAGGGGTGCTCCCCTTGGGCAATCCAGATCTGCCAATCAACTTCTTTCGTACGAAAAGCAAGATAATCGCATTCAACGCCGCCGACCACACCGCTGCCAAGATCCTTCACGTCGACAACATCAGCCATCAGCGCATCATAGGAATTTGACAACAGCAAATCCCCTGCAGGAATCGCCCTGTTGTATGTAAACCTCAATTCGTCGATCAGGTGATCGATCGTGCCGGGCACATCAAGCTGCGTGTAGAGATTGCGGTTCTTGCCCAGCAGGGTAAGCATTTTCCCGTCGAACCACGTCTCCACTTCGGCAAACCCGGCGGATCGCGTGACGTGAATCTTGTCAGGCCGGTTGAGAGTGAGGGTTCCTGAAGCCGCCAGCGCGAGTTTCTGTTCATCGCCGGTAATAACCTCCAGGGTGGCATCGAAATCTAACGAGATGGATTGCTGCGCCGCCATGTAATCTGACATGGACTTGAGAATCCGCTTGGCATCTGCCTCATCGGCTTTTGCTCCCGCGGACGTTCCCAACAGAACTATCCACGATAGCATCACCACTGTGATGCAGCGCATAAACATCTTCACTGATTTGGAACCTGTCTTCTTCATCTTTGTACCTCCTTGAAATGATATTTCTTCAAAACCCATTCAGCCGGTTGGCCAGTCATGGGGTATGCCCTAATTGTTCAGGCCTGAAATATGGAAAAATTTTCCAGACTCTTTTCCTCTCATTTCCTCTTGGCTTCAAATACTGTCAGTAACGAATCATTGGGGTTGTCAACACAGTGGTCAAATATCTGATCGGTAATTGCTGACAGTTCGGGCGCATTAAAAATTGTGTCATTATTCTTGCCACTCATGAAACCATGATAAAAGACGATAGTAAAATCTCTATCGCCGCCTGACATTTTTAGCATTGTTCTGCAATCCTGTGTTTTAAGATCCACCACCATACCTGCTGAGGTTTTCTCCAGGTTTATTTTGACTTTTTCCTCTGAAAAGCCGGGCACAGCAACTACCATGACCAGGAATCCCAGGACTGCAACAATAGAAATAACTTTACGATTCATAATGATCTCCTCCATTGAAAACGGTTGATATTTCAATTTCCAAACCAGTGTGGCTACCTGCCCATACAATCGTTGTAAGCTTGATTATAATAATGGTTCCAGTCGTTCGAGCGCCGGGCACCACCTGCTATCGCTCCTACTCCAGCTCCTATTGCGGCTCCTGTTCTCGCACCGCGGCTGCCGCCCGCAATGCCACCGATAATGGCGCCGCCAACACCTGTTCGCACTGCACCGCCAACAGCCCCTCCACCTGAACTGTAAGAGCTATTGCGGTCTGCGTAGTCTCGGGCATAGCCTTCACAGTGTCCAGGTGATTGGGCAAAACTGCTCCCCACTCCCCCTACAAATAACAAGGTTGTGGCAATCGTCACAGCCATAATCCAAAAAATCCAGGATTGATTGCTCAGTCTCATAATTCACCTCCTTTCCTTTTGCTGGGTTAATAAGTAATCGTTTTTTCCTCCCTCACTTCAATCCGCGGCAATTATCTTAAACCGTCCAGGATTTTTAACATACGTTGAACCATGTAATATATTTTAAAGTATTTTATTAGTTAACTTAATGCGTTAGTTGTGATGTTTTGCCATAAGAGAATTTTTTTTTGCGCCTATAACGGGGTTTCCATGTCTAGTGGTAATGTTGACTATGTTATCAAAACCGCCAGGAAAGTCCCAGGGTAAGGCCATCCTGTGCTACATCGTACAGAAAGCTGCCATCCTCGTAATCCACATCCAGGTATCGATAGCCAAGGGTCGTGGAAAAGGTTTCTGTCCACTGGTAGCCAAGGTTCAGATTGGCATCCCACATGAAATCAGAGCCGGCACCGAATCCTCCGAGAACAAGGAACCCACTGACGAAAAAGCGGGAATAACCCAGCTTGGAGAATCCTTTCAGACCAATGATGGGATCGAACCAATCCTCTTTGTTGGAAACAGACTGTGCAGGCAGAAGTCCCTCGGTTAGTGTTAGCGTTGAATCAACTGACCAGTACCGGACACCTCCGATAAGATCCAGGAAAGTACCTTGCCTTTCAGTCAAACGATAGAACCCGGCAGCTGAAACGATCCATGACTGTGTTCGTGATCTCAGTAACGTAAAGCCTTGCCCGGGTGTCGGGTCCTCTATTTCGATATCATTGTAGGCAACATCAGCAACTATACCGAAGCGTCCCTTGCGGGCCTCACCGACAAGGAAGAGGGCGCCTTTTATGTTACCGAGTATGTCGTCATAGAAATTAATATCAATGTCAGCAGGAGGAAGAGGCGGAATGGTGGCCACCGTGCCCTTCTGGCCTGCAAGCCAGGCATAGGGCGCCAGTTGGAACTGCCATGTATCATTATCATCGGTTGCTGCATGGGCCGGGAAAATAAACATCAGCAAGAAAAACAGGCACCAGAGGAAAGACTGCAGGAATTTGCTTAGTAAGAAATTCATGATTTTACCCCATAGACTTTAGGTTTATTTAGGTAGTACAAAATTCGCCTGGAGCCGGAAGCGAAAGCCCTCAGGGCCAGAATCAGGAGATTCCAACCAGTAGCCTACACCGGCCTGCAGACTGACGGGCAGTTTTCCCCACCGAACGAGCTTGGAGATGGCTATGTTAAACGGTATGGACCACTTCTCAGTCTCCCAGTTATAGGTGGTCTCGGACTGCAGCGAAAAAGTCCAGGCGCTCGGCCATGTATATGCCGCGAAAGGCTGCATGAAGGTGGAGTTAATGTCCTGGCGGTCGCTGTCACCGGCATACGACCAGATGTGATTGGCCAGCATGCCCACCGTCCAGGGGCCACGCAGCGTCAGGGCAACCAGGGCCGGCCCGGCACCCCATTTCTTGCCGCCCAACAGGGGTTCCGTTGCCGAGGGAAAGAGCAGGACCGGCCCTGCACCCCAGAGCCACCCCCCGGAAGTAGGGAGCTTGGGTGAAAAAAACAAACTCATGTTTATGTCGCC